>Ga0070741_10001316_pt1 | contig 77381 bp, 63 predicted proteins | sample Coa_R1_4_FD_66440 | JGI IMG/M metagenome (GOLD analysis project Ga0070741, IMG submission 66440) | Surface soil microbial communities from Centralia Pennsylvania, which are recovering from an underground coalmine fire - Coalmine... | ecosystem: Environmental > Terrestrial > Soil > Unclassified ...
AGTGCGGCGTTCGCGCTCGCCGCTGCCCTGACGCTCGGTTCGGCGGCGATCGTTGGCGCGCAGGAACCGATCGAGACGGACGGGGCACCCGCGGCGAACACGCAGCAGCCGGCCGCAGCGGAGCCGGAGAAGAAGCCGGATCCGTTCGCGTTCGCCGACTTCACCTGGCTGAGCGGCAACCCGCGCACGAAAGAATCGCCGATCGACACGAAAGTCTTCACGGGAGAATTCCGCGTCGACACGAACTTCACCTACAGCTTCAACAAGCCGATCGACGACACGATTTCCGGGTCGAGCGAGATCTTCCGCTCGGGCGAGTTCCAGGTCACACAGCTCGGCATCGGCGGCGATTTTCACTACGACAACGTAATCGGCCGCGTGATGACACAGTTCGGGATGTATTCGCAAACGACGCCGCGTAACGATGCGAGTCCTGCACGCGGTCAGTGGGACTTGGACACGGCCTATCGGTACATCTCGGAGGCGTACGGCGGCTATCACTTCGACAAGATGTCTGGGATCAACGTCGAAGCGGGCATCTTCATGTCGTACGTCGGGCTGTGGAGCTACTACAACTTCGACAACTGGACGTACCAGCCGTCCTACGTGTCGTCCAACACGCCATGGTTCTTCAACGGGATGCGCGTGCAGATTTTCCCGAACGAGAAGCTGAAGATCGAGCCGTGGCTGATCAACGGGTGGCAGTCGTACGGCAAGTTCAATCATGCGCCGGGTGTCGGCGGTCAGATCCTGTACCGACCGAACGGCAACGTGTCCATCCTGTTCAACAACTACTGGGGCACCGACACGCTCGGCAATCCGGACCGTAAGCGCATCCACACCGACGACAGCATCCAGTGGAAGTACTACGACCAGCCGGACAACCCGATCACGAAGGCGGCGATGACATTCACGTTCGACGCCGGGTGTGAGTACGGCGGCGGCGTGAGCTGCAACGGCGGCACCGCCGACGCGCCCTCGCAGTACTTCCTCGGGTTCATGACGTATCAGCGGTTTTGGTTTGACAAGGACCGGTACGCGTTCACCGTCGGCGGCGGGGCCATCAACAATCCGGGCCGGTATCTGGTGCTGATGCCGCCGATCAATGGCGCGACTGCATTCTCGGGAACGCCTTACTTCACCGCGAACCCGGGCGACCCGTTCAAAGCGTGGGACATGCAAACGACCTTCGACTTCATGCCGAGCCAGTTCGTCACGTTCCGTGCCGAGTACAACTACCGGCACGCAAATGTCCCGTACTTTGCCGGTGAAGGTGGTGTCACACCGCCCGGCGGCAACACCGGCGCGCCGGGATCTTTCGTGCCGGACTGGAGCCCGGACCTGCGCAACTCCGAAAAACGCGTCACGTTCGCGTTACTGGTGAAGCTGTAAGCACCAAACGACAGCCGATCCACCGTCGGCTGTCGCCCGCTCGCTCACGCGGCACTAGCGACCGCGCGGGCAGGTTTTCCCCAACGGAGCGCGTCAGCGTCGTACTGTAGCCACAGTGGCGTCGCTCCTTTCACTCCTATTCGGACGTCCGCTCTCCTCTCACGAGGAAGAGGGGCAGAAGGTCGGTGTCGGGGCCGGCATTCCGATGCTGGGCCTCGACGCGCTCAGTTCCGCGGCGTACGGCCCCGAAGCGGCGATGACGCTCTTGCTGCCGGCGGGCATCGTCGGCGTGCACTACGTCGGACCGATCAGCGCGATCATCATCGCGATCCTGTTGATCGTGTACGCCTCGTACCTGCAGACGATTGGGGCGTACCCCGGTGGCGGCGGTTCGTTCACGGTCGCGCGCCGGAACCTCGGCGTCTTTCCCGGACTCCTCGCCGCCGCGGCGCTGCTGCTCGACTACGTGCTCGTCGTGGCCGTCGGCATCTCGGCCGGCGTCGGCGCGCTCGTCTCCGCCGTGCCCTCGCTGCAACCGCACACGCTCGCCATCTGCCTGGCGATCCTGCTGCTGATCACGCTGGTGAATCTGCGCGGCATGCGCGAGTCGGGGCTCGCGTTCGCGCTGCCGACGTACCTGTTCGTCGCGTGCCTCCTGATCGTGCTCGCCATCGGGTGCGTCAAGGCGTGGATGGGCGGCGGGCACCCGATACCGGTCGTGGCGCCGCCGGCCGTTCCATCGGCGGTGAGCGGCGTCAGCGCGTGGTTGCTGTTGCGAGCGTTCGCAAGCGGATGTACGGCGATGACCGGCGTCGAGGCGGTCAGCAACGGCGTTCCGGCATTTGCCGAGCCCGCCGTCCGCAACGCGCGGCGCACGCTGACGGCGATCATCACCATTCTCGTGATCCTGCTCGCGGGCATCGCCTATCTCGCACAGGCGTATCACATTGGCGCGACCGAGCCTGGCGTTGCCGGCTATCAGAGCGTGCTGTCGCAGCTCGTCGCGGCTATTGTCGGCCAGGGAATCTTCTATTACGTCTGCATCGCGGCGATCCTGTCGGTACTCGCGCTGTCCGCGAACACCGGGTTTGCCGACTTTCCGCGCCTGTGCCGGCTGATCGCCGAGAACGGCTTCCTGCCGCGCGTCTTCGCATCGCGCGGCCGGCGACTCGTCTACTCGTACGGGATCTACGTCCTGGCGGCGTTATCTGCCGGCATCTTGATCATCTTCGGTGGCGTCACCGATCGGCTCATTCCGCTGTTCGCGGTCGGCGCATTCCTCGCGTTCACGCTGTCGCAGGCGGGCATGGTGGCGCACTGGGCGAAAGCCGGCGGCGCGCGTCCTGCCGGGAAGATCGCGATCAACGGCATCGGCGCCCTTGCGACCGGCGCGACACTCGTCGTCATCCTGATCGCAAAGTTCGCGGAGGGCGCGTGGGTGATGACGCTATTGATCCCGACGCTGCTGGCGATCTTCGGCGGTGTCCGGCGTCACTACCACCGCGTGTCCGTCGAGATCGCCAACCCGTACGCGCTGAACGTCGAGAACATCAAGCCGCCCATCGTCATTCTGCCGATGAACGCCTGGAACAAGATGTCGCAGAAAGGGCTGCGCTTCGCGCTCAAGCTGTCGCCGGATATCTTCGTGGTCCAGATTCGAACGGGAAACAAGATCGAGGACGACCTCACACGTCGATGGCCCGACTACGTCGAAGCGCCCACGCGGGCTGCTCATCTCCCTGCCCCGAAACTGGTCGTCGTGGCGTCACCGTACCGGCACGTGTTCAATCCGTTGCTCGACTACATCCTCCAGGTGAAGCAGCAGCACCCGGACCGGCAAATCGCCGTCCTCATCCCAGAGCTGATCGCACGGCACTGGTACGAGCACCTCCTCCACAACAAACGGGCTGCGATGTTGAAGGCGCTTCTGCTCGTGCGGGGTGACGAAGACATTGTGGTGATCAACGTCCCTTGGTACCTGTCTGACTGATTCAAGCTATGTGCATATCTTGCACATTTTGATGTTCATCATGCTGATTTACGGCCTTATTTCGCCATGATGATGGCAGTCTAGTGCGTATTAGGCGTTATTCTGGTATCATGCCCTCAGCTGGAGGGCATCATGACCGGAACCGTGCTGGCCGCATTCGCCGTCGCTTCCTTGTCGGTCGGTTCCGCCGCGCAGGTCCCCACGCCGGCCGTCGGTTGTCAGGTGCCGAGCAGAGCCACGCATCGCAGCTTCTCCGCGAAAGCCTCCACGCCGGTCGGCGGTTCGACGAGCGATGCCTTGGCCGCCAGGCGAGAAACAAAGGGATCGAACGCACCCAAATCGTCGACACCGATTGGTGCCGCGACGACACCGAAGGAACGGCCGCGCACGACAGGCGCCGTCACACCGAAAGGCTCAATTCCCGTCCCAGTCACCGGCGGCGCATCGGCCCCGTGCGGTCAGTCGCTGTCGGCGCATTCCTCATGAAGCTTTAAGGACTTCTTAAGCCACGCGCGGATAACGTGGCCGAATGGGCCTTCCGGCCGCGGAGCCGTCGGGCGAACGTGTGGTCGCGTCGGAGCTTCCCGCCCCGTGGTACGCGGTCTACGTAACAACACCGCGGCCGCCCGGGCGCCCGTCTGACTCTCGAGACGAGCTCTCCGACTTGGTCGCCGTGGAGCTCGAAGCCTGATGATTCGCGTCGCCTCGGAGACGACCTGGCCGACGCCGATGTTGAGCTCGGCGTTCTCGAACAATTTCGATCCGCAGGGGCTTGCCATGACGATCTGCGTCGGATACTTCCAGCCGGAGCCGGTCGAGACACGCGGTACATTCACCGTATCGGGATACGTCGCGTCAAAGGCGCGCTGGCGCCAGTTCGATTCGGTCTGGAATCGTGCGCTGAGGCAAGAGGGAGTCGCAGCGTTTCATGCGCGGGAGTTCGCATACGGATCTGGAGCGTTCGCCAACGGGTGGCACGATGTCGCACGGAAAACGCGACTGGTCGAACGCCTGGCACGGATCACCGAGCAGCACATCGTCCGCGCGTTCTCGTGTTCGGTTGCGGTCGAGGACTACGAGGATGTCCACCGGGATCGCCGACTTGGCGTCACGACAGGGCTGTATGGGCTGTGCGCCGGGCTATTGGTCGCGAGGGTGCGGCGATGGATGACCGAGCGCCAGCCGGACGATTTGACGTTGTTCGTCTTCGAAGACGGCGACGTCGATCATCGGGAGATCTCGCGAGTGGCCACGGCGGATCTGAGCATCCGAGGTGAACCTGCGCAGGTGTGGCCTCGCCGTTGGATCGATGAAGTCGGCCGAGTCCGCCACATTCGTCCCTTTGAAGCAGTCGATCTGCTGACGGTCGCCGGCGGCGGTGCACTCATCAGCCGACTTCAGGAACGGGATCGGTTCGAAGCCCAGGTCATAGACCGCGGGCGACTTCTCGAAATCTCACGAGCCGAGGGCGTTCAGAATCGCTCGGAGCGGCTCAATGTCTGACACCGAGCGATTTCACACGGCGTTTGGCGCATCTCTTCCCTTCAAGTCGCGTACGCTAGTCAAGCAGCTGACGCGCTCATGAACGACGGCAGCCCCGACCAGTTTCGCCGCCTCGTGATCGACAATCGTCGCGATCACGCCATGGCTCTGTTGCGGTGGCTGGACCCGCCCGCCGCCGCCGACGCGTTTCTCAGCATTCCGGTCGAAGACCAAGAGCGGCTCTTCCAGTCGATGCCGGTTGATCTCGCGACGAGCCTCGTCGAAAACCTGCCGTACTTCGAGTCGTACGGGCTCCTGCGCGTCCGCACGGCTGAGGACGCACGAGCGATCGTCAATGCGATGAACCCGTTCGCGCGGACGCAGCTGTTCGAGGACGTGTCCGACGATGCGTGGCGCAGGCTCTTTGAGGAAAGTCCGCGTGCGCCGTCGCCGGCGCCGCCGCCGGCTATCGTGGAGGCACGAGCGGTCGAGAAGTTGTTCCGGCAACCCGACGGCGGTTCTGTGCAGATCATTGCGCCAATCGACCTCACGCTGACGGAGGGCACGATCGTGGCCGTGCTCGGTCCGTCGGGATCCGGCAAATCGACGCTGCTCCGAATTCTCTCTGGGCTCATCGCACCTTCGAGCGGCGAGGTGCTCTGGCGTGGGAAACCGCTGCGAGATGCGCAACCACGCGTCGGGATTGTGTTTCAGAGCTTCGCGCTCTTTCCGTGGCTCACCGTGGCAGAGAACGTGGGGGTGCCCCTGCGGGCCCGTGGGATGGACGCTGAGGAGTCCGGCGACCGAAGTGTCCGCGCGCTCGAGTCCGTCGGTCTCAAGGGATTCGAGAACGCGTACCCCAAAGAGCTGAGCGGGGGGATGAAGCAGCGCGTGGGATTTGCGCGCGCACTCGCGGTCGAGCCCGAGATCCTCTTCATGGACGAGCCGTTCTCGGCGCTCGATGTGCTAACGGCCGAGAACCTGCGGGGAGAACTCCTCGAGCTGTGGACTACGAAGCGGATGTCGACCGACGCGATCTTCCTCGTCACACATAACATCGAGGAAGCGGTCCTGCTGGCCGATCGTGTGATCGTGCTCGGACGCAGTCCGGCGCGCATCCGCGCCGACTTCGCGATTCCGCTTCAGCAGCCGCGCGATGCACGGTCACAGGAATTCCTGTTGTATGTCGACTACATCTATCACCTGATGACACAGCCGCTCGCCGAGGCAGCGCCGCTGGTGCCCGGAGGCTCCGTCCGTTCGGCGCAAGTCCTGCCGAACGCCAAGCGCGGCGAAATTGCCGGCTTCCTCGAGATGTTGAACGCCCGCGGCGGCAAGGAAGATCTCTTCCGCGTGGCCGGCGAGCTGCACATGGAAATTGACGATCTGCTGCCGGTTGTCGAAGCGGCGACGCTGCTCCACTTCGTCACGTCGGAACATGGCGATGTTGAAGTGACGTCCGAAGGCCGGGCGTTTGCGGAAGCCGAAATCGCGACACGCAAAAGGCTCTTCCGCGATGCGATGCTTTCGCATGTAGCCCTCATCCAGCAGATGCACGGTGTACTGACCGGCAAACCCGATCACTCCATGCCGCTCGAATTCTTCCGGAACACGCTCGAGAAGCACGTGTCGGAGCCCGAGGCGCGTTCGCAAATCGACACAGCGCTCAACTGGGGCCGGGACGCGGACCTCTTCGCTTACGATGCTGACTCCGACAAGCTGTCGCTGCTCGGACCGACACCAGGATCGCAGCCGGTGACTCCGCCGTAGTCGACGCGCATGGCCATCTTCCGCCCTCCGCGTTGGGCGACGCTGCCGCCCGACGCCGGCCTCCTGCTCCGCGATGTCCCGATCATCGTGGGCGGTCTTGCGCTTCTGTACGGACTGCTCTCTCTGGCCCGTATCTGGGCGGCGCCAGTCGTGCCGCAGCTGACGATCGATCTCAGCCCCCGCGCCCTGCCAGCGTATGCGCTTTATTCGCTCGCGCGGATCGGTATCGCGTACGTCGTCAGCATGCTGTTCGCTGTCGCCTACAGCTACATCGCATCGCACAACCGCATTGCCGAACGAGTCCTGATTCCGCTCCTCGACACGCTGCAGTCGATTCCCGTCCTCAGCTTTCTGCCGCCGGTGATGCTCGCGATGATCGCGCTGGTGCCCACGCGTCAGCTCGGATTGGAGCTGGGATCGATCTTTCTGATCGCAACCGGCCAGGTCTGGAACATGGCCTTCAGCGCCTATTCATCGATGAAAACGGTTCCGCAGGACCTGCGCGAGGCGACGGTCGCGTTTCGACTGGGGCGATGGCAGACCTTCACGGCCCTTGAACTGCCCTTCGCCGCGATCGGGCTCGTGTGGAATTCCGTGATGTCGGTCGCCGGCGGCTGGTTCTTCCTGATGGCGTGCGAGATGTTCGTGCTGGGAGACCGCGATCTCCGTCTGCCCGGGCTCGGATCGTACCTGCAGACAGCCGCGAACGCCGGCGATACGCGCGCGATCGGCTGGGGCATCGCGGCGATGGTCACCGTCATCGTGCTGCTCGACCAGTTGCTCTGGCGGCCGCTCATCGCGTGGAGTCAGAAATTCAAGTTCGAGCAGGTTGAAGCGACCGAGACGTTGGGCTCGCCCGTCCTGGAACTCTTGGAGCGATCACGTGTGTTGCTGTGGGTGTCGCGCCGAGTGGCCGCGCCGGCGAGCGCATGGTTGATGCGAAGACTCGCGGAGACTCGGCGGCAGTCGCGGCAGCCGCGTTCATCTGCGGCGACTTGGCTTGGCGCGACAATCGCGCTGTTCGCACTCGGCGCCCTCACCTACGCCGTGTGGCGCATGGCGGCCACGCTTGGCACACTGACGCGCGCGGAACTCCTCGAACTCGCCAGCGGTGCGGGCGCGACCTTCGTCCGGGTGGAGCTGGCGCTCGCCATTTCCGCCCTCTGGACAATTCCCGTCGGCGTCTACATTGGTTTGCGGCCGCGGATCGCCTCGGTCGCACAACCGCTCGCACAGATCGCGGCCTCGATGCCAGCCACAGCTCTCTTTCCGATCATCATCCTGTTGCTCGTGCGGGCGGGCGGCGGTTTGGGGATCGGATCGATCGTGCTGCTGATGCTCGGAACGCAGTGGTACGTGCTCTTCAATGTCATCGCCGGCGCGAGCGCGATCCCGACCGATCTTCGAGAAGTGTGCGATGTATTTCATCTCGGCCGCCTGGACCGATGGCGGCGCTTGCTGTTGCCCGCCATCTTCCCCTACCTCATCACCGGGCTGGTGACGGCGTCGGGCGGCGCATGGAACGCCAGCGTCGTGGCCGAGTACTTTCGATTCCGGGGCGATACGATGTCGACGGTCGGCCTCGGCGCGGTGATCAGTCGCGCGACGGATCATGGCGAATTCGCCCTGCTCCTCGGCGCGACAGTCTTGATGGCCGCGATCGTGGTCACGGTCAACCGGCTGGTCTGGCGACGCCTGTACACTCTTGCGTCGACGCGGTTCGCTTTATGAGAGCTTCCGATACCTGACCGTTGCGCTGGCCCTCACGCCACCCCGCCATTCGTGACGATTCCAGCGTTTTGATTACTCAAAATATTGATTTAGACTATACGGAGCGCCTGCTTCGCGGGCCTCGCGGGCGCGCCATGAATGGCGCTGAATTCGCTCCTCGTTTCGCTGTTCCTCCTCGCCTCGTCCGCGGCCGGTCAAGCCACGTTGCAGCCCGCGTCTGTGACCGGCACCGTGCGCGACGTGAATGGCGGCGTCCTCCCCGGCGCCATCGTCGCCGTGATCGACCTGCGGACGTCGACGGCGATCCAGACCGCCGTCGCGGCATTCAATGGCACCTTCACGTTGTCATCGATTCGCGCCGGGCACTACCGCCTGCGCGTGACACTTTCCGGCTTCGAACCGTACGACCAACCGCTCGTGATCGATCCACGTCAGCCGTCACGGATCGACGTCACGTTGTCGCTGTCGCGTGTCCAGGAACAGGTCGTCGTTCACGGTACGCCGACCGACCTCGTCATGACCCCCACGGCGCGCGTGGATCGCACGCTGCTGGAGACGCTGCCGAGCGAGAGTCTCAGCAGCGGTCTCAGTTCGGTGATCACGCTGACATCGCCTGGGGTCGCCGCCGATTCCAACGGCAGCTTCCACCCGCTGGGCGAACACGCGGAGACGTCGTTCAGCATCGACAATCAGCCGATCTCGGACCAGCAAAGCCGCATCTTCTCGAATCAGATCTCGCCGAATGCGATCCAGTCGATCGACGTGCAGACCGGCGTCCCGGCGGCGGAGTTCGGCGACAAGACCAGCCTGGTCGCGACGGTGACGACGCGGTCGGGGCTGGGCGCACGTGGCGTCAGCGGCGCCGCTTCGATCGGATACGGATCATTCCATTCGCCGACGGCATCGTTCAGCCTCGGGCACGGCAACGAACATGTCGGGAATTTCCTATCAGTGGACGCAACATTGAGCGGGCGATTTCTGGACACGCCCGAAGTCGAGCCGTTGCACGCGGACGGACACGTCTACAACCTCTTCGATCGGATCGATGTGCGGCCGTCCGCTCGGACCACGGTGCAGGTCAATGTCATCGCGGCGCGGTCCGGATTTCAGACGCCGAACACGTATGACCAGCAGGCGGCCGGACAGGATCAACGACAACGACAATGGACGTTCAACCTCGCCCCGTCCGTCACGCGGATCGTCGGCGCCCGTCTCGTCATCGAAGCCAACGGCTGGGCGAGACACGATGGCGTCGAGTACGACGCCAGCGCCAATCTCTTCGCCGACCAACCAGCCACGCTCGGACAACATCGCGAATTGACCAACGCCGGAGCGAAGATCACCGGAGCGTATGCGGTCGGCGCGCACACGATCAAAGCCGGGCTGCAGCAGAGCACCACGTGGCTATCCGAGCAGTTCCAAACCGGCCTCACCAGCGCGACGTTCAACACACCGTGTTTTTCCGTTGGTGGCGACCCCTCGTCCGACACGACGCTGCGCGATTCGAGCGACTGCGCGAGCCGCGGTCTGGTGCCGAACGCAGACTTTCTGCCCGCGCTGCTCCCCTACGACCTCACGCGCGGTGGGTCGCTGTTCCGTTTCGACGGATCCACTCGAATCACGCAGTGGGCAGGTTGGATTCAGGACTCGTGGCAGATTGGCTCGTGGAGCGCGATGGCCGGTGTGCGCGGCGACGTCTATGACGGCTTGAGCCATGCAACGGGTCTCCAGCCACGACTCGGTCTCACCTATCGCGTCGATCGCACTGATACTGTTCTGCGAGCGGGATACGGACGGATCTTCCTGACGCCGTACAACGAGAACCTCGTCCTTGCCAGTTCGACCGGCTCGGGCGGATTCGGCGGCGGCGTGCTCGGCAGCGTCGGCGGCGCACCGTTGATACCGGCGCGCCGCAACCAGTACGACGTCGGCGTCAATCAGCAGGCGTGGCACGGCATCGCGATCGACGCCGATTATTTCTGGAAGGTCACAGACGGTGCGTACGATTTCGACGTCGTGTTGAACACGCCGCTCACGTTCCCCGTGCAGTTCCGCGAGTCGAAGATCGATGGCGGCCTCGTCCGTGTCACCCTTCCCGAGATGCACGGGTTCCGGGCGTACGCGACGCTCTCACATACGAGCGCGCGGTTGTTCGGGCCGGAACTCGGCGGGTTGCGTTTCAGCGCCGGCTACGCGCCGGTCGCACGGCCCGATCATGATGAGCCCTTTCAGCAAACGACGCACCTCGAGTACCACACGCGCCGGCTGCGCGGGCTCTGGGCTGGTTTGACGTGGCGGTACGACAGCGGGCTGGTCGCGGTCAGCGTGCCGACCTATGCCGACGCGCTGCAGTTGACCGGAGACGAGCAGGCCGCGATGGGACTGTACTGCGGGAGCACGTTCGCCACGCTCACTCAACCGATTCGCAGCTGCACGGCGCCGGTGTTCGGGGCTACGCGCATTCGCATCCCGGCGCCAGGCACTGAGGACGATGACACGAATCCCCCGCGCATTGCGCCACACCACCTGTTCGATGTCGGCTCCGGGTTCGACGCGCTGACGGCCGGCCGGGTGCGGCTACGCGCGCGAGTCAGCATCGTCAATCTGTTCGACAGCGTCGCGTTATACAACTTCCTCTCGACGTTTTCGGGAACGCATTTCGTCACGCCTCGGTCGGTCCAAGCCGAATTCACGCTTCAGTTCTGACGCGCTCCGTAGCGCCGTCCATCGCGGCTAAGTGACCGCCGACTCCAGCTTGCGAACCACCCGTTTGAAAGGGCGCGCGTCGAGCGGGCACACACAGTAGCGTCTGTCACCCGGACTGGTGTGTCGCGGTCGCGGACATCATGCGCGCCACGAACTTCCCGAGATCGATCGGCACAGAGACGACCGTTCACTTCTGGCTGTTCCTCGTCCTGCTCGTCGCTCTCGTCTTCGGGCTTGTGCGATGGATGTGGCAACACTCCCGAGTGCCTTCACCCCACACGATGCTTCCGCATCAGCATGAGGACCGAAGATGACCCTCAACGCGATCACCGATGCGACGAGGTTCGAGTTGCCTGACGTGACCAAGCAGGTCGAACCGCCTGCGGACCGCCACGACGTCGAGCGCGAGTCCATCGTGAGCCGAACGGACGGGATTCGTGTGGCGGTCGTCGCGCTGACTGCCGGCCTGGTCTGGTTCCGCGTGTGGGAGCCCTTTCCTCGTGTCAGCCTGCTCGGCCTCGCCGGCACGGTCGCCGGCGGTTGGCCGATCTTTCACGAGGCGTGGACCAACCTGCTCGACCGGCGCATGACGATGGAACTGTCGATGACGATCGCGCTGGTCGCCGCGCTCCTCGTCGGCGAATTCTTCACGGCGCTCGTCATCACGATCTTCGTTCTTGGCGCGGAAATCCTGGAAGGTCTGACCGTTGGTCAGGGTCGCCGCGCGATCCGCGATCTGCTCGATCTGCTCCCGCGTACGGCCACCGTTCGACGTGGAAGCGGCAGCGTCCGAATCGCGCTTGCCATCGTCAAAGTCGGCGATGCCGTTCTTGTGTCACCCGGCGAGCGCATTCCGGTCGATGGCATCGTCCGTGGCGGCGAGTCGTACGTCGATCAATCGGCGATCACCGGCGAGTCGGTGCCGGTGGCGAAGCGGACCGGTTCGCCCGTCTTCGCCGGAACGATCAATCAATCCGGCGCGCTCGAAGTGGTCGTGGACCGCGTTGGTCGCGAGACCAGCTTCGGCAAGATCATCGAAGCCGTGGAACGTGCGGAGCGATCCCAGGCGCCGGTCCAGAAGGTTGCCGATCGATACGCCGGATATCTCGTGGTCTTCGCTCTGGCATGCGCCGCAGTCACCCTTGCGGTCACGCGGGATGCCCGGTCGACCATTTCGGTCATTATCGTGGCGGGCGCATGCGGCATTGCGGCGGGTACGCCGCTCGCGATACTCTGCGCCATCGGCCGCGCCGCACGCGCCGGCGCGATCATCAAAGGCGGACGTCACCTCGAGGCGCTGTGGGACGTGGAGGTCGTCGCGCTCGACAAGACCGGCACCGTCACGATCGGCGCACCGACCGTGGCGTCGCTGCACCCCGCCGAGGGAATCTCGAGCCGCGTGCTGCTCGAAACGGCCGCGATCGCCGAGCGCCGCTCGGAGCACCCGCTGGCCAGAGCCATCATCGCCGCAGCCGATGGAATGGGCGTCCCTCCGGTCGAGCCGACGTCCCTCACGTACTCGCCCGGCCGCGGCATCGTCGCGAGGAGCGGACTCGACGATATCCTTGTCGGTAGCTGGGCGTTCGCACAGCAGCAGGGCGTCACCGCGAGCGTGCGCGCCAAGCCGCCGCGCGCCACCACCGAGGTGGTCGTCGTTCGCGACGGGCTGTTCCTCGGCACAATCTGGATCGCCGACACCGTCCGTCCCGAAGCGCGTCAGGCCATCCGCCGCCTTCGCGAGGCCGGTCTCCGCACGGTGCTCCTGACCGGCGACGCACGGTCCGTCGCCGACGCCGTCGGCAACGAATTGCAGGTAGACGACGTCCAGGCGGAGTTGCTGCCTGACCAGAAAACCGCGCTCGTGCGCGAACTGACGACGCGCGGCCGCCGGGTGGCGATGGTGGGCGACGGCATCAACGACGCCCCGGCGCTCGTGGAGGCGACGGTCGGGCTCGCGATGGGCTCGGGGACAGACGTCGCCCGTGAAAGCGCCGACATCGTCTTGCTCGGAAACGATCTCTCCACGTTCGCCGATGTCGTTCAGCTCGCCCGACGCACGCGAAACATCATCCGCTTCAACTTCGCCGGTACCATCGCCGTCGACGCGGTCGGCGTCGCGCTGGCAGCGGCGGGTCTGTTGAACCCGCTGCTGGCGGCCTTCATACACGTGGCCTCGGAGCTGGCGTTCATCCTGAATTCCGCCCGCCTGCTGCCCCCGGCGCAGGCTCACTGACGATCGACGAGGCATGTCGCCGCGACGAGCGCGGGATGATCGGCACATCTCGCGCGGCCGCGAAATGTGCCGATGCAGAAGGTCGCGCCGTTAGAAATTCACGCCGATGCTGACCTGGTACGCTCGCGGCGTCACGAAGTGCGTGCCGCTGAACGTCGACAGGAAGTTGTACAGCGCCTCCTTGTTCGTCAGGTTGATCACGCTGAATCGCAGCTTCACCTTCGCCCGCCCGCCGCTGGCAAACAAGTTGTCGACGCCCAGTCCGAGGTCGAAGAGGTGGCGCGGCGCGACGCGCGGCGGGTTGGTCACGTCGTCTTCCGTCCCCTCCGCGGGGATGACGAGTCGTGTCGCGCCGTAGTTGCTCGTCGTGCACTGCGCGCTCGTCAACGGATTTCCGAGGGACGCCATGGCGCTGCCACAGTAAAAGCCGATCGCGGTTTGTTGATCGGCGGTCAATCCGAGCGCGTCTTCAAGGCTGCCGACCGAGCCGGCGACGAGACCCGAGTCGTATCGCCAGGACAGCGCCGCCCAGGCGCCGGTCTTCTTCTCGAAGACGTACTGCAGGTTGGTCGTCGAGTTGAAGGCCTGGTCGTGGTCGATCCGGAAGTCGCCGCCCGGCTGCTCCAGCAACACGCCACCGACGCCCGGGGGCGAGAAGATCGCGTTGGTGTGCGCCATGACGACGAACGCGCTGAACCCGCCGTGCTCGACCAGGTCGATGCGGCCGGTGAAGCCGTTGATTCGGGAGTGATCCCACGCCACCGGAAACACGATCGGCGTGTTGAACAGCACGTTGAAGTCGTAGCCGTTCTGGGTGTGCTTGTTGAAGTAGCCGAAATCGGCGACGACCCACCTGCCGAAGCCCTGCTGAATCCCGATTTCTCCCTGGTCGCGGATGCCGGGCGGCGGCGGGTTGCCGCTGCCCACCAGTGCGGCGGCGCCGCCGAAGCCGCTCGACAGCAGCAGGTTCTCGTTGTAGGGCGTTTCCATGGTGCGGCCGTACGAGGCGCGCAGCACCGTGTTGCTCCCGGGCACGGCGTACGAAATCCCCAGGCGCGGCTGCAGTTCCGTCTTCTCCGTCAGACCGTCGTAGTGATCCAGCCGCAGACCGATCTTGATCGTCGCATCGCCCGCCTTGATGTCGTCCTGCGCGTACGCGGCCTGCTGCTTGATCGTGGCCGCGCCGTTGAACACAAAAGGATGCCCACCGTTGGTCAGGTCGTAGGGTGCAAAGGTCGGATCGAAGTTGCCGTACTCGTCCTGCCACGTCGGGTCGGTGGGGTCGGTAATGCCGAGCGTGAAGTTCTCGTTCAGCTTCGTCGCGCTGACGGTGCCGCCCACCTTCACGTTGTGGGCGCCTGACGAGTACGCGACATCGACCTTCGCGCCGTAATTGGTGAGCGTGCGATCCTGCGACACGGTTGCCGGCGTATCGGCGAACGGATCGGCGCTGGGCAAATATGTGATGTGATCGTGCCGGACGAAGCCGTTCGCCGTGAACAGCGTCTTCGATCCGATCACGCGCGAATAGCCTGGCGCGATGTTGTACGTGTCGATGTTCTGGTGCTGGGTTTGCGCGATCTGATCGTAGGTGTTCGGCACGTCGAACGACGACCGGCCGTACTGCAGATTGAGGTGAATCGTGTCCGCGTCGCTCGGATGCAGATCGACGCGGTCGAAGACCGACTGATGGTCGCCGCGGTCATGTAACGCCTCGAATTCAGGTGGATCGAGATAGCGATCCGTCCGCAGGCCGCTGACGGACAGGAAATTGCCGGCCGTATGGCTGCCGACGCCGAAGTTGAAGTCGCCGCTCGGCGAGTTGAACGATCCATAGTCGAACGACGCCGATCCCGACGGCTTCGAATCGAGTCCCGACTTGGTCACGATGTGGACGACGAGACTGCTCTTGTCGCCGTACTCGGCCGGCGCGACGCCGGTGATCACTTCCATCGACTGCACGGCATCGGGCGAAATCTGGTTCGAATAGATGCGGCTTTGCTGGTCCGTCACCGGCTGGTTGTCGATCGAGAACTGCGTCTGCGCGTGGTCGCCGATCGGATGGAAGAACCCGTTCGAGTCGGCGACGACGCCGGGTGACGCGAGGGTAATGACCTGGTTCAAGCCCGCTGCCGTTTCGATGGGCATCTTGTCGATCCGCGAGGTGTCGATGTCGGTGTGGGCCGTCGGATCCCGCTCGAGGAGATCCTCGGCGTGGCCGACGACTGACACCGCCTCGGTCACGCCCAACTCCAGTTTGACGTCAACCTGGATCGGCACACCCGACCGCACGTCGATGTCGCGGTCGATGGACTTGAAGCCCTGCGCCTCGATCGTCAGGTGGTACGGGTTCGGCGGCAGATTGTGGAATACGAACTTGCCGGAGGCGTCCGTCACAGCGGTGCGCGCCAGACCCGACACGGGATTGCTGATCTTGACTTCGACCGACTGCATCACGCCGCCGCTCGGGTCGGTGATGGTCCCCTGGACGGTTCCCGCGCCGCCCAATTCCTGCGCCCGCAACAGCGGTGCAATCGAGAGAATCGCCGTGAGAAGCAGGAGACAGACTTGACGAACAGACGCACTCATAACACCTCTTTTCTCCAGAAACGGCTGAAGAAACCAGGTGCGACGCTAGCAAGGGTTCAACGTGCGCGCGAGCGAAACACCACGAACGGTCGAAATGAAAGCACGACCGCTGGACACCGTGTCATGGACGGCAACTGAGCCCCTTTTCGAGCGTCATACCATTGGTGCGCTCGGATCGGCCATTCAGCGCGTGGAGTCAACTGGTTTATCGTTTTCTATTTCCACGCGGACCGCGACAGCGTACGGTGACACGCGAACGATGAGCGAATTGCTCAACCTCGTTGGTCTGGGCGCAGGCGCCGTGCTCTACGCCATGCTGCTGGCGATGGTCCTTCGGCGCGACCGCCGGCCGGGTCTCGGCCGCCGGGTGGATCCGCTGCTGCTGACGACCGCCGTCCTCGGTCTGGTGTGGAACCTGTGCGCGCTGCCCGCCTACGAGTTGTCGCGGCTCGGCGTTCGCGCGTTTCTCGACCCGTTGGCGGTCATCGGCTTCGCCGCGCTTGGCTTCCTTCCCGCTGTCGTCGTGCTGTCGGTGCTGCGCGACGGACACGATCGGATCGAATCGAGCCCACGGTGGTTCGTCGCCGCGGCGGCGACGACCATCAGCGCGCTTGCCGCGCTCTTGCATGTCCGTGCGGCGGCCCTGGGTCTCGCCGTGCCCTCGGCGCTCGGGATGCAGTTGCTCACGTACGGGTACGTGTTTCTCGCGGTCCCGGTCGCGATCGTCACGCGACATCAACCGGGTGCGCGTCGCGCACTGTGGATCGCGGCGCTCTCGATCTTCGCGGTCTCGGCGCTGCATCTCAGTCAGGCGCATCGAGCCGATGGGGCATGGCCAATCGAGTTGCTCGGCCACCACGCGTCCGTGCCGCTCGCACTCGCCATCCTGTACCAGGACTATCCGTTCGCCCTCGCCGACCTGTTCCTGAAACGCGCGCTGACGCTCCTGGTGCTAATCACCGTGGCCTTCCTCAGCGTCACCGGCTTCCACAGCGCGGCGATGACCGGATCGGTCGGCGGCCCTCGGGAAGTCGGCAGCCTCGTGATTCTCTGGGTCGCAACGGCCGTCTCGTTCCCGCGGCTTCAAGCGGCGATCGGATGGTTCGTTGACGCCGTCGTGCTCCACCGTCCCGACTACGACACGGTCATCACGCGGATCGCTCGCCGTTCCCGGGAGGAAGTCGAGGTGACATCACTGCTCGATCGCGCCTGCGAGCAGCTCGCGCCTGCGCTGAGCGCCCAAACGGTTGGCTGGGACGAGATTCCCGGCGACGCGAGCCCGCCTCGTGTTGAGCCGACGAGGCTCTCCGCGTCGATTGTCATTCCGGCGACGGAAACGCCGCAATATGTGCTCCGCGTCGGCGACTTGACGGGCGGACGTCGGCTGCTGTCCGGCGACCATGCAGCGTTGCAGTCGATCGCGGCGATCCTGGGCCGGCGGATCGACGCGATCCGCCTCACGCACGAGCGGCATGCGCGTCAGATGCGGGAACAGGAGATGTCCAAGCTCGCGACCGAGGCCGAGTTGCGGGCGTTGCGCTCGCAGATCAACCCGCACTTCCTGTTCAATGCACTGACCACGATCGGGTATCTGATTCAGACGGCCCCCGATCGCGCGCTCGAGACGCTGATGCGGCTCACGTCGCTGCTCCGCGGTGTCTTGCGATCGGACGGCGAGTTCACCACGCTCGGCGCCGAGCTCGCGCTGATCGAGTCGTACCTCGACATCGAGCGAGTGCGCTTCGAGCAACGGCTCGTCGTTCACATCGACGTGCCGCCCGCCGTGAGACATCTGCAGGTGCCGCCGCTGCTCCTGCAGCCAATCGTCGAAAACGCCGTGAAACACGGCCTCGCGCCGAAGGTCGACGGCGGCAGCGTCGAGATCGTCGCGCGCGTGGACACCATCGGGCGCCGTTCCGTGCTGACCGTAACGGTCCGCGACACCGGCATGGGCGCCACCCAGGCCGAGCTGAAGCGGGGACGCGCTCAGGGCGTGGGTCTCGACAACATCGAGAGGCGACTGGCCGCCTGCTACGGCGCCTCCGCCGCGTTGTCCATCGTCACGGCGCGCGGCCACGGCACCACGGTCGAAATCCGGATCCCGGCGAATGGGGAAACAAACGGGCGTGTCCTCCCGATCGCAAAGGGTCGCCATATCTCATGACGGCGCGCCTGCGCGTGGTCATCGCGGACGACGAGCGGCCGGCTCGCTCATTCCTCGCCGCCCTGCTCCGCTCGTTCGACGACGTGGTGATCGTCGCCGAGGCAACGACCGGCAAAGAGGCTGTCCAAGCCATCGAACGGGAGCATCCGGATCTCGCGCTGTTGGATCTGCACATGCCGGAGCTCGACGGAATCGGCGTCGTGCGAATGCTCAAGAAATCCGCGATGCCGCTGATCGCGTTCGTCACCGCGTACGACGAGTACGCCGTGCGCGCGTTCGAGGTCAACGCCATCGACTACCTGCTGAAGCCCGTCGAGAAGGCGCGGCTGCGCGAAGCGATCAATCGCGCGCAGGAGCGAATCGAGCACTCCGAGATCGCGGCAGAACAGAGCGAGCGCCTGCGCACCGCGGTCGTGGCGTACGAGTCGACCAATTCGGCGCCCGCGCTCGAGCGTATTCCGGTCCGAAAGCGCGACGAAGTACTGCTCGTGCCGGTCTCACAGATCGCGTCCATCGTGGCCGATGGCCAATTGCTGTACCTCACGACCGTCAAGGGCGAAAGGCATTCGATTACGTATCGGCTGAAAGATCTCGAGTTGCGCCTCGCGCCGGGCCAATTCGTCCGCCTCGGGCGCGGTACGCTCGCCAACGTCGACTGCATCGTGAAGATCAACTCGATGCCCGGCGGCACGCATGTCGCCGTCCTGACGAACGGACAAAAGCTGCAAGTCAGCCGGCTTCAGTCACGAGTGATCCGCGATCGGCTGCTGAAGCTGTAGCTGGTTACTTCGCGAGCAGAATGCCGATCGCGATGCCGACGCCGCGGTGCTGCCCCCCATCCTTCCACGTGATGTCGTATCCCGGCTCGACGTACCACCCGATGGTGCGCCTCGGCCAGAACATGAGATCGAGCACCGCCTCGACACCCCAGAAGGTGCCGGCGTCCGGACCGGACGCATGAACGATCTCGGGCCCGGCCCCGATCATCACCTCGAATGTCCGCGACGGCTGCCACGGCTTCTTGAACAGCACATCGATAGGCGTCTCCACGGCGCTCCCGGTGGCCAATGCGGTCGCACCGACCTCCAGTTCGAGCCAGTGCTCGATAGGCGTGACCTCGAACGCGACGGTGGCACCCTGGTGCAGCGCCTCGCCTTTCTCCCAGTCACCGGCCGCCCCAATCTCGAACACGATCGAATGATCCTCGGCCTCCTGCGCCGACGCGACGGCCGCGTCGCACACGATGGCGAGCGATACGATCAGGCACACGCGTAGGCTGCTCTGCACACTGCCTCCTTGAACGATGAACCGAGAATGGCGCAGTGAGTGGCGACTACAACGAACGCGGCGGGCGATCGAAGGACGGAGGATCTCCGGCGAGGCAGACAAGCCGTGGGACCACGGGCGCGAGCACGACCCGAGCGCGATGCCGCACGGACGTGACGTCGCGGGCGAGGAAGAACGCGTTCAAACACAGGCCGCACGCGGCCGTCGATCCGCCTGTGTCAGCGCCCGTCCACGACGCGTCGGAGTGGACCGGATTGCTGCAGCCATCCGGACATGCGACGACGTCCATCGCCGGAAGCACGGCGACGAGCGCGACGAGGAGGACCGCCAAGGCGGTTCGCATCTACTGTGGCGGCGTGGCTAGCGTCTTCGGCTGGAGCAACTGCTTGATCTGACGAACGGCATAGTCGACTTTCATCTCGAACAGCCGCTTGCCCAGCTCCGCGGATGACTTTCGGGCATCGCCGGTAATCCCATTATTGATCGTGCGCACGGGACGTTGTCCCTCCGCGGGAACCGGATCGCCGACCGCGGTTGGAACCAACTCCTTACGAACCCACCGCTGCGATCCTTCGAGATAGAGCATCTCCGACGTATCCGGGATGCCGGCGTGCGCGCTATTCGGATACCCGTGTTCCGCCAGCCACTTGTCGAAGTCGCCGTTGGCCTTGCCGTAGACCTCGTCGCAGAACACGACGCGAATGCCCTGCGAGGCGTATTTCGCGTCGAGCTTTTTTGCGACCTCGCCCAGTTCCCGTTGACCACCGCCGTGGTCGCCCATCAACACGACGTTTCTGAATCCGCTCGTAATCAACTGCTCGGCAATCCGTTCGTTGACCGCGGCGAAGAGCTCCGGCGTCAGGCCGATCGTCCCCGGCAGGTCGGCACTCGCGTTGTTGGGCGAAAACGGCAACACCGGCGCGGCGATGGCGTTTCCGAGCTTCAGGGCGATCGCGCGCACGGTCGCGCGGGCCATCAGCGTGTGGCCGCCGTTGACGTTCTGCGGTCCGCGCTGCTCGGTTCCGCCGTTGTACACCAGCGCCGTCGTGCGCCCGGACGCCAGCGCCGCTTTCACCTCCGGCCACGTCATCATCTCGAAATCGATCAGCGGCGGCGTCGCCGCGCGCATCTGAACGGTGGGCGAGACGTTCGGCGAGCGTTGAGCCGAGGCGCCGGCTGCACAGAAGAAGACGACCGGCGCGACTGCGAGCAGGCTTCGAACCATGATTCACCTCGAGAAACGGCGCTCGCAGGCACGGAGCACGACGCGCGCCGCGCGGCTCAGGAGCTGCTGCTCCGCCTCGAACCAGAACTGCGTGCGCGGACCTGGCGGGCAGCCGCGGCGGTAGTACAACTCCTGCGCCCGGCGCGCGATCTGTTCATATGTTGGGAACGGATTGGTCCGGCCCCACAACTGTGTCGGTGCAGACACGCGTCCTCCTCGTCCTGCGCGGTCGACGTTAACCAACGATGGTGTGCGCGTGCGAGCGCAACATGACGAGCTGCCGGAATCGAGCATCGACCGAGCGGCTGGCCACAACGAATAGCCGCAGCTCTTTCGTTGCGGCCGACCTCTCGTTCGAAACGACTTGCGACGACGTGTTCCCCTCTAGCCTCGGACACAAATGCAGGGAATGCTCGCCGCCGTTTTCGCAATCGCCCTCGCCGTGTCACAACCGACCGGCCCTGGCGCCGCGGTCCGCACGATTGCACGCGGTGGCGACAGCCGCATGACCACTCACCGCGAGCTGGTGATCCGAACGGCGGGCTGGTGGCAGTTCATCTGGCACGAGCACAGTGGCTCGTACGAGCCACCCGACATCGACTTCTCCCGCCAGATGGTGCTTGCGGTCTTCGGCGGCCTGTCGCCTGCCGGCACGACGATCGAGATCACCAACGTTGTCCAGGGCCGCCGGGAGACGACCGTGCGCTATCGCGAGGTGGTTCCGACGACGCGGATCGCTGACGGTCCACGCTCGGCGCCGTTTCACATCGTGGTCGTGCCGGCCAGCCTCGGCACGGTCACCTTCGTGAAGGTCACGGCTTCTTGACGAGCTGGAGATCGACGGCCTTCGGATCGGCGCCCATCAACAGCTTGTCGATCTTCGGCAGCACCTCCTCCATCGTCTCGAGATAGAGGCGCGCCGCGGTGTCGCGCGGCGCCTTGCGGTATTCCTCGGCGACGTCAGCGAAGCGCGCGCCGTCGCCCCGGGCCATGTCCACGATCTGCGTGTTGTACGCGAGCGCCTCCTGCCCCTTCTGCGCGGCTTCGCCGCGCGCCACGGGCACAACGCCGTTCGCGTACGTTTCCGCTTCCCGCACAATCCGATCGCCGTCTTCGCGTGCCGCCGCGACGAGCCGAAAGGCCTCGACCACTTCGGCGGGCGGAACGATCGCATCGAGAATCACGCTGAGGATGGTGACGCCGCAGTCGAAGCGGCCCACCGAGGCCTCGGCGACTTGCTGCACCCGCTCCTGCACGGCAACCTTCTCCGTCGTCAGGAGATCGTCCACTCCGCGGCTGGCGACCACCTGCGCGAGCGCGCCGCGCGTGGCGTTCGCCACGACGTCGTTCACGTCGGCCGTGCGAAACAGGAACGCCGCCGGGTCGCTGATCGCGAACTGGACGACGACGCGGATGTTGAGGACATTGCGATCGCCGGTGAGGAATTGCGACCCGCTGACCGGTTGAGCAGGATCGAATCCGACGGTCAACCGTTTCGTCTCGCGGACGCGGAGCTTGTAGACGGTCGCGATCGGCGCCGGCCACGTCCAGTGCACGCCTGACGGCACCCGGCTCGCGACGACGCGTCCCAGCCGGACCACGACGGCCTGCTGATCGGCCGACACGGCGTACGCGCCAGACGCGAGATAGGTCGCCAGCGCGCCGATCGCGGCGAGACGCCAATCGAGACGACGGAGCACATGCGCGCGTGGCGTCGTTTCCGGCGTGGTCGCCGGCTCGCGCACGTCAACGAGCATCGGGCGCCTTTCCCTGCGTCAACAATTTCAGCAGTTCCGAATCGCCGGACAGAATGATCGATGTCTTCTCGTTAAGGATCTTCTTGTACGACTCGAGGGTGCGCAGGAATTTGTAGAACTGCGGGTTCTTGCCGTACGCCTGGCCATAGATCCGCGCGGCATCGGCATCGCCCTGGCCCTTCAGCGTTTCGGCCTCGCGATACGCCTCCGCGAGCAGCTGTGTGCGCTGACGGTCGGCTTCGGCGCGAATGCGAAGCGCCTGCTCCTCGCCCTGCGCGCGATATTCCTTGGCGATGCGATCCCGTTCCGCGCGCATGCGCGCATAGACCGCGTACTTGTTCTGCTCGGGAAAATTGATCCGTTTCAATTGGAGGTCGACGACGGCCACGCCGAACCGCCGTTCGGTTTCGACCGTCGCGCCGGCGCGGACCTGGTCGGCCAGCGCCTGCACGTGCGCCCGGCCGGGTTCGATTGACAACAGATCCGAGAGATCGATGCGGCCGATCGCCGCCGCCAGCGTCGCCCAGACGAGATCGTGGAGGCGCATCTCGGCGCCGGTCGCGTCGCCGACCGTCTGCAAAAACTTGTTCGAATCGACGATGCGCCAGCACACGGCGGAACCGATGACGAGGTTTTTCTTGTCGCGCGTCAGGAACTCGGACGAACCGGGGTCGTAGACCATCAGGCGCTTGTCGAATCGCAGCACCGACTCGACAGGAAACTTGAAGTGGAGACCGGCCTCGGTGACGGTGCGTGTCGGCCGGCCGAAGAGCGTCACGATCGCGGTGTCCGTTTCCGCGACCGTGAAGGTCGACAGCCACACCACGAGCGTGGCGGCGACCAGCACGACGGTTTTCGCATAGCGGCGGCCGAGGGTGATCATTCAGCGTTCCTCTTCGTCGTAGGCACTGGCTGGCGGCTTGCCGCCGATGAACTTCAGGAGATCGGCGTCTCCGACGAACACGAGCGTCCGGCGGCCGCCCCGATGTTCGTCCGTGATCGTGATCCGCTTGCCGGACAGAACGGCGTCGACGGTTTCCATCTGCAGGCGAAACATCGTCAACGGCAGATTGACGATGCCGGCGAGGCGGGCGGCGAAACGGGCGGCGTCGCCGTCGGCCTGCGCGACGCGCGACGCCCGATAGCCGGCGGCCTGTTCGAGCTGCGCCTGCGCGCCGCCGCGCGCCAGCGGAATCGCTTCCTTCGCGTAGGCGTCGGATTCGTTGACGCGCATCACGCGCTCCTCTTCCGCGCTCGCGACGTCACGGAACGCTTCGACCACTTCGACCGGCGGATGCACGTCGGCGAGATGGATGCCGACGAGATCGACGCCGGCGCCGACCGACGTGAGTCGAGCGCGCACGCCGTCGGCCCACGCCTCCTCGAGACGATGGCGATCGGTGGTCAGCAGGCGGTCGAGCGAATAGCCGGCCGCGAGGTTGCGCAGCACGCCCTCGGCCATCATGCGTACGACGGCGTCACCGTCACGGACGTTGAACAGATAGCGGGCGGGGTCGGCGATCTCGAAGTGCACCACCGCGTACAGCTCCGACATGTTCTCGTCGCCGGTCAGCACGAGATTTTCGTCGGCGACCTGCTGGACGTCCCCGTCGCCATGCGTCGTGTTCCACTCGAGATCGATCGGCCCGGCACTCCGACGCGCCGGCGATCGGAAGCCGAGTTCGAGGACGCGGATGCGCCGAGGCGCGAGGCGCGTGACCGACTCGATCGGCCACGGCGCGCGGAGGTGCAGTCCGGGCTGGAGGCGCGCATCGACGAGGCGACCGAATCGCAGGACCGCCCCGGTCTCCGCCGGGCCGATGACGACCACGCCGGTCGAGAGCCAGACGAGCGCGGCCGCCCCGGCGGCGCTTCGCGCGATCGCGCGCCAGTGGCGGAACAGCATCTGTCGAAGCGTCGCGTCGAGGAGTGCCCACCGCTCGCGCGCCCACATCACCAGACGCTGTCCCCATTGTTCCCACGTCTTCGGATCGCGGACGCGGTGCTCCACGATCAGGCTGACCGAACTGAGGATGACCGCCAGCGATACGAACTGATGCAGCAGCGCCGATCCGGCCGGCGTCAGCACACCGGCGGCGGCGGCGAGAATCGCGGCGACGTTGACGCCGAGGGCGAACGCCACGATGTTGAATCGCACGCGCTTGACCGTCTTGCGAGCGAACGCGATCGCTTCGGGGATCGCATCGAGGCGAGGCTCGAGGACGACGACCTGTGCCGCTTCGGCGGAGAGATCGGCGGCGCCGCGGCCGAAGGCCGCGCCGACGTGAGCCGCCGCCAGCGACGGAGCATCGTTGATGCCGTCGCCCACCATCAGGACGCGCGTACCGTCCGCGCCGAGCGCGCGAATTCGCTCGAGCTTCCGCTCCGGCAGTTGTTCGGCGGCAACGAATTCCGGCTCGATACCGACGTCGCCCGCCACCGCCTGGGCGACAGCCTGCTCGTCACCCGTCAGCAGGTAGATGTTCTTGATGCCGAGTTGCCGGATCGCCTGAATCGCGCGCGCGGCGTCGGGACGGGGCTGATCGTGCAACGCGATCACGCCGGCGGCCGCGCCATCCACGAGCACGACGAGATGAGTGTCGCCGGCACGGCCGCAGCGGCCCCGGAGCGAATCGACGTCGGCGGTCGCGGCCGGCGCTGTCTGCGCCGCGAACGCGGCACTGCCCACGGCAATCGTGCGCGATGCGATGCGGCCGGTGACGCCGAGACCCGGGCGCTGCGCAAACGTCTCGGCCCCCGACAGCGGCAGTTGCCGGCGCGCCGCCTCGGCGACGATCGCGCGGCCGAACGCGTGCTCCGACCGCTGCTCGATCGACGCGGCGAGCCGCAGGATCTCGTCGGGCCCGAACGTTGGGGACGCCGCCACGTCGGTGACCGACGGATGTCCGGCCGTGAGCGTGCCGGTCTTGTCGAAGACGACGGCGGTCACCTGGCTGAGCGATTCGAGCGCGTCGCCCCCTTTCACGAGGACGCCTTCCCGTGCCAGGCGCGCCAGCGCCGCCGCGAACGCCGCCGGCGCGGCATACACGAGCGCGCACGAGCAGGCGACGAGCAGCACCGCCGCCGATCGAAGTGCCTGTCCGGTCAGCAGGTACACCAGCAGCGCGCTGAGCAGGATTGCCGGAAGGAACCACTGGGCGAGACGATCCGCGCCGCGCACGACGGACGCACGCCGGAGGCGCGCGTCGCGGACGAGACGGCCGATGCGGGCGAGCGTCGTGTCCTCACCGATCCGTTCCGGCCGGATGTCGATCGCGCCGTGTTGCACGATCGTCCCGCTGAAGACGCGCGCGCCGGCCGACTTGGCCGCCGGCGTCGATTCGCCGGTGACGAGCGCCTGGTCGACGGACGCGTCACCGTCGATCACCACGCCGTCGACCGGGATGCGCTCGCCGCTGCGCACGATCACCCGATCGCTGAGGCGGATCTCGGTCGCGGCGACAGCGAACTCGCGGCCGTCGCGAACGACGGCGGCGTGATCGGGCTGGAGCGACATCAGCCCGGCGATCGCGCGATCCGCTCGATGCATCGCCCAGTGCTCGAGCGCATCGCCCGCGAGCACGATCAGGATGACTTCGGCCGCCGCCAGGAACTCGCCGGCGAGCGCCGCGATCAGCGCGGCGACGCCGATCGTCACGTCGTAGGTGATGCGACGCGCCACGAAGGCCGAGCGCACGCGTCGCGCAAGCGGATACGCTCCCACCGCCGCGACGATCAGCGCCGTGTTGACGCCCACGATGCTCGTCACCCACCCAAGCGCGTTCAGCAGCAGCGTGACGACGGCCCCCGCGAGAAGGAGCGCACGCGCACGGCGCGTCCGCGGCCACGCGAGCGTGTGATCGTGCAGGTGCGCGGTGTTCGCCGTCATCGGCGTTCACTCCACTCCGCTTAGTCGCGCGAGAACACAACTTTCCAATGGAGGCGACGAATCGACCACTCAATGGTTGAAACCGTCACACGGGCGGATCCCGCAAGACGCGCGCTGCCAGATGCGCATACTTCTGGGTCGTGACCGATCCTCTTCTGCGCGTCGAGCATCTCTCGTTGCATGTCGGGGCGACTCCGATCGTCCGCGATGTGACCTTCTCCGTCGCCGCCGGGGAGTCGCTGGCGATCATCGGCCCGAACGGCGCGGGCAAGACGCTGTTGTTCCGGGCGCTGATCGGCGCCGTGCCCTTCGAGGGCACGATTCGGTGGAAGGCGGGCATCCGAATCGGCTACGTTCCCCAGAAGCTGGATCTCACGCGCGACGTGCCGATCACCGGCTTTGACTTTCTCCGCGCCAAACCGGGCGCGAGCACGATCGGTGGCACCGGCCTCGCCGCCATCCTCGCGGACGTGGGTCTCCCCACCGCGATCGCGCACCTGTCGATCGGCTCGATCTCGGGCGGTCAGTTTCAGCGGCTCCTCGTCGCCTTCGCGCTCGTCGACCACCCCGACGTCCTGCTGCTCGACGAGCCGACCGCCGGCGTCGACGAGCCGGGGCAAGAGCGGCTGAACGAACTCGTCGCCCGGCTGCAGTGCGAACGCAACATGACGGTGCTGCTGATCTCGCACGACCTGTCGGTCGTGTTCAGGCACGCGACGCAAGTGCTGTGTCTGGGCCGCGAACACGTCTGCGTCGGCGCGCCGCGCACGGTGCTGACATCCGAACGGCTCAGCGCGATCTACGGCGAGGAGGTCGCGTTGCACGTGCACGACACCGGAGAGGGGACGGCATGTCGGTGGCAACGCTGATTCTCGCGGCGGCCGTGGCCATGGCCGCCGGCCTCGTTGGCTGTTTTGCCGTGATGCGACGGATGGCGCTCGCCGGCGACGCCCTGTCGCACGTCGCGCTGCCGGGCATCGGCGTCGCCCTCGCCCTCCACGTGCACCCGCTCCTCGGCGCAACGGCGATGCTGTTCTTCGGCGGTCTCGTCGTGTGGGCATTCGAGGAGCGCTCGCGACTGGCCACCGAGACGTTGATCGGTGTCGTCTTTTCGGCCGCGCTCGCCATCGGCAGCATGACGACGTCGGGCGAGGACTTGATCGAGGCGCTGTTCGGCGGCGAAGCCGGGCAACCCTCATCGGTCGAAACCACATTCGTCCTGCTCGCCGCGTTGGCGGTCACGTGGTTCGTTGTGGCGAGGAAGCGTGCGCTCGTCGTGGCGCTCGTCTCCCCCGACATCGCACGCACCGTCGGCATCAACGTTCGGCTGCTGAATCTTCTGTATCTACAGATGTTCGCGCTGACGATCGCGCTCGGCCTGCGCTATCTCGGCGTGCTGCTGATGGGATCGCTCATCATCGTGCCGGCGGCGACGGCGAAGCAGCTATCGCGGAACCTGTCGCAGATGCTGGCCATTGCGGCGGCGATGGCTGTCGCTGTGACGCTCGGCGGCTCTGCCGTCGCCTCCTGGACGCACCGGCCAACGGGTCCGTGCATCGTCACGCTCGCTGCGACGTGCTTCTTTCTGACGTTTGTGCGGCACCAGGAGTCGGCGTGACGCAGACGTGCCTTACCGTCACCAACGATGAAGTCGTGGCAGCCGTTTGACGGTGAAGATCGACCGTCCAATGGAATTCGCACGCCACACCGACGTCCTCGCGGTGAGATGACGCGATCCGATGGACCCCACTCGCGACTCGCGTCCAGCGAAGACGTGTCGCGGACCACGCAAGCGCGTCCGCCCGATCAAAATGCGCGACAACGGCTCGTGGGAACTCTGGGTGCTCATCGGGTGGCTCGCGTTCCTCGTCCTGGTGGTCCTGCCGTGGATGATCCGGCACAGCCAATGACCGCTCGCTCCGATCGATTCGTGGACCTTGCAATCCTGTGGGCAGATGGCGACCTGTCGTGCCAACTCGCGGTCGACGGAACGCGGTATCGCATTTCTGTCGTACGCGATGGGACAACCGTCGCGTGCGAGGTGTGCGCCAGCGCCGCTCGTGCGCTGATGGTGGGAGCCACCTGGCAGTCGACACATCGACCGAGCGTCAGAGCGACAGTTCGCGCATCGCTCGGCTCCTGAGCACAATCGAGGCTCACTCGAAGCGGAGCGCCTCGACCGGGTCCATCGCCGACGCGCGATTCGCGGGATACAAACCGAACACCAGCCCGACGCCCGTGGCAAACGTCACGGCGATCGCGATCGCCTTTGGGGAGATCAGCATGGGCCAGCCGAGACTGTCGGTCAGAACCCGTGCCGCGATGACGCCGAGGGCGAGACCGGCCGCGCCGCCGAGCAGTCCGATGACGAGCGCCTCCACCAGGAACTGGAGGCGGACGTGCCGCTGCCTGGCGCCAATCGCCATCCGCAATCCGATCTCGCGGGTCCGTTCGCTCACGGACACCAGCATGATGTTCATGACCCCGACGCCGCCGACCAGCAGCGACACGAGCGCCACCGCCGACACCATCAGACCCGACGTGCGCGCCGCCTCTTCGCGGACGCGAATGGCGTCGTCGTCCGTGCGGAGGTCGAAGTCGTCCTCCATGCCGGCCACGCGACGATGACGGTCGCGCAGCAGCGCGGTCAGATGCTCGCGCGCGAGCGGCAGCAGCTCCGCCGAAACAGCGGAACACATGATGTCCTCGATAAACGTGGTCCGTCGAAAAAAGACGATGGCGGTGGTGTACGGCAGGATGATGAAGTCGTCCTGGTCCTGTCCGACCGAGGACTGCCCCTTCGGCTTCAGCACGCCGACAACGGTGAACGGCACCGACCCGAGACGCACCGATTGTCCGACCGGATTCTCGTCGCCGAAGACTTCATCGGCGACGACTCGTCCCAGGAGGCAGACTTTCGAGCGCTGCTGCACGTCGACATCGGTGAAGACGTCGCCGTCCTCGACCGGCCACTTTCGCACCTGGACGTAGTCGGCCGTGACTCCGCGATAAGTGGTGCGCCAGTTGCGGTTTCCGTGAATGATCTGAATCGGCGAATCGACCTGCGGTGTGCACCGTGAAATCTCCGGTACCTCCTGCGGGATCGCGGCGCTGTCTTCGGCCGTGAGCGTCGCCGCGATGCCGCCCGCGCGGTCGCGCACGCCGCCGGCGCGCTTGACACTGGCCTGCACCCACAGCAGGTTGTCGCCGAGCGCGACCAGATCCTCGTGGATCGCCGCGGCGCTCCCCTCGCCCAACGCGACGGTGCACAACGTGGCGCCGATCCCAATGGCGACCCCGAGAATCGCGAGCGTGCTGCGCAGACGATGGCGCAGCACTGCCGCGAAGGCGACGCGAATGAGAACCAGATCCGACACGCGCCGCGAGCGTAGCGAATCTCCGGAACGCCGACGACGGCGACGGCACGAACGGTCATGCGGCTCGCATCAACATCCGGATGCGCCGAACGAACGGCGCGACGTGAGGTCGGCGATAGCCGATTCGGGCGGACGCGTCGCGGACCGCGGCGCAATCGGGCGGACGGAATGGATTTCCGGAACCGGTCAGGTCACCGCCTGTGCTGATTCGTCCGCGTCGCGCCGTGCTCCGGCACGTGGCTCGAGTGCTGCCACATCCATGGAATGAAGAGGAATATGAGCACGCTAATGAGCACGACGAATGCCCAGAAATAGCCCGTCGTGTGCTTGTACCACTTCAGGCGCCGCAACCGTTTCCGTGACCCCCGAAAAATCTTGTCGGCGGATCTCGTCTGATTGGGACCGCCGGCGCTCATCGGTATCGCCACGCGAACACCGGCGGAAGATATTCAGTTCCGTTGATCGCGTCGCCGCGTTTTGAACGAGTGGTCGGTCGATCTGAACAGAAGGGCGCCGCAGCAAACTGGATAGCCGGAGCTCGCGCGAGTCGCGCGTCACTCCCCGGCGCGAATCGAATCGACGCGAATCGTCTTCGTCTTCGCGTCCAGTGTGCCGGTGACTGTCACCTTCTTGCCCGCGAACCGTTCGGGCAGCCGCTGATCGCTCAACTTGTACACGTTTCTGCCGTCGAACAGCACGAATCCGACGCCGTGATCTTCGACGCAGGCTTTGACGCACGCTTCGTCGGTCGGACCCATCTGCATCTGCGAGTGGTCGGCGTTCGAGCACATCTCGTCCGTGATCGTGCCGGCAAAAGACCGCTCATCCGGCATGGCAGACAGCGCCGACAGAGCGACGATGCAACACATGAAGGCTCTCATCAGGAATACCTTTCGCTGCGCAGAATCCTACTTCTATTCGATGACCGCGATTGAATAACCCGTTTGACAGCCGCAAAGTCCGGGACTATCGTGGAACCCTGATGAGGCGTGTGCGTCGCACCCTGTCCGCGCTGACGACCGTCTGGGTCTGCTGCCACGCAGCTGGCGTGATCGCGGCGCCGCTCGCCGTGTGCGTCGACGAGCTTCACCAGTCGGCCGACACCGACTGCACGTGCGCCCACGGTGGCGATCACGGCACCTGCCCGATGCACCACTCAGCGCCGGCCAAGTCCTCGTCAAAGTCGAACTGCGCGTGCAAGAGCACCGCCGATCCGCACGCGGCCACCGTCGTCGCGATCGTTGGACCGATCGCCGTCATGGTCCAGCGCGCCGAGTTCGACGAACCATTGTGTGTCTCGACGCTCACCGCCAGTTCGGCGCGCCACCTTCAGAGCGCGCCCCTCGCACCCGACGGTCCTCCGCCCCGCGCCTAGAGTCCTTTCCGTTTCGTAACCCGCACCCGCTGGCGTTCGGTGACGTGCATCGAGCGCGAGCGCAGATGTTCCGGCTGGTTTCAGCGCTCGCCGTCGCTCGGCGCGCTCGCCAGCATTTTCAGGTCAATCTCGGGATTGCGAGGTCTTATGAAGGTCGGGCTCTTTGTCGCCGCGACCGTGACCCTCCAGGATGACAACGCGCCAAGTCGACGCGTGGCCACGCTGCGGCGCATTTCGCTCGACAGTGGTTGCGAAGTCGCCGGCGGCGATGGAGCGTCGGCGTCGAATGGTGAATCGTCCGCCTCACGGTGACCGAAATCGCCGTCACGATCGTCGTCTACGCGCTGACGCTGACGCTGGTCGGCGCGTCAACGGTGCGCTCGGCGTTGCTGCGTCGGGCCGACCGCGCCGGCGATCCGCTGATCGTCGAGCGGCTGCGAGGCATCGAGGCGACGGCGTGGCTCGCACTGGTGCTGGCCCTCGCCGTTCGCGCCTGGGCCCATACCGCGACGGTCTTCGGTCCGGCCGACTCGATGTCGGTGGACGCGCTGAAGACGATCGCGTTGGTCAGCCGCTGGGGCGAGGCGTGGCGGTGGCAGATGATGGCCGCTCTCGTGGGCGCCGCAGCGATCTGCGCGATTCGCGGCCGCGCGGCCGGCATCGTCGGCGCCTGCGCGACGCTGGCGTTGGTCGTTGCGCTCGCACGCGGCGGTCACACGGAAGGGATGCCGACGCGAATGGTGGTCCAGACGGTGCACATCCTCGGTGGTGGCGCGTGGCTCGGCACGCTCGGCGTCGTTGCAGCCATCAGCGGAGACCGCACGGACGATCGAGCGCGTCTGCTGAGAGCGTTCTTTCCGCTGGCGCTTGCCGGGGTTGCGACATTGGCGGCGACGGGCGTCGTCGCGGCATACACATACGTCGGTGCCATTTCGAACCTGTGGACGACCAGTTACGGCCGGACGCTAGTGGCGAAACTGTCGCTCGTGGCGGGGGCCCTCGGATGTGGATACGTCAACTGGCGATCGTTGCGAAGACCGCGCGCGGAACCCATCGCGCCGGCGCTTCGCTGGGAACTGATGCTCGCAGCGGCGATCGTGATCGCCACTGGTATCCTGACCGAACTCGCACATCCGTAAATGAGGAGGGAGCATGACGCGCACGATCTCGAGAGTCTTCTTCGCGTTCACACTCGTCGTGATGGGCCTGTCCGCCTACGTCCTGGCGCACACGAAGCTCGAGAAGAGCGAGCCGGCCGCCGGCGCCACGCTGACGCAGGCCCCGAAACAGATCCAACTCTGGTTCAACGAGAAGATCGATCCCGCCGTGAGCAAGCTCGATCTGACGGGCGCGTCGGGTAAAGTCGCGCTGAGCGGCATGCACGTCATGAGTGGCAAGGAGCTGATGGCGGCTGTTTCGGGCGCGGTACCGCCCGGCACCTACACCGTCGCCTGGCAGACCGCCGGCGACGATGGGCACGTCGTCAAGGGCGACTTCACGTTCACGGTCAAGGCGACGACACATTGATGACCAGGCCATCGCTCGTCGCTTCCGTACTGCTGGCTGTCGCGTGCGTCGGATTCGGGATCGCGAGCCCGTCCGCGCAGCAGGCGCCGCGCACGTACCAGTTCCACGGCACGGTCGAAGCCGTAGATCCCGCGGCACGGACCGTCACCGTCAACGGCGAGAACGTCGTCGGCTGGATGTCAGCGATGACGATGGTGTACCGCCTCGACAAGCCGGAAACGATCGGTCAGCTGAAGGCTGGCCAACGTATCACGGCGACCGTGCACGATGGCGACTTCACGACGCTGTACGACGTCCGCATCGTCGGGACGAAGGCGGCCGAGCCGGCCGTCGATCTGCCGCCGCTGTCGTACGTCTGCCCCTCGCCTGGCGAGGAGGCGTACGTCGACGACAAGCCCGGCAAGTGTCCCAAGTCCGGCGCGGCGCTCGTGCCGCGCCGGCTCGTCACCGCCTACTCGTGTCTGAAGGTGCAGCTCGTCATTCGGGAGGCTCCAGGCACGTGTCCGATCGACCACACGCCGCTCGTGCCGATCACGGCGGCGCTGTACTTCACCTGCGCGGCCGATAAGAAGGTGCACGAGCTCACGCCGGGGACGTGCGCGGACGGCAGCGCGCGCATCAAGGCGTACGATCGCGTCCCGCACGGCGATCACAATCCGCGGCACGGTGGTCTGTTGTTCATGGCCTCGGACCAGTGGCATCACCTCGAAGGAACCTTCGTGGCGCCTGACGTCTTTCGGGTGTACTTCTACGACGACATGACACGGCCGATGTCGCCGGCAGGAATGACGGCGAGCGTGTCGCGGGCGGATGCCAACGGTACGCCCGTCGGATCCGCGCAGCCGCTCTCGGCGGGCGCCGATCCGAGCACCCTGGAAGTGCGCATCGCCGGCGCGACGCCGCCGCTGAATCTCAAGCTTCGCGTGGCGTTCAAGGCCGGCGATGCCGCCCAGGCATTTGACTTCACCTTTCCGGCGTACTCGAAGGAACGATGAGCCGCTGCGCTTACGCGTCCATCGCCGTCATGACCGCGATCCTCGCCTGGACGGCGTGCGGGCGAGCGCCGGAGACGACGCGGTTCGCGCTGCCGCTGGGACCGGGGCCGGAGATCCGATTCGCCACCCACGGCGCCGTCGCATCGCGACCGGGCGTCGCTGCGCGCGGCCGGACGGTGGCGCTGGCGTGGTTCGCCAACTATGCCGGTACGACGGCGCTGTTCGTCACGACGAGCGACGACGGCGGCGGGACATTTAGACCGACCATTCGCGTCGTGACCTCGCCGGCGATCGATGCCGGCGAACCACCGCGCCTGCTGTTCGAACGCCCGGGCGAGACGCCGCGGCTTGTCGTCCGTTGGATCGAGCGCACCCGAAATGGCGCTGCCGTACGCTCGGCGCTGTCGACGAACGGCGGCGCCACGTTCGATCGCGACGCCGCCGATGCCGTGCGCCTGGTCTATACCGGCCCATCGGTCGACGACCCCGAGATTCCCGAGCGCGTGATCGCGGAGATCGACCGACCAGACGCCGCGAACTGGCGCGGCGTCGTCGACGCCGACGGGACGCTCGTCCTGGCCTGGGACGAGTCGAACGGCGCGGATCGCCGCATCGCCCTGCAGCGTGTCGTCTTCAGCAACGACGGCGCGTTCACGCGGTTGCCGACGACGCCGGTGACTGCTTGGGGCGCGAACGCTCGGCCGGCGATCGCGACGACGACGGGCGGCGTGATCGTGGCGTGGGTGGACGACCGAGCGGGCCGCTCGACGATTGCGCTGCGGCCCGTCGGCCTCGAGACGTTGTGCGCCGACCCCAAGGCCGCCGCGCCAGCGCCGCTGACCTTCGAGTGGGCACCGTGGCCGTCACACACGACGACGACGCATCGTCATCATGACTAACACGATCGGCCGCCGCCTGCGTGTCGTTGTCGCGGCCGTCTGGATCGGCTACCGCGTGGCCGCGCTCGTCGCCGCGCCCGCGATCGTCTGGATCGACGCGGCGGGCGCCACGGTCGAGTGCCACTGCACGCATGGCGCCGATGCGACCTGTCCCATGCATCACCAGCCGGCGGGCGGCACGCGCGTCTGTGCGATGCAGGCCGCCGGCGACTGGGCGACAGCGGCCGTCGAATCGATGCTCGGCCTGGCGGCGCCGCACGCGCAGCACGTCACGATCGACGCTGTACGATGTGGCGATCGGATTCACATCGCCGTCGTCACTCCGCTCCCGCTCCTCTCCGTTCCGCCCGATCATCCGCCTCCACGCGCGTAGCGCTTACCGGTAGTGCAGGCCTTCAAGCCTGCCCGACAGATTCATTCGGTTTCAAAGGTTCGGGAGGAGTGTGCCCATGAGCCGCATGGGACTTCGTCCGGCGATCGGCATCGGCATCGCGATCGCCGCGATCGGATGCAGCAGTCCGGCGCCGACCGCGGCCGTGGGTCGCGAGCTGTACGCGTCGAACGGCTGCGCGAGCTGTCACGGCGCAAACGGGCACGGCGACGGACCGGTCGCGAAGACGCTGGTGCCGCCGCCGCGCGACTTTCGCGACGCGTCGGCGTTCAAGAACGGCACCGACGTGGCCGCGATCGCGACGACGCTGGAAAGCGGGTTGTCGAGCAATGGCGGCAGCATGCCGTCGTTCCGCCACCTGACGCGCGACGAACGCGCGTCGCTGGCGTTGTATGTCATTTCCCTGCGGACGACGCAGGCATCGAAGGAGCAGCCATGAAACGTTTACTGCAGTGGACGATCACGAGCGCGTGTCTTGCGGCAGCTGCTATCTGCATCGCGCACGCGCAGACGCAGACCGTCACCGCCCACGATGCGTGGACGCGCGAGCCCGCGCCCTCGCGCGACATCACCGCCGTGTTCGTCGTGCTCGAAAACACAGGCCAGGCCGCGCGCGCGGTCGTGTCGGCCACGTGCGACGCCGCGGACAAAGCGGAACTCCACGAGATGAAGAACGAGAACGGCATGATGCGCATGTCGCCCGTCAAGTCGATTCCGTTGCCGGCCGGCAAGACCGAGCTCAAGCCCGGCGGGCTGCACATCATGCTCTTCGGTCTGAAGCAGCGACCCGCCGTCGGCGATCATCTCAACGTTACGCTGACGCTGGACGACGGATCCAAGGTGCCGCTATCGGCGGTCGTGCGCAAACAGGAGTCGATGCAATGACGCCCTGGCGCCGCGCCCGTCTCGTCTTCGCGTTCGCGACGGCCGCCGCCGTCGCCGCCGCGTGCTCGTCGTCCGCTCCGCCGCCGATCGATTCGATCGGCGGCGACTTCTCGCTCACCGATCACAATGGCGGCCGGTTCGAGCTCTCGTCTCTCAGACACAAGGCCGTTCTCATCTTCTTCGGCTACACGTACTGCCCGGATGCGTGCCCGACGACGCTGTCCAAGCTGGGATCGGTCTACCGGCGACTGGGCGATGACGCGAAGCGCGTCAAGACGCTCTATGTCTCGGTCGATCCCGAGCGCGACACGCCGGCCGTGCTCAAAGCCGATCTGGCGAACTTCAGCGTCGACGCGCTGGGGCTCACGGGCACGAAAGCGCAGATCGACCGGGTCGTCGCGATGTACGGGGCGGCGTACCGCATCGAGCCGACGCCGGAGTCCGCGGCGAAGTACACGGTCTCGCACACGACGACGCTCTACTTGCTCGACGGCCGAGGGCAGACGCGGATCCGCTTCCGGTACGAGGCGGGTGTCGACGAGATCGTCAAAGGCATTCGCTCGGTCCTCGCCAGCCGCGACGCGGACATCTCATGATGCGCGCGCTGATCCTCGCGGCCGCCTTCCTCGCCGCCGCCGGTACGAAGTCGGCGATCCCGCGGACCGCTGACGGACATCCCGACCTGCAGGGCACGTGGGACAACGCGACGGTGACGCCGCTCGAGCGTCCGAAGGAATTCGCGGACAAGCCGTACTTCACCGAAGCCGAGGCCGCGGATTTCGTCGCCCATGGCCTCGACCGCTTCATCGCCGCACGGGGCGAGGTGGAGCTCAAGGTCAACGGCGAAATCAACGGCATCTGGTCCGGGCCGGCGCGTGTCGGCCCGAGCCTGCGGACGTCGATTGTCACCGATCCGCCGGACGGACGGCTGCCGCCGCTGACGCCGGAGACGCAGGCGCGCATGCAGGCGCGCATGGCCGAGCGGCGCGCGCATCCGTTCGACAACCCGGAGGATCTCACGCTCGGCGAACGCTGCCTGATGTGGGGCGCCGGGCCGCCGATGATGCCTGTGCCGCAGAACAGCAACCTGCAGATTGTGCAAACGCGCGATGCGATTGTCTTCGAGACCGAGATGGTTCACGAAGCGCGCATCGTGCCGTTCGACGGACGTCCGCATCTGCCGGCGGCGATCCGGCAGATGACCGGCGATTCACGCGGACACTGGGAGGGTGACGCACTCCTCGTCGAGACGACGAACTTCACGGCGAAGACGGAGCTGCGCGGAACGACTGCGGAGCGTCATGTCGTGGAGCGATTTACGATGACGGACGCCGACACCATTCAGTACCAGTTCACGGTGGACGATCGGCCGCATTCGCACGTCCGTGGACCGGGGAGGTGTATCTCGTGCGGACGCAGGATCGGATCTTCGAGTATGCGTGCCACGAAGCGAACTACTCGATGGCGCTGATCCTCCAGGGGGCTCGCGCGGAAGACAAGCGATGAACCGCGTGACGCCGTGCTCCTCGCCGATGACGAGACCCTGCTCGAGATCGTCAGGGATCGTGTGGATCGAGGCGCAGGACTACGACGTGCGGATCCATTCGGCGGCGGGGCGGGCGGTCTCTCGTGTCATTCGAACGGGTACTTCGGAGGCAGGATGTTGTTCAGGCGCAGGTAGACTTCGCACTGTCCGCGCGTGTGGGCCATGTGGGCGAAACCGCCTTCGAACGCCTCGTAGCCTGTCTCCTCGATATTCGCGAACTTGACGGTCCGACTGAGCTGTTCTTCGGTCGCCGCCTTCAGCGCCGTGATCACGAACGCTTCGGAGGCGTGAAGATACGCGAGAATTTGCGCCTTGTCGGTGGTGCCCCTCGGCAGCGGCTCCGGTCCTTTCAGTCCCGTGACGAGCGCCGCCATCCCGATGTTGAACACGCCGATGTGCGTGGCCAACCCGCCGTAGTTGCGCTCCGTCGGTTTGGCCGTCGACGGCGGGATGTACGCGAACGCGTCGGCGGGCATCGCATCCACCACGGTGTAGGTGAACGCATAGGAGCTCGCCCAATGCTTGAGGGCATTGGCCTTCCAGTCGTAGTTGGCCGCCCTCACCGGGAAGGCCGCGATCGCGCACAGCGCGAGCGTGACGAGAATGATTCTTCGCATAGACTCACACTGTATAGTCGCCGTTGGTCGAACGCAATCGATCGCGGAAAAGGAGCGACACATGCCGGTACCCGATCGGCGGAGTTTTCTCGCTGCAATGTCCGGGCTCGCAGTGCTGCCCGCGCTGGCGACCGCTGGCGAACTCGACCAGGCGCAGGCGCCGCAAACGTGGGACCTGTCCTGGCTGGATTCGTTCAAAGGCAAACACAAGCAGCTCTTTGACATGGGCGGCGCGGACGTGAATGGCGACTCGACGCTGCGCATGCCGTCGAACTACCTGGCGTTGGCGAAGGAAGTGCTGAAGATGGAGCCGCCCGACGTCAACGTCGCGATCGGCATCCAGCAGACGGCGTTCCCCTTTCTCGCGAGCGACGCGTTGTGGCCGAAACTCAAGATCGGCGAGCTGTGGAAGATCAAGGATCCCCGGACAGGTCAGCCGGCGCAGCGCAATATCTTCCTCGGGCAAGCGGGCGGCGCTCCGACGAACACGATCCTCTCGCTGCAGGAGCGCGGCGCCATCTTCTGGCAGTGCAACATGGCGTTGTTCGGCGTCGCGGGGATGATCGCACAGGCGGTCAATCGGCCAATGCCCGAGGTGCGCGCCGAGCTCATCGCCGGGTTCGTCCCAGGCGTGAAGCTCGTGCCGGCGCACACGCTGCTCGTCGGCCTTGTGCAGGAGCGCGGGTTCACGTACCAGCGCGTCTGAGAGCGGGCGCCGGGCGTCAGGACGACGGTTGGCGATCTGATAGACCTCGCGCGAGCGTGCACTCGCGGTCCGTCATCTCGACGCCTTCCATCGGCTGGTGCTTTGCGCATCAACCAGAAGGAGACGATCGCGGTCAGTCCAAATGCCGCCGCCAGGGCAGTCAGGGCGCGGTCGAGCGGCGCCGTGTCGCGCAGCCACGGCCACACCGAAAGCGTCGTTCCCGCGACGCCGAAACCGAGCAGCGCAGTCGAGATCACGAGGAATCCGAAGTGATACCAGAGCGCCACCGAGAGGACACGGGGCAGCGACAGTTCGAGCAACAGTGTTGTTCCCGCCCAGCACAGCAGTCCGGCGAGACGACGATTCCCGGCGTCGACGAACGTTCGGTAATGCCAACCATGTCCTGTCCAAGGACATGACGAGACAGATGCTCACCGCCGGCATGGGTCATTGGGGATTGGGACTTGAGATCGGAGGGCCTGATGCCAACCTGTACTTTTCGCACGGGGGCGACAATGCAGGCTTCCACAACAACTTTCTTCTCTACGAGAAGAGCGGCAACGGGTTCGTTGTAATGACCAAATGGGACAACGGCAACTTGCTCGCCGACGAGATCATGCATAGCGTCGCCAATGAACACAGCTGGGCCGATTTCCGGCCGACCGTGCGTGCCTCGATCCATGTCGATCCGAAGATCCTTGCAACCTACGCGGGTTCCTATGAATCGAAAGACTTCAAACAGGTTGTCACCGTCGAGAACGGACAACTGATGGGGCTGGCCTATGGACAGCCCTTTCCGCTCTACGCCGAAAGCGAAACCAGGTTCTTCTTTACCGTCATTCCCGGCGATTTCGACTTCGTTCAAGACGAGCACGGTAACGTGACCTCGTTGGTGCTGCACCAGAATGGCCACGACTGGAGGGCGACGAAAAAAATAGCTGCCTGGAAAACTCGTCGCACCTTTCGCGCCCTTCCTTGGCGTCGTCGGCATGTCCGGCTTCGAGCCCACAGCGCGAATCTTCAGTGGCTCAGGGATAGACCATCTTCGAGCAGAATCGAATCGTTCCGGATCCAGTCACACTTTTGGCCGGTCAGGAATCCTCATCAAATAGCTCCGCGAAGCCAACGAGCTCCCCGGCCTCGCGACCGCCAGGCCAATCGACTGCCCGCGCCCATCGACGCGACGATCGTTCGGCTGAAGCGCGAGTACCCGGGCTAGGGCGCGCCCAAGATCCGCGAGAGGCTGCGGCAGCAGATCGCGTCGGTCCAGCTCCTGCGATCGGCGAGCGGATCTGGCTCGTCACCTTCATGCGCGACGATTTGGGCTACTTCGACGACGAGGTGGGACGGGTCGAGCCGATCGAGAATCCCTTCGGCTCGAAAGTGTTACCTATGTGCTCGGAATAATCCGTCACCCATGTGACCGGAACATACCTCTGGGGATTGGCTCCTCAGGTTGGACTCGAACCAACAACCCTCCGGTTAACAGGGCTATTCAGGTCGGGAGGAACACCAACTCCTCCCAATTCGAACCAATGTTTATAGGGTGTTCCCCCTTTGATGTGCGGGGGGGGGTTTGGCGCCTGTCTTCAAGAGTCCACGGACAAAACACGGACAAATTCTGATTCTGGAACCGAACGGGTTCTCCTCCAGCGACGAGGCGTTTCAAAAACTTACTGGCATGACCCGGAGAGAAGCACGAACGATGTGATCGTTCCGGTCGCGACAAACCTCAAGTTGCTGTTCGGTGGTACGTTTGGACCTGTCGTCCGAGATACGCCGACGTTGCCGTCCAACTCGAAGACGACCGAGCCAGAGGTAACCATAAAGTCTTCGCGGAGCGCGTTGCTGCCCAGCGCAATTGATGAGAAATCGACGGTGGGAACATCGGGAACCGGGAAAGCGGCCGTAGCACTCTGCCAGTTCTCCTTACACGCACCACTTCCGAGCAAGACATCGCCGTTGAACAGGCGGCACGACATCGCGGGCACGTCGGGCGACAGCGGAAATGGCAGGAACGGCACCTCGGTGTCTAGAAAATCCGTGTCGGTGGTAGGCGGCACGGAGAAGTTCATCCTAAGCGTCTGACCCGCATTCAGTATCAGTGAACTCCTCATCGATAACGCGGAGCACCCAGTGCTCGAAGGTTGCAATGACGTGGTGTGACTGCAAGCGGCCTCGCATACGGCTAACAACAAGAGGACAGCGTGGCGATCTCGCAAAAACGCCACTATGCGCCTCACTAGCGCCCTCGTCGCCTTCACGCGACGGATTCTATCGAAACCCGTTCACCCGATTGAATTACAACGTTGAGCATTTTTCTTCGATTTGTCCTCAAAACGGCCGGTTGCCAACCGGACGTGCGACTGTAAGCTATTGAATCAGAGCACCCTGCGAACGGCTGTCCGCGAATTGTCCGTGTCGTTGAAGTCCCCTCCAGGCAGCTCGTTCTGAGCGTGCGCCACTTCCGGCTCAACCGACTCGAAGGGACTCGATTTCAACTTGCCCCTTGCGCGGGATCGCGCATGTCGGGTCGGCGGATTTTCGATTTGGGTCCCATCCATGCTTTGAGGCGGAGACGTGCGTGTCGGTGCGAGAGGGACCCGCCGGGAAGAGACTGGTCACCGAATGAGCCATGCACCGATGACGCCGATTACGCCGAGAACGCAGGCCGTCAGATACACCCACCCGATTGGCCGTCGATACTTGGGCGGCACAGCCATGATCGTCATGCGGGGCAGTCTACCAGCGTGTGCAGCGCAGTCAAGCGTGACCATCGAAACTCGACTCGTAGGCTTGCAGAAAACCGGTCAGAGTCCCTTCGGTGGGCCCCCAAGTTAGCTGCGCCTCCGTCTGGGCATGCGCGGAATCTCGCATGTGTCGCAATTTGCACGATTTCGATGGCGCCTTTGTCACCCAGGGCCGAGCTTTGCACCCTCGCGGCGTTCTATCTCAGAAGACATCAGCTCGATAATCGTTTTCGCTAGCGCAATGAGTTCAAGCAGGCGTGTTCGTGTGAGAGTGCTATCTTTCTCGAATCGATGCACGATTCCGTGGCGGAATGAGATCAACTCCTCAAGTGCGTTACTCAGCACTGGAAGTCGTCTGCTGACTCGGCGTCGTTGCTTGATCAGTCCACGAAAGTTAATCTGAAAGTTTGACTCGAATGCTTTATGGATGCTGTCAATGTTCTGAAAGCTGAACCAAGACGCGGCAATTTGCGGCAACGTGACAGTCCTCCTGACCAAATCAACGGCTTCTTCGAATGACACTTTGCGATTATCGCCGACCTTCAGCAACGCTTTTTCGTTATAAGCGAGCAGGATTTGGAACGAGTTACTAAAAAGTGTTCAAGCGATGCGACGACGAACGGCACAAGTGCGTTGTAAAGAAGGCGGCTTCCACCAGAGGCGGCGAACCGTCTCCAATAGCTCTAGATCGACATTAGTCTCAGTTACCCTGCCTACTCTTGTTGAGACACTCTGAATCTGTTCTTCTGGAATCGTGTGCTCAAGCGCTTCTAGATCCGCAATTACACGATCTCTGAGCGCGTAGAGCCCTCGTGTCACTGCCGTGCTCAGCGGCCGGTTGATGGGAATGTAGCGATTCCTTCCGAAATGGTCATTCTCGAAAAACCCACCGAAAGCACGTTTCAGAGTGCGAACGGTTTCGTTTTGGTGCTCTTTGTCAAAGGTGCTCGCCCACATGGACGTTCGAAGTCGAATAGCCCAGTCGCTAGACGTGCCCGACTCTCGCTTTCCCTCATCGTCGAGAGGATAGGCGGAGCCATCAATCCCTGATGCGGATCGAAAGTCCCTCGAATCCCACCATGAGTAGTGCCTCGTGCCAGTTGGACCGGGATGAAACGGATTGTTCGCTACGCGAACGTATCCGCCAGCCAGCAGAGCATCCTCGATCTTCCCAATCGTTCCGGCCTCCGGAAACGAGAACGTCTCGATACTCATGGAAAGGCTTCATTCCCAAAAGAACAACATCGGCCGGGCGTCGTGTCGCACGGCTCGCGGAACCACGCTCCACCGGAAGCGCAGACGGAATCGTAGACCGTCAGCGCGTTGCGAAATCCTGCCACAGTTCCTTCACCGACGCCATCGCCTCAATCCCGGTCGTGAAGGGGTGGTGATCATCTCCGAGCCGTCAGAGCGGATCTCGACTTCGACGCCACCGGGAGCGAACCGGATCACGCATTCGAGGATGCGTCCGCTTGCGCCTGTCATCCGCCACAGCACGGTGTCGTTGTCCTGCACCACTAACGGATCCTACGTCGTTCAGGCGGCGTTTCGGCGGATGCGGCTGAAGACGCATTGAGCTTCAGAACGGTTGTCGGACTGTCTGGCGAGGCTTCATCGGTGAACGGCGAGCGTCGGTGGAACAGGGCCAGTCCTGAGGCTAGGCAGCACAGCGCAAACGCAATCGCACCCTGCCACTTGCGCCACCACACCTGCGGATCGCTATAGAGCCAGTCCCATCGATGGAATGTCGTCACGAGCATTACGAAGCCCGCCGCGCCAATCACCCGGACAAATCGAGGCTGTCGCGTCCACATCAGTGCAACGCGGAGGTTAGCGCGGTGTCGTTGCCCCTGTCTAGGGAGCGTTGTTCACAACTGAGCGGGGTCTGTCCGGGCGGATTCGGGTGAAAGTGTGCGGGGATATCCAGCGTTGTCGGAGGCCGATTAATCCTCGAATCCGGCCTGTCGGTCGGCCCGTTTCGAGTTGGAGTGCCCAGGGGACGTTGTTCTGATGGGGTGGGCGGTCAGTGAGCATTTGATTCTGAAGTCGGTTAGATCCCCATGCAGCCGCCTTCGCTCGCCTTCCGAACGCTCAGCCTCGGATACAATCACGCGATGGCTAAACACTCCTCCCACATCCTCGAACTGGCTCGGAAAGGTGCTGAAGCTCGGCTCCGAGAACTGGTTGACGAGGCCAGAAAGCTGGTTAGCTCGTTTCCGCACCTGCGGGATTCGTTCGACGCAGACGAACTGCCGATCAAGTTTAGGTTGCGATCAGCGGCAGAGAGACCGGAACGGCGGGCGGTGCGACGGCGGGCCAAATGGAGCGCAGCGCAGCGCAAGGCGGTCTCAGCGCGGATGAAGAAGTATTGGGCTGCACGACGAAGAGCAAAGCGATAAACGGGAGAAGGAGTGGGCTGACGTAACAGTGGCCAAGCAGGATGCTTTTAGGCTATAGCGTCTACCTCGTTCTGACGTTGATCCTCGGAGCGTTCTGGTGGTCAGCGTTTCGAGGCCCCTTTTCTTTCTTCCTCATTATTTGGGCCACCGTGACGATTCCTCCGGGTCTCGGTGCAGCGGCCCTGTTGATACCAGCGTTCGGCTCAGGGCATTTGCAGACTCGCCCCCAACGGGTGCTGCTCTTTAACGTCGTCGCACTGGTGCTTCTCGCCTTGTGGTTTTGGACCTTCAAGTCAAGCTTTGACGGTCCCTGAAGAGGGGCTCAATCGGATCTTGTAAGCCGTCACCGCTGGCGGAACCGCTGGAAGAACTGGGCTAACGAAAGGCCTAGAGCGTTGGCGAGCTGGCCGAAAGGTGGACGGCCGCGCGTCTCTGATCGCGCGTGTCTCATCGGCGTTCTGTTTGTCCTTCGCAGCGGCGTTCCCTGGCAGATGCTTCCACCGGAACTCGGCTGCGGCTCGGGGATGACGTGCTGGCGCCGCCTGCGCGACTGGCAACGAGCGGGCGTGTGGGATCTCATTCACTTCGCGCTGCTGGATTGGCTCGCTCGACACGATCAGATTGATTGGTTGCGAGCGGTCGCGGACAGTTGTTTGTAGACGCACCAAGACGCCGCCGTTTGTCGTGCGCGTAGGTCGCCATGTGCGATTCAGCTCCCATGGGATTGAGCGGTTCATTCGCAATCGCATGAGAGCGAAGTGAGCGAACTGAATGAAACACCGGCATGAGTCTGGCACCTCTGTAGGGTTTCTCTTCTAGCATGGAGGTCTGAGACGATGAACGATGCTGCAAGATCACGCTCAGCGACGAAAACGGTGCGTGGAATGGGGAGAACGCTTCTAAGAGGCGACGTATGGTGGATCTCCTACTACTTCAACGGAAAGGAGGTTCGGGAGAGCTCGAAATCTCGCAACGAGACGAACGCCAGACGGCTGCTCAAGAAGCGGCTCCAGGAAATCCACGGCAATCGGTTTACTGGGCCACAGGAGGAGAAGCTTTCGGTTCACGAACTCCTGGATGCGCTGATTACTCATCTGGAGACAAAAGGAGCGAAGACCGTGCAGCGGCTCAAGTCGCATCTCACGCCGCTGCGGGAGAAGTTCACGCTCACGCGGGCAATCAACGTGACCACGGCGGCTGTTGAAAGCTATGTGGCAGAGCGGCTGAAGCTCGGAAAGGCACGAGCGACGGTCAATCGTGAAATCGGGGCACTGAAACAGGCGCTGAACCTCGCTCGGAAGCAGGCGCGACTGACTCGTGTGCCCTACATCCCGATGCTGCGCGAGGAAATGCCCGACAAGGGTTCTTCGAGCACGCCGATTTTGAGACGCTAGCGACAGCACTGCCTGAGCCGATCAACGAGATCGCTCGGTTCGCATTTCTGACTGGGTGGCGAAAGGGTGAGATTCCGCCGCTACGCTGGAATGCGGTGGACCGTCAGGCGAGAGAGGTCCGGCTCCGCACCTCCAAGAACGGCCAGGGCCGCGTGCTGCCGTTGACAGGTGATCTGTGGGATCTGATCAACGCCGTTGGAATGCTCGCACGATCCAGAAGAAGGACGGCACAACGAAGTTGTCGGAGTTCGTGTTTCATCGCAACGGCCGACAGGTCGTGGAGTTCCGTCGGGAGTGGAAGGCAGCATGCAAGTCAGCTCACCTGACCGGCCGCATCTTCCACGACTTCAGGCGCACGGCAGTTCGGAACATGATCCGGGCTGGCGTTCCGCAGTCGGTGGCGATGAGCATCAGCGGGCACAAGACCGTCTCGATGTTCAATCGCTATAACATCACGAGCGCGGCGGACAAGCTGGAGGCACTGCGGCGGACGGCGGAACATCTATCAGCGCAGCCGAAGCAGAAGCAAGGAGGCGAGGTGTTCGAAATGCCCGAGCAGGAGAAGGCGTCTCGATGAGAACACGGACAAAACACGGACAGTCCTGCCAGAAACCGTAGACTCCCCTTCACAACTGGCCGATTTTCTTAAGGAAATTGGCTCACCGTACTGGACGATTTTCGCAACTGGCTCGTCCGCTGCGGCTGAAAGCGCCGTCCCCGATTCTCGAGAGATTTCGCTGTTTCGCCAATCAACCGACCCGACCCGCGTCCCCATCAAGGGACTCAGGGCTGATGACACGCACGACAGAGCGGCTGCTTGAACAATTCGAAACGCTTCCGGACCAGGAACGCTCCGAACTCACGGTCGAGCCAACGCGTCGTCGTCCCGCCCTCATTCATCAGCGTCCCGGTCGAAGATCAAGGTCGAGCGCTCGTCACGCTGGTTCCGGCCGATCGACGACTATCACTCCATCGCCGGGCCCGAGGGGCGTCACACAGAGGTGTTCGCGCTCGTTCGCAATCACCGCGATGGTGCACTCTCGCTCGAGTGAAGAGCGACGAAACCCGAAGCAGAGACCGCCGGTGGCACCAATGCCATCGCCGTCGTGATCGCCGCAACTCCATCGTGCAGACTAAGCGACGCCTGTTCTCATCTTCACGTCACCAGCGGCCGTCCGCCGCGTGGCCTCCGCGTACTGAATGACGACCTTGATGTCATCGGGCGCTCGTTCGAGCGCCTGGTGGAAATGCTCCGGCTTCTCACGGCGCGTGATCAGGCGTTGCAGCCGGCCGCTGATCACACGAAGCAGTGCTGCACGATTTACCGCGCGGGCGACGGCAGGCCGGGCGCCGCCCGCATCTGCTCAGCCAGCGGCGATCCGATCGGTCTTGTCCGAACCTGGTCCAAGTCGGCGAGCTGCACGACTTGCGAGGGCAGCGCGATGGCCGTTCCGGCACGCTCGACGAGACCCATGATGGCCATCAACAGTTCCTGCTGCGTTTCGAGAAAGCGGTCCCAATCCTCGGCCAGGACGTACGCAAAGACTTCGATCTCGAGCGAGAACGGACCGAAGCGCTTGAAACGCACGCGGATCGGTTCGCGCGGGTCGATCGTGGGGTGAGCCGCCAGGTGGCTTCGAATGCCGTCGAGCACGGCGTGCATCTGCTCCGACGTCGTCTCGTAACCAAGGCCCACGACGTGATGGAACCAGAACTTGTCGCGGGACGACAAGGTCTCGATATTCGCGGTCGCGATCTGGCTGTTGGGGACGCTGACGATGGTGCGATCGAGCGTACGGATCCGGGTCGATCGCAAACCGATGGAAGCCACGGTGCCCTCCGTATCGCCTAGCTTCAGGGAATCGCCGACACTGACGGCCTTGTCGAAGATGATCGAGAGGCCCCCGATGACGTTCTCCAGCGTCTTCTGCGCGGCAAGGGCGACCGCGATGCCGCCGATCCCCAGGCCAGCCAGTACGGCGGTCGGGGCGATGCCGAAGTAGTTCAGCGTCAGCAGGCCGCCGAGGGCGAGGACGACGACGTCGGTCGCCTGTCGAAGGAGGCGCAGGAGCGCCGTCATCTCCGGATGGCCCGACGTCCGCGACCGCTTCAGGCAGTAGCGTTCGCCCACGGTCGTCAGCACCAGCACCACCCACACGCACGAGACGATCGTGAACATCGCGATCACGATGGTCCAGAACTGCCGCTCGATCAGCGGCAGGTCGAGCGCCGTCACGAGCCAGCGAAGGACGCCCGCGAGAATCAGCAGCCGGACGAACCCTGGAAAGATCTGGCGAGCGGAGCCCCGCGTCGGCGATCGCCAGAACGTGGCGAAGTGTCCCATCAACCGGCCCAAGAGGCCGATCAGCCAATAGGACAGCGGCACGAGCAGCGTGAGCACAATCCACGCGAATAATCGAACGCCTCCAATCCGCACCGTCATCACGCGCGGAATGAAGGGATCCACGGACACGAGATTCACTTCGTCGGCCACGTCGGGAATCGCCTGCAGGGTCTGACGCGAGAACAACCAGATGCGCCCGGCCGGGCCGCGGTTCACGCGTTCGACAATGACGTCGAGCGGACCGTTGGCCGTGCTGATGGTCCCGACAACGTCCTGATCAGGTTTCAACGGATTGGCGAGACCGCCTTCCGGCCGATCGCTCACCTCGGTCAGGCGGGCCGGAAGACGGCTGTCGAGGACCATGTAGAGTTGCTGCGCCAGCTTCGCGGCGGCAGCCCCGCGGAGGTTGGTGTTCAAGTACACCGAGGCTGCCTCGGCGTTGTTCTGGCGGAACACACGTATGAAGCCGACCACGGTCCCTCGCGGCGATTCGCGGCCAAGCGGGTCTGTCGCCGGCTCAGTCTGCGCTCCGCCGGGCGTGGCCGGCGCGCTCGTTGGGGGCTGCGCGTTCAGCACACCGGGCAGAAGCGCGATCAGGGCACATGCCAATCGCAACGCCGACCACAGGCACATCCGTCGAGGTTCCGACATGCGCATGCACGACATGCCCCAGCCTCCGTCACCTACACGGGTTCGCGTAAGGCGGTGACTCCAACAGCGGGTCACCACCTTCCGATTCGGTGTTCGTCACACCTGTTTGGCGCCGGGCGCGCCATCGCCGATCGCCAGCGGCGCCCACAGCACGACCACCGACCGCGGTGCCACGTGATAGACACGATCAGCATGAGCCGGTGCATCCTGCCATGGCACGATGTCGTGCGGCGAATCGAGGGACGTGTCGATCCACCGCCGCCACGCGTTGTCGCCGTCGGCCGCCGGCAGCTCGAACTCGAGCGGCTTCCAGTAAGCGTTCATGATCAGGTGCATCCCGAGGCCAGCCCGCGGGAGCTCGGCGCCGAACGCGAGGCTGTGCGAGTGCGGACTCCAGTCCGGCCTCAACAGATTGACACCATGCCACGCGGTCGTCGCCTGCCGCAGCAGATCGGTGAGGCTGACGCGTTGCTGCTCCGCCGTCACATCGCGCATGACACGGCGCGCGTTGAGGAGCTTCGTGAAGCGATGGACGTCGCCGTGCGTCTTCAGTAGTGTCCAATCGAACCAGGTCGTCTCGTCGTCCTGGCAGTAGGCGTTGTTGTTGCCGCCCTGTGTCCGGCGAACCTCGTCGCCCATCAGGAGCATCGGCATGCCGAGCGAGAGCATCGTCAGCGTCAGGAAGTTCTTCACCTGACGACTGCGGAGCTTCTCGATCGTGGCGTCGTTGGTCGGCCCCTCGACACCGCAGTTCCAGCTCCGGTTGTCGTCGGAGCCGTCACGGTTGCCTTCGCCGTTCGCCTCGTTGTGCTTCTGGTTGTATGAGACGAGATCGTTCAGCGTGAAACCGTCGTGGCAGGTGACGAAGTTCACACTGGCTTCCATCTCGCGCTGCTTGTGGCCGTACACCTCGGGGCTGCCGAGCAGCCGATCGGCCAGCTTCGCGATCGTACCCTCCTCGCCGCGGAGGAAGCTCCGAACGTCGTCACGAAAACGGCCGTTCCACTCCTTCCACGCGTCGCCGATGAAGCTGCCCACCTGATACAGGCCGGCCGCATCCCACGCCTCGGCGATGAGCTTCGTGCCAGCCAGCACGGGATCGCTTTCGATGTCCCACAACACCGGCGGATTCGGAATCGGGGATCCGCTCAGATCACGCGACAGCACCGACGCGAGATCGAATCGGAACCCGTCCACGTGCATCTCCTGCACCCAGTACCGCAGGCTGTCCACGATGAGCCGCCGGACCGCAGGATGATTGGCGTTCAACGTGTTGCCGCACCCGGTGTAGTCCGCGTGCCGCCCATGCGGCCCCTCGAGGGTGTAGTAGGCCCTGTCTTCGAAGCCTTTGAAACAGAGCGTCGGCCCGTCGTCATTGCCTTCGGCCGTGTGGTTGAACACCACGTCGAGAATCACTTCGATGCCGGCTTTGTGCAGCGCTTTGACCATGTCGCGGAACTCTTCCACCGGACCGAGCGGCTCCTGGCGCGAGCTGTACGCCTGATGCGGCGCGAAGAACGACACCGGCTGGTAGCCCCAGTAGTTCACGTGACCGGTGGGACAGGCCAGCGCGTCGAACTGGAACACGGGCAGGAGCTCGACGGCGGTGATGCCGAGTTCCCGCAGGTACGGAATCTTCTGGATCACCCCGGCGTAGGTTCCGCGCGTCGCCTCGGGCACTCCCGAATTGGGGTGCCTCGTGAAACCCCGTACGTGCATCTCGTACACGATCGTCTGGGACGAAGGCCGATGCAGCGGACGGTCACCCTCCCAATCGTACGAGGTCGGGTCGACGACGACGCTCTTCATTGCCGTCGCTGCGTTGTCACCTTTCCCTTGTGCAGCCGCCGGGTTGTAGGTGACGGGGACCATGACCGCGCGCCCGTACGGATCCAGAAGGACCTTGCTCGGATCGAACCGATTGCCCTTCGACGGTTCGAACGGACCGTCGGCTCGATAGGCGTAGATCTGTCCGGCCTTGAGACCGGGCACGAAGACGTGCCAGGAGTGATACGTGCGATTGTTGACAGGGTCGAGGCGAATGATCCGTGCCGGCGTCGGATTGTCGACGCGGTCGAACAGGACCAAGTCGATTCCCGTGGCGTGCTTCGACAGCACGCTGAAGTTCACCCCGCCGGCTGTGACTGTCGCTCCGAGGGGCGCACTGGCACCCACGGAGATCTCGAAGGCAGCTCCGCGCTGCGCAACGGTGGAACGTTCAGAGGAGCTGGAGGGTTTCATCTTCTTCTCTCCTGGTCGATTGCGAGAGCCCACCATCGCTTACGTCGTCCGCACGCCGTGAGCGAACCCGGCCTGCTTGCCTGACTGGAGAGCCCGTTCGGCGTCCAGCACGCCGTACAACTGGATGAGTTTGGCCACGAGCCCGGTCCATCCGGTCTGATGGCTGGCGCCGAGGCCGGCGCCGTTGTCGCCGTGGAAGTACTCGTAGAACAAGATGTGGTCGCGCCAGTGCGGATCGGTCTGGAACTTCTCGGTACCGCCGTAGACCGGCCGCCGGCCGTGTGCGTCGCGTGTGAAGATCCGTGTAAGCCGGGCGGCGATTTCCTGGCTCACTTCGAAGAGGTTCATCTGCTTCCCCGACCCGGTGGGGCATTCGATGGTGAAGTTGTCGCCGTAGTACAGATAGAAGTTCAGGAGCGCTCTGATCAACATCACGTTGACCGGCATCCAGATGGGACCGCGCCAGTTGGAGTTGCCGCCGAACATCCCGGTGTTCGATTCGGCGGGCAGATAGTCCACGCGGTATTCCTGGCCTCCGGCATGGAAGATGTACGGGTGCCGCTCGTGGAACTTGGAGAGCGCGCGGATGCCGTAGGGACTCAGGAACTCGTTCTCGTCGAGCATCTTCGTGAGGATCCGGCGCAGCCGCTCCGGCGTGAGCAGCGCGATCACACCGCGATCGTTCACGCCGAGATGCCCCGGGCCCGTCGGATGCATCGTCGCCGATAGTTCGGGCATCCGGCGCAGCCGCTCCTGGATCCCGGCCATCGTTCGCGGGACACGCTCCCGCTGCCACTTCTCGATCACCGTGGTGGCGCACAGCGGGAGGAGGCCCACCATCGAGCGGACCTTGAGCCGCCGGGCGCTGCCGTCGGGGAGCCGGAGCAGGTCGTAGTAGAAGCCGTCCTCTTCGTCCCACATGCCGTTCACGCCGGGCCGGTTCATCGCCGCGGCGATGTAGTAGAAGTGCTCCGCGAACTTGAACACCATGTCTTGGTAGGTGGGGTCGTGCGCGGCGAGCTCAATCGCGAGCTCCAACATGTTCTGGCTGAAGAGCGCCATCCACGCCGTGCCGTCCGCCTGTTCGAGATGGCCGCCCGTGGGCAGCGGGGCGCTGCGATCGAAGACGCCGATGTTGTCGAGGCCGAGGAAGCCGCCCTCGAAGACGTTCTTGCCGAAGCGGTCCTTGCGATTGACCCACCAGGTGAAGTTCAGCAGCAGCTTGTTGAAGGTCGACTTGAGGAAGTCCACATCCGCTTCGCCGCGCAGCGCTTGCTCGGTGCGATGGAGGAACAGCGTCGCAAAGGCGTGAACCGGGGGGTTGACGTCGCTGAAGTTCCATTCGTACGCGGGCATCTGGCCGTTGGGATGCATGTACGCGGCGCGGAGCATCAGTTTCATCTGCTCCTTGGCGAAATCCGGGTCCACGATCGAGAGCGGGAGCGTGTGGAAGGCGAGGTCCCAGGCCGCGTACCAGGGGTACTCCCACTTGTCGGGCATCGAGATGATGTCCCGGTTCAGCATGTGGTACCACTCCGAGTTCCGGGCCATTCGATAACCGTGATGGAGGGGATTGGAGTGGTGCTCGTCCAGCCAGTTGTCGCCGTCGAAGAAGAAGAACTGCTTGCTCCACAGCATGCCGGCGATCGCTTGACGCATCACGCTGGCCGCGTCTTGACTCACGGATGGCGGCGTCACCGACTGGTAGAATTCGTCCGCCTCACGAAGCCTGACCGCGAAGGTGTCGTCGAACGACGTTCCGAACGCCTGACCCTTCTGGTCGAGGGCACTGCTCGAGAGCCGCAGGCGAATCACGCGCGTCTCGCCGGCGCCGATCGTGACGTAGTAGTGCGCGGCAACCTTGGTGCCCTGCTTGTCTGGATTCACGACGTCCTGACGGCCCTGCACCACGCAGTCGTTGATGCCGTCCTTGACGTAGGGGCTCTCGTTCTTGGTGCCGAACAGCCGCGCGTGGTTGGTTTCGTTCTCGGTGAAGAGCAGCGGCACGTCCCCTTCGCACGACAGGACGAAGGTCCCGAACAGGGAATGCGCCGCGGCCGCCACCGTGACGCCGGAGGGTGCCTCGATCTGTTCGATCTGCGGCTTCTCGGGAGCCCTGTTCGATTCCGCAATCCACTTCGACCAGTCGTTGCGGAACCACAGCGTCGGCAGCAGGTGCAGATCGGCCGCGTCCGGTCCGCGGTTGGCCGCTGTGATGCGCACGAGAATGTCTTCGGCGGCGCCCTTGGCGTACTCCACGAAGACGTCGAAATAGCGGTCGTCGTGGAAGACGCCCGTGTCGAGGAGCTCGTACTCCATGTCGTCGCGCGTGCGCCGGCGGTTCGTCTCGATCAAGTCGGCGTAGGGATAGGCGGCCTGCGGGTATTTGTAGAGGTACTTCATGTACGAGTGCGTCGGCGTGCTATCGAGGTAGAAGTAGTACTCCTTCACGTCCTCGCCGTGGTTGCCTTCGCTGTTGGTCAACCCGAAGAGCCGCTCCTTGAGAATCGGGTCCTTGCCGTTCCAGAGGGCCAGACTGAAGCAGAGTCGCTGCTGGTCGTCGGAAATGCCCGCGATGCCGTCCTCGCCCCAGCGGTAGGCGCGCGAGCGGGCATGATCATGCGTGAAGAAATTCCAGGCGTCACCGCTCGGGCTGTAGTCCTCGCGCACGGTGCCCCACTGGCGTTCGCTGAGGTACGGTCCCCACTTCTTCCACGCGATGGTGCCTGTCCGCGCTTCTTCGAGCCGACGTTGTTCAGCGGTCACCATAGATCCCTCTCTGGTCCACTTGAAAAGCCGTGCGCCGCGGGACGTTGCGCCGGACGAACGGACATACGTTCACCCAGTACAAGGATAGAAAGACATGCCCGCAGGCACTATGCAGTTTCGGCACGGAATGCGTCGGTCGATTCGTCGCGTCGCGCCTGCGGCGCATTTATGGAAGGACTACCGGAGGCGGATGAAGGAAGCGCTCGGATCCCGCTGCGGAACGGCAGGATCCGCCTGGACGTCATCGGCGTGAACCGCACCGCATCGGCAATCCGCGAGCAGCTTCAGGCTCGTGCGCACGACTCCGGAAAACAAGAAGCCAACGCACAAATGCCGTTCGAGATCGAGAACGAGGCCGATATTTCGTGGGAGGATTCAAGGACTGGCGTCTACGACAACCAGGAAGGCCGTGTGATGTTCATGGAGACGCGACGTAACGAGAAGATCCAAACAAGACCGGCGGGCTCACGATGGAAACGGTTATGAACGGCTTGAACAGCTCGGTATCGTCCTTCAGAACCGCCGTCATCACGCGCGCGAAGGCTTTGTCGTGCTCGATCCGAGCGTTCTGCTTGTTGGAGTTCTGCTTGGCGTTCTGGTGTTACGCGAAATCCGCACGACCAAGCGAAATTGGTCAAGACGCTGCTATCGAACCGCACGTTCGACCGCGGAAGTCTCACGCCCACATACGTTAAGCCGTTCGATCTCTTCGTTGGTGGTGCGAAAACTGGGGATTGGCTCCTCAGGTTGGACTCGAACCAACAACCCTCCGGTTAACAGCTTAACCTCGGTCTTCGGCTCGGCGGCTTTTCGTGGGTTTGCTGGGGCAAGACGATGCTGTTACCCGGTGGGCGGCGCCAAATTGATCACAGATTGATCACACCGGCGAAGCGGCGGGGTCGTCGTAGGCACGGCGTAACGGTTCCGCTACAGCTCGGCAGCGGACGCGCTCCTTGGCCGGCCATCCGGACATCGGGTGCGTCCAATCTCTTGTCAGGACGCCCTGAACCCCGATGCCGCCCGACGCCTGGAAGCAACGGCAAGCAGTCCAAGTGTCACCCGAGCTTGCGCAGCGCGGAGCGCGGGTCGGTGTCGATGCGGTGCTGACGGTCGACGAAGTCGCCGAGCTCCTGAAGGTCACAAGGAGCTGGGTGTACGAGCACACCCGCACGAGAGGAACACCCAAGAGCGAGCGTCTGCCGCACATCAAGTTGGGGAAGTACGTCCGCTTCGAGCCGGCGGCGCTTCGAGCGTTTGTCGAACGCAAGCGAGGGTTAAACGACTGGCGCTGAAATTGTTCTCGATTGTTCATGGATTTGAGTTTGGGCTTCCGACGCGCTAGCGACCGTCACAGGATCTCGTTGATTCCTCGTGCCTCGGAGCTCGGTTCGCGTGGCGTGTCGGAAGTCCAAGGCTTCGCTGACCTGCCCCCAAAATCCGCTACACGGATAGTGTGAGGGCCTCGGGTTTTGGGTTTTCGTTTTCCTCGTCAGGGCGAGCCGGCGCCAGCCGGCGAGCCCCCTCAGTGATCCTGGCAAACTGCTCCGGCGTGGCCCCGTTGAGCGAGCTGTGCGGCCGGACGGTGTTGTAATCGACGCGCCAGCGTTCGATCACCTCCTTCGCATCGACGAGATTCACAAACCAGTGCTCGTTGAGGCACTCGTCGCGAAACTTCCCGTTGAAGCTTTCGACGTACGCGTTCTCGATCGGCTTGCCGGGCCGAATGAAGCGCAGCGTCACGCCGTGCGCGTAGGCCCAGGCGTCGAGCGTGCGCCCGGCAAACTCCGGCCCGTTGTCGACGACGATCGTCTGCGGCAGGCCCATCGCCGCGTGCAGTCGATCGAGGACCCGTGCGACGCGCAGGCCGGGCAGCGAGCGGTCGACTTCAATCGCGACGCACTCGCGTGTGAAATCGTCGACGATGTTCAGCGTGCGAAAGCCGCGGCCGTCGGCCAGCGTGTCCACCGTGAAATCCATCGACCATCGTTCGCGTCGTTGACTCGGGACCGGCAGCGGCGCGCGCTCGGCGCGGGTCAGCCGCTTCCGCCTTCGACGCCGCACCTGCAGGCCGGCCGCGCGGTAGATGCGATGCACGCGCTTGTGGTTCACGACCAGACCTTCACGCTCGAGCAGAATGTGCAACCGGCGGTAGCCGAAGCGTGCTCGCGCTGCAGCGTGCGCCTGCAACCGCGCCAGCACGTGCACGTTCGTCGCGCTCATGCGCCGCTCGTACCGCCAGGTCGCCGTGCTGAGCCCGACGAGCCGACACGACCGCCGTAGACTCGTCCCGCGCGTCCGCAGCCACCCCACCGCCTCGCGCCGAGCGATAGGGCCTACCACTTTTTTGCGACGACCGCCTTGAGCGCCTAGATGTCGAGCGTCTGCTCGGCGACGATGTGTTTCAGCCGACGGTTCTCGTCCTCGACTTGCTTCAGGCGCTGCAGCTCACTGAGCTCCATCCCGCCGTACTTTGCCTTCCAGCGGTAGTACGTCTGCTCGGTGATGCCGTGCACCCGACACAGGTCCGCGACCTTGCGTCCGGCCTCGCCCTCTTTGACGATCGCCAGGATCTGCTCGTCGGTGAACTTGCTCCGTTTCATCGGTCCTCCTCGAACGGAGGGCCTCATTCTATGGCGTGGTGGATTTCGGGGGGCAGGTCAGCGTCCGATGCCGACGCGCGCCGACTTCATACGAAATCGCCATCGTGTACACGATTCGAGGACGGCTCCTGCGCATCGCGATAACTTCTTCGTCAGTCATCGATGGCGGATGAGCATTACGTTCGCAACACCAGAGCCGCCTAAGACCCACACCGTCGCTCGAGTTCTGTTACATGATCTCGCGTCGCACTTCGTCCCGCCGATTTAAAACATGATTCGCTACGATTGGTGCCAGATTTGAGGTTCACGGAGTTGTGTCAAACGTCGAAGCGCTGTCCCACTTCATCTTGGTCGAGTACCGCTCAGCCTTCCGACGAAACATGTCACGCACGTCACCTCCGATCGATGTGCGCCACTGTCCGCACGTTCCGCGCCGGAAGAACTGGCCGGTACCAGACAACCTCATTTCCGCGAATGGATCCAGTTTTGACTCGATCGCCCTCAACGCGGAGAGAGTCGTGTTAGCGCATATCTCATCGCATCGCTCGCGGTCGATATCCGTCTCGCAGAATCTGGAGATTCTGCCTAGCTCTGTTGCAGGATCCGCAAGCAAACTCTCATAAGACACGACCAGCAAGCGCAGTGACGACCGATTGTCTACCCAGGTGTAGAGGTGTTCGAACCAATCGCCTGGATCAACTCCGCCTTTAATAAAGGCTGTCGCAAACTCGTCGATACTCGCACGAAACGTCGGATCTCTGCGGTGTTGGTGAAAGTAGGACACTGCGACATCCAGTCCATGCCGAACGACGTATATGTACTTACCTGGCCCCTTCGGAGTGTTCCGGTAATGGAGATGAGTCTTGAATAATCTCGTTCCGGCGATATCATCAATGCTGCCTGACGGTTCCAGAGACGACAGCTTGGACTCGATGAAATGCACGCGAGTGCCGATATGTGTGAGCCCTTCGAGAGCTTCGCCAGTGCAGAGCTGAAACACAAGGGCTGACATCCATGTAAGCCCAGACTTAGGATATCCAACAATGAACAGATCGTTTAAAGCTCCACGATAGGCAGCGTTGTGCCGCTGCCATCTCGCATTCCAAGACGCCTGGTGACACCGCCGTGCCAGGCGGTTTGCACCAATGGCCACCGCGCGCAGCGATCGCAGCTTCAAGGCATATGCATTCATCGATTATCCTTTTGCGTCTGCCGGCGCCGCTATACACGCACCCTCCAGAGTACCTCGGCGTGGTGGCTGCCATGGGCTCGCGCCACGCTGCCGACGAGCGAACTACGTTCAGCCAGCAACCGCTTTATTCGAATCCTCGTGACGCTCGGGAACTCTCGCGCCACCACGTACCGCCACGAGGTCAACGCCCATTCGAGGCCACATTTCCTGAACCTAGGCACCACCGCAAGTCCGATGTGTCTTAGAACGTCTGGTTTTAACGGATCCCACACGAATTCGCTGCACCCAACGGTGGCGCCCGTCGTATCACAGGCGACAATCGCAATGCGCTGGATCCCCAATGCCCTAAATCGGCCTTCTTCGCTTCGGATCTCGTGACTAAAATTGAGCAGGACCGGAGCCACTTGCCGCTGCCGATAGCCGGCAAGGATACTGGCGCGGCAGTGCGCTATACCAGGCAACAGGCGTTCCGGGTACTCGCCGCTCACGATCTGGATAGTCACTCCGTCCATCTGCGTTCTCGATTCGTCACTCGTGTCTCGTACTTGTGACAAATCGATTTCGGAGACGATCGAGGTTCGTACCGCGGCCCAGCCCTGAGCCGAGACAAGGGCCTGGCCGCCAGGGCAATCTGACATCGTGGTGGTTTGGATACTCTTAATTCCGAGTGCGGCCAAGTGGTCGAGCATCGCCTGGAACACTCGGCCGCCGATGCCCTGGCGGCGGTACGCAAGTCTCACGAAGATCGCCGTATCGCATGGTTCCAGTCGCGATCGAGGGATTGCAGCTCTACCACCGCCAGCTACGCCATCCGGCGTACGTGCAACCCACAACAGCAATGCGCGGCTCGGCGAGCTATGAGGCAATCGCCGAGCGCAAATAGCGGGATCAGGGACGGCCGCGGTCGGCCACTGCTCCTGGTATAGCTCGCTCTCGAACTCTCCATGGTGAAGCCGCTCATCGGAATACTCGTCCAATAAGTCGATCTGCAATTGAGCCATTACCAGCAACCTTAGACCGCACAAGTGTTGTGCGATGCGTGGCTAATTCACTGACGCCGCGCGTACGGGCCGGTATAAAGCAGCCTCAATGTCTTTCTCTCCACTTGCAGGCTTCTTGCCCACCCACAATCCTTCGACAGTGCCTGTTCTATCGACGGCGATCAAGGTCGGCGTGGCCGACACCTTTATTTCACTCTCTATCGTATAAGAGACAACCTGGTCTACGACGAGGTGATTATCGTGGAGGTATGCTTCTGTCACGCTAGGAGAGTCGATGCTTACGGCGACAAGTTTTAGTTGACCCGATCGATGCGCCTGACTGTCGGCGATCCGTCGGTAGAACTCCATGCTCTCGGTGCAGAAGTGGCATGTGCTCCTGACAAACATCAGCAACGTACGACCGCTATCACTATATTGCACAGCCTCCAGATGCGGAGCAGATTCGCCCGCCTTGTACGATGACACCACATTGCCCGAAGCGGCTGGAGACCATTGGCGCTTGATCTGCGGCCCTAGCCACACCGCCATCATCACTGCCACTAACAGCAACATAGCGTTACCCAGAGCATCGAATACGCGTTTCATGTGCGGCCCCCTTCGTTACATTTCGACTAGCGCGTAACGCGACAAATACGCGCTCCATGAAGGCTCACGTTGGCGAGTCGGCTGCCTGTCGGCAGACCTCCGATCGATACGGCGAACCGACTGGATCGCCGTATCGCTGGTGTGCAACCGTCAGTACTTGCAATCGCCGTAGCAGTACACGAAATTGCAGCCGCCACCAATGTAGCAGCCGTTCGAATCATAGTTGCAGTAAACGCTGTTGACGTACGCCTCGCAGCTACCTCCGAATCCGGAGAACTCCTCACAGAAATACGCCCACGAGGTAATACAGTTCTGGGTATCGATCGCGCAGTTGTCAGGCCCGCAATCCATGGCCTGTACCGGAGTAGTCGCAGGCTTACCAAGTAAGGTACCAGCGGCCATTACGCCTAACGCCGACAATTTAGAGCGCGTCGTCATCATTCGTTCCCTCCGTTATAGGGTCGATATGACCCGATGCGTGAATGTGCGCCGACGCTCCTGGTGTGTCAACAGGTCGGTACCGCACTTGTACCAAGTTTCCATGTGCACGTCTCCCGTATGGTTTCTGTTCAGCACTAGGATGATTATGTAAGCCATTGAGTCGAGACGTGCGAATTGGCATGAGCCAACTTTCTGACCGGTATTCGTTAGATCTTGTGCCTGTAGCGGACACCGGCTCTGTATAAGGAGCATTGTGGCAGTGAGCCCTTACAGCCTTTTGATAGGGCACGTGCATTGCCTCATCCGCAGCCACATTCGAGTCTCACTCCCCACTCGAGCGTTTCGTCGCCTTGGGACTCTCCGAGGTCGGTCTGGCAGACTAGATATGGGGGTTCGAGTGAAGCGCCACCACATTCACTTCGCTGTAAGTTCAGACGACCATGACTTTCTTTCGCGTACAGCTCGCGATAGAGATGAGACCGTAGCTGCATTCATGCGTCGCATTATTCGCCAGATCCGCCGGAATGCCGAGGCGCGTGGCGGCGGTGACACTCGTGCGGATGGCTCTCTGGCGTTTGCACCCTTGCGGCCGCGTCCGGAGAATACCGCTCGCAATTCACGTTGACTGTGACTGAAAGGAGTTGGCTGTGACGCGTTATTGTTCGATAGTCGCGGTGCTCGTACTGTCCAGCGGGCTCATAGCAGCAAACCAGGATGACGCTCTCTCTGCGGCTCAACACGCTACGGCATTGCCGACCGTCCGGGCCCGCCTTCAGACGCTTAGTCTGAGCGGTCGATGGGAGAAATCGATCGGCGCTTTGCGCGTGACGGGGACCTTCCGCGTCGACTGGCAGTTTCCCGACAAGTTTGTTCGCAGTGAGGTCCAATCAGTCTCCGGAAGTACGGCGGCGCTGATCAACAGACGATTTGGATTCAACGGGACGTCCTTGATTAACAGTATCGAAGTCGGCGGAAACGATTCCTCAACAAGCGACAAACGATTGCGCGATACGGACGCACTTGTCCATGCGGCGTATTCCGAATGCACACGTTGGCTCGTTGGCCAAATCGCGATTTCGTGCAGCGGCCTCATGGCGCCGTTTGCACCTGCGGGCCTTGCTCACTTCACTGACGGCGAGGCGGAGATGGTCTCGTCCATTCTTCCAGACAAGACGAAGACCGACGTGTTCTTGGACACCATATCTCATACGCCGATGCTCGTGCGGTGGAAAGGTGCTCCGGTGCGAATTACTGGACGCGGCGTTACGGACCCGGCCTCGAGGCCAGGACGCGGGCAGCGAACTGAGCCAGACGTGGACCATCAACTGCGATTTGCCGAACGGCGAGACGTTGACGGCGTTTCCATCGCTACCCGTGTGATCCACACAGTAGATGGTGCCGTCTACGAAGACTTTCAAGTGGATGACGCGCGCGTCAATCAATCCCTGTCACATCGTCTGTTTGAGTCATCGCGCGACTAGGCCGGCAACATATGTGTCTAGACGTCGTGCTCGTTGCATTCCTATCGTCGTTAATGATGGTGCAGGCGTCTACGAGTCAGACGCCGACGGCGGCGACGGTGACACTGACCGTGGTCGTCATCGATCCGCAATCTGCGCGTGTGCCAGGCGCTTACATCAATGTTCGCTCACGAGACCGGCGAGTACCGGCTCGGGACATAAATGGCACGACATCAGGTGCGGGCACGGTCCAATTCGAAGGCATACTACCCGGGCACTACATCATCGATGCGAGCCACGAGGGATTTCGAACGGAAGAATCGCAAGTCCGAGTGGACGCTCAACACTCCACACTGACGATTACGTTATCCATTCAAGAGTTGTCTGCGGAGGTTACCGTTGCCGCCGCAACTGAACGCGCGACGAATCCGCAGAGGGACTCGGCGCTCGCGATCTTCCTGACGCAAGAGGAGATCGATGCGCTACCGGATGATCCTGCGGAAATGGAGCAGGTGTTGAAGCTTTTGGCCCCTCCTGGCGCGGTGATCCGCGTCGATGGGTTCATGAACAGCCAATTGCCACCGAAATCCCAGATCCGTTCAATTCGCATACCACGGATGGACCAGCTTCTTGCGGAATTTCACGGCTCGGCACAAGGAATCGCGATCATAGACGTCGTCACTAGGCCGGGCCTAGGTCCGCTGAGGGCGTTCGCCGATTTTGGCGGTCACGGCGCCGCATTCGAAGCAGCCGATCCGATCGCTGGAGTGTCTGGCCCGTCGCGGGCGCAACACGCATCCGGGTCGATAGGTGGCACGCTGAAACGAGAAAAGATGTCCGCATTCGTAAGCGAGCAGATATTTGACGAAAGCACGCCCGTGAGCATTTCAACGATCTCTTCTGTGGGAGCAGTGACGACGCAGGTGGTCATGCGCCCGACACTTAACAGTCGGACCTTGATTCAATCCGATGTTGCCATGGGGGCCGACACTCTGCTTCGTGCGAGCTACGCGTTAAACATGTTCGATGTTGAGAACCAAGGTGTCGGAGGATACGACCTACCTTCGCGGGCGTACTCCACAGCGACACACGAGGACGTCGTTCGGCTCGCTATGAAAGGCACCGTAAGAAATAGATCGTATAACGACTTCAGATTTGAGGCCATGCGATCAACAGAATTGGATGCGTCGGCCGTGGAGGGACCGACGTTTCGTGTGCTCGGTGCGTTCACTCAGGGAGGGGCTCAACGCGATGGCGAAACACGCTCGACAACGCTTTCGATCGCGGACGACTTCGACATTGCATTCGGGCGCCATGCATTTCGAGTTGGCATTGCGAGTGATGCCACCCAATACAACAGTTCGGTGATCCAGAATACGTTTGGCACGTACACTTATGGATCGATTGCCGATTACCTTAACCATACTCCGTTGAGCTATTCGCAGGTTCTAGGAGCGCAAGGCTTCACTTATAGCTATGTCACCGCTGCTGGCTACATTCAGGACGAGCTCGGTGTTACGCCGAATATACACGCGAATATCGGTGTTCGTCTTGAGCATGAACGAGAAGTGCGGCCAACGATCAACGTACAACCGAGGGTTGTGTTCGTTTGGTCAGAGCCGAACGGCAGGACGGCGATCAGGACCGGGGTGGGGCTGGCCCGAGACTGGATCTCATCGCGCGTATTCAATCAGGCGGCGTTATTCGCCAGCGGGCGAGCGCGCGAGATTGACGTCATAGACCCACCGGACCCGTTCGTGCCGACCGGCGCGGGAAGCCCCCTCGATGTTTACCTAATCGATCCAAATGTCTCTTCGCCACGGGTTCTGATAGGCCTCATTTCGATCGAACGACGGTTGGGTCCGCGTACTCGTGTTTCCGCGACCTTTACTCGTCGTACGACCACTGAGCTCCTTCGCGGAATCAACGCGAACGCACCCGGCCCTGAGGGCCGACCAGACCCTCAGTACGCCAACGTGATCATCGCCGTCGCTGATGCGGCCGCCAGGAGCACTGTCCTATCGCTAAGTCTCGACGTGACGGCACACGGTCGGCTCGGCGCGATCACACGCGTTACGTACACCTTCGATTCGAGCACAGCCAATACCACTGGAGCATTTGACGTCCCGCCAACCGGCAACCTCAGCACAGAATGGGGACCAAGCGGACCGAGGCATCGGGTGATCGCGACCTCGTTTGTACGGCCGACAGGGAAACTTAGCGTAATCGGGAGCGTTAGAGTTCAGTCACCATCGTTCTTCAACATCACAACCGGCTTTGACGACAATCATGACGGTATTTTTAACGACCGACCGGTGGGAACGCCGCGCAACGCCGGGCTCACGCCCTGGCAGTTCGACGTAGGGTTGACCGCCTCCTATTCGCTACTGTCTGGCTCGAGCGAGCGAAAGGCGAGTACCAAAGATGTGTCTGGCCGCACAGGAAGGCGTGTCGGCCTGCACGCGTACGGTCGAATCCAGAATCTTACAAATCGTGCGAACTACGTCGGGTTCGTCGGGGTACTTAGGTCTCCAATCTTCGGCCAGCCGACCGCTGCGACGAGTCCCTTTCGCTTAGATCTCGGAGTCCGGCTTGCACTATAGGAGGTGAAATGTGAACGGTCCAGTGACGGCTCAGGACATGACATTCGCCATTGACCGCGTTCTTCGCCAGAACGGTCCAGGCTTGGAACGCATCGTTCGCGAGGTAGTCGCCGCGTCCTTGGGTCTCTCGGAAGAGGAGGTCGTCTCGAGCGCTTTGTTAACAGAGAACCTTGGAGCGACATCGATTGAGTGGCTCGATATCGTATTTCGACTTGAAGTCGCGTGTGACGTCAGACTGTCGCTGATCAAGTTCGTAGACACGGTATGTGGCTATCGGGCGACGGACCACGACTCTTCCCCCGATTCAGCATTGATGCGCGTAACGACTGTCTTTCCCGAGATGACGTGGGACGATTCCTCGCAAATGTCACCGGCGGCGATCATCGAGCGAATGACAATACGTGATCTGGTTCGTGCGGTGGCGTGGCACATCGCGCAGGTGGCACCAACCGCCTTCTAGGGTGAACATGAGACAGATCTCTGTCACAGCGGTTTCAGTCGTGTGTGGCCCAACGGCGTCAATAGAGGCGTCAGTGCTTAGTGCGTGGGGTGTTCGCACTGAAGTCATCGGTTGTGACGTGGCTACGCGGTACGCTGCCCGGAACCGTCATGTTCGCATTCTAAGTCGCTCGGCTGAGCTCGTTTTGAATGCAGCCATGGCGGCTTGGAACGAGGCGGACACTCAATCACGTGCGCAGGGGCGTCGAGTCGCGATCGTTCTCGGCGTCGAGCCAGAGGACGGCGCGGTTGTCGCCGTAGACAGTAACCAACTCGCATCCCTCGAACCGCTTCATCGGTTTCGTCACCTACCAAATGTTCCGACGGCCGCCCTCGCGATGGAACTCGGGGCGACTGGCGCGGCATTAACGTTTGTCAACGGAAGGGTATCCGGTCTCCAGGCGATCGCGGAAGGCCGCAGGCTCATCGATTGTCACGACGCGGACATCGTGATATGCGGTGCTGTTGATGGACGAGGCGAGCGAGTGCGTCAGAGACACGAATGTCCACATCACCGCACTGTAGGCGATTGTGCAGCAGCTGTGATCCTCGAGGCAACCGACTTCGCTGTGGAAAGACGTGCGTTGCCAGTGCAACTTGTAAATAGTATCCATCCGTCGACGGACGATCCGCCCGTCGCCATTGTTCGGGACGGCTGGGCATCTTGTTGCGACTGCATCGCGGCGGCGGCGGCATTCGGATGGTCATTGGGTCGGGCGACAGTGTTCGGCAGTATCAGCCGCAATCTTCATGGCCTTGGCGTCGTGGCGGCGCTCGCAGGTTGCGGTGTCGTCGCGGCGTTCATGCGCAATTTACAGTCGGCTAGCGACAGGGTCTGCGGACATCCGCAATCGTGTGCGCTGATCGTTTCGCGCAACTGTGAAGGTCGCCCTATAGCCATCGCGCTACGTAGGGCCGCACAATGAACTGTTCTCGTGCTGTCATCACGGGCATGAGTGCGTTGTGCGCGCTCGGTGACACGGAACAGATGGCGGCTGGCCTGCGAGCGTCGGTATGCGGAATCGGGCCTTTGACGATCTGCGACCCGGTCTTCGGCACGGACACGGCCGCCGAGATACGTGGCTGGAACTCAAGCCTTCACGATCGCATTGGAACACTTGTTGAGCATCTTTCCAAGGGGGCCGTAAACCACTCGGGCATTGCTCAAAGCAATTCTCGGCTGGCGATAGTTGTCGCCCTCGGTCGGCAGTTCCCCATCTCCACGAACGGTAGCCCGAGGTTTACATTCTGGGAGCCAGGCCAGCGAGTTGCTGATGCACTCGGTTCTGTAGGCGAGGTCTTCACCGTTTATGATGCGTGTGCGTCAGGAAATGACGTGATCGGTATTGGGCTTCGACTTATCAGGACTGGCGAGTACGATGCGGTTCTCTGCTGCGCCGCCGACTCACAGATCGCGCCGCAACCGATCGCTGAGTTCAGAAAACTGAGCGTTCTGTCGGTACGAGACCCGGAGGGGTTACCACATCCCCGGCCGTTCGATCGGCGTCGCAACGGCTTTGTCCTCGGAGAGGGGGGCGCTGCTTTTGTAGTCGAGGACGCTGGGCACGCGAATCGTCGCGGTGCAGTCATCCTAGCGGAGGTGTCCGGCTACGGTGCTGCTTGTGATGCCTTCACACTTACTCGCGGTCATCCCGATTGCCGAGGTATCATTGAATCGATGAGCCGCGCACTTAAGGACGCCCAAATCACCTCAGCGAGTATCGATTACATCAATGCACACGGGACCGGCACGGTCGTGAATGACGCCGCCGAGGCCGAGGCTATCAGGAAAGTGTTCGGACATACAGTCCGCCACCTACCCGTTAGCTCTACGAAAGCTGCAACAGGACATCTACTCGCCGGCGCCGCTGCCTTGGAATTGGCGATCTGTGTGCTGGCACTGCGAGACCAATTCGTACCAGCGACCTTGAATCACGTCGACGCCGATCCAGACTGTGGCATAGATTTCGTACCTGGTGAGGCCCGCGATGCGAGGCTCACATATGCCATGTCTAACGCTTTTGGCTTCGGCGGTCATAACGCAAGCGTCATTCTTGCCCGATGCTGAACTCAGGGACCAGATAAAACAATGAAGCTTTTATTCATCTGTGTCATCCTCGTCATCGCGTCGACATCCTCTGATTTGGATACACCACTTGCAACCTTTCACATTCCCATCCAAGTCGACGACTGCGCCCTCGGGCGCTCATTAGCCGACCTCTCGCTCCTCGCTCACTTCGCCTACGTCGTCGAGCGCGCCCCTGGCTCATGCGACAGGCGTGACAACATCGGAACAGTGATAGAAGCAGTTGCACAGACTGCGCGTCAACTGCTAGACGCTCTTATGGCGCTAAATCCACAATATGAATGGCGAGAGATCGGTGACGTCATCGTGGTTCGCCCAAAAGATGAATGGACGCGGAAGTCACACTTTCTCAACAGGAGCGTTTCTCCGTTCGAGGCAACAACCGAGCACCTCGGCCGAGCATTTGAGATGATTTCACAGCCGTTCACGCCGCGTGGCTTTCGCGATCGAGATCGATGGCTTGTCGATTCTCGACGCGATCTCCCCACGGCTACGATCCGTTTCTCCGGTGGTACGCTGCTAGGAGCGCTCGTCGCCGTCGTTGCCGATCGACCGGATTTGTCCTGGACAATCAGCTATTGTGGGTCGGGACCATCAACCGAGAATGCGATGGTGAGTATCAGGTCGTCGTTTCGAAATATGAGCGGCTCGCGAACGGACATCTCAATACCATTAACTGATTCAAGCGGACTTCCGCCACAATGCGACCCAGCCCGCTAGTCGTCAGGCCAAGGTTAGACAACGGATCGCGAACAGCCTGAGCCTTAGATAGACCTCGCAGTCGTGGACGGTCGAGGTCATTGTTTTTCTTGGACAACACAGTTGTAGACCGGCTTACATCGGCAGTGCGCACAGGTCAATCCGGTCGACAAGACGGTGCGTGACGTCGCTACGTAGGCCAGAGTGCTACAAAGCGCTCAGACGCGGCTCGTCATTCTCGTCATTGAAGCGCTTGCGTTAGTGCAAACAAGGTTGCCTCGGCACAGTCCGCTTTTGGTCTATGCCGGTGTTTGTGATCAGCTTGTTGGCTGCGTCTGTATGGCATCAAAGAAACATTCCATTCGTCAGACGGCTCGCCAACACTTGGCACCCGTCAAGTCGGTGAGTCATGCAAAACCGTTGGCACTGTCGTCCACAGCGCGTCGTAGTCAACATGCTTGCTAGAATCGCCGAAACGCCACCAAGTATGGATTGTGTCTTCGGGTCAAAAAGTGATTGACAATTACTTGTATCATGCGCTCGGAACACAGCTAATCGTCGATGTCGAGACAAGCGATCCAGCGGTAGCCGTTATGCATCTGCGGCAACCACTCCGTAGGCAGGCATTGTAGCCTCCGTCCGTGTGACACCACGCGTTGGCGAGCAATCTTACGGTTGCCTATTAGAGAGGCGGCAAAGGTGTTAGCGTCGGTCCAGAGTGGGATCGGAATTGCGGCGGTCCGCATCGGCGGATTCTTGCGGACTGCCCCGACGGCGCCACGATACGACACATGTCATCGTCGCCGCGTACGGCGCGCGCCAGACGGCGGTCGCGACTCTCGTTCCCCTCCAGTCGCGTGTACTTCGGCTCTTCTTGGTTGCGAAGGAGCCGACAGACACACGTCTCTGAGCGAGGAGACCACGATCGCGAACCCCACTACCGACCACTGCTACCAACAAGGTCACCCGAACGACAAGGGCAACCCTCCCAGAAAGACTGCTGACGCCGAACTGCGCATCGGAGCGGCGGAGTAGCGCGGGCCGAAACGTGACGCCGCGCGTGGGTACATCGTTATCGGCGAGCGTTGCAGCTTTGCGTCGCTGCTGTTGCCGTTGGTCTCCACGCGCACTTGCTCTGGTCGCTCAGCCCGTGTCGCGCGAACGTCCCCCCAGCGCTGGGCGGTCACTGAGAGCGGTTTCTACCGAAGCCGCTTCGCTATCAATTCATTTGAATTCGATAAAGAGGCACCGAATTGCAGGACCTGTCTCTTGTCATTGGGTGCGATTACGGCCGAGGAGGGGCGCTGGTCGTCCTAAGAAACGCGAGAATTGTGTAGGAGGACAGGATGAGAGAGTTATTCGTCGCGACGCTCGCAGCCGCATGCTGCGGTGGAGTCGGGTATGCAGCTGCCAGCTCAACGGCGGATGTGAGCGTGGCAAGTTTCTCACTTCCCACAGCACTTCCGCCGTGCGGTATCGCCACGGCGGTCGTTCGTCTTGTCCGGGCAACAGACGTGCCAATCGCAATCGAAAGGACGTCGCGATGCCAGGGCGAGAATAGCTTTCCGCGGCTGGACGTCACGGCCGCAACGCGGTTCTCGCGAGTGCCTCTTCGGACTGTTCTCGATGTGCTCGTTGCACTCGACCCGTCATACGCGTGGGCTGAGAAGAACGGCGCCATCAGCGTACGGCCCATTAGTGCGGTCCACGACATGAGCAATGTGCTCAACTCTTCTATCCCTGCGGTGTCCCTAAAGCAAACGACGGCTGCGGCCGTACTTAGCCACCTCCTCGCCGTTCCCGTGAACGGGGAAGTCGACCAAAACGTGTTTGACTTCTCTTTTGCCGGAGGAACACTCGCGGACGCTCTGGATATCCTCATGCGAGCTGATCACGTTGTGTGGGATGCCGGCTTGATCATCCATCCAGACGCTCGCGCCGCGGACGGCGACCCGAGCTTGATGGTATCGCTTCGTACGCTTCACGGGGGTGGAATTTCGGTCGCGACCCCTGTTCGACGATTGATCACCCCAACGCAGATGCCACGTCCATAGGAGATAGGCCTGTCGAGACGGCCGTGTCGGTTCGCTCTTCCGACACGACCGTCTCTGGCCACTAATCGTCCCGTTTGGCCGCTCGCCCTCAACTGCTCAAGCAAGGTGGCGACTTTTCCGCTCCCGGTGAGTCCGTTGTCGTCTTCTTGCCCCGCGCTGCGCGGTTCGGACCACAGGTGGCGTACCATTGCGTCCGCACGGAACGTCCGCCGCACGTGCTGACACACATCGGACAAGCCGACAACAACTTGAAGCGTACCGGGTTTGTCGGAGGGCCTATTCCGAAAGAGGATGTGGGCCATGCACGACCGAGCAAGTATTCTTCTGAAGTCCGCGAGCGCTTCGTCCGGCTGGCGCAGGAGCACACGGTGGAGCAGGTCTCGCATTGGGCCGCGGTCGCGGCCATCGCTCCGAAGGCAGGCTGTACCGTTGAGACGCTCCGGCGGTGGGTGCGCCAGGCCGAGCGAGACGCCGGCCAGCGCGGCGGCCTGACCACCGACGAGCGCGCGGAGCTGAAACGACTGCAAGGCGAGTCGTGGAGCTGAAACCGCGAACGAGATTCTCAAGAAGGCGGCGGCGTTTTTCGCCCAGGCGGAGCTCGACCGCCGCGGGAAGTAGTGGTGGGCTTCATCAATGACCACCGCGAGACGTATGGGGGTCGAGTCGAGCTGCCGCGTCGTGCCGATCGCCCCATCGACCTATTACCGGCATCGGGCCCGCCAGCTCGATCCGACGACCTGGCTGCGACTGCCTCTGCGAACCCTCGGGTGCTTACCGGGATTTCGTGTTGCCTTTTCCTTGCCCTTTGCTGACACTCAAACGCGGATCGGCGCGGCAAACGCCGGCATCAGATTGATTCTTTTGATCGTCGACCGAACACGATTTTTCCGAGGTCAATGCGCGATCCGTCGACTCGATGCAATCGCTCGCAATACGCGGCAAGGCGGTCGTTTTTCGTCTGTTAACCGGAGGGTTGTTGGTTCGAGTCCAGCCTGAGGAGCCAATTGTTCAAGGTATGTTCCGGTCACATGGGTGACGGTTTATTCCGAGCACATAGGTAACACTTTCGAGCCGAAGGGATTCTCGATCGGCTCGACTCGTCTCACCTCGTCGTCGAAGTAGCCCAAATCGTAGTCCATGAAGGTCACGAGCCAGACGTGCTCGCCGACCTGCGTCACGCCGACGTTCTGGCCGGCGAAGACGTGACTCAGATTGATCTTGCGGCCGTGGAAGCAGATTCGGCCGCAGTGCGTGACGGTGACCTGTAGCGTGGACGGCAGAAGGAAGGGCAATGTGCCGATCATTAGCGATGTCTCCGATCGGCACGTACCGCACCCCAGGATCGAAGCTGCGTGATGAACGTCCTGGGTACCCGATCTTCGAGGTCGATCTCGACACAACCGATCCAGCGAGACCTCACCTAAACCCTGCGCTGCGACGACTGTTGGCACTCTACCGAGGTGCGTTAGCGACTCGGCTGAAAAAGCTAGTTATCGCCGTCGCACCTGCGTCTCCGATGTGCCGCCACGCCAGCCAATCGTTCGCGGACGCTGTGACCGTCATGTTCTGAACCAGAGGCTCGGCTCGACTTGCCGTTAATAGCGCAATTCCTATGGGGCGCACACGAGTGTGCCTCCACTGCCTAAACGCCAGCTTACGAAATCTTGCGACCTCGAGAAACGTGCGGCAGGGACTCGTTTGTCTGGACACCATGTTCGAGCGGTAACTGCGGCTCAGCTACTCGCCGTAGCCACGCCGGTGCATTGCGAAGAACAATTCGAAGCAACTCGCCGGGTTCGATCTTTCGAAGACCTTCCGCATGTAGCCGCGACCCATAAGCCATAGAACTGGCCGCAGTCCTGCGCAGAACGACGAACAAGCGCTCGACGAGTTCTGGCCTCGTCTTCAGCAACTTCGCGAGCGCCGGACGCGGGTACATCAAAAGATAAGAATTTGTTGCGATGGCGTCGGATCTATTCCAGAGAAACCGTAGCGGAGGTGCATCCCCATGCCCTCGGCCCATGTACGTGCAGACAAACAATGGAATGCCCCGGCGATCCTGTCGGTACCAGGGGTTCCTCTCTCTGGCCAAAGTACCGTGCGACACTCCTTTGGACTTTCCCGCATCGAGGTACTCCATCAGTTTCGGGTACCGTTTCTTGATCTCACCCTCAGGTAGATCGCAATCGATTACGCATAACTGCGGGCACACACGAGGGTATCCATCTCGCTGGCGTTCAATAACATCATCACGCAGCGTTTTGACCTTTGGCAAAATGGGTCGCAGCGCCTCTTTAGGTATGCCAAGTCGAGACGCCAACGAGCGCTCGAGGATGAAGAAATCGTTTGCGCCGGTCGCAATTCCGCGAGACACAAAGAACAAATCACCGAGCCGAACGACTTCCGAGTCTTCGCTGTCGGAGACTCTCGGAATGGTCCACCTGGTGTCCGACGCGAGTTCATCAACGGAGACAGTCTGGGTAAACTCTGGACGGCTGAGAGTTCCTCCCGACGTCATCGTTACCATGTCACCCGAGGTCGGCGATGTATTTTGAAACAAGACAACCGCGGGCAGCACTCTCGCATTCTCGAACTGTTGGGCCGCATAGTCGAATCTGTGCACCCGCACCAGTCTGACCCGATGCGTGAGGTAGCGCCGCACTGCTTTTCCGTATGTCGTCTGCATGAATTCCGAAGGGATCAACCACGCGGCGACCGCGCCATCAGCCATCCATTGATGGCTTAACAACATAAAATACACATAGAGACCGGCCCGAGCATCAATACGGGTTCCCATCATCACGGACGCTCGTTCGCGCAACTCCATCTTGTACTTTGGTTCAATCGCCTGGTGTCTGAGATAAGGCGGATTTGCCAAGATCAAGTTCCGCGGCGGCAGTCTCTCCATGTGCAGGTAGTCGCCGAACATTACGTCCATACCACGATGAGACCACCGCCAGCGCGCCGCCTCTACCTGCCTCGGACTGATATCAATACCGATGGACGACGATAGCCGGTCTTGGGGAACTAGCTGAAGTAGGGCACCATAAAACGCACCTGTTCCAACAGCGGGATCGCCGAAGTCAATCTTCTTCGCGTGGCCGTCGAGCAATTTGACCGCGGTATCAGCTATCTCTCGCGCCAACTCCGGAGGGGTCAGATGCACTTCAGGTTCCGTCAGCGTACCTGCCGCATTACCCGCACCGCTTGGACCAACTCGAACTTCGGATCGACCGACGCGGTCGTAGTTACGCACAGACTCGTGCAGGTGAGCGCATAATAGCTCGCACAGTTCCAATCTGCGCTGTTTCGGCAGTTCAACTAACCAGTTCCAGTCAAGCTTCTCGTTGGTAGCTTGAAAGAACGTTTGGCGAAGTAATTCGCTGAATTCACGCGGCCGAGTCGGTCGCTTCTTCCTAGCCGACTTGACAGGAATATGCGTCAACATCGTTCCGTCTGGCAGCGGGACCCTGAAATGCCAGTCGAAAGCCTGAATCCGCGTGAGCAGTTGCTCGCTGAACTCAGCCGACAATCCGTCGTACAGAGTGATGTGGAACTCACTGGCTGGATAGTCGGGCTTGTGTTCCAAAAGGACCAAGTCATCGGCGCGGCACCGGATGTACACGGTTCGGTGCGGTCTACCGTTCCTGTCACTAAGAAACGAGCCAGGCTCGATAAGATCGATGTGGTTGACAGGGGTATTGAGGTATTCGTGTGGAATCGACAGTTTCGAAAAGTATCTCACGGTCACGTGCGGCTTAGACCCAGAACCCGGCTCACACACTTTTCGCACGAGTTCCAAGTGTGGTCCAACGACCGTGTCGGTGATGTACAGTACTGAAACGCTGGCCACTTATACCACCAACTGCCTCAGTAGGCGGAGCTCTGAATCCGTCTCGTCGATGATACGGAGCAACTCGAACATTGCATCACCGTACTCGTTAGCTTGCGTGAACATCTGTCGCCGCTGAGCCTTGTCTTTGAAGTGTGCCTCCAGCTCGGATGTTGGTAAGCCGGTCAACTCAAGAAACGCAGAGTATTTCTCCAAAAGGTAGCCCACTGCGTTTGATGCAGCAGGTACTCGTGATGGTATGCCTTCTAGTCTTTGCCTCGGAGTTAAACGCGTGAGCGAAATCACTTGTTCTTGACTTACCGGCGCCGGCAGACTACCGAGCGCAGCTATGGTCGCGAAACATGTCGTCATGCGACTATATTTGAGCTTGAAATTTCTTACCTTTTGCTTGATCTTACGAATCTCGTCACCTGTCCTCAAGTTACGTTTGTTTTCGTAATTCAAGAGAAGCGTCTTCCAGTAGCGGCAAATGTCATTCAACAAGAACGTGGCCTGAAAATTACTGGGATGATCCGGGAAATCCTTAAAATATGAGTCGATGATTTCGCGGATTATTGAGTCATATGTGTTATGTCCGTACAAACACGAGCTCTCCAGCAAAAGAAGCATTCGAGCCGTGAAATAATTCATCTGGTCGTCTGTCGGCCCACCTAGGTGTTTCAGTATTTCGTTCGAATGGAGGAAAACGAGATACTCGCAGTCATTTGAGAATTGAGGGAATCCTAGTCCCTCAACAATGTCGATGATCTTACCGAAAATGTTCAGCTCGCGAGTCCGTGGATTAGCGAGTGCAGACTTGTCACCAGAGACTAAGAAGAACATGTCAATGTCGGAGTGCTGACTGGCTTCGAGACGACCGTAGGATCCGGCGCTAAATATCGTCAGTTCGGGAAAATCCTTGAGGCCAGGCAAATCCGCGAAAGCCCGCCTCAACTGATCAAGTCGGTCTTGCGAAAATCTCACACGGGCGTCCGCTGTTGTCGACATGTCCTAGTTCCGCGCCAGGGATGACGATGGCACGTCAGCTGACATTTTACTCGAACTGTCGACGTGAGCGCCGAGACCATCTGGACCAACGGATGTCCTTTGCGTGCAATCATTTGACGGATGGCCTGAAACATCGACGTGCGGCTTGCTGAATTGGGTGTTTAGCAGGTGCTACGATTCATACGGAGAACGAATTGGCAGATAGATTCCAAGTCCTCTCATTGGATGGCGGCGGCGCGAGAGGGTTATTCGCAGCCGCAGTGCTGGCTGCCGTCGAACGGGACCTGAATATCAAGCTCGTAGATCACTTCGACCTAATCGCCGGGACGTCGACAGGTGGCATTATTGCCATTGGTCTCGGCCTCGGCTTGACACCGCGCGAAATGGTCGAATTCTATGTCAAGCATTCGCCGCAAGTGTTTCGCAACCGGCTTTATACGAGGTCATTTCAGCAATGGATTTATCGGAAATACTCCGCGCATCCACTTGAGTCCGCGCTGAAGGAGATGTTTGGAGAGCGACCCTTTGGCGAGAGCACTAAGCGGTTGGTGATTCCCAGCTATGATCTGGGAACCGATGACGTGTACGTATTTCGCACAGCTCATGACGAACGCTTCAAGCGTGACTACAAGTCACCGGCGTGGCATGTCGCAATGGCGACATCTGCTGCACCAACATATTTTCCGTCTTTCAGGCGTATCGACCGTCTTCGGTTGATTGATGGCGGAATCTGGGCTAACAACCCGGCGATGGTTGGATTGGTCGAGTCATTCGGTACGCTGAAATCGGACCTGAGCCACATTCACATCTTAAGTATCGGCACTTACGAGAGCATCTCACACCGGCGTCGCCTGTTGAATAATGGAGGCAGACTGGTTTGGGCACGGACCGTACCAGACGTCATTCTGAAGGCCGGAAGCGTTGGAATCAACAATCAAGTCCGATTTCTGATAGGGGATAGGTTTGTCCGACTCAATCCAAAGGTTGCGGCGAACGAGGTCTCGCTTGACGAGGCGGACAGTGCCGACGATCTCATCGGTCGAGCTAGTTATTACAGTCGGCGAAACATGCCAGAAATCTCATCGCGCTTCATGCAGCACCGCGCTGCCACTTTCATTCCGGTTTACAAACCCTAGAAATTGCGGCACCTTGCAATCGCACTTATGGATTATTCGGGTCCGACTCAATTCAACCGCTTAAGCCCCAGGCGTCGTGACGGTCGTCTGAATCAGCGGACAGCACTACGGGATCTCGCCTCAAGTCACATTTCGGTACTCTGACCGTCTAGGGGTGAACTAGGAGGTCACAGCCTGCGCGGTTCCCACGCAGATCCATTCAGGGGTGACGTGTCATCGATAACTGCCGGTGCGCCGGCACCGCGTCTCGGCAAAACGGCGCCGGCGCGCTAACTGCCGACCCTGCGCCGCGGCGCCGCGTCCAGGGCGCCCCGAGCGCAGTCGAGGGACGCCGCGTCAGCGGGCCTGCCCCTGGACGCGGCGAGCCCGGCGCCACAGAATCTCGTGCGCGACGGCGCCCACGAAGCGGCGACACGGATGAGCGAGAAATAAGAGACGAGCGGCACCCCGTTCGATGCAGCAGCCCAATCAGAAAAACGACGGCAGAGACCTTCCGCCCGGCAACACGGCCAAGCCCCCACCAGTCTCATTTATTTGTTCGCGTTCTTCAGCGCAGCGTATGTCGTCGTCTCCTCACTGGTCATGCACCGATCGCACAGTTCTCGGCTGCGCTTGAATGCGCGCAGCGCGTCGTCCTCGTGGCCTTCCTTGGCGAATGCGTACCCGAGCATCGCGTGCAGTCGGCCATCGTTCGGTAGCTCTCTTAGGGCAATCTGCAGCTGACGCTCGGCGTCGGCCCAGTGTCCTGTTTCTAACAGCAAGCTCGCCAGCGCGACTTGCGCATCGGAGGAGTCCGGAGCCAGATCCACTGCCGTCCGATACGCTGCGAGTGCCCCCGCTCGATTCGGCCGTGAAGAACACGGCGTTTCCAGACATCTCCTCGCCGGATTGAGTCGATCGTCTGACTACGTTGCCGGCTTCATCTCGCTCTTCACAGATCACGCCAGCGCACCACACCAGTCGACGGTCGCTCTGCAGGACCCCGTCCTCACGTTCGACGAGGCGCACGCGGCGTCTCAAGCCGTCGTAGAGATACTCGGAGCGGTGCGTCCCGACATTCACCGCGACGAGCTGATTGCGGGCGTCCCACTCGAAGCTGCGGCTGCCGTCGGTCGTGAGATTGCCATTCGCGTCAATGGGAGCACTTACGTGTGGCTTTGCAGTCGATAGTGTCTTACGGGACGGGTCGTTTGACTCAGCCGTTGCGGCGTCGATCATCCTTGTGGGTGCACCATGCGTGCGCCGACCGTAATACTCGCGGTGCATGTCGCAGTGCGAGAGCCATTCTTCACCGATCCCTGCAGTGAGTACGTACCGCCTTGAGCATAAGAATGCCGTACGGCCTTCTCGATGCGGTACTTCGAAGGTCGACCAGAGACGATACTCGGTCGAGGACGCGATTCGTTTCCCGACCGACCGTCGCCGAGGCTCCAGGAGATGTCGATGCTATCGCCGTCTGGTGGACCGAAATCTTCCACTTCAATGTGGAATTCGATGTCCAAAGCAGTCGCGCCTGACCACGCCGTGCAGTGAGGAGCTAACAAGCGAACACTTTCCTTTGCGTCTAGACGCTGGTTGTCGCGATCTCCAGGGATTGGAAACACGCACGCCTGAGCGCTCGCAAAGGCCAGCAGTGCTGCCATGATGATGACACCAATCTTCATCCAACTCTCCATACGGCAACGTCTTTTGCCCAGTCTGCCTTGTCATCTCAATCCCGTTAACTGCACTGGATCAACGCACCACCCGGCGACGGATGCTCGTAACAGACCTCCTCTACGCGGCGTTCTGCCGTACCGCACCAGGTTCATCGTCGTCATCTGCGGGACTGAAGATACTTGGCTGCGACTAAAGGGCCGAGCACGAACAAACGCTCGGTCCAGAATCGCCTCTCGTCTGACGAGAGTGAGTTCGACAACAGCACATGTGCTACGGCGATGATGGTTCCCGTCACGGCCACGAAACCACAGCCCAATAACGCGGGAACAAACAACTCCGAATTATCCCAAAACGCTCGCGGGAAGAAGAACCCAGTGAGCGCACAAAAGCCGCCCCCAGCCATCGAAATGTGGATGGCCAATCCAGTCCACCACACGAGAGACGCTCGGCGACCTACCACGGGACGACTCTGCAATCTGCCCGTCCTATACCGACCCCGATTGAAGGACCCCACCCGAACGAATCTTGACCAGCGCTTCCAATGGGATAGGAAACGACGGTATCTGAAGTGTGAAATTCATGAAGGTCCTCCGGCCGACAGACTCCGGTTACAGCAGCGCCTTTGATCTGAACGCTGAAGTCGATTCCGGCTGTGAAAACGGCTCCCCAAACCGCACAGTACACGTTCGCCATTCGGCCCACGGTGGGTTTGCCGCTACACCGAAGGCGGCCGACACCAAAGGCAAAAGCCAAGCCGATAGAGCCAGCGGTCGCGGTCGCGGTATCCAATTTCCATTCACCGGACGGACAAGGGTCGCTACACGAACATAGCCCCAATGGATCATTGAGGCGCACTGGGTTGTTCCGTCCGTATAGAAACAGATTTGGGCCGTCGACGCGGCCAGCGGGGTCTTCGGCCGTCCAACGTCCCACGTCAGTGTCGTACGCGCGATACAGAGCCAGCGACAGAGCGGTCGCGGAGTGCCATCGTTGCCCTGCATAGCCGACATCGGTGACATCGGATGTGCCGGTCATCGTCCGTCGGCCCCATGGATCGAATGAGTATCGTACGAGCGGCACTCCTCCAGGATCAGTAACTACGTCGAGGCTGCCGTTAGCGTCTCCGACGTAGAGCTGAAGCGTACCCGCCACCTGCTCGCCTTGCCAGAACGGGCGTCGCATAACTGTCAATCCATCGGCGGCACGTTCCTCGCAGATCGTGGTCCGACACCAGATCACCTTCGCGTCGGATTGAACGATAGTGTTCTCCTTCTCGATGATGCGAACGCGTCGCTGTTTGCCATCGTAGGCGAACTCGCTCCGATGCGTTCCGACGTTGACGGCGACGAGCTGATTGCGGGCGTCCCATTCGAAGGTGCGGGAGCCGTCCGAGGTCAGGTTCCCATTCGCGTCGAACGTAAACGTCCGGCTCGCGGCCGCCTGGTC
>Ga0070741_10001317_pt1 | contig 77331 bp, 75 predicted proteins | sample Coa_R1_4_FD_66440 | JGI IMG/M metagenome (GOLD analysis project Ga0070741, IMG submission 66440) | Surface soil microbial communities from Centralia Pennsylvania, which are recovering from an underground coalmine fire - Coalmine... | ecosystem: Environmental > Terrestrial > Soil > Unclassified ...
GCGCGATCGTCGTCCTACTGGCATGGATCCACACAAATATGCCGATGAGCTAACCAGGTTTGTCCAAAACGGTTGGAGCCAAAGTGTGCTGGAGAAGTATTTCAAAGGCCCGCAGGCACTTTATGCGCAGCAAATCTTCGTTCCCTCAATGCCCGCCGACGAAGGCCCCAAGGCATTTGGACTGGAAAAGGACGTCCAACCCGGCATGTGGGTGGCGTATTACAGAGGCAGGGTCAGCCCGACGGTAAGTGGAAGGTATCACTTTATAGGTGGAGGTGATGATGTTCTAATGGTGCGCTTCGACCAGCGCCTGGCGCTCGCGCGGAATTGGGATAATCCAGGCTTCGGCGTCATCCAGACTCGCTGGCGTTCTCAGCATAACTATGACTATCACTTCCCCCGTCCAGAGCTACCGATTCCAAATGGCTTCGGCGAGGGCGAGGGCTTCGATGTAACCGCCGGATCATCCTATCCTATCGAGGTGCTTATCGGCGAACAGCCCGGCGGTCTTTTTTCCGCGTCGCTACTCATCAAAAAGGAAGGCGACACTTACGAGAAGGATCCTTCGACTGGGCAGCCGCTCTTTCCGGTATTCCGGCTAACTACAACTCCGCTTCCTCCTGCGGAAAACGGCGCACACTATGCTCCTCATGCAGAAAAGGACGGACCTGTCTGGAAGCTTATTCCATCTACATCATCGTTCCTGCCATAACTAGCAATAACAATTGTGGCTTTGTAATCCGCCACCGTGCAATGATCTTATCGATTCCGACTCGGGCCAACCAACTATTCTCTCACTTGAAAATGCCATCCTTGTTTGCAAAAGCAGCGTCGCACTTTGTTCTCATCATAATGTTCGTTATGTCACCACATGCGAGTTTAGCTGTGCCGCATACATTCAACATAGGCGATAACGACTTTCTCCTCGACGGCCAGCGATTTCAGATTCGTTGCGGAGAGATGCACTTTGCGCGCGTGCCGCGCGAATACTGGCGGCACAGGCTGCAGCTATGTAAGGCGATGGGACTTAATACAGTTTGTGCCTACCTCTTTTGGAATTTTCACGAATGGGAAAAGGGCCAGTATAACTGGTCGGGACAGGCTGATGCTGCGGAGTTTTGCAAAATCGCGCAGGAGGAGGGCTTGTGGGTAATCCTCCGTCCGGGACCTTACGCATGCGCCGAATGGGAGATGGGCGGCTTTCCATGGTGGCTATTGAAAAAGGATGGCATGAAGCTTCGAACGCGCGATCCCGATTATCTGGCGGCAAGCCGTGCATGGCTAAAGGAAGTAGGACGTGAGCTGGGGCCGATGCAAGTAACCAAAGGCGGCCCGATTCTGCTGGTGCAGGTCGAAAATGAATACGGCTTTTATGGGTCGGACGCTGAATACATGCGACAGATGCGACAGGCCACGATCGATGCAGGCTTTAACGTGCCACTGTTTGCATGCAATCCGCCCCAGACATTGCGCAATGGTTTGGTCAAAGAACTCTTTCAGGTAGTTAATTTCGGCAGTAACCCGGAAGCTGGGTTTAAAGCTTTGCGCGAAGTGCAATCGAAAGGGCCGCTGATGTGCGGCGAGTTTTATCCGGGGTGGTTCGATACATGGGGCTTTCCACATCACCTCGGAAAAACCGCCCAATATCTCCAGGATTTGGAATACATGCTTTTACACAATGCTTCGTTCAGTATTTACATGGCGCATGGTGGAACTTCGTTCGGAATGTGGGGTGGGGCGGATAGACCATTCAAGCCTGATACAAGTAGCTATGACTATGACGCGCCGGTTAGCGAAGCCGGCTGGATAGGTGATAAGTTTAAGCTGACGCGCGAGCTTTTCTCAAAGCATCTGCTGCCCGGCGAGAAACTTCCTGAGCCACCTCCGTCAAATCCAGTGATTGCTATTCCAAAGTTTGAGCTTACGCAGAGCGCGGGCCTCTTTGATAACTTACCACAACCGATCAGCGACAAAACTCCGCGAAACATGGAAGCTTATGACCAGGGACGCGGATGCATCCTTTATAGGACAACCATTCCAGCCGGACCGGCTGCAAAATTGGATGCACAATCCGCTCATGATTTCGCGTGGGTCTACCTGGATGAAAAACAGATTGGCATCATGGATCGTCGCTCGCAAAAATGCAGTGTTTCATTGCCGGCACGCACTGCCCCGGCGCGTCTGGACATTTTAGTCGAAGCAATGGGGCGCGTTAATTTCGGTCCGGAAATGCACGACCGCAAGGGCCTGCAGTCGCCGGTGAACCTGACTGTCGCTGATGGAAAAAAGGTAGAGCTAGAACAATGGCAAATCTTCCGTTTGCCTCTTGATGAGCCGATGCTTGCAAGTCTAAAGTGGCATGAAGACAAGCCAAACGGTCCCGCGTTCTGGCGCGGAACATTCGATGTCAAACATCCCGACGACACCTTTCTCGATCTCAGTAACTGGGGTAAAGGGGTGCTGTGGGTAAATGGCCATTGCCTTGCGCGCTATTGGAACATTGGTCCCACGCAAACAGCTTACCTTCCGGGGCCGTGGCTTAAGGCTGGCAGCAACGAAATCGTAATTCTCGGCCTGGTAGGCCCGCAAGAACCCGTGATGGTCGGCTTGGATAAGCCGGTGCTGGATCACTTGCGCCCGGAGCTTGACTTTAGTCACAGCAACAAGCCGAAGGGTAAGTTGCTGCTTAATGGACTTAGCGCTACATATAGCGGGACTTTTGCTGAAGGTTCTAAAGCGCAGGAAGTTCATTTTCCGCAGACTGCAAAAGGCCGGCAATTCTGTATCGAGACGCTGAATGCTTACGATGGAAAGGAGTTCGCTGCGATTGCAGAGCTGGACATTTTTGGAGCCGATGGAAAACCGATTCCTCATACGACATGGACTATCGCTTACGTAGATAGCCAGGAATCGCAAAAGGAAGATGGTTCTGCTTTGAATGCCATCAATGGACAGCTCGCGGATTACTGGCATACCGAATGGAGTTCGGCGAGTCCGCCACATCCGCATCACCTAATCATAGATCTCGGCACTTCAGCCGACATAGGTGGCTTCCGCTATACGCCGCGTGCAAGTGAAGGCGGTGGACGCATCAAGGATTATCGGATTTATGTCGGCGATAAGCTGGCGGATCAAGGGCAATAAGCGATAGCGGATGTCATCTGGCGGTAATTACTTTTCAAAAACAACTCTGCGTAGCTGAAGCCGAGTCGATCACAGCAGCTCAGGCCGGGTGCTGTTACCGATAACATAGAATTCCTTTTGTGGCGTATTTGATTCGCGCCTAAAATTCCGCAGTCCGACTACTCGAACGCAGATGATTCGGCGAAACGGTAGCATTTCGACTTTGGTTATCCTGAAAAGGAGATCGTGATTTAACAGATTTTCATCGATGCATTTGTCCCAGAATTCGCACATTGCCGGCTTGCAGACGGCGCTTTCGGATGATCAGGGGGTGCTGGTAAATGCCGGGTTTGTGTTGGGCGCAACGGAATTCGAGGACATTTACGGGAGCGAGCTAATGAGCGCGATCGAGCCGCGTGGGCGTCTGCTCGGACCGCCCATTACGGTTGAGGAGTTGGAAGCCGGCTCTCACGGTTGGGTTGGTGACATTGAGGCTTTGTTTACAGGATGGGGCGGGCCATGCCTCGATGAAAAGATGCTCTCGCGTATGCCACGATTGCGCGCGGTTTTTTACGGTGCCGGGACATTGCGCTTTACTGTTACAGATGCCTGCTGGTCGCGCGGGATTCTTTTCACCACGGCCGCGATGCAGAATGCAATTCCTACTGCAGAGTTTGCTTTTGCGATGATCTTGCTATCGCTCAAACGCGTGTGGCACCACGCCGCTCTAGCTCATGAGATACGCACCTTTCCGCAGCATCTGCCGCTGCCGGGTAGCTTTGGATCAGTTATTGGCCTTACCTCGCTGGGACAAGTCGGCTACCGTGTGGCCAGGCAACTTCGCACTCTTGATATCAAAGTGATGGCCTACGATCCGTATGCGTCGCCGAAGCTCTTTAGAAAACTGGGCGTGATCTCGTGCTCGCTTGAGGAGTTGTTCGCTCACGCCGATGTCGTCTCTTTGCACACACCTCTGCTGCCGGAGACGTGCGGGATGATCGGAGGCGATCTGCTGCGGCTTTTGAAACCGAATGCGACCTTCATCAATACAGCCCGTGGTGCGCTCGTGAAAGAGCCGGAATTTACTAACTTCCTGCACTCACGGCCGGATGTTCAGGCTATTCTGGATGTGACCGACCCGGAACCGCCCGCCGCCGATTCGCCGCTATGGGATCTGCCGAACGTATTTCTTACGCCTCACATTGCCGGTTCGCTCGGCTTTGAATGTCGGCGCATGGGGCGCGCGATGATTGAGGAGTTCCATCGCTACGTCCGCGGCGAACCTTTGCGATTCAAAGTGACGCGCGAACAGCTTGCCCGCATGGCGTAAGACTGATAACAGTCAAATACATCGTCAGCCTTCTTGCTGACAACTTCCTGCGTCCATCCATACTGAAGCTTCCCCCATTTTGTGAACGCACCAAAACACAATCATCACGAACGTCACAAAACTGCTCGTCAGGATCGAGTTCCTGCGCGCGAAAAATTTGGAATCGGCATGGGCCGGGTGGTTACCGATGGCTCGCATGGTTCGCTGCATGTCCTGCTAAATCCGATTTACAATATGTCGCTCGGCGTCGATACGCGGCTTCTTAGCTCGATCGTTTTTATCCAGCGAATTTGGGATGCAATGGTCGACCCATTTATCGGCCAGTTCTCTGATAACTTCCGCTCACGATGGGGAAGGCGCTTGCCATTGATGACTATAGCTATCATCCCACTTGCGCTGTTGTTCGGCGCGCTCTGGTGGTTTCCACGGAATGCAAGTCAGAATGAGCTTTTTTGGTATCTCCTGGTCAGCTCGTTGGCCTTTTACGCAAGCTACGCGTTATACTCCATGCCGCTCGGCGGATTAATGCTGGAAGCTACCGATGACTATCACGAGCGAACGCGACTAGCGGGCACTGCACTGGCTTTCGGGTTTACTATTCAAATCATAAGCCAATGGGTTTTTCCGCTGACGCAGCTGAAATTTTTCCCTGACACGATTACCGGCGTGCGCTGGGTCACAGGCGGGCTTGTTGTGATATTCATCCTTTGCGGCTTCATACCGGTAATGCTTTGCCGAGAGCGGCTATATCATCGAGTCGCGGAAAAACAGCCGCGGACATCCATTATCTCGGGTTTGGCTGCAATTGGAGGAAACCGCTCCGCATTACTCGTGCTCATTGCACGCTTCGTATCGATGTTTGGCTATAACATCGTCGGGATGCTCGGCCTTTATATGAACACCTACTATGTGTTCGGCGGTAATGTAAAAGCCGCTTCATGGGCATATGGCTTTCTAGGATCATCTTTTCACATTGCAGCTCTAGTCAGTTCGCTTTTCATCTATCCAAAGCTGGAGCAGCGAATCGGCAAAAGGCGGACCATGCAAGCTGCTGCGGCACTTCTTATGATCGGCTGCCTGGGAAAGACTGTTCTTTATAGGCCGGGTGAACCTTGGTGGCAACTTATAGTGCTATCAATTAATGGAATGGCGAATGCCGGCTTCGGGCTCATGTCTATAGCTATGCTAGGTGACGTCGCCGACTACGATGAATATAAGAGCGGGATGCGACGGGAAGCTTTATTTAACTCGCTTCTCGCGTGGGCGGAAAAGGCAGGTAACTCACTGGGCTCGCTGCTTACCGGATTTCTTCTTGTATGGATAGGTTTCAATGCAAAGCTTGGCGCCCAGTCACCACATACACTCTGGCTCATGAAGCTATTCTATGTCGTGACGCCTGCGGCCGGGGCACTAATTGCGCTAGTTTTGATAGATCGCTATCCATTGAGTGAGGAGCGCGCTTATGAAATCAAGGCGGAGCTCAATCGCCGTCGAGCAGAAGCTGTGAAAGATTCGCCAGGGGAGCCATAGCAACAAAATGCAATTTCCGCCTGCTGCTAACAACCCGCTCCGAACGCGAGCGGATGTGCAAAGACTGCTTACAGATCTTGCAAAACCTATCTTGCCGCACTTTTCTGCCGGACGCGCACAGGTGCATCTAGGCGAAACTCGCGGACATTTCGGCGATCCCGCTGGATGGCTCGAAGGATTCGCCCGGCCTTTGTGGGGATTAGTGCCACTCACGGCGGGCGGAGGAGAGTTCGAGCATTGGGAGCTTTGGCAAAAAGGAATTGCATCAGGGACCGATCCGACGCATCCCGAGTATTGGGGTTTGGCCGGCGATATGGACCAGCGCAGCGTCGAACAAGCCGCCTTTGGACTAGGTCTCGCGATTGCGCCTGACAAGCTATGGGAACCACTATCGATAGCTACTAAAGAGCAGCTAACCGCATGGCTTGACAACATCAATAAAGTAAAGCTAGTCCACAGTAACTGGCTGTTCTTTCGTGTGCTGGTGAACCTCGGGCTGCGTTCGCGCGGGCTCGCGTGGGCTCGAGAGACAGTCGAGGCAGACTTGGTAGAGATTGAGAAATTCCATGTCACCGGCGGTTGGTCAGCCGACGGCGGAAACGGGCCGCCTTACAAAGATGGACGGCTTGGCGATTACTACATTCCATGGGCGATTCAATTTTATGCGTTGGTCTACACGAAGTTCCTTGGCCAGGACGACAAAGAGAGATGTGATCGCTTTGTCGAAAGAGCGCGACTATTTGCACAGGACTTTCAATACTACTTTGACGCACATGGCGCAGCGTTGCCTTTTGGCCGCAGCCTGACCTATCGCTTTGCGCAAGGTGCATTTTGGGGTGCGCTCGCGTTTGCAGATATAGAGGCACTGCCATGGCCTGTTATCAAAGGTCTTTACATGCGGCATCTACGCTGGTGGATGCGGCAGCCTATTTTTACGGAGGCAGGTGTGCTCACGATTGGTTATACCTATCCAAATTTACTCGTGGCCGAGAGCTATAACTCATCGCAGTCCCCTTATTGGGCATTCAAGATATTTCTGCCGCTCGCTTTGCGCGAAGATCATCCATTTTGGAAAGCAGAAGAAGCACCGCTGCCATCGCGGCGCGCGATTCACACTGTTCCTGGTGCAAAGCTGGTGCTCGTTACCGATCCGCGCACCCACGACGTTACCGCGATCAATCCCGGCCAGCCGGTGCTCGACTGGCCACGCAATGCAATTCACAAATACTCGAAGTGCGCCTATTCGACACGGTTCGCTTTTGCAGTGCCGTCGAGCGCGCCGACTCCGACGGAAGGTGCGCTCGATAACGGGCTTTCACTTAGCGACGACGACCGCTATTTCCGCGTGCGCGACCAATGTCTCGATGCGGAGGTAAAGGATGGCGTCGCTTATTCACGCGCGCCATATTGGCCGGATGTCGAAGTCCGCACGTGGCTGATTGCGCAGCAAACCGGTCACATTCGCATTCATCATTTGCGCACCGCGCGAAAATTGGCGGCGCTGGAAGGTGGTTTCGCTGTTTCGTGGACGGCACGTGCGGCGCTGACAACCGAGATCGCTGAAAAAGTTGTCGTCCGCACTCCATGGGGTGCAGCGGCTTTGCGCAATGTTTTCGGCAAACGGACGGGCGAGATCGTGGATCTCGGCGCGAACAGTCATCTCATGGCGAGCCTCTCCACGATGCCAGTGCTTCGCTCTACGCATGACCCCGGTGAATACTGGCTGGCTTGCTGGGCAGGCGGCGCGGAGACATCCGACGACTTTCATGAAGCCACACGCTTTAGTGTCATTATAGAAGGCGCACAATGCCGGCTTATGCGCAACGATGAGCTATGGTGGTCCACGACCGGGAGCCAATGCGGCACATCCAGCGCAGCGCGACTCAGATCACTCGAAGAGCCTGCGTGATCTCAAGTTTACGACTTAGCAGTCTCGAGTCCTCGTTGCTGCGCCACTTTGCCCGAAACGACCGCTGCCGTCGAAGCACTACCGGCAGCGGATAGCGCGGCGTCCACCGCGAGCCTTGAATATATGAGGCTTCGCGGGAAACGCACCCGTAGGGATTCGAACCCCAAACCTTCTGATCCGTAGTCAGATGCTCTATCCAATTGAGCTACGGGTGCAAATGAGGAGAGGGACATTAGCCGGTGCGAAAAATGTGTCAAGCATTCCGCGCGGTTTTTGCGCAGCTACAAATGCTTGCGCAGGTAAAACAGCGTCACCGCGCCGACTTTTTGCAGGCTTTCGGGGCTAAGTTTGTCGAGTGTGTCGTCGGCGGTGTGCCACGGCGGGTAGTCGAAATCGATGAGATCGATGGTTGGTATGTGCGCGACATTCAGCGGCACGTGGTCGTCGTAGATATCGCGGTCGTAGTAGGAAAAGGATTCGCGCAAATTCAGGGCTGACGCGGAATCGAGAATGCCGCGCGCGAGCTCGGGCGGCGAATCGGGCGAGAGCGTGACCGTGAGATTTTTGTCGCCGATCATGTCCCACAAAATACCGAATTTAAATTGTGTGTTCCGCTTTGTTTCGCGCAGTTGCCGCGCATAAAAACGGCTGCCGTAAAGACCGTCGGTTTCGGTGAATTGCGTCACTGCTTCCTCGCCATCGAAAAAGACGAGCTCGGTTTTTTTCGCGAGGTCGGGATCGAGCGCGAGCACGCGCGCAAGTTCCGTCAATGCGCCGGTGCTCGATCCGCCGTCGCTCGCGCCGACGAAATGGATGGTGTCGAAAATTTTCGTGTCGTAGTGCGAGCAGACGATCGCACGCTGCGTGTCGGTGCGATCGCCGAAACGCGCGACGAGGTTAACGAAAGCAACCGTGCCGCGCGGCGTCTCGTCGTTAAATGTTTGCAATTGGACATTCCAGCCGCTCTGTTTCAGCGCGGCGATGATGTAAGCGCGCGTTTTTTCAAGCTCCGCCGAGCCCGATGGGCGCGGGCCGAACTCGACGAGCTTTGCCGTATGCGCGAATGCTTTCTCGCCGGAAAATTCCTTCCAAATTTCCGCCGGTGCCGACGATTTCGGAGAAGGTTTCCACCATGAGCTTGGAGTGGAAGACGTCGGTTCGTTGACAGAAGGTTCGGCCGCTTTTTCACACGCGCAAAGCAGCAACGCCGAGGCGGCAACGTAGAGAAATTTTTCCGGCGCGAGCCGAGCCATCTGGAAAATCAAACCTCTTCCTGCGGCAGCCGGATCAACTCGATGATGCGCTGCAAATCGTCCATGCCGTAGTATTCGATTTCGAGCCGGCCGCGCTTTTCGCTGTGGTGCAGCATGACGTGCGTCGCGAGATGCTGCTGAAGGCGATTTTGCAAATGCTGCAAATGAGGCGGCATCACGTTCGCAGCGGGCGTGGAGCGCGTCGGTCGAGCGACCCCTTTTTTGGTGAAATGATTCGTCACCAATTTTTCCGTCGCGCGAACGGTGTATTGATGGCGCAGCACGTTTTCGGCTACGAGCAGTTGCTCCTCCTGCGATTTTAACGCGAGTAAAACTTTCGCATGTCCAACGGAAATGCGCGCTTGCGTGAGCCAGCTTTGAATGTGCGGATGCAGCTCGAGCAATCGCATGCTATTCGCGACGGCAGCGCGGCTTTTGCCGACTTTTTGCGCGATGTCTTCCTGGCGCAGCCCGAACTCTTTTGCCAGACGCGAAAAGGCGAGCGCTTCTTCGATCGGGTTCAGGTCTTCGCGCTGCAAATTTTCGATCAACGCCAGCTCGAGCACCTCCTGGTCGGTGGCGGTGCGAACGATGATCGGAGCCTCCGTCAGCCCGACCTGCTGCGCCGCGCGCCAGCGACGTTCGCCGGCGATCAGCTCATATTTTTCACCCGTGCGCCGGACGATGAGCGGCTGGATGATGCCGTGCTCGCGGATCGAATCGATCAACTCCTGGAGCCGCTCGCCGCGAAATTCGGTGCGCGGCTGCAGCGGCGTCGGGATGATTTGCGTGAGCGGCACCAACTGCACGCGTTCGCCGAGTTCGGCAGCGGGCGTCGGCGAGACCACGCGATTGTTAATCAACGCACCGAGACCTTTTCCGAGAGCGACTTTGGGCATGGAACGGCGCATTCTAAATGGGGTCGGCGCGTTTGCCAAATTTGTTTTTGCGCCTAGCATTGGCGCGTTGAATCCGCTGTTTGACACGCTCGATTTTTTTGACGACACCGCGCCGCATAACGCCGCGTTAAACATGGCCATAGACGAGGCGTTGCTCGCTGAAATCGCGCGCCCGTTGCTGCGGATTTACCGCTGGAGTCGTCCCTCAATGTCGTTTGGTTATTTTGAAAAATGGGAGCCGGTGCAAACCGCGCATCCGCAACGCGAACTCGTGCGCCGTTGGACTGGCGGTGGCATCGTCCCGCACGGCGACGACATCACCTACTCGCTGCTTGTGCCGAAGCAGCATGCATTTTTTCAAATCAACGCCGCGGAATCCTATTGCGCGATTCACGCTTCACTCGCGGGAACGCTGAGCAAGCTGGGTTTTCCGGCTGTTGTTGCCGGTAATAACAAAGAAAAAATCTCGCAGTCCTGTTTTGAAAATCCGGTCCGTTACGACGTGCTGTTAAACATGAGTAAAATTGCCGGCGCAGCGCAGCGCAGGACGCAACGCGGCCTTTTGCACCAGGGCAGTATTCAAAACATTCCGCCAGTTCCCCGGTTTGCGTCGAGCTTTGCGGCAGCGATCGCCGGTAACGTCAGCCAATTTGAAATGCCGGCTCGAATCTCCGAAGCAGCAGTAGAGCTCGCCAAAAAAAAATACGGCGCGGAAAGCTGGCTGCAGAAATTCTAATCGAGAGCAGCTTCTTCGAGCTTGCGCTGGGTTAACTCATCGAGTTCCAGCTTCTCCACATTCCACTCAATACGCGGGCAAACCGCGCCGGGCCATGTTTCCGGATAGTGCGATGCCTGATTGCCTGCGCCGGAAATCGTAAAGCTAAGATATTCTCCTTGCGCTATAAGACTACGCTCGCCGGGTATCTCGCAACTTATACCGATTATATAAGTGCGTCGATTGAGCAGTCCTCCTGGAATGTTGCAAACCGTGCGATAAGCGCCTGGAGTAAGCACCTCCGACTGGAACAGGTGATCGGTAGCGACAAAAGCGATCTCACCTTCCTGGGTCATGACCGATAACTTAAACCTCGCGCCGCGAAGCCTGGTCTGCACCTGATAATGTATCTCAACGCGGATAGCCTGATCGGCTTCAAACAAAGACTGCGGCTTTTCATCTCCGTTCGTAATGCGGATACCTCTAAGAAAAATCTCATCGCTTCCCGGTGGCGGCTCGGTTTCGGTATCCCAAAAGATCTGGCCTTCGCTCTCACTATCCTTTGACACAGCCGAGGAGAGATAGTGACTAATCACATTTTGCGGCGTGTCGTGCATAACCAGCCGGCCGTTGTCGATAAGAACGGCGGTCTCGCAAAGCGAACGAATGGCGCCCATGTTATGACTCACAAAAAAAACAGTGCGTCCGTATTGATTGCGCACTTCACTCATCTTACCCAGGCATTTTTTTTGAAACGCGGCGTCACCGACAGCCAAGACTTCATCAACCATCAAAACATCAGGTTCCAAGTGTGCCGCGACCGCAAAGGCCAACCGCACATACATGCCGCTTGAGTATCTTTTTACAGGGGTATCGATGAAAGGACCCACTTCGGCGAATTCGACGATCTCATCAAACTTTCGTGCGATTTCCGTGCGTTTCATCCCGAGGATTGCTCCATTTAGAAATACGTTTTCACGTCCGGTAAGTTCCGGATGAAATCCTGTGCCTACTTCCAAAAGCGAGACCACCCGACCACGAACTATGGCGCGACCTTTTGTAGGTTCCGTGATCCGCGAAAGTATTTTAAGTAAGGTCGATTTACCCGCACCGTTGCGTCCAAGTATGCCGATGACCTCACCTTTTTGGACGTTAAAAGAAATATCCTTCAAGCTCCAAAACGTATCCGGTGTAGGTCCCATTCGTTCACTTGCAATGAGCCTATCCTTCGCGCGACGTGCAATTAGCTTATGGCGTTCGCCCCGCAGGCCGGCCCACCAGCTTTCCACTGAATCGCGCAAACTGCTCGTGCCGATATCACCCAGCTTGTAGAGCTTTGAAAGCTTGTCGACTTCTACGATCGGCTTATTCATCACGCGATATCGGCGATGGTGCGCTCGATTCTTTGGTAAAAGAGCACTCCTGAGTAAAAGATGAGCAGGGTTACTACAATGGAAGACACGACATAGCCCGGGTGGAGTGTTCCGCGGCCTAGCAGCGACAAGCGGAAGGCTTCTTCCACTGCGCACATAGGGTTTATCCATGCAAGCCACGTAAGCTTCACCGGCATTTGCGACAGCGGATAGATGACCGGCGTCGCATACATCCAAAGCTGCATGATGAACTGGTTCAGGTGCATCAAGTCGCGATACTTAACTGTCGCAGCAGTCATCCAAAGCGTAACTCCGAGACTTAGTGCGGCAGTTTGCACCAACAGTAATGGCAGAAGGATCACATGCCACGTGGGTCTAAGCCCGCTAGCTTCCGGCACGCAGAGTTTGTAGTAGAGAAAAAAGCCGAAAAACGTGATTAGCTGTAACGCGAAAGCGCAAAGGGTGGAGATGACCACTGACAGAGGAACGGTCAGGCGAGGGAAGTAGACCTTTGAAAATAGTCCAGTATGCGCTTGAAAAGTTGCTGCGCCTGTGGTGACCACTTGCGAGAAGTAGCTCCATGCGAGTAATCCGCAAAGGTAGAACAAGCCGGGCGGAATACCATCGGTGGGTATCTTTGCGACTCTGCCGAAAAACACTGCGAAGACTGCGGCCGTAAGCAGCGGATTTAGGACAAACCACGCAGGGCCCAGGATTGTTTGTTTGTATTTTGAAACAAACTCGCGTCGCACAAAAAGCAGCAACAGGTCGCGATATTCCCACAATGAACGCCAATCAATCCGCATCCAGCCGCGATTTGGCTCGATGACGATTTCGTAATTTTCCGGTGTAGCGGAGTGGCTCATGGAAGATAGTCGAAACACTCGATGTTATAGCCATGCCCGACGAAAGCTAGCGACGCGGCATAGCCATCCGGCGCATCCAACTCGACAATCGTCCAGCGATTGTCCGGCCTTTGCCGGAGGCCTTGTCCGATCCCGCAGCCGCTCGCTTTACAAAACGCTTCCGTTTTAGTCCAAAGCTTTAAAAAAGCAGCGACGCGTTCTCCAGCAGGTAATGCTAAAAGCTGCCCGGCTTCGCGTGGTTCAAAGCACTCGCGCGCGAGCCGCTCCACGTCGCATTTACGGTCGAGTTGCTCGATATCGATCCCGACTTCATCGTGAGCTATCGCAATCGCGATGATCGAGCCGGAGTGGGACACATTAAATTGCAGCGCGCGATTCGCGAGATAAGGCTTTCCAAACTCACCCGCGACAAACTCGATTTGTTCGGGCCGGTCTTCGAGATAACGTGCGAGCAATCCGCGCAGCATCGCGCGAGTAGCAATGAATCGTGTGCGGTGTTTTTCAAAACGGAATGCGTTCGCGCGTCCGATTTCGTCGCCGGAGATCATTGAAGAAGATGCAGCCGGCAGCGGCGTGTTTTCAAAATCCAAAAACCAGACGTGCACCGTTTTCGCCGGCAGAGATAGCTTATGTTCGAATGTGTCGGCGGTCATTTAACTCAAAGTCTGGCGAGCAGGCGATATGCCGCGCCGCAGTATCTTTAGCATCATTTGTGCAGAGGCCAAACGGCAATTATCCAGCGCGCCACTCCGAGAGCTTTTGCGCAAATGCATCCGCATCCCAGTCGCCGCAGACAACGCGGGGGATTTGGAAAAAATCTTCGCCGTTTTGCAACGCGCGTTCTTCGGTTGTCACTGCGGTTTGAAAACAGAGTGCCGCTGCAATCTCTGGTGTCTCGGCTGTATAGTTTCCGTATGGGTAAGAGAAGTCGCGAATCGGCCGCGCGAGCAGTTTTTCGAGTGCCGACTTACTTTCACGCAGCTCGTGCATTTGCTCTTCGCGACCGGCCGCCGAGAGCCAGCGATGCGTGACCGTGTGCACGCCAATCGCGATGTGGTTGCTCGCGGCGAGTTCGTGCAGCTCGCTTTCGGAAACGCAACGGCGCTCATCTTTCGGCGCGCGATGCGCGGAAAGTTGCTCGCGGATTTGTGCGAGCGCGGCCTGTTGCAACGCGTGCGGTTGTGGCCGAAGCAGCGCGTAAATTTCCAGAAACAGAGCGTGTCGGCGTGTCGGCGGCGGTTCGCTTGCGCGCCAACCGCGAAATTTTTCGAAATCACTCTCGCTGTAAATCGCCGCGTTTTCCAAAGACCACGTGTGCCGCATCTCGTTGACATTCAGATCGAGCTTCGTCGGAAAGGTGCCGGGATAAAGCAGCAGCGTTTCCAGTGCGTCCCACCAAAATTCGTGCTGCGCGCCGAGGAAGCCGGTCGCGACGTAAATCAGCGCGGGAATTCCGGCAGCCTCGAGAATCGATTTCGCGTTACCCAAATTATCCACGTAGCCGTCATCGAAAGTCAGCGCGACCGCGCGCGCGGGAAGTTCGCCGCGTTTGCATCGTGCGATCAATTCCGCAAATGGCAACACGTCCGCGTGCGTGCGCAACACGTCCAGTTGTGTGCGGAAATTTTTCGGCGAAACCGCGAGCCCGAACGGATCAATCTCAGGCTCGGCGATGCGGTGATAAAGTAGCACGAGCGGCGGCGGGGACAGCTTGCGGCGCAGTTTTTTTGTCCAATGCATGAGCCGGTTCATCGGCACGCAGCGTTGCGGGAAACGGTATTTTGCGCGAGCACGATCTGGCGTGTCAGCACCAGTTCCAGAGCGCGAACTGCGGCTCATTCGCGACAACTGCGAGCGCGGCAAGATAGCTTTCCGCCGGACAGATGCGATGCACGCAAACCGGCTCGGCATCAGCCTCGCGACGCAATGCGACGGCTTGCAGCGATGCCTCGGTCGTGGTCCAGCAATCGAAAAACTTGCGCGCTTTTTGCGTATGGCAAAGCGTTGTGCGAATGCCCCAGTGATGCTCCGGTTCAAAAAAATGCGCGGCCATTTCATCAAACGGCAAATCGTCGCGCACGTGCTCGAGTTCGAGCCCGATCTCGCCGTATGGCGCTACGGCGACGAGCGCGACATTTTCCGCATGGCAAAAATTAAAATGCAGCGTGCTCAGCGCGAGCGAGAGCCTGCCAGCGCGATCGCGCGTGAAACGCAATTCATGCGGCGAGGCGCCGACATAGCGCGCGAGCACATCGCGCAAAAATCCGCGCATCGCGAGCTGGCGATCGCGTTCCAGCGACGAAACGCAACGCTCGGCTTCGACGATTTCGCAAAGCGCGAGCACGTCGGATGAGAGCGCGAGGAGCCGCGGATCGTCGAGCCACGCGCGCCAGACGTGGATCTGGCGCGGAGCGAAACGCGGCGATTCGGGCGCATCAGTCCATTCGGCGCTGATTACGTCCGGTTGTGAGATTTCCAAAAGCGTTGGCATTTAAAATGGTTCAGTTCCGATTTATGGCGTTGCCCTTTTTTGCTGCCCGATTAAAAGCAGAGCCTATGCCATTGCTACGGCCCGATAACGCTCGTTGTTGATGGACCTCGCGAACTACACCGCTGCTGATTTCGACCGTGGCGCGTCGCGAGCGAAAGAGGCGCTCTGGATTTTTACGAAGTGCTGCTTTTTCCAAACGCCGCTGCCATGGCCGTCACGTTTGCGTGTGGCGCTGCTGCGGTTCTTTGGCGCGCGGGTCGGCCATGGCGTGGTGATTCGCGCCAATGTGAACATCTCGTTTCCATGGCGGCTGACGATCGGAGACCACGTCTGGATCGGCGAGGAAGTGGCGATTCTGACTCTCGCGCCGGTGACGATTGAGTCGAACGTCTGTGTGTCGCAACGCGCGTTTCTTTGCACCGGCTCGCACAATTTTTCCGTCACGACTTTTGATTTGATAACAAAGCCGATCACACTGCGCGCCGGTTGCTGGGTTGCAGCGCAGTCGTTCGTCGCGCCGGGCGTGGAGATCGGCAGCGGCAGCGTCGTCAGCGCGGGAAGCGTCGTGATGGAAAACGTTCCGCCGGGTGTTCTGGTTCGCGGCAATCCGTCGGCGATCGTAAAACAGTTGGCATAAAAGCGGTGCGTTTTCTTTTTTTAAACCAATATTTTCCGCCCGATCCTGCACCGACGGGAATTTTGCTGTGCGAATTAGCAGCTCAACTCGTCGCGCAGGGACACGAAGTGGAATTCGTTGATTCACGGCAAAATTATCGCACCGGGAAAAAAGATGAGCGTCGCGCGATTCGCGAAATGCGCGGGCTGCTGACAATCCTCTGGCGCGGAATCCGTGCTAAAAAAAGGCCCGATGTCGTCATCTCCGCGACGTCGCCGCCGCTGCTGCTGTTTGTTGCCACGCTGGTCGCCATGCGGTTTCGCGCGAAATCGGCGCATTGGCTTTTCGACATGTATCCGGAGCTCGCGCTTGCGCTTGGCGAGATTCGCGATGGCTGGTTTTCGCATTTCGTCGAGTCGCTCATGCGCTGGTCTTATCGACGCACGAACGTGCTCGTCGCACTCGACGACGACATGCGCGAGCGATTGAAAAAATATGGCGTTGAATCCGAAGCGATCGCGCCTTGGGTTTTTGCTTCGCTGCTAAAAAGCTCCGCATTTCATCGGAAAAACTCCGCATTTTACTGGTTTTATTCCGGCAATCTCGGTCGCGCGCATGACTGGCGGACGCTGCTTGAAGCACAGGCTTTGCTCGAAAAACGCGGCACCCCGTGGCGGCTCGTTTTTCAAGGAGGCGGACCGTCATGGCTGCCCGTGCAGGAGCGCGCGAAAGAACTCGGCCTGAAAAATTGCGAATGGAAAAGTTACGTGCCGGAAAACGAATTGCGCGATTCGCTGCTCGTCGCCGATGTGCTGGCGGTAACGCAAAAACCGGAAACGCAAGGTCTGCTCTGGCCGAGCAAGCTCGCGCTCGTGACAACATTGCCGCGCCGCATTTTGTGGATCGGTCCGACGGATGGCGCGATTGCTCGCGATCTGCGTCGTTTGCCGCAGGCGGGAATTTTTGCCCCTGGCGAATCCGAAAAAGTTGCCGACTGGCTGCAAAATGCGCCGCCGGCCGCGCCGGTTGTCAGTGATCCTGCGACTGTGCGCGAAGCGGCGCTGGAAAAATGGCGCGCGTTGCTGACCGGCTGCCGCGACTAAGGCTTGCTGTTACGCCCCTGAACTGGCACTCTCCGTGCTAAATAAGGGTCTATGGGAATTCTAGGGACTATCCAACTAACAAAATTTACGCAGTCGGCAAACTGAGCCGCCGCCAGTCGTATGCTGATTTCGCTCCTGCTTTTTGCTCTCGGCTTTCTCATCGCGTTTCTCACGACGCCGTGGGTGATCCGCCTCGCGCAACGCAGCGAGATCGGGCTCGATGAATCCACGGAAAATCGCAAGCGCCACACCGGCGCGATTCCGCGACTCGGCGGCATGGCGATTATCCTCGCGCTGTCCATCGGGCAGCTGCTGATTCTCACGTCACCGACCGGTGCGACCGACTGGCTGCCGATCATGTTCGGCTCCGTTTTGATGTGCGCACTCGGTTTGTGCGATGATTTCAAGCCGATCGGCGCGCGCAAAAAGCTCGTAGGACAAATCGCAATCGCCTCGCTCGTTTACGTGCTCGGTTTGCGGATCGAGCGCATGACCTATCCCGGCGGTGCGTGGAACTTCGAGCTCGGCTGGTGGGGATTTCCGGTGACAATTTTCTGGCTCATCGCCGTGCCGAACATCGTGAATCTCATCGATGGTTTTGATGGCCTCGCAGGCGGGCTCGGGTTGTTCATGGCTGTTACGCTCGGGATCGTCGGGTTGACGGCTGAGCAACTGCAGGTCGCGTGGTATGCGTTCACGATGGCCGGCGCGCTGCTTGGTTTTCTCGTGTTTAACTTTCCGCCAGCGCGTATTTTTCTCGGCGATGGCGGCGCTTACCTGATTGGATTTTGCATTGCCGCGCTTTCGCTGAGCAGTTCTCACAAAGGTTCGATTGCAGCCGTGTTGCTCGTGACGATTGTCGCACTCGGAGTGCCGATTCTCGACACGACTTTCGCTTTGGCGCGCCGCGCGTTTCGCGGCCTGCCGCTTTTTCAAGGCGACGACGAGCACATTCATCACCGGCTCGAGGATCTCGGTTTTTCAAAACGCCGCATCATTCTCGCGATCTACGGAATTTGCGTCGTGTTGAGCTTGATCGGCCTAAGCATTTTCTGGAGTCAGGGACGCACGATCCCGATCGCGATCGGCGCAGTTTTTCTGCTCGCGGTCTTCGCAGTGCGTTATCTGCAATACGTGCGCAGCTTTTCCGAAGTCGGCGGCCAGGTCGAACGCTTGTTTGCGCGCCGTCGCACAATCCGTTACGCTTTGTTGCAGGCGCAAATTCTCGAGCTCGAAGTCGAACGCTGCCACAATAGCGAGGAATTCTGGCGCGTTTTTAACCAATCGCTGCGCCGCGTAGGTTTTCTCGAGGAGGGCGATTGGACGGACGAGGAAGCTTTTAAAATTCACATCAAATACAACGGCAGCACGCCGTGGACGCTGCACGCACCGCGCGAAATCGGCAGCGATGCCGAATGGCAGCGGATTGCGGAATGTTTTCGCCCGATCTACGCTAAGGCCGTGCTGAAATGGAAACACTGAACCGCAAAATCGCGCTCGCGGTTTTTGCGGTTCTCGTCGTCGCTGCTCCGCTTCTTTTCGGCGCCGCGGATCGCATTTTTCAAATAGGCCTGACGATTCTGCTCGGCTTCGGATTCCTCGCGCAGCCGCCGGAAGTTCCGAAATGGCCGCGCACCTGGAAATGGGCGGTTTTTCTTTTCATCAGCGCCGTAATCGCGAAGGAATTTTTGCCCGCTGCATGGTTCGGCATCGAGCCGTGGCAAAACGTGCTGACGCGCGACTACGCGCTTGCGATTCCGCCGACGCACAATCCCGAGCCTGCGCGTGCGCTCGACACTATTCTCGCCGTCGCGATCGGCTCCGCGTTTTTCGTATGGGTGCGCACGCTCGCCGCAGAGCCGCGCGCACGCGTTGCGCTTGCGTGGACGCTTGCAAGCGCGGCGTTCGTGTTCGCGGTTGTTTGCCTCGCGATGGGCACGCGCCAGGATTTCATGATTTACGGATGGCGTTATACGCCGGGCTGGACAGGTTTCGGACCGTTTCCGAACCGTAATCACACTGCTGCGTTCCTGGCGATGGGTGCGCTCGCCGGTTGCGGTTGCACTGTGCGGGCTGGGCGCCGAAAAAACTACGCGCAAATTTTCGTCGGATTTGCGCTGATCGCGATTATTTTCGTCGCGCTCGTGCAGAGCAAATCACGCGGTGGTTTGATCGGTTTTGGTTTTGGCCTGCTCGTTTTCGGCGTGTTAACGGTCGCGCGCATCCGCACCCGCGCGGCACTGGTCGGCGCGCTCGGTTCGCTGCTTATCAGCGCCGGATTGCTGTTTGCATTTGGTGCGAAATTGCTCGCCCGTTTCAATTCGCCGACCGACGGCAACGTCTCAAATCAAATCCGCCGCGCGATCTGGCGCGACACCATCGCGATGTGGAAACATGCGCCGCTACATGGATTCGGACTCGACACTTTTTCGCAGCTTTTCCCGTTCTACCAAGCCGTCCGCGTCGAGGATGCGGTTGTGTTACACCCGGAAAGCAGTTGGCTGCTCTGGCTCGTAGAGCTTGGCGCGATTCCGGTCTGCGTGCTCGCGGTTGCGCTATTGTATTTTCTAATCAAAAACGGACGCGACATGTTTGTCGGCGAACGCGGCTTTTACATTCGCGCCGGGGCGCTGGCTGCAGTCGCCGCGCTGCTTTGCCACTCCATTTACGATGTGCCCGCGCATCGCTGGGCGACCGCGGGATTTGGTCTCGCGCTGCTCGCAATCGCCTGTCCGCCGCGCGAGCGTGAATCACGCCTGCGGCTCGAACGGTCTGCGGCGCTCATTCCGTTTGCGATTGCCGCTTTCTGGCTGCTGCCAGTTTTTTCGGGTGTTCCCGACTGGTCGCCGACAACGCTTGCAAAGCTGCTCGCGCAAGCGGCAAGGACTCCGACACTCGTTTCGGCTGCTGATTTGCGAAATGATATCCGCTTTTTCCCATTGAACGCCGATCTGCACGAGGCGCTCGGCTTGCGTTATCTGACGAGTGGCGCGACTTCGCACGCGTGGAATGAGTTTCGTGCCGCCGATCGACTCGATGCGACGTCATGGCAACTTCCCGCGACGCAAGCGTGGATCAGCCAGCAATATTCCCCGGGCATGGCGCGCCACTTTTGGAGCGTCGCGATCGAGCGCTCCGGCCATCGCGCGCCGGATATTTTTCCGCTGGCTTACAAACAAACCGAGGCAAACGACGGCGCGAAATTTTGGGCGAGCTACACGAACGAGCATCCGGAATTTCTGACGATCTACGCCGATCAAGTCTCTGATCAAATCGAGGCGCGCGCCGCTTTTGAAAAATGGTGGATCGTGCGCGCGAACGCCGACAACCTCACTTCATTTGAGACCAAATATTTCTACTACTGCGCTTCCAAATGGGGGACGCGCGAGCAGTTCGATCAATGGATGAAACGGCATCCGGAACTTGAGGCGGGCGATTTCAAAAGCTGGGCAAATCTGCTGCATCATTGGAACGACGACGCGGCGGCGTGGGCGCTGCTCACGCGCTGGATCAAGGAGCCATCCTTTCCGCAATTTCCGCGCAGCGACCGGCCTGACGCGCTTCAAGCGACGTGGTTTTCGAATCCGGAAAATGCGGTCAACGCGCAGGCGTTTGCATTCGAGCTTTCCGAGCGTGGCGAGATCGAGCGCAGCCGCAATGTGATTTTCAAAGTCGCCGACAGCAGCAATCCGCCCGCGTGGTTTTTGCAAAAAGCGGCGTATCTGTATGCCGCGAGCGGTGATTACGCGAATGCCGTTCGCGTGCTGCTGCGCGACGGCTAGCAGCGCGAAGGCTGCCGATTGACTCTCATCCACACTCGTTTTACAGTCGCGTTGGATGGACGCCGCGCTTCGCAAAAAAATCTACGACTTCATCGAGGAGCATGGTCTGCGCAAGACCGCGCAGCGCGATGCGATCATCGAGGCGGCGTTCAGCACGACCGAGCACTACACCGCCGAGGACCTGCTCAGCATGGCGAAAAGAATCGAGCCGAGCGTTTCGCGCGCGACTGTCTACCGGACGATTCCGCTGCTCGTGAAATGCGGCGTTTTGCGCGAGATGGATTTTGGCAAGGAACAGAAATACTACGATCCGAACTTTGTTGAACACCCGACGCACAACCACTTGATCTGCGTCGATTGCAACAAGATCGTCGAGTTCGAGGACCGCAATATCGAGACCCTTGAAAATTGCATCACGAAGCGCCTCGGTTTTTCGCCCGCGTCAAAAATCATCCGCATCGAAGCCACGTGCGATAAGCTCAAATCGAGCGGTGCGTGCAAGAATCGCGGAAAATGTGATTAGCCGCTAAAAAACCAGCTCTTCCCCCTTGAACAAAACACTCGTCTCCGCTGTGGCGATGCTCGTGTGCATTGGCGCGCTCGCGCTCGCGCTCGCATTCGGTTATACAAAATACAAAGCTGCGAAAGCGCAGAACGCCCTTTCAAATCCACAGGCCGATCAGGAAAGCGTCACGGAGGCTTTGACCGGACACGCCGGCGAGGCACGGATCGCAGCGCACATGCCGCCGCAGCTCAGCAACGCGAACACGGCAGGTTCACGCCACCGCGAAACACTCGAGAAGCTCGATGCCACCCCGCGGGCGAATGTCGGCACGATGGACGGCAGTATGCGTGACATGGAGCAGAGACAGCCGCCGGAACGGCAGTCCAATCCGTGATTGCGGTTTGCAAAACGGACGCACGCCGCCGATAACAAAGCGCCATGTGGAAAGGCCGCTTTAAAACTGAAACCGCCGAATTGCTGAAACAATACAGCGAGTCGATTTCATTCGACTGGCGTTTGTATCGGCACGACATCGCGGGCTCGATCGCGCATTCGAAAGCGCTGCTCGATGGCGGCCTGCTCACAGGCGATGAGCAGACACAAATCGAGAGCGGCTTGTTAACGATTCGCGATGAGATCGAACGCGGTGGATTCAAGTTCAGCCGCGACCTTGAAGACATTCACATGAATATCGAGGCCGAGCTGACGAAGCGGATCGGCGCCGCAGGCGCGAAGCTTCACACCGCGCGCAGCCGCAATGATCAAGTCGCGCTCGACCTGCGGCTTTATCTGCGCGACGAAACGGACGCGATTTCGCGCAGTGTCCAGGAACTGCAACGCAGCCTCGTCGCGCTCGCGGAACGCAATGCGGACGTGATCATTCCCGGCTACACGCATTTGCAGCGCGCTCAGCCGGTGCTGTTCGCGCATCATTTGCTGGCTTACGTCGAAATGCTCCAGCGCGATGCGGACCGGCTCGCCGATGCACGCAAGCGCATCAACGTGATGCCGCTCGGCTCAGGCGCGATTGCCGGGTCGACGATCAATTTGAACCGCGAGCTTATCGCGAAAGAGCTCGGCTTTCCCGCGATCACGCAAAACTCGATGGACGCAGTGAGCGATCGCGATTTCGCGTGCGAACTACTCGCGGCGATCGCACTCATCGGCGTGCATCTTTCGCGACTCAGCGAGGATTTAATTTTGTGGGCGTCGAGCGAATTCAAATTCATCACGATTAGCGATGCGTTCACGACCGGCTCGTCATTGATGCCGCAGAAAAAGAATCCCGATGTCGCAGAGCTCACGCGCGGAAAAACCGGACGGCTCATCGGCAATCTCGTTTCGCTGCTGACGACGATGAAGGGCCTGCCGATGACCTACAATCGCGACATGCAGGAGGACAAAGAGCCGGTGTTCGATTCCGTGGACACGATAAAAGCGGCGCTTGATGTTTGCGCCGCGATGCTGCTGGAAATCGAAGTCCATGCCGACCGCGCGGCAGAGGCTGTGAACGACCCACTGCTGCTCGCGACCGATCTCGCTGATTATCTCGTGAAGCGCGGCGTGCCGTTCCGCCAGGCGCACGAAGTCATCGGCAAAACCGTCGCGCTTTGCGCCGAACGCGGCGTGACGTTTCACGAGTTGACGCTCGCGGATTACCAAAAGCTCTCGCCTGCGTTTGAAAACGGTGTGCTCGCATTGCTGGACGTGCGGAAATCCATCGACGAGCGGCAAACCATCGGCGCGCCATCGACGAAAAACGTCGCCGCGCAATTGCAGCGCTGGCGCGAAAAGCTCGCGTCATGATTTTTCACGACTTCATTCGCGACAGCGAAGGCTGGCAGACGATTCGCCGCGACCTCGTTTTCGACAACCCGCACCTGCGCGTTTTTGATACCGAAACCCGAACGCCATCGCGTCCGGACGGCTGCCACTGGCTCGTCGCGCATCGCAAAGCCGCAGCCGTCGTCGCGCCGCTCACGAGTGATGGAAAATATCTGCTCGTGCGGCAGGAGCGCGTGCCGATTCGCGCCGCGATCTGGGAATTTCCGGCGGGACAAATCGACGAAAATCGCGAGCACGACGAGCGCGCGATTCGCGAAACCGCGCTACGCGAGCTGCGCGAAGAATCGGGCCACGAGCTGGCGCTCGACGGCGAGTTGATTCCGCTCGGCTACTTTTTTCCGTCATGCGGATTTACCGATGAGCACTCGTATTTGTTTCTCGCGCGCGGCGTGGTTCCGAGTGCGTCGGGTGACGAGCAGGATGAAAACGAAGCGATCACCGAATGCCGCGCTTTTTCGCGCGACGAATTCCGGTCGATGATCGCGCACAACGAAATCCGCGACGCAAACACGCTCAGCGCCTTTGCACGGCTGTGCGCGCTCGAGCTTTTCTAAATGCAATCGTCCTGGCTGCAGCGTTTGTTCAAGGTTCGCCAGGGGATGGAGGAAACGAAACCGTTTCTCGAGCATCTCGAGGATCTGCGCTGGATGCTCGTGAAAATGGCAATCGCACTCGTGACCGGCATGGTGCTCAGCTTTTCCTATCGCGTCGAAATCGTCCGCCTGCTGCAAAAGCCGCTGCGCGACATCGACCCGAATCTTGTCGCAAACCTGCAGGTTTTCGGCGTCATGGATTCGCTGCTGATCTCGATCCGGCTCGCGTTTTACGCCGGCATCGTCCTCACGTTCCCGCTGCTTCTTTTTTTCATCGCGCAATTCGTCCTCCCCGCGCTGACGCTGAAGGAAAAGAAATTCATTCTCCCCGGAATTCTGTTCGGCTTCGCGCTATTCGGCACCGGCGTCTGCGTGTCGTATTTCGTGGTGCTGCCGCGCACGCTCGAGTTTTGCTACAAGGACGCGAGCAAACTCGACTGGACGCTGCGCCCGCCGGTCGACAAATACTTTTCATTCGTCACAAACATGACGCTCGCGCTCGGCCTCGCGTTCGAGCTGCCCATCGTCGTGCTCGCGCTGAACTACCTCGGCTTCCTCAGCGTCGAGACGATGCGCAAAACGCGCACCTTCGCCATCCCGCTCATCCTCGTCCTCGCCGCCATCATCGCGCCGACGCCCGACCCATTCACACTCATCGCATTCGCGCTGCCGCTCTACCTGCTTTACGAGCTGAGCATCGTGCTCGCCGTGCTATCGGAAAAACGGCGCAAATCCGGCAACGGGCAGGTAATCGAGAAGCCGTAGCACTGGTATATACCCGAGCAGCGCCGTTATTGACAGCGGCAGGGGGTTGCCGTTAAGCGCAGGCATGATTCGTTTCCTCCCTGTCCGCATCGGCGCTGTTTTCGCGCTGGTTTCCGCTTTGCACTGCCATGCCGATACGGGCGGGGTGCTTCACTGGAAGTGCAGCACGCAGGGCAGTCCGTGGAGCGACAGGCCGGATGTGGCGATGAGTGAGAAGGTGCCGGTGCCGGCTGCCCCGCGGGCGCTGGTGCTGGTGGAATCGAGGCGGCGGGAGCAGGTGATCGATGGATGGGGCGGTTGCTTCAATGAGCGGGGCTGGAAGGCGATGGAGGTGTTGTCGCCCAGCGAGCGCGAGAAGCTTCTGCGCAATCTTTTTGACGTAAAAGAGGGGCTGAACCTGAACATCAACCGGACGCCGATCGGTGCGAGCGATTACGCGATCACGCTCTACTCGCTGGATGAGTCGCCGGGGGATTTCACGATGCAGCATTTCAGCATCGACCGCGACAAGGAGCGGTTGATCCCCTACATCAAGGCGGCGCTGGCGGTGCGCCCGGACATGAAGCTCTGGGGTGTGCCGTGGTCGCCGCCGTCGTGGATGAAGGACAATAACAATCTCGTCGCGGGCAAGATCAAGGATGACGACCAGACGCTCGACGCGCTGGCGCTTTACTTTGTGCGCTACGTGCAGGCTTACAAGGCGACGGGCGTGGAGATCAACATGGTGATGCCGCAGAACGAGCCGAACATAGCGAGCAATTACACGTCTTGTCTCTGGACGGGGGAGCAGATGGCGAAATTCGTGGGCTATCATCTCGGGCCGGCTTTTCGTAAGCAGAACCTGACGACGAGCATCTTCCTCGGGACGTTCAATGACTCGGGCCGCGGCGGCTATGCGTTCTGGGTGGGGCCGTCGATGCAGGACCCGACCGTGCGGCAGTATGTCGGCGGGATCGGCTGCCAGTGGAGCGGCGCGACGACGATGGCCGAGACGCATTTCCTTTTCCCCGATCTCAAGGTGATCCAGTCGGAAGCAGAGTGCGGCAAGCCGAACACGAACGACTGGGCATTTGGCGAAAAGCAATTCGAGCTGGCGAAGAAGTGGTTCGGCGCGGGCGCGAGCGTGAACACGATCTGGAATCTCGTGCTCGACGAGACGGGACTGAGCACGGCGAACTGGGCGCAATGCTCGCCGGTGGTCGTGGACAGCAAGACGAAGGCGGTGACCTACACGCCGTTTTACTATTGCTACAAACATTTCGCGCATTACGTGCATCCCGGCGCTCACGTGCTGGCCGCGCAGAGCTCATGGGGCGACAAAGTGGCGTTTGTGAATCCGGACGGCGAAGTCGTGGTCGTGATGGGCAACTCCTCGGACACGGATGGAGCAATCGCGCTGAACATCGACGGCAGGCAATCCGACGTCGTCACGCTGCCGGCGCATTCGTTTAATACGTTTACGTTGCCGGCTCGGTAAGGCGTGGGTTTTCTAGCCAGTAGTAGAGAGCAGGGACGGGGCGGCGCTCGTCCCTCCAAGGGAAACGAATTTTGTAACCATCGCATGGGGCGATGCGTCTTGCGTGTTGAATATGAAACATTCCGCATTCACCAAATGGGCTGTCGCGCTTGTCGCGACGGCATTCATCGGCACCGGCGCATACGCGCAAACCGACTCCAAGACGCCTGCGCCTCAATGCCCGATGCCTCCGCCAGGTGGCGGATTTTTCGGCCATCCCGGACATATGATGGGCAAGCTCGCGGAGCTCGGCATCACCGAGCAGCAAAAGGAGCAGATCAAGACCGTGATGCTCACCAACGCGCCCGCCGTGAAGCCGCTCATCCAGCAATTCGTGCAGGAGCGCCGTGCGTTAACCGATCTCGTCACGGCAACGCCCGTCAATGAGGCCGCTATTCGCGCGCAGGTCGCGAAAGTCGCCGCCGTCGGCGCGGACCTCGCGGTGAAGCACGCGCACATTGCCGAGCAAATCCGCCCGATTCTGACGCCGGAGCAGATTCAAAAACTCCGGGACATGCGCATCGACGTCGAGTCGCACATCGACGCGATGATCCAGCACGTCGGCGAAAACGCACAATGACCGATTCGCGGATGGCGCAGATATTCACGGACTTTTTCTCTGCGAAATCTGCGTCGTCTGCGGATAACCTCGTGCTGTGTCCGATGAAGAACTGGTCGCTTCGAGCCTCGCGGGAAATGACGCCGCATTCGCGGAGCTCGTTGCGCGGCACAAGCGTAAGGTTTTCGCGATGGCCGCGCGGTTCGGCCGCGACGACCAGCAGATTGACGACATCGCGCAGGAGACCTTCATCCGCGTGTGGCGTAGCCTCGCGAAGTTCCGCGCCGATGCGCCGTTCGAGCACTGGCTGTCGCGCATCGCGGTTCACGCCTGCTATGATTTCTTGCGCAAACACCGGCACGAGCGTGAGCACGTCGCGCTTGACGAAAATCTCGATGCGCCATCGCACGACACGCGCAACGACGCCGCGGAAATCCTGCACGCAGCGCTCGCGCAACTTTCACCGAAGGAACGTCTCGTGATTACGCTGCTCGAGCTGGAGGAAAAATCGGTGCGTGAAATTTCCATGCTCACCGGCTGGAGTGAGTCGAACGTGAAAGTGCGTGCGTTTCGTGCGCGAGCAGCGCTTAAGCGCATCCTGGAGCAACGCCATGAATGACGAACAACTCAACGACCTTTTCCACGCCTCGCGCGCGCAGCATCGCGACACATCGCGCGCTGAATTCGCATTTGAGACGCGGCTGATGGCGCGGCTCCGCGCCGAGCGCGAGGAGTTGCCGCTGCTCATCTGGGCGCGACGGCTCTGCCCCGCTTTTGTCGTAGTTGTGCTCGCGCTAGCCGGCTGGACTTTCGCCTCCCTCGGCGACTGGCGCACCGATGCCGCGACGAAAAGCGACGACCTGCAATTCGTGCAGCTCGTCACCGGGAAAACATTATGAAAAACGGAAAAGCGATCCTTATCCTCGTCGGCGTCTTCCTGCTCGGGGTGCTCGCAGGCGTGCTTGGCACCGCAAAGTTTGTGCAGGTGCAAATGCGCCACTTCATGCAGGGCGGCCCGGAAGCCGTCGGCCAGATTATCGTCCGTCGCATCGGACACGAGCTGCGCCTCGACGCACCGCAACGCGAAAAAGTGCAGGCGATCGTCACCAACGCCGCAGGCGAAATCCGCGCGGCGCGCCGCCAAATCCAGCCGCAGATCAACCAGACCTTCGAGAAATCAGCCGCCGAAATACGCGCCGTCCTCACACCCGGGCAGGCGCAAAAATTCGATAAGATCGTCACAGAAGGCCGGGCGCATTGGGAACACGCGCCGTGATCCAACTCCGGCACCCAACACGTGCTTAAAAGCTATTTTCGTCGCGCCCCTTGCGCACCTGGTTCAGCACATCGTGGGTGCGGTCGAGCGGGCGCTTGATGAAGTTGTTCGGTGAAGTGGTGGACGCGGGATGCGCCGGAGGCTGCGTGCCGGCGATTTCTGGTTGCGTAATGGTTTGAACGACGGCGCCGGTGTGGCTGTTGTGAAAGCCGAACCAGTAAACTCCGCCGAGGATGAGAAAAATGAGAAAGTAGCGCATGGGTTTTACAAATAGCAGCATCCGCGCCTTGCCGTGACCGTTTTGCGGATGCTAAAGAGCAGTCGGCGATGAAAATCCTGCTGCTGCATTTTACGAGTGGACGCGTCGGCGGCGTGGAATCGGTGCTCGATGCGCACGCGACGCTTTTTGCAAGGCACGGGCACGAGGTGACGATCGCGAGCGGCGCGAACGTGCCGTTGCTCGCGCCGGGTGAGCCGCTGGTGGAATCGGCGCAATGCGAACTCGACGCGGGTGCGCCGGGAAAATGTTTCGCGGAATTGCGCGCGGCGATTTTGGAGATGTTCGCGAAATGCTGCGCGGAGGAGGACGTGGTGATGCTGCACAATGTGCTGACGATGCCTTTTCATCTCGCGTGGACTTCCGCGCTATGGCAGCTCGCGTCGGAGCTGACGCAGACGCGTTTTGTCGCGTGGGTTCACGATCTCGCGGCTTGCAATGTCGATTACGCGCTGCCGCATCTCGACCGCGAGCCGTGGAGTTTTTTGAACACGGCGCATCCGCGCGTGGAATACGTCGTGGTCTCGGATTTGCGGAAACGCGAGCTGGTCGCGCTCACAGGAATCGACGCGGCGTGCGTGAGGGTGATTCCGAATGGAATCCAGCCGCTCGATTTTCTCGGGCTCACGCCGGCGATCGCGGAGTTCGCGGAGAAGCATCGTATTTTGGAACGCGATCTCGTGCTGCTGCATCCGACGCGATTGGTAAAACGCAAAAACGTCGAGCTCGGTTTGCGCGTTGTTGCCGAACTGAAAAAACGGGACATGCGCGTTTGTTATCTCGTCACGGGCCCGCCCGATGTTCACAACTCCGCTTCCAGCGAATACGTGCGCAGCCTCATCGCGCAGCGCGATGCGCTCGGGCTGGCCGGCGACGCGCTTTTCTTGCACGAGCTTTTTGCGGTGACAAACGGCGACCTCGTCAGCTTATATGCGGTTTCGGATGCGTTGTTCTATCCCAGCAAACAGGAAGGTTTCGGCCTGCCACCGCTCGAAGCGGCGCTGCATCGCATGCCGATCTTTTGTTCCGATATCGACCCGATGAACGCGCTCGCTTTCCATCACGTCACACGTTTTGCGCCAGGCATCGAGCCGGCGAAGCTGGCGGATATTTTAATGGACGTAACCGCGCGGGATGAAGCGATTCGAGGAAGGAAGCGTGTCGTGCGCGATTTTTCGTGGGACGCGATTTACGCGCGCCATTTGCAATCACTTTTAGAAAAATAAAAAGCCATGGAAGTTCTCGATACCCCCCAAACAATTGATCGCGGTCACATCGACGCGCTGCTCGGCGCGCATCACGGCGATCCGTTTTCCGTTCTCGGCATGCACCAGGCCGGCGACCGGCTCGCGGTGCGCGTGTTTCGTCCTGACGCGCGCGACGTGTCGGTGCGGCGAGTAAAGGACGGACAGGAATTCGCCGCGAAACGCCTGCACGAGCATGGATTTTTCGAGGCGATTTTTCCGGAAAATACGGAGCGGTTTGACTACGAACTGCAATTCACCGCGCACACCGGCCACAAATGGACGGATCGCGATCCGTATTCGTTTGGCCAGATCCTCGGGCCGGTGGATATGCACCTTTTCGCAGAGGGAAATCACTACGACATCTATGACAAACTTGGCGCTCATTTGATCGAACTCAACGGCGTCAAAGGCTGCACGTTTGCCGTCTGGGCGCCGAATGCGCAGCGTGTGAGTGTCATCGGTGATTTCAATGGATGGGATGGCCGCATTCATCCGATGCGCAAGCTGCTCGGCAGCGGCATTTGGGAAATTTTCCTGCCGGGTGTCGGCGAAGGCGCGCACTATAAATTCGAGATGAAAGGCGCGCACGGGCAGCATCTCGTGAAGAGCGATCCATTCGCGTTTTACTCGCAGCACGGCCGGCAGACGGCTTCGATGGTTTTTAACATCAAGCGATACAAGTGGAGCGACGAGGAGTGGATGCAAAAACGGCGCGAAATGGAATGGCACCACCGTCCCGTCAGCATCTACGAAGTGCATCTCGGTTCGTGGGCGCGGCATTACGAGGAGGGCAACCGCTACTTGAGCTACCTCGAGTTTGCAGACGCGTTGCTAAACTACGTTGTGGATATGGGCTACACGCACATCGAGCTGATGCCGGTCGCGGAGCATCCGTTTGACGGTTCGTGGGGCTATCAAGTCACCGGCTACTACGCGCCGACTTCGCGCTTTGGCAATCCGGATGAGTTCCGGCAATTCGTCGATCGCGCGCACCAGCGCGGCATCGGCATCATCGTGGATTGGGTGCCCGGTCATTTTCCGAAAGACGCGCACGGCCTAGCGGAATTCGATGGCACCGATTTGTTCGAGCACGAGGACCCGCGCAAGGGCGAGCACATGGATTGGGGCACGCTGATTTTTAACTACGGTCGAAACGAAGTGCGCAATTTTCTCATCGCGAACGCTCTCTTCTGGCTCGACGAGTATCACATCGATGGACTGCGCGTGGATGCCGTGGCGTCGATGCTTTATCTCGATTATTCGCGCAAGGCGGGCGAGTGGATTCCGAACGTCTATGGCGGACGCGAAAATCTCGAGGCAATCTACTTTTTAAAGCGGTTTAACGAAGTGTGCTATGAGCGGTTTCCCGGCATCATGACGATCGCCGAGGAATCGACCGCGTGGCCCGGCGTTTCGCGCCCGACGTATCTCGGCGGCCTTGGCTTCGGCTTCAAGTGGAATATGGGCTGGATGCATGACTTCCTCGAATACATGAGCAAGGATCCGGCGTATCGGAAATACCATCAGGGCGACGTGACCTTCTCGCTCATCTACGCGTTTCACGAGCATTTCATGCTCGTCCTTTCGCACGACGAAGTTGTGCACGGTAAAGGCTCGCTGCTTTGCAAAATGCCCGGCGATTGGTGGCAGAAGTTTGCGAATCTGCGGATGTTTTACGCGTGGATGTATGCGCATCCAGGCAAGAAACTGCTCTTCATGGGCGGCGAGTTCGGCCAATCGGCGGAGTGGAGCCACGAGCGCTCGCTCGATTGGTGGCTGCTTGATTATCCCGAGCACGACGGTCTGCGCCGGCTTACCATGCATCTAAACTGGCTTTATAAAAATGAACCGGCGCTGTGGGAACTCGACGATACTTACGAAGGATTCGAGTGGATCGATTTCCACGATTCCGACAACAGCGTCGTCGCATTCATGCGCAAGGCGCGCAGCGGACCGCCGCTGGTTTTCATCGTCAATGCCACACCCGTCGTGCGCGAAGGCTATCGCGTCGGCGTGCCGGGCGAGGGTTTCTATCAGGAAGTCCTCAACACCGACGCGGAAACCTATGGCGGCAGCAACGCCGGCAACTACGGCGGCATGCACGCGGAGCCGATTTCGTGGCAGGGCCAGTCGCACTCGATCATGTTGCGCCTGCCGCCGCTGGCGACGATCGGTTTTAAAAAGATCGCGTATCAGCAAAACACGACGGAAGAAACGAGCACACAACTTTAGAAAAGCGTTTGCCTTCGCAAACGAGGTATGGCTTATTCACATCGTCACTCACATCTCTCCACAATGAAAACCCTCAGAACATACAGAGCGTTTACGCTCATCGAACTCCTCGTCGTCATCTCCATCATCGCGATCCTCGCGGGCATCGCGCTGCCGGTGTTCAGCTCCGTGCAAGTAAAGGGCGCACAAACCAAGGCGCTCTCCAACGCAAAGCAAATCGGTCTCGCGTGCAAGCTCTACGCGACGGACAACAACGGTCTGTTCCCGAGCAAGACATTGTCAAGTGGCAAACCTACGACCACGGATGTTGCGGATTCGAATTCCGCATTCGCGCAATTGTTCCCCGACTATCTCCAGTCGGAACAAATCTTCTACCAGGCGAAATCGGCCTTCACTCCTGCTCCGCCGGATGACAAGATTGACAATCCGTCGGTCGATTCGCCGGTCGACACTTTGAAAGCGGGCGAAAATCACTGGGCATATGTTGTCAATCTCAGCGATACTTCAAATGCCGCGCTCCCGCTTATCGCCGACGGCTTCTCTGATCCAAGCGGCCACACCTACACCACCGACGAAACCGCCAGGGGCGGCGTCTGGAAAGGAAAAAACGCAATTGTGATTCGTGCCGACATCAGTGGCAGCGTGATGAAAGCAAAAGTCAACGGCACCACATCGACCGTTAGCGGCAATCCGAACGGCGGCGATTTGTTTGACAATAGCGGCATCACTAATTGGCTCGGTTCCGCGAACAAAGTCGTCAATCCCAAGTAACACAGTTCTTTCCCCTGAAAACGCAGATTCCGGTTCGCTGGAATCTGCGTTTTCTTTTTGTTAAATCACTTTGCCGTGGATGAAACGGAGCCGTCGCGCAACTTCGTAATCAATTTCATGCGCGGCTTCACTTGCGCAATGGAGCGCACAATGTGGCCGCTCGCATCAGTCGTGATGCTGTAGCCGCGATTAAGTGTTCCTTCCGGGGAAAGCACGCGGAGCACGCTTGCCGCGCGCTCAATGCGGTGGCGATGTTGCTGGATCCGGCGCAGTGCACATTGCGCCAGTCGATTTGTTGATTCGGCAAGCTGCTGCCGCTTTATCCGCACAAGCTGATCCGGACGATGCTGTCGCAGCGTTGCCAATGTGGCGTTCACATGCTGGCGATGCGTGCCGAGGGCATCGCGCACGAACCGGTGCAGAAATTCCTCCGCAGAATCGATGCGTTGCGATGATTCGGCGAGCAACTTGCGCGGCTCGCGAAAGAGCGGTGAGCGTGCAAGCGCGGCGAGATCGGATTTCCATTTCGCGAGACAGTTCGTGAGTTCACGCTGAATGCGCATCGAAAACTGCGCGAAGCGCCGCTGCAAATCCGCGGCTTCCGGCACGATCAACTCCGCAGCCGCGCTCGGCGTCGGCGCGCGCAGGTCGGCGACGAAATCGGAGATCGTAAAATCGATCTCGTGGCCTACCGCAGAGACAACCGGAATACGCGATGCAAAAATCGCCCGCGCCAAAATCTCCTCGTTGAATTCCCACAAATCTTCCGCGCTTCCTCCGCCGCGACAAACGACGATCACATCCATCGGCGGCAGTTGCGCGCTCTCGTTAAATTCACGCACGGCGACCGCCATCTCAGCCGCCGCGCCCGCGCCTTGCACGCGCACGGGATTGATCACGATCCGCACCCACGGCGCGCGGCGTGCAAGAATGTTTAACATATCGCGAATCGCCGCTCCCGCTGGCGACGTCACGATGCCGATCGTGCGCGGAAATTTCGGCAGCGCTTTTTTCCGCTCGGACGCGAAAAGCCCCTCCGCATCGAGTTTCCGCTTGAGCGCCTCGAATTTCGCCTGCAACAGCCCGACGCCCGCGGCCTGCACGAGATTCACGACGAGCTGATATTGCCCGCGCGCTTCGTAAACCGTGAGATCGCCCCGCGCCTGCACGAGCATCCCGTCCGAGAGCGCGGGTTGCCGCAGGGAGTTTTTGTAAAAGAGCACGCAGGACAACAGAGCCCGCTCATCCTTTAGTCCAAAATACTGGTGCCCCGACGACTGCTTGCGATGGTTGCAGATTTCGCCCTGCACCCACACCTCGCCGATCGCATTCTCGAGGCAAACACGCACGCTGCGCGTGAGCTCGCTGACGCTGAAAATACGCGGACCTTTTTGCGGCGGCGGCTCGGCTGAAAACAAATCGGGCTGCATGCGCTAACTCTCCGCGCGATACGCTTCGGCCAAAAGCGAAATCGGGTGCGCGATGCGTAAATCGCGTCGCGTCTCGCGCAAGCCGGCTTGCAATTGAATCGTGCAGCCGGGATTCGCCGACGCGATGATTTGCGCGCCGGTTTTGTCGATCTGCGCGAGCTTGCGGAGCAACAGTTCGCGCGACATTTCCGGTTGCGTGATGTTGTAAATGCCCGCGCTGCCGCAGCACCACGTCGATTCCGGCAGCTCGATCAGCTCCAGTCCGCGAATCGCCCGCAACACTTCGCGCGGCTGACGTGTGATTTTCTGTCCGTGGCACAAGTGACAAGCTTCGTGATACGTCACGCGCTGCGAATTTTTGGGCTTCGCTATCCGCACTCCGCAAGCGATCAGCCATTCGTGGATGTCCTTGAGCTTCGCCGTCCACATCGCAGCTCGCTGTGCATAACGCGAATCGCCCCCGAGCAAATGCGCGTAATTTTTCAAATGCGATCCGCAGCCGGCGGCGTTGCTGATGATCGCATCGAGCGATTCGAGCGAACCGGCGGCGCATTCCATCGCGTCGATATTCCGCCGCGCCATCTCACGCGAAAGTTCCAGGTCGCCATTGTGCGCGTGCAGCGAACCGCAGCATGGCTGCGCACGCGACGTCACCACTTCGCATCCATTCGCGAGTAGCACGTCGACGGTATCGCGGTTCACATCCGATAACGTCAGGTCCTGCACGCAGCCCGTCAGCATTCCGACGCGGAATTTCTTCTGCGGCGGCGCCTCGATTTTCGCAATCAACGCATCGGAAAAGTGCCGCTTGATTCGCGGCGTCAGCGGCTCCAGCTCGCGCAGACTTTTCGGCAAAAGCTTCACGAGGCGCAGCGCACGCACGAGATTCTCAAGTCCACTGACCTGATAGAGATAAAGCAGCCGCCCGACTGCGCGCAGCAATCGCGGCCGCGTAAAAATCCAGCGCAACGTCAGCACCCGCACCGCATTGCGCTTCGGGTTACGCAGCACGCCTGCATGCTCGATGTCCGCGCGCGCACTTTCAAACATCTCCGAGTAATTCACCCCCGCCGGGCACGCCGTCTCGCACGCGAGACAGCCGAGGCAAAAATAGAGCTCCTCGCCGAACTCGCGCGTCACATCGAGCCGCCCGTCCGCAATGCTCCGCATCAGCGCGATGCGCCCGCGCGGGCTGTTCCGCTCCAGCTTCGTCGCGTCGTAGGTCGGGCACGTCGGCAGACACATCCCGCAGTGGATGCACTGCTGGAGCACCGAGTAATCGAGATTTTTTAAATAAACCGAGCGATTCGCCACGATTGCATCAACATCCGCGAGCCGCGCGCGAATGGCAATCCGCTCAATACCAATAATGATGACGCCAGCTGTGGTAGCCGCCGTGCTCGAACTCGCGACGCGCGTCCGCGCGCTCTGCCGCCGTCAGCTCCGACGGCGCCTTGCCGAGGTCGTGCGCGTAATCGCGGAGGAAATCCTGGAAATCGCGCTCGTCCAGTTCGCGGTCGCGATGCGCCATCTCCCGGTCGCGCTCCGCATCTTCGCGCGCCCAGCGTTCTTCACGCGCCTTCCGCTGCTCGGGTGTGGAGCAGGCGGCGAGCTGAATGGCGAGAATGGCAAGGAGGGAAAGGGCGCAGGCTTTTTTCATAAGAACGCCACGATGCAAAACGGGCTGCGCGGCTTCAATCGGAAAATGCGGGTGGGAGTCCATTCCTTTTCCGTAAAATGGGCTTCCACGGCGGCAGAAGAGCATTTTGGAGTTGGCAAGCATTGACGACATTCTAAATGGGGAACAGCGTCCGTCCCTGCATTCCATCCGGCACCGGCTGCAGCATGAGCGCCAGCACCGTCGGCGCGATGTCGAGGATGTCGATGTCCATCGGTTCGGTGCGCACGGTTTGGCCGGGGACGATCCAGTTGAAAAAGCCGAATTGCGCGTGGTTCGCTTCATCGGGACCGGTGTCATTTTCCAGCGTGTGCAGGGTGTCGTGGCCGAGCGTGCCGACGGCGCGCCAGTGGAGGTCGCCGAAGATGACGATGAGATCGGGCGGGATGCCTTCGACGCGGCGATAGATTTCTTGTGGTTTAAGGACGGAATTTTGCAGCGGTTGGCCGCAGTCGTCGGGAATTAGCGCGAGCTTCGCACCGAGTTCATCCCGGACATTTTCGTAATCACTCTGCTCGACGATGCCTTCGGGTTCGCGGCCTTTGACGTTCAAGCAGACTCGCGCGTAGTAGCCGCCTTCGCCCCACGCCCGCGTGCGCGACCAGTCCACGTCGCATTTCGCGAGCGGAGTGCCGCGCGGCGGATTGCTTTTTAAAACGAGCCAGCCTTCGCGCACGAGCCAGTCGTTGATGCAAATGCCGCCATCGAGCCGCTTCGCGCCGTGGTCGGAGATGAGCAGCACGTTTGTTTCGTGCAAATCGACGTGCGCGAGCAGCCGCGCGATTTCCGCATCGAGCAGCATGTAGTAGTCGTGAATCGCAGAGGCGAGGGGATGGCCGGGCTCAAATTTGCGATGCGCAGCATCCATGTAATGCCAGAAACCGTGGTGAACGCGGTCGCTGCCCATCTCGACCATCATGAAAAAATCGGGCTGATATTTTTGCAGCAGACTGTGCGCGACGATAAACCGCCGGCGCGTCATTTCGTGAATGTCCGCCAGGATGCGCGCTTTATCGGTGCTGCGGAAATCGGCGACATCGAAAATGTAGTCCTCGCCACCGAGCCAGCCGGCGATTTCGTTTTTTAGCGACGGCGGATACGCCCAATTGCTTTGCATACCCGGCGTCAAAAAGCAGCTTACCATTTGGCCGTTGACCGGCCGCACGATCGGAAACGTGCCAGGGACTCCGAGGACGGCGCACGTTTTGCCATGAGCGGAGAGGATGTCCCAAAGGCGGTCGGCTTTCACCCAATCGCTCGTCGCGAAGGCGAGCCCTTTGTAGGAAAAATCGGTGCGGTTGCGAAACCCGTAGATGCCGAGCGCGCCGGGATCGCGGCTGCTTGTCATGCACGACCACGCGGGCACCGTGATCGGCGGGATGCAGCTTTTCATCCGGCCCCACGCGCCCATGCTGCGCAGCTTCGCGAAAGTCGGGAGGTCTCCCGGCCAGCGATCGACGAGCGTCGGTTCGAGGCAGTCGAGGCCGATGATGACTGTTTTCACTGATGCTGAGCTACACGTTGCGCCGGACGCGGTCGAGGCGGGAGAACGGCTCGCGTTTTTGCGTCGCGTTTGTTATCAGCGCGCCATGTCGCGGCGCTTTTCTCTGCTCGTCTGGATCATCGCGCTCTTGTTCTTCGGCTGTTTTCTCGTGTGGCCCATCGTGCAATCGCTGCGCGGCGCGTTTCTCGATCCGAATGGTGCGCTGACGTTCTCCTATTTCGCGGAAATTTTCCGCAATCGCATTTACGTCGAGGGACTGCGAAACGCGCTGCTGCTGGCACTCGCGAGCACGGCGGCGACCTTCGCGATCGCGATGCCGCTGGCGTGGCTGGCCGACCGGTTCGATTTTCCGGGAAAGAAAATTTTCGCGACCCTGCTGCTCGTGCCGATGATTCTGCCGCCGTTCGTCGGCGCGATCGGCGTGCGGCGGATGCTCGGGCAGATGGGCGCTTTCAATGCGCTGCTGCACCACCTCGGATTGCTCGCGCCCGACGCGACGATCGACTGGCTTGGGCGCGGTCGATTTTGGGGCTGCGTGATTTTAAACGCGCTGCATCTCTATCCGGTGCTGTATTTGAACCTCGTCGCGGCGCTCGCGAACATCGATCCGGCGATGGAGGAAGCGGCGGAGAATCTCGGCTGCACCGGTTTTCGCAAATTCCGCAAAATCACGCTGCCGCTGATCATGCCCGGCATTTTTGCAGGTGGAACGATCGTGTTCATCTGGGCGTTTACCGAACTCGGCGTGCCGCTGATGTTCGATTATCTGCGCGTCACGCCGGTGCAGATTTTTTATGGGATCAAGGAAATTGGCGGCAACCCGCTTCCTTACGCGTTGGTCGTCGTGACGCTCGCGGCAACGGCGCTGCTTTATCTGGCGAGCAAGCTGATCTTCGGCCGCACGTCGCACGCGATGTTGACAAAAGCAAGCACCGCCAGCGTCTCGCGACCGGCGCGCGGATGGCGCGCGATCCTGTGTTTAAGCGCCTTTGCGGGCATTTCGCTGCTGGCGTTGCTGCCGCACATCGGCGTGGTGCTGACGTCGTTTGCGAGCGATTGGTATGGCACGTTGCTCCCGGAAGGCTGGACGCTTTCGCACTATCAAACTGCGCTCGGCCACGAGCTAACCGTGCCGTCGATCATCAACAGCCTGAAATACGCGAGCATTTCGACCATCATCGACGTGCTGCTCGGCATCGCGATTGCGTTCGTGCTCGTGCGCACACGCGTCGCCGGTCGCGCGCTGCTCGATGCGCTCGCGATGTTGCCGCTCGCAGTGCCGGGACTCGTGCTCGCGTTCGGCTACGTGGCGATGACGCAGGAGGGAAAGGCGTTTGCTTTTTTAAATCCGACCCGCGACGCGACGGCGCTGCTCATCATTGCGTATTCCGTGCGGCGCCTGCCTTACACCGTGCGCTCGGCGGCGGCGGGCTTGCAGCAAACGAGCGTGACGCTTGAGGAAACGGCGCAGAATCTCGGTGCGTCACCGTTGCGTGCGCTGCGAAAAATCACGCTGCCGCTGATCGCCGCGAACTTGATTGCGGGCGGGTTGCTCGCATTTTCATTTGCGATGCTTGAAGTCTCCGACTCGCTGATCCTCGCGCAAAAGTCCGTCGATTTTCCGATCACCAAGGCGATTTACGAATTATTCCAGCTCCTCGGCGAAGGCCGCTACGTCGCGTCGGCGCTCGGCGTCTGGGCGATGGTCTTTCTTGCGCTGACGATTCTCGCCGCAAGCCGCGTAATGGGAAAAAAGCTCGGCGCGCTTTTCCGGATGTAGGTGTAGTTTCGGAAAAATGCGCATCCTTCCCGGCGTCAATCCCCGCGTAAAGATCGTCGTGCTTCTCGCCGCGCTCGTGATTTTTCTCGGTGTAACGTGGATCGGGTTGCGCCAGTTGCTCCGCGAAGCCGCGCCGGCCGTGCGTGCGCTGGTGGTTCCGCCGAGGCATCCGCAGGCCAATCACCCGCATAGCAACAAGAGCAACCACCACAAATAGCGTCCCGCATTTTTCCGGAAAAAAGCGTGGACAAGATGGTCGGTTTCCGCTTTGTTCTCCCCTCCCAAGCGCGAATTAATAATACGCCGTTGGTCCTTGGGCTGGCGATTTCATGATCGCAGCCGCACGCGTCAAGGGAAACCCGGCGAAAGAGAAATTAAGAATATGCCAGTTCGTTTAGGTCGTTTCGAAATGCCGAAGCACCTCGTGAAACACGAGGACACGGCTACAGATACATACGCCAAGTTCATCGCCGAGCCCTTCGAGGCCGGCTACGGTCATACAGTCGGCAACTCGCTTCGTCGCGTGTTGCTCAGCTCGCTCGAGGGCGCCGCGATTACGTCGGTGCGCATCAACGGAGCGCAGCACGAATTCGCAACGCTGCCGCACGTCGTGGAAGACGCGACGGACATCGTGCTGAATTTGAAAAAAGTAAAATTCATCGCGCACGATCACGAGACGCGCACGCTCTCGATCAGTGTGAACAAAGAGGGCGAAATCACCGCCGGCGACATCCAGGAAGTCGCGGGTTGCGAAGTGTTGAACAAGGATCAGCTCATCTGCACGCTCGACAAAAAGACGAAATTTGAAGCCGAGCTCGAAGTGCGCGTCGGACGCGGCTTCGCGACGGGCGACGAAAACAAACACACCGACCAGCCGATTGGTGTCATCCCGATCGACTCGATTTTTTCGCCGGTCACACGCGTGAAATACGCCGTCGGCAACACCCGCGTTGGCCAGCGCACCGATTACGACAAGCTCGAGATCGAGATCTGGACCGATGGCCGCCTTTCGCCGCAGGAAGCACTCGTGCAGGCCTCGTCGATCTTGAAACGTCACTTCGAGCCGTTCTACGGCTACGATGAAAACGCAGTGCAGTTCGACGAAACGCCGGTCGCGCAGAGCCAGGAAAACCAGAAGCTGAAGAAGCTTCTCAACATGAGCGTAAACGAAATCGAGCTCAGTGTGCGCGCGGCAAATTGCCTCAACAACGCCAACATCACGACGGTCGGTCAGCTCGCGCAGAAGACCGAAGCCGAGATGCTCAAGTATCGTAACTTCGGCAAGAAATCGTTGAACGAAATCAAAGACAAACTCCAGCAGCTCGGCCTCAGCCTCGGCATGAAGTTCGATGGAAATCTCATCGAGACTCCCGAGCCCGCCGCCGCCAATTCCTAAGCGTCCATGCGACACCAAAATAAAACCGTCAAGCTCGGCCGCTCGCAATCGCACCGCGATGCGCTGCTCGCGAACCAGATCGTGAGCTTGATCGAGCATAACCGCATCAAAACCACACTCGCAAAAGCGAAAGCCGTGCGCCCGCTCGCGGAGCGCATGGTCACGCTCGGCAAAAAGAACACGCTCCACGCGCGCCGCACTGCATTGAGCTATCTCATGCACAACGAAGACGCCGTGCGCAAACTTTTCGCCGAAGTCGCGCCGCGTGCAGCCACCCGTAACGGCGGCTATACGCGCATCGTCAAGCTTGGCTATCGCAAAAGCGACGCGTCGCCGATGGCGTTCATCGAATGGGTGGACGCTCCGGTCGTCGAGGAGCCGGCTATCGAGGAAAAACCGACGAGGTCGAAATCGCAAAAAGCAGAAGCTTCCGCTGCCGCTGAAGAAGCCGCGCCCGCGAAAAAACCCCGCGCGCGTAAGCCAAAGGCTGCTGCAGCCGAGCCTGAGAAAGAAGAAGCGGGCGAGTAATTTCGCTGACGCAACAATTCAAAACCGGAGCGTGTTCATTCGCGCTCCGGTTTTTTGTTTTAGTGCAGGATGTAGAATGACGAATGCAGAGTTTTGACGGAGGCTCCGCCGCCCGATTCTAATTCTTCATTCCTCATTCTCCATTTCTTCCACCGGCTCGATGTGCACGAGCACATCGGCGATGGCCGGATCGGCTTCGCGCACTGCATCCTTCACGAGATGTGCGATGTGGTGTCCGTCGCGCACACTCATGTTCGCGTTCACGCGGACGTGAAGATCGACGTAAAATTGCAGGCCCATTTTGCGAACGCGGCATTTCTCGATTTCTGACACACCCGGGACCGCGCCGGCGACGCGGCGCACGCGCTCAACGATCTCCAGCGACGGTGCGGTGTCCATTAGTTCGTCAAACGCCGGTTTTAACAATCGCACGCCGTTAACGGCAATTAACACGCACGCTAAAAGCGCAGCCCAGTCGTCCGCGCTCTCGTAACCGCGTCCGCCAATAAGCGCGATTGAAATGCCAACGAATGCAGCGGCGGAAGTGACCGCGTCGCTACGATGATGCATCGCGTCTGTTTTGATCGCCGTGCTTTGCGCGGCATGTCCGAAACGATGAACAACGCGAAACAACCATTCTTTGATGACGACCACGGCAACCAGCACGATCAACGTGAAAGGCGCCGGCGCATGATGCGGCGTGAGAATTTCGCGAATGCTCTCGATCGTCAAACCGACTGCGGCGGCGAGAATCGTGAACGCGCCGACGATTGCTGCGATCGGCTCCGCTTTGCCGTGCCCGTAAGGATGCGTCGCGTCCGGCGGCTTCGCGGCCATTTTCAATCCGCCCCACATGATGAGCGACGAAAAGATGTCGAGCGACGATTCGAAGCCGTCGGCGATCAACGCGTAGGAATGCCCGAACACCCCCGCCGTGATTTTAACAATCGCCAGCACCGCATTGATGATGATCCCGATCCCCGCCAGGCGGGCTCCGGATTCGAGATTGCTGAGTGTGGGATGCGTTGTAACTTCAGCCACAGTCGAAAGTAATGCGCGAGCGCTATTCCTACTATGCAAAAATGTAAAGCGGTAACCTATGAAAACCACGGCGCACCGGACGAGGTGTTGCATGTCAGCGAAATCGACCTGCCGGTGCCCGGCCCCGGCGAGGCGCTCGTCCGCATGCACGCCGCGCCGATTAATCCCGTCGATCTCAACGTGATCGAGGGCAAATATCCGGTGCGACCGACGTTGCCGGCCATCGCCGGAAATGAAGGCGTCGGGATCGTTGACGCCGTTGGCGCAAACGTCACGGATCTCGCCGCCGACACACCGGTGCTGGTCCCGACGGAGTTCGGCAGTTGGCGCGAAGCCGGCGTAATTGCGGCGGAAAAGCTGATTCCAATTCCGTGCGACATTCCGCTCGAACAGGCGGCGATGCTGAAAATCAATCCGCCGACCGCGTGGAGGATGTTGCACGATTTTGTCACGCTGCAGCGCGGTGACTGGATTTTACAAAATGCGGCAAACTCGGCCGTCGGTCGCGCGGTGATTCAAATTGCGAAAATTTCCGGCTGGCGAACGGTTAATGTTGTGCGGCGCGATGAGCTGATCGATGAGTTGCAGGAGGAAGGCGCCGATGTCGTGCTGCTCGAATCCGACGACCTGCCCGCGCAAATCAAGGACGCGACGGAAGGCGCGAAAATCCCGCTCGCATTCAACGCCGTTGGCGGCGAAAGCGCGTTGCGGCTGGCGAATGCGCTCGCGCCAGGCGGGACCATTGTGACCTACGGCGCGATGGGACGGCAGCCGCTACGCATCCCGAACGGACTGCTCATTTTTAAAGATCTGCGCTGGCGCGGATTTTGGGTTACGCAGTGGTATCGCACGGCATCTCACGAGGACATTCATTCGATGTTCAAGCATTTGTGCCCGCTCGTCGCGCGCGGCAATTTACACTCGAAGATCGAGCAGTTTTACGCGATTGACGATGCGCTGGCTGCTGTCAAACATGCGCAACAAAGCCGTCGCACGGGGAAGATTCTGCTGCGGCTGCACGGATGAGTTTCGAGCTCGATCTGCGTCCCTCGAAATGGACGCGCATCATCGCGCTGCTTTGCATCGTCGCGCTCGTGCTCGCGATGGCACTGGCAGCGACGTGGATTGACTGGACGTGGAAACGCAAGCTGCCCGTGCGCGGGGGAATGTATTTTTTCCGGCGCGTCGAGCTCGCCGTGCCGCAATTCCGCCAGGGCGATCCCCAATGGCGCGACGACCCGCTCGGCTCCACGCCCGGCACCCTCGCCGCGGAAGGTTGCGCCGTCGCCTCCGCCGCGATGGTGCTGAAGTTTTACGGCATCGACACCGATCCGCAGAAGTTGAATTGGTTTCTCACCGCACACGACGGCTACGTCGGCAACGGATGGCTCGTGTGGGAAAAAGCCGCCGACTTCACACCGGGCCTCGTGGAGAAAGCCTACGAGGATTTGCCCTCATTCTGGCTCATCGACTCGAATCTGCTGCGCGGCAACCCGTGTATCATCCGCATTCGCTTTCCCAGCGGCATCACGCATTTCGTCGTCATCGTCGGCAAACAAGGCTCCGACTATCTCATCCGTGATCCCGGCGCCGGCGCCGCGAAAGGCGTTTACCCGCTCCGCGAACTCGCTCACCAAATCGAGGCGCTCCGCTTTTACCGGCGGCTACGGCCCGCTCTTTAGTTCGCCGATTTCCTTTCGAGCAACGCCGTCTGCTTCGCCACCAGGCGCAAGCATGGTGGGTCAAAAATCCCGCGGGCCGTTGTCGCGTGCGCCGTGCAGGATGCGAATGACATGAACGTCTTCCTCGCTCTCGCGGTAGAAAATCAGGTAGTTGCCGACTGGGAAAAATCGGAGACTGGGCACCAGATCGGGCCGGAGTTACCCGATGTCTGGATGCCGCGCGAGCCGCCAGCATTCGTCTTCAATTCGATCCATCAATTGCGCGGCAGCCGCAGGATCACGCGCGCCAATGTAGTGCACGATCTCGTCAGTCGTGGTAAGCGTCGGTTGTGAAGCAGGGGCGCTTGTGGAAACGAAGTCGGAAAAACATAGGCAGTTCTGGCGTCAGATTGTAGAAATCAAACGTGAAAGATCGTTGTAAGTTGCGAGCCACCACGCCTGCAAAGCGCCGTATAAACGAACTGGACGGTTGTGTAATACTAGGCATGAAACGGCAGGCACTTATTCTTGCTCGAAAATATCTACTTTCTTCAAAGTGTAGCGGAGCAGAATTTGGGGCCGCCCTAAACGCTGTGCTTACGTTTGCTCGCGTGCGCGCTTGGCGGGTCGATGTCACCGCATGTTACGACCGACTCTCGATCCGCAATCAACGCCGTCATCGAAGTATGATGCTGGTATTTAGCACTCTTGCTGGTGACTACCAATATGCTCGGCAACTTATTCCCAAGCGGGTGACTAGCTATGTTGATCTCGTTCTGGCAATAGACACCTTGCTCAATCAGGATGATCTTCAAGCTGCCGAACCGCTGATAAGGCTCTGCTTTAAGGCGCTGTTAAGCCATGATAGCGAATACCTGCTAACTAATATGGCCGACTGTCTCTCTCGCTATTTTTCAATGCTGCACGAACACCTTAGCAAGACCGAGCACCTTTGATAAGGCCTGTTATGAGCTGCCGAAGTTCTTCCACATCGCATTCGTCAAGTAAGAGCGAACAGAATTTTCCTGCCCCTGCTAGTCTGAGTGCTTTGAAGAAGCTTACTCGCTCGTTGTGTGAGAAGCCGGTATATGCCTATATCGTTACCACGATCAAAACGCATCCAAACTTCCAGCTTCAACAAGAAGGTAGCGCTCCTAATTTTGATGGAGGACGCATCACCCTTTGCACTTGCAAGCACAAGGACCGAGCCACATTTTGCCCAGTAAAGAAGCAAAAAGATCCTTGGCAAAATGTCTGGGTTGCAGGTCTTACCAGCAAGAAAGGCAATCGTCCGCGCAGTCTTGTCTACCTAATGTGTGTAGAGCGTTCCTTCTCGACTCAGCGAGAGCTTTGGGAAGAGCTGAATCCCAAATGTCGGCGGGCAAAGTCCGCTTCTAAATTCAAACATGGCGATCTATACGAGCCGAAAGCATCGGCGAAAAATGCCCTACATAACCCGGCTGACTATTGTTCTCCTATCCGTGGGCATTCGCATTCCTCGAAGGAAGAGCCGAATAAATGGCATGAAGACATCAAGCGTTGGGGTAAACATTCCAAGCCACATCCTCTCCTGCTTGGTCAGATGTCACAGAGTTATCGCTGGACGAAAGTGAAGATAATTTTAAAGGAGAATGCAATCGGAACTACAGCACATCATAAGATGTATAAATCGCTCAACGAGTTCATCGAGAACTTACAGGAGTTCAACCCTTGAACGTAGTTCTGCTGCGCGTTGGTATTGACACCGGCTGCGGCGGTATCCATAGCCCGCTCTTTGCCAATGGAACATTTGAGTTTATACCGATACCAGACTCGCGTGGGTGGGATGAGCGCACTTACGGCAATACCGTCGGGAGAAAACGCCGGGCTCTTAGCGAATATTTTCCAAAGCGTTATCAAGAGCGGATGGCCTGCTCGGCAATGCACGTTGATCCGGAGTTTGAAACGTTCACTTACGGCGATCCGACTCCAACTAAGCGAGGACTCACTAAGATGAAGCCCGGTGACATGCTGGTCTTCTACGCAGGAATGCAAGGATGGGATCACGAACGGTTGCCCGCTCTTTACATTGCAGGTTTTTTTCGGGTGAAGCTCGCCGGTTTTTCGACGGCCTTTTCTAGTGAACAATTGCGGCAGGAATTTCAACACAATTACCATGTCCGACATCCAAAAGTCTTTGCTGAGCAACGAGAAAAACTGGTGTTAATTAAGGGAGGAAAGGGCAGCCGCTTGCTACGGAAAGCTCAGTTACTTGGGGAAACAGTTCGTCGCAAGGACGGGTCTTCATGGCAGATCATTACACCAAGAATGGAAAAAGTATTTGGTAGATTTGGCGGCATCGGCTCACTCCAACGCAGCACACCGCGATGGGTAGAAGATAGGCTGGTAAGCAAGGCCGAAAAATTTCTCGAATCTCTCGATTGAAGCCGTGAGTTATTTTCCTCATTACAATGGAAAAAGCTTTCATTGTTTAGAATCAGGCATTTAGACGGCTGCAGGAGCGATTTAGGCGGGGAATTTTGCGGTTTAGGCGATGGGATTTTCAGTTTAAGCGGTCGCGCGGGGCGTTTAAGCGATGGCGTTTCGCATTTAAGCGAGGGGTTGTGGTATTTAGGAAGCGCGGGTTTTGGTTTAGGTGAAGGGGTTTCGGGTTTAGGAGATCGCGTGTTGGATTTAGGCGTGGGTTGGGTGCGTTTAAGCGAGGGGGTGTTTCGTTTTAGCGGAAGATGGTTGGGTTTAGCGGGAGGTGTTGAGGGTTTAGACGGGTCTATTGCGGGTTTAAGCGAAACGATGCGCGGTTTAGGGGATGGGGTTGGTGGTTAAGAATAGGCGTTCGGGGTTTAAGAATGGGTATTAGCGATTTAGGCGAGGGCGTTTCGCGTTTAGGCTGAAGCGGGGTTGGTTTAAGATAGCGCGTGTCGCGTGCATTCGGGACACGTCGCACTCGACTTGAGCGCGGCCGTCTCGTAGAACGCGACTGGTCATGCACAAACATCCGCGCATCACCGAAACGCGAATCGCCCGCACGCTCGATCGCATCCACGGGCAGATTTTTAGACAGACCGCGCCGCTGCGTCTGGAGGCGTTCGAGGTCGGCGGCGAACCGATTCCGGCGGAACAGGCGTTCGGGCAAACCTTCCAGCCGTTCACCGTCGGGCAAAGCTGGGGTGCGGCTTGGGGGACGACGTGGTTTCGCGTTTCGGGGAAAATTCCGGCGGAGTGGAACGGCCGCGAAGTCATGGCGCTGATCGACCTGGGCGGGCTGCCGAATTTGTCCGAAGGCTTCACATGCGAAGGTCTCGTCTGGCAGGAGGGTGTGCCGACGCGTGCGATCAATGTGAATCGCGCCGATGTGCCGCTGGCGAAAAGCGCGCGCGGCGGGGAGGAGTTTCTGTTTTACGTGGAAGCGGCGGCGAATCCGAAAGCGCCGGAGCGGGGTTTCAGCAATCTTCCGCAACGCGGTGACACGACGCCGCTCTTTCAACTCCGCCACGCGGAAATCGCATGTCTCGACCGCGAGGCGTGGGAGCTTTTCCACGATTTCAAAGTGGCTTTCGAAACGATGCTCGCGCAGCCGGCGGAAACGGCGCGGCGCGGCCAGTTGCTCTCGGCGCTGAACGAGGCGTGCAATGTTTTTGACGAAAACGACCGCGCGTCATTTTCCCGCACCCGCGAAACGCTGCGCGATGTTTTAGCAAAACGAAACGGGGACACGGCGCATCAGCTTTCGGCGATCGGCCACGCACACATCGATACCGCGTGGCTCTGGCCCTTGCGCGAGACGATTCGCAAATGCGCGCGCACTTTTTCGACGCAGTTGCGCTATATGGAGGAGTATCCCGGCTACGTCTTCGGCTGTTCGCAACCGCAGCAATACGCGTGGATGAAAGCGCATTACCCGGCGATTTACGACGGGATCAAGGCGGCGGTGAAGCGCGGGCAGTGGGAGCCAATCGGCTCGATGTGGGTCGAGGCGGATTGCAACATTTCGTCCGGCGAATCGCTGATCCGGCAAATCCTGCACGGCAAAAATTTCTTCCGCGATGAGTTTGGCGTCGAGACGACGGACGTGTGGCTGCCCGACGTATTCGGCTACGCCGCATCGATGCCGCAGATCCTGCGCAAGGCTGGCGTGAAGTATTTCATCACGCAGAAAATTTCGTGGAGCCAGTTCAACAAATTTCCGCATCACACGTTTTTATGGGAGGGCATCGACGGCACGCGCGTCTTCACGCATTTCCCGCCGGCGGAGACTTACAACGGAACGTTCGAGCCGGGGCAGCTGGTTTTTAACGCGCAAAATTTCAAGGAGCACGATCGTGCGACGCGGTCGCTGTATGTTTACGGCTTCGGCGACGGCGGCGGCGGACCGACGAAGCAGATGCTCGAGATCGCCAAACGCGTGGCCGATCTCGAAGGTTTGCCGCGCGTGACGCTGGAGAAAGTCTCGGACTTTTTACCGAAAGCGGAAGCCGACGCGCGCGATCTGCCGGTATGGGTTGGCGAGCTTTATCTCGAGCTGCACCGCGGCACTTACACGACGCAGGCGCATAACAAAAAGGGAAACCGCAAAAGCGAGTTTCTGTTGCGCGACGCGGAGTTTTTCGACGCGGTCGCAGGCGATTTCGATTTTAAGCCGATCACGGCGGAGCACGCAGTTTACGACGTGATCGGCAAAGAGGTGCAGACGTCCGCGGCCTATCTCGATCGGGCGTGGAAGCTTCTTTTGCTCAATCAATTTCACGACATCATTCCCGGCTCGTCGATCGATTGGGTTTACGAGGACAGCGCGCGCGATTACGCGCGGATTGCCACGCTCGGCAGGGCGGTGCTTGAGCCGGCCCGCGCGAGTTTGCTGCCAAAGATCGATACCAGCGCATTCACCAGGCCTTACGTCGTGTTTAACACCTGCAGTTTTCTGCGCGATGAAATCGTCTCGCTCCCGGATGGCTCGCCGATTCACGTGCAAGTGCCCGCCTGCGGCTACGCAGTCATCGAGGCGGGCGAGCAGCAGCCTGTCTCTTCGTTCGCGAAACCGGTGGAGGTTCTCGAGAGGAAAAAAGTCATCGCACTCGATAACGGAATGCTGCGGATTATTTTCGACCGCGCCGACGGCTCGATCCGCAATATCCGCGATCATCGTGCGCACCGCGAAGTGCTCGCGCCCGGAAAGCGTGGTAATGTTTTCCAGTTGCACCGCGATCTGCCGAACAACTGGGACGCGTGGGACGTCGATATTTTCTATCGCGAGATCCACGAGGAGATTGGCGGTTTGCAAAGCATCGAAGTCGTCGAGAACACGCCGTTTCGCGCCGCGGTTCGCATCGAACGACGCTTCGGCAATTCACGCATCACGCAAAAAATTTCGCTCTGCGCCGGTTCGCCGCGCATCGATTTCGACACGCAGGTGGACTGGCAGGAAGAGCACAAGTTTCTGAAGGTCGCGTTCCCGGTAAACATTCGCTCGCCGCGCGCCACCTTCGAAATTCAATACGGCCATCTCGAGCGGCCGACGCACACGAACACGAGCTGGGATCTCGCGCGCTTTGAAGTTTGCGCGCAGAAATGGGCCGATCTCAGCGAGGGAGATTACGGCGTCGCGTTGTTAAACGACTGCAAATACGGCTACGACATCGTCGACGACGTGATGCGGTTGAGTCTGCTGCGAGCGCCCACGGCGCCTGATCCGCGAGCCGATCGCGGCACGCACCAATTCACCTACGCGCTCGTGCCGCACGTCGGCGATTTTCGCCATGGCGCAGTCGTGCAGCACGCGTATGCGCTGAATATTCCGCTACAGGTCATCGCGACCGACGTCCATGACGGCGGGATGCCAAAATCGCACAGCTTTTTCCAGGTTGATCGGCCGGGTGTAATAATCGAGGCGATCAAAAAAGCGGAGAAGGAAAACGCCATCGTCGTTCGTTTCTATGAAGCGCACGGCACGCGCGGGCCGGTGACGCTGACGACTTCACTGCCGGTGAAAAGCGCATTCGCCGCCGATTTGCTCGAGCGCTCGCTCGAACCGGTTGAGTTTACCGATGGCCGCACCACGCTGAACATCGCGCCGTTCGAGATCGTCACGCTGAAACTCATTGTCTAGTGCGCTGGCATATTTTCGCTATCGGAAAACCGAAACTCGATTTCGCGAAATCCGGCGTCGAGGAATACGCGAAACGCATCGCGCCGTTTGCGCCATTAACGATTGATGTCTTAAAAGCGTGCATGCGCGACGAAGAGAGCGCTGCGTTATTGCGGCGGAGCGACGGCATGTTTCGCATCGTGCTCGACGAACGCGGAGAGCAGGTCGGCAGTCGCGCGTTCGCGGAAAAAATCGGCGCCTGGGAACAACGCAGCGTGAAGGAAATCGCGCTGATTATTGGCGGTGCCGACGGTCACACGGATGAATTGCGACGTGCGGCGGACTGGCTCTGGTCGCTGAGCAAGCTGACGCTCCAGCACGAGCTCGCGCTCGTTGTTTTCCTGGAGCAACTTTACCGCGCCTACACGATCAAGAGCGGCTCGCCGTATCATCGGGATTGATTTACGTTCGTGGCATGGACGCGCTCATCGCTGATCTCATCGGCCTTCTCGACGACAAGCGCGTGCTTTTTGAAAAAGAGCATCTGCTCACCTATGGCTTCGATGGCACCGCGGCATTGAGCGGCGAAGCGGGTTGTGTCGTCTTTCCGCACACCGCGGACGAGGTTTCGCGCGTTGTTAAATACGCGTCGGCGCGCAAGCTGCCGATCGTCACGCGCGGCTCCGGCACCGGGTTGAGCGGCGGCAGCGTTCCGTTAAACAATTGCATTGTCCTTTGCCTCGTGCAGATGGACCGCGTGCTCGAGCTCGACGAGAAAAATCTCACCGTTCTCGCCGAGTCCGGCGCGGTCACTTTGAGCATCGCGGAGCTCGCGGATGCGGCGGGACTGCTTTATCCGCCCGATCCGGGCTCGATGAAAATTTCCACCATCGGCGGAAACGTTGCCGAGAATTCGGGCGGCTTGCGCGGATTGAAATACGGTGTGACGCGTGACTACGTCATGGGCATGGAAGTCGTGCTCGCGAACGGCGAGATCGTCTGGTTTGGCAGTAAATGCGTCAAAGACGTGGCCGGTTATTCGATGAAAGATGTCTTCATCGGCAGTGAAGGCACGCTCGGCATCATCACGAAAGTCCTGCTCAAGCTCGTGCCGAAGCCGCCCGCGAAGCGCACTATGCTCGCGACATTTTCGCAAATGGACGCCGCGGCCGACACGGTCTCCGCGATCATCGCGGCAAAAATCATTCCGTGCACACTCGAGTTCCTCGACAAAATCACGATCAAATGCGTGGAGGAATTTGCGCGTATCGGACTGCCGCTCGACGCTGAGGCGATCCTCCTCATCGAAACCGACGGGCATCCCGCCGCTGTTGAAGATGAAGCCGCACGGATGGCGGAAATTGCAAAACAATGCGGCGCCGTTTCCGTCATCGTAGCGCAAACCGCCGACGAGGCCGCGCGGCTCGCCACCGCGCGGCGCTCGGCATTTTCCGCACTTGCCCGCGTTTCGCCGACTACGATTTTAGAAGACGCCACTGTGCCGCGCAGCGAGCTGGCCGACATGATCCGATTCATCCAGCAAGTTGCGGCGAAGCACAATCTGCGCATCGGCACGTTCGGTCACATGGGGGACGGCAACCTGCACCCGACTTTTTTAACAAACGAGAAAGACGCCGATGAAATGGAGCGCGTTGAAAAAGCGATGCGAGAAATCTTCGACTACGCGATCAAACTCGGCGGCACCATAACGGGCGAACATGGCGTCGGGCTCGCAAAAAAAGCATTTCTCCCGCGTGCGATTGGCGAGGGGAGTCTCGACGCAATGCGCCAGCTCAAGCGCGCGCTCGATCCGGGGAATATTCTGAATCCAGGAAAGATTTTCGACCTGTGAGCGGAAACAATTTCTTCGCTTGAAACGCGGCAGCGACTTCGTTACGTTCTGCGTCCCTTTTTCGCCAGGGTAGCTCAGTGGTAGAGCAGGGGACTCATAAGCCCTTGGTCGGGAGTTCAACTCTCCCCCCTGGCACTTCCTTTTTACGACAGCGCAAGCCGGACTAGCGCTCGCCGTTTTGCTGCTCGAGCGGACGCTCGGCGAGGTCTTTGTCGAGCAGCGTAAGGATGTATCCTCCGAACGAGCGGCGTTGCCGGGCGGCTTTTTCTTTCGCTTTCGCCCACAGGTCTTCAGGGTAGCGGAAGGCGGTGTAACGATGCTTGAGGTTGCTCATTTTGAAACGCGTTCTCTTAGTGCAAACAACCGGCGCACTCAAACAAAACACGCGCTATTTTTTGCCGGGCTTTGGCGGCGTATCCTCAGTGCCGCCGGCAGAGTTCGCGAGTTCCTGTTCCTCGGGCGGGAGGAAGACCTTGAAGCGGTTTTTGTCGATCGCTTTCATGTAGGCTTCGTGCGGGGAGACGATGCCTTGCTGCATCACCGCCCAGATCGCGTCGTCCATGAATTGCATGCCCTGGCCTTTGCCGCCGACGATGACGTCCTGGAGTTTTTGCGTGGCGCCTTCGCGGATGATCGCGGAGACGGCGCTGTTGGCGACGAGGATTTCGTTGATCGCGATGCGGCCGCCGCCGACTTCCGGCGTCTTTTTCAAAAGCAACTGCGCGACGACGCCGCGGAGCGACGCCGATAACATCGTGCGGACCTGCGCCTGCTGGTCGCTGGGGAAGACGTCGATCATACGGTCGACTGTTTTGCGCGAGTTGTTGGTGTGCAGCGTGCCGAAAACGAGCAGCCCGGTTTCCGCCGCGGTGAGCGCGAGCTGAATCGTCTCAAGGTCGCGCATTTCGCCGACGAGCACGATGTCGGCGTCTTCGCGAAGCGCGGCTTTCAGGCCCGCTGGAAACGAGATCGCGTGCTCCGGCACTTCGCGTTGCGTGATGATGCTCATCTTGTTCTGATGCACGAATTCGATCGGCTCCTCGATGGTGATGATGTGCCGGTGGAAGTTGGAATTGATGTAGTCGATGAGCGCGGCGAGCGTGGTGCTTTTGCCGGAACCGGTAGGGCCGGTGACGAGCACGAGTCCGCTGCGGATATGGCCGAATTCCTTCACGACCGTCGGGATGCCGAGCTGCTCCAGCGTGGCGATTTTCGTCGGGATCAAGCGGAACACAGCGCCGTAACCGTGCGCCTGCTTGAGGAAATTGCAGCGAAAGCGCGACTCCTCGTTCATCTCGTAGGCAAAGTCGAGATCGCCGCGTTGCTCGTAGGTCGCCCAGCGATCCGGCCCGCAAATCTCGCTCATCATGTAGGCCATTTCATCCTGCGTGAGCAGCTCTTCGCGGATCGGGATGACTTCGCCATGCCGGCGAATCTTCGGCGGCTGTCCCTGCCCGAGGTGAAGGTCGGACGCTCCAGCCTGGATGAGGACTTCGAAGAATTGATCGATGTAGGCCATGGGCGAAAACTAAAGCACGACGGCCAAATTTGCATAGTGTGAAAACAAGCATCGTTTTAGCAAAGTGCGGCGCAGCCGGTTGACGCGGCTCGCATCGATGGCTACGGTTTTTCAAATGTCCGCTCCATTGAAACTCTACGTCAAAACGTGGTGTCCGTGGTGCATTACCGCCGTGCGCTATCTACGAAAGCACCAATACGATTTTGAGGAAATCGACGTCGAGGCCGACCGCTCCGCTTACCAGGAAATGATCAAGCTTTCCGGCCAGAGCTACACGCCGACGCTGGAAGTGGACGGCAAAGTGCTCGCCGATTTCGGCCCGGACGAACTCGAGGAATTTTTAGCCGAGAATAAGATCGAACCATGAGAAGAAAGCATGAATGCAGAATGATGAATGAAGAATTAGTCCAATTACTGCCGCCACGTTTGTCATTCATCATTCTTCATTCATAATTCATCATCTAAACACAGTGCTCTCAAACATCCTCCTCATCCTCGGCGTGCTCGCCTTCAGCCTCGCGCTGCGCAGCTACGCGAATGTCGTCGCGCAAAAACTCGGCGCGCTCGGCGTTTTGACGACGTCGTTTTTGGTAGGATGGCTCTTGAGCGGTTATCTGTCGGTCGGCGTCTTTTGCGCGGTGAGCTGGCTGTTGCTCCCGTGGCTGGAAATCCTCACGCGCATCCGCAAGCTGCGGCTACCGCTGGAAAAAAACTTGCGCCACAAAACCCCGCCATCGCGCGAGGAATTTCCCGCGCTTGTCGACATCACCGGCGAGGTCGAGGAGGAGAAATTCGAGTTCGTGGAGGATGCCGGCTGGGACTGGGACGACTACCAGCAGTTCTTCCGCTTGTTTTATCATCCGAAAGATCGCGCGCAGGCCGCCATCTGCCTGATTGATCAAAACGACATCGCGTTTTACTACTGCAGCATCTCGTCGCGCGCAAAGGACGGCACGATCTGGACGACGTGGAACTATCCGTTTTCCTACAGCCTGAAGCTCGTCCCGCAACTCCGCATCAATCGCCTTCGCGCAGATTATTCCTTCCTCGAAATGGTCGAAAGCCATCGCGACTGGCTGCGCCGGCACGGCATCACTGCCGACGTGCTCGTCGAGCTTTCGCCGGAAAAAATACAAACCGAAATCCAGCAGGATTTGCGCGCACAGATTTTACACAACCTCGCAAAAGGCGTGCTGACCAAAACCGCCGAAGGACAGATCCGCTATTCGTGGCGCGGCTTGTTTTTCATCTGGCTCCAGTTCCTGCGCGACATCGTCCGACTCTCATGAAAACGCTCACCGCAAAATCCCCCCTCGCGGCTCTCGACATCCCGACCATCGACCAGGTGATGGTCGAGGAACGCGCGGCCGCATTCACTAAACGCAGCATCAAGACCAACGCCAAGCTCGCCGGCTTGAAAATGGTCGTCTCAATGATGGACCTCACCACATTGGAAGGCAAAGACACGCCCGGCAAAGTCGCGTATCTCTGCCGCAAAGCCATCGCGCCGCTGGACGCCCGCTACGGCGTCCCGAGCTGCGCCGCCGTCTGCGTTTATCCAAACCTCGTCCGCGCCGCGAAGATGTTCGTCCGCGGCACCGGCGTCCGCGTTGCAGCCGTTGCCACCGCATTTCCCAGCGGGCAAATGCCCCTGCCGGTGAAGCTCGAGGACACCCGCTTCGCGAAAGAAGAAGGCGCCGATGAAATCGACATGGTCATCGACCGCGGCGCGTTCCTCGCCGGCGATTACAACAAAGTCTTCGACGAAATCGCCGCCACCAAGGAAGTCTGCGGCGACACCCACCTCAAAGTCATTCTCGAAACCGGCGAGCTCGGCTGCTACGACCAGGTCCGCATCGCCAGCGACATCGCCATCCGCGCCGGCGGCGACTTCATCAAGACCTCCACCGGCAAAGTCACCCCCGCCGCCACCATGCCCGTCACCCTCGTCATGCTCGAAGCCATCCGCGACCACTTCTACGCCACCGGCATCCGCATCGGCATGAAACCCGCCGGCGGCATCCGCACCGCCAAAGAAGCGCTCGCCTACCTCGTCATGGTCAAAGAAACCCTCGGCGACGACTGGCTCACGCCCGAGCTCTTCCGCTACGGCGCGAGCACCCTCGCCAACGACGTGCTCATGCAAGTCGTCAAAACCATCGACGGCAACTACCAGAGCGGCGACTATTTCTCACTGCCGTAGGGGTTACTCCGGAAAAAAACGGTCGAGGTTTTAAGAAGAGATCCATGTCAACCTTGAAGGGGTCTTCCGTCCCGGCGCGGAAGAATGTTGGATCGCGCTTATTTAACAAGTGGAGAATCATTGTGTGACCGGATCGATTTGTGGTGCTTTCGCGCATTGACATCGGTGTTGCTTCCCTTAATTTTTCGGTTCTGCGGTCGCGGCGGCAAACAATCTGCTGCTCTGACGCGCGCCCAACTTTTATGTCTCAAAAAATTCTCGTGATCGATGACAGTCTGGCGGCCTCGAAGGCTGCGGAGAGCGTGCTCGCGCAGAATTTCGGCAATGTGGATGTGCTGCTCGCGCAACGCGGCGGCGAGGGATTCGAGCGGTTCCTGGTAGCGCAGCCGGACTTGATTTTGCTGAATGAATCGCTGCCGGATATGGACGGCGAAGCGGTGTGCTACCGGCTGCTGAATGATCCGCTGACGGCGCGCGTGCCGGTGGTGGTGATGTCCTCCAATGGGCATGGCGACTTGCTCAAGGAGAAATACGCGAATGTGGTAAAGACGATTCCGAAGCCGGTGACGCCGGAGTCGCTGCTGTCGGTGGTGAGCACGCAACTGGCCCAGGTGAAGCCGCCGCCACATCCAGCAAGTTCGGTGCTGTTTCGCGATCCGTCGAAGGTTGTTTTCGCCGGTCATACGGGATTTTTCTCGCTGCGCAATGCGCTCCAGATGGCTTACGGCGACAAGCTGACCGGAGTGCTGCGCGTGTTCATCAATCGCTTCCCGGTTGAATTGTTTTTTTCAAAAGGGCGGTTTCTTTTTGCCACCTCGCGCAATTTTCACCTCTACCTGCAAAATTCGCCGGTGATTTTGAATGCGACAAATTTGGGGACGGTCATGGATGGTCAGGCCAATCAGGGCGCGACCGGTTGCCCGCTGTTTTTATTCCTGGCGACGCGCAACGGTTTCCCGCACGACGACGTGGTGCAGATCACGCGCGAGCACGGCCAGCGGCTGTTTAGTAATTTGTGGACGGCGGGCCGGATCAATTTCGAGTTCGCGGAGCTGACGGAGTTTCCAGACTTCGCGCGGAACTTTCCGCCGGCCAACGAGGACCCGGACAACTGGGTGCTCGCCAGTTTGCGCTTCGTGCGGTTCGAGGCGCTCACGGCATCGCAACGGCCCGACCCGAACGGCTCGCCGGCTTACACGCGCAAAGGCTACGAGCTGATCCAGAAGTTGAAGCTCAACGACGTGGAGGCGCGTTTCGCCACGGCGATCAACGGCTCCGAGCCGCTCCAGCAAATCGCGAAAAAGATCAACGTCCCGCTCAACGACGCACTGCTGATCGTGTTCCGCTTTCAGGCGCTGGAGATCATCGACTACTGGTCGTCGACAGTGCTTTCACTGCCGGTATCGCAGACGAATCCGTCGGGCGCGAAGGCAAGCTGACGCGTTCGCTTTTTCCCGCGCATCGGTGACAGAGCTGCGTCACTGTGCGATATTTTTTCTCATCCTATGCCTGTTGCCGGTGTTGATTTAGTCGAAGAAATCCTCGAGCTGAAGCGCGAGCGGAACGCTGTGATCCTCGCGCACAATTATCAGGTAAAGGAAATCCAGGAGCTCGCCGATTTCGTCGGCGATTCGCTTGGCCTGAGCTACAAGGCGCGGGACACTGATGCGGATGTGATCGCGTTCTGCGGTGTGCATTTCATGGCGGAGACGGCGAAGATCGTGAACCCGACAAAGACGGTCGTTTTGCCCGATCTCGATGCCGGCTGCTCGCTGTCCGATTCCTGCCCGCCGGAAAAACTAAAGGCATATCTCGAGCAGCACGCGGACAAAAACTACTACGTCATCGCTTACATCAACTGCAGCGCCGGCGTGAAAGCGCTAAGCGACGTGATTTGCACAAGCGGCAACGCCGTGAAAATCGTCCGGGCCGCGCCGGCGGATCGCAACATTCTCTTCGTTCCGGACCAGAACCTCGGCTCGTGGGTGATGGAGCAGACCGGGCGCAAAATGGAATTGTGGCGCGGGCATTGTTACGTCCACGTCGAGTTCACGCAAAACGCGATCAACCAGATCAAAGGCAAACATCCGGCCGCCGAGGTCGTCGCGCACCCGGAGTGCACGTTCGCCGTGCGGATGCTCGCCGACGAAGTTTGCTCGACGGAAAAAATGATCGACTACTGCCGCAAATCGCACGCGACGGAGTTCATTATCGTGACCGAATCGGGCATGCTCCACCGGCTTCGCCGCGAGGTGCCGGACAAGGTTTTCATTCCCGGCCCGACCGACGCCTGCGCGTGCGCCGACTGCCGTTTCATGAAAATGAACACGCTCGAGAAACTGCACGATTGCCTGCTGAATCTGGAGCCGCGCATCGAAATTCCCGAGTCGATCCGCGCCCGCGCCGAGTTGCCGATTCGCCGGATGCTCGAGCTAAGCAAATAGCGGCTAGGACAGAATGCAGAATTTCTGCTAAACCGTCGTGCGTGTTCCGCCGTGCCTCATTCCGCATTCTAAATTTTGCATTCTGCCTTTTGCTTTTTTCGTGCGCGAAAAAAGCGAGCGATCCCGTTGAGGCTGCGAACGCGTTTTTCGCGCTGCTGGGTAAAGGCGATACACACACGGCTTACGACAATGCGTCGTTTGCATTTCAAGCGCAGCAGAGCTACGGGAACTTTGACGCGACGGTGAAGGATCTCGGGCTGGCGGAAGTCGGCGCTGATTGGACGCGGCGCGTTATCAATGAAAAGGAAGCTGCGCTCGAGGGCGAGGCGACGAACAAATCAGGGAAAAAGCTGCCCGTTTCCGTGAAGCTCGTGCAGGAATCCGGCGACTGGAAAATCTATTCGCTCAACGCGGGCGGCCACGGAAACATTACACCGACGGAAAACAAATTCAGTCTCGTCGGCAAAGGCGCGGCGTTCACCGATGCGTTTAACAAGGATTTACCGACGCAAGCCGAGATCGTCGCGCTTGTCCGCGAGTCGCTGCTGAAATTCAACGAGGCAATCCAGAAAAAGAGTTTCGCCGATTTTTACGATTACGTCGCGGTTTCCTGGCAGTCGCAGCTTTCCGAAAAGCGGCTTCAGCGCGCGTTTCAGCCGTTCATCGATGCACAGGTGAATCTCGCCGACGTCGCGAAAGTCGAGCCGGTTTTCGACCAGCAGCCGCAGGTCAACTCGGAAGGGTTACTTGTCGCGAACGGTTATTTCCCGACGCAGCCATACCGAGTCGTATTTACGCTGAAATACACTTACGAATTGCCGAAGTGGAAGCTCTTCGGCATCGATGTGAACCTCGTTAAGTAGCGCTCGTTTTCAGCGCGACGAGCGCCGCGCTCAGCGATGTGGTGTCGCTAATCGAGATGACCGGAAAACCTTTGCGCGTGCGGTTCACGAGTCCGGCGAGCACGCCGCCCGGCCCGAGTTCGATGAACTGCTCGCAGCCTTCCGAGTCGATCAAATACTCGATCGATTCCGTCCAGCGCACGGTGCCCGTCACCTGCTCGCGCAGCGTGTCGCGGATTTGGTCCAGCTCGCTCACCGGCGTCGCATCGACGTTGCAAATTACCTTGAATTTCGGCGCGCCGATTTGCGTGAGTTGCAGCACTTCGCCGAGTTTTAAATAAGCCGAGCGCATCAGCCGCGAATGATACGCGCCCGCGACATTTAGCATCGTCGCGCGGCGCACGCCGGCTTCCTTCGCGAGCGAAACGGCGAGCGCGACTTTCGACGCTTCACCGGAGATTACGATTTGGCCGGGGCTATTGAGATTCGCCACGTCCACGTCGGTTTGTGCCGCAAGATCGCGCACTGCGTTTTCATCCGCGCCGATCATCGCCGCCATCGCGCCTTCGGTTGCATCGCAAGCTTCCTGCATGAACTCCGCGCGTTGCGCGACGAGGCGCAGGCCGGTTTCAAAATCGAACGTTTCCGCCGCGGCGTGCGCGGTGAATTCGCCGAGCGACAAACCCGCCGCCGCATGCACAGGAAAATCGCCGAGTTCCTGTCGCAGCGCCGCGAGGCACGCGACTCCGTGCACGTAAAGCGCGGGCTGGCAGTGGACAGTTTTCGTTAGCTCCTCGTCCGGTCCTTCAAAAGCGAGGCGGCTCAAGTCGCGCCCGAGAATCTCGTCGGCGCGGCGGAACAACTCCGCGGCCAGGGGATAATTCGCGGCGATGTCTTTGCCCATGCCGACGCTCTGCGCGCCTTGTCCTGCGAAAAGTAGTGCGGTCTTTTTCATGAGAGGGGCCGTCATCCTGACAAATGAAAAAAGCGCGACAAGAGTTTTCCCGTGCGAATCGATTCCGCAGCACGCGCCGCGCATTTTTCCAAAAGTGCGGACGCATTTTGCATGGCTTCATCGAGCGGCATGTCGTGCTCGCGAATCGCAAGCGTCGCGTCAAACAACCCGCCGACTTGCGCCGCTTCATCGATCTCGCCGGCAAAGGCGAGGACCGGTTTGCCGTGTTTACGCGCGAGAGATGCAACGCCGGCGGGCGCTTTGCCTTCGAGTGTTTGCGCGTCGAGTTTTCCTTCGCCGGTGACGACGAGATCGCACGCGGTAATCGCATTTTCAAGATGTAAAACTTCCGCAACCACATCGAACCCTGCGCGCATCTTCGCAGCGCAAAAGCTCAGCAGCCCAAAGCCGAGACCGCCTGCCGCGCCCGCGCCTGGAACGTCCCGAAAATCGCAACCGAGATCCTCGGCGACGACGTCCGCGAGTTGCTCGAGCGACCATTCCAGCGTCTGCACCGTTTTTTCGTCCGCTCCTTTTTGCGGAGCAAACATGCGCGACGCACCGCGCCCGCCGAGCAGCGGATTGCGCACGTCGCACGCGGCGATGATTTTCGGCCAGTCGCGCTCGGCCGGGTGAATGTGCGTTAGCGCAAGCAGATTCGCGGGAATCGGATCGAGCGGCTCGCCGTCGCTCGTGACGAATTCGTAACCGAGCGCCGCCGCCAGGCCGATGCCGCCGTCGTTCGTCGCACTGCCGCCGAGGCCGACGAAAATTTTGCGCGCGTCGCGCTCGATCGCATCGCTGATCAACTCGCCGGTGCCGAATGTATTCGCGCGCATCGGATCGCGTTCATTCCGCGCGAGCCGCCACAAACCGGAAGCCACGCTCATCTCGATCACCGCCGTCGCCTCATCGATCCAGCCGTAGCGTGCGTCGATCGCGCGGCCGAGAGGATCGCGCACCATTTTCGTCGTCCACGTTTTCGCCAGCGCGTCGGCGAAACCTTCGCCGCCATCGGCGACCGGCACGCACGAAATTTGCGCGTTTATACAATCGCGAAAACCGTGCGCTATCGCGTTCGCGGCCTGCGCCGCAGTCAGCGAGCCTTTGAATTTATCCGGAGCGACAAGCACGCGCATAAGTCCAAATCGTCGCGCGCGTTTTCAAATCGGTAAAAAGAAAAACGCCGCGAGGCCCACTGGTTCCATAGCCTCGCGGCAACCCTTTATAGCCCTCACAAATATATCGCGCGGCTTACGCTTTCCGCGTGAACGCATTTTGCCCGTGTTTTTGCACGAGTTGCTCCCGCGGCTTTTGCGGTTTCGCAAAATACGAGAAGCGTCGGGCAACGCGTGTGTCGCTCACTTGCGCCGTAGACACGAAACTGAATCCGGAAAGGAGACAAGCCAATGAACGACCTTCTTACCACGCGTGAGCAAACCGAGCTCAACCGCGAGCACGATGTCATGGCCGCCGCGCTCAGCGTCATGCTGCCGGGGGCCGGCCATTTCTACAAAGCGCAATACGGTGCCGGGCTGGCAATCCTGCTGATCGGCCTCCCGTTTTCGCTGTGGATGGGTATTCTGCTCAGCCTCGCCACGCTCGGACTCGGCCTGCTGCTGCCGGTTGCGTTCTGGGCGATGGTCGCCACGAGCGCATACTTCGCCGAAGATCGCAGAAAGCACCACATCGCGAACGTGCTTTGAGCGGAGAAAGGGAGGAACGCGCAGAGGGAATTTGTCTCGCTGAGAAAAGAGGCGGGGGCGGGAATCGAACCCGCGAATAGAGGTTTTGCAGACCTCGGCCTTACCACTTGGCTACCCCGCCGGAGAGCCGCATAAGATGACGAACGCGCCGTGCGGATGCAAGCGCGTTTGCCGCGCGCGGGACGTTTTATTTGGGCAAAACCGAGCAAAACCTTGCGCTCGAATCGTCCCTCATTAACGTAAGCTCGTGCGAGAATTCCCCAAATCTCTTGGCCTCGCGGGGTCGCTGCTCATCGCGCACCCGAATCTGCTCGACCCGAATTTCCGCCGGACGGTGCTTTATATTTCCGCTAACGATCCGCAGGATGGCTCGTTCGGTTTCGTCATCAACCGCACGACGGAAAAAACGGTTGCCGACTTTTTACCGGAGCAGGATCTCGGCGTGCTTGGCGAGACCCCCGTGTTCATCGGCGGGCCGGTTTCGGGCGACCAGCTTACGTTCGCGTCGTTCACGTGGGAGGACGACGAAATCGAGTGCCGCACGCACCTCGCGATCGATGAAGCGCGCGAGATCGCGGTCGCTGATTTTTCGGCAGTGCGTGCGTTCATCGGCTACGCGGGCTGGAGCAAAGGCCAGCTCGAGGCGGAGCTCGCGCAAAAAGCGTGGCTCGTGCAAAAGCCCGATCGCGATTTGCTCGATCTCGAAAAGTGCAAGGAGATGTGGCCGACGATCATGCGCGAACATGGCCCGTGGTTTCGCCTGCTTGCCGCCGCGCCGGACGATCCGTCGAAGAATTAAATGAGCAAATCCCAACGGCCAATGAACCAATGGCCTCCGCCTTACTGTAGTCCTTAGTTACTTCCAAAAATGATCATCGGCGTTCCCAAAGAAATTAAAGAACAGGAAAACCGCGTCGCGCTGTTGCCGTCGGCGACTTATCAACTTGTTAAACGCGGGCACTCGGTTGTCGTCGAGCGGTCCGCCGGTGTCGGCTCGGGATATTCGGATGAAGATTACAAAAACGCGGGCGCGGAACTCGTCGACGGGCACGAGGAGGTCTTCGAGCGCGCGGATTTGGTCGTGAAGGTGAAGGAGCCGCTGCCCTCGGAGTATCCGTTGCTGCGGAGCGGACAGATTTTGTTCACGTATCTCCATCTCGCCGCGACCCGCAAATTGACGGACGCGCTGCTCGCATCGGGCGTGACGGCGATTGCTTATGAAACGGTCGAGGTGAATCGCCGTTTGCCGCTGCTCGAGCCTATGAGCGAAATCGCGGGACGTATGTCGATCATCGTCGGCGGTTATTTGCTCGCGAAACATTGCGGCGGCAAGGGTGTGCTGCTCGGCGGCGTTCCGGGTGTGTTGCCTGGGCGCGTCGTCGTGCTCGGCGGCGGAACTTCCGGCGTGAATGCCGCGCGCATGGCGACCGGGCTCGGCGCAGACGTGACGATTCTCGAAGTCGATGTCGAGCGAATGCGTTTTCTCGACATCACGATGCACACGGCGCACACGCTTTACTCGAGCGAAGCGCACATCATGGAGCTGCTGCCGAATGTCGATCTGCTTATCGGCGCGGTGCTGCTGCCGGGCGCAAAAGCGCCGAAGCTGATCAATCGCGAAATGCTGCGCTCGATGAAACCCGGCAGCGTGTTTGTCGATATCGCGATCGACCAGGGCGGCTGCTCGGTGACATCGCATCCGACGACGCACGAAGACCCGACGTTCGTGGAGGAAAATGTCATGCATTATTGTGTCGCAAACATGCCGGCGGCGTATGCACGCACAGCGACACAGGCGTTAACAAACGTGACTTTTCGCTACATCGAGGCGCTAACCGATTACGGACTCGAAGGCGCTTGCGAACGCGTGCCGGCGCTCGTTTCCGGCATCAACGTGATGAACGGTGTGCTGACGAGTCAACCGGTCGCCGCGGCGCACGGCCTGCCGTTTCACGCGCCGGCGATTTAAGCGCGGCGACTTCCTTCGCGGTCAGGAAGCGCCACTCGCCCGGGCGCATTTCTCCGAGATGCAGCGAGCCGATGCGAAAGCGGACCAGCTCCTTCACTTCATAGCCGAGCGCGCGAAACATCAGGCGGATTTGTCGCTTTAATCCTTGTTTTAACACCACGCGTATCACTGTCGGCGAAATCACACGCACCAACTCGGCCTTCGCGCGCCCGCCTTCAATGCGAACGCCTTTCAGCAATTTCTCGCGGGCTTCGCCTTCGAGGGGACGGTCGAGCAGGACTTCGTATTCCTTTTCGATTTTAAAACGCGGATGCGTGAGGTGCAGCGAAAGCTCGCCATCATTCGTCAGAATCAGCAGCCCTTCGCTTTCCTTGTCGAGACGTCCGACGTGAAAAATGCGCGGCCAGCCTCGCGGCAACAGATCGAAAATCGTGCGGCGCTCATGCGTGTCAGCAGCGGTGCAGAGATAACCGCGCGGCTTGTTGATCAAGACGTAGAGAAGCTTTTCGGCGACCGCGCGCTTGCCGTTCACCTTCACAAAATCGTCGTCGCTGACTTCGGTGGCGAGATTTGTGCAAACCTGGCCGTTGATCGTGACACGGGCGGTGCGGATGAGTTCTTCACAGCCGCGACGCGAGCCGAAGCCGGCGGAGGCGAGGTAACGATTGAGACGCATCGCGCCACCATGCACCTGTCGCGTTTGTAACACAACTGGCACTTGCGCTTTTTCGAGAAATCCTTCAACTTCCCGCGCAAGTTATTTTTCACAAAGTGTCTCGTTTGCTCATTCCTCGCAAAACCGTTTACCGATTCTCGCTCTACTATCGCGCGCTCCAGCGGCTGAAGACGAACAGCATTGAAACCGTCTCGTCCGCCGCGCTCGCCAAAGCCGCCGGCGTAAAGCCCACGCAGCTTCGCAAGGACCTCACGTATCTCGGCCAGTTTGGCACGCGCGGGCTCGGCTACGACGTTTCCGCGCTCGCGACAAAACTCAACGAAGCGCTCGGCACGACGCGACTGCAGCCGGTCATTCTCGTCGGCGTCGGAAATCTCGGCGCGGCGCTCTTGCGCTACGGCGGTTTCGCCAAGGAAGGTTTTGAAATTCTCGCGGCATTTGATGCGGAAGCTTCGAAAAAACGCGGCGCGGGTCTGCCGGTGAGCGTTTTTCCGATGGGCAAACTGCGTGAGTTAGTGCGCACGAAAAAAATCAAAATGGCGATTCTCACAGTTCCGGCGACCGCCGCGCAGGAAGTCACGAACGAACTCGTCGACGCGGGCATTTGCGGCATTTTGAATTTTTCCCCGGTGATTCTCGAAGTGCCCGATGGTGTTGTCGTCAACAACGTCGATCTCGCGATCGAGCTCGAAAACTTGAGCTATTTTATTCAATGAGCCGAGCTCTTGCGCGACTTGCCGCGCCGGAGTTTAACCTCGCGCTTACGCTCAATTCCGGTCAGGTCTTTCACTGGCTACCGCATCGCAACGGCTTCGTGGGCGCAATCGGTGACGCGCCGGTTTACGTCGAGCAGCGTGGCGACGAGCTTCGCACCAATGCGAAGCCGCAATTCGTTGCGCGCTATTTTGCGCTCGATCATCCGTTGATGGATATTTACCGCACGTTTCCAAATGATCCGACGATGTCCGAGGCGCTCACGTTTTGTCGCGGACTGCGCATCATCCGCCAGCCAGCGTGGGAATGTCTCGCGACATTCATCACGTCGTCGATGAAACAGGTCGCGCACATCGCGCAAATCTCGCACACGCTTCGGCGGAAATTTGGAAAGCGATTGCGGCTCGCTGAGATCGAGTTGTTCGCGTATCCGACAGTCGCGGCGCTCGCGAAAACGAGCGAACTCGAATTGCGAAAATGCGCGCTCGGTTATCGTGCGAAAAACCTGCTCGGCACCGCGCGCATGATCGCGAATGGCGAAGTCGAGCTGGAAAAAATCCGCGCGATGAATGACGACGACGCGCGCGCGGAGCTTTGCCGATTTCCGGGTGTTGGCGAAAAAATCGCGAATTGTGTTTTGCTGTTCGCTTACGAACGCGTGCGCGCATTTCCGATCGACATCTGGATTGAGCGTGTGCTGCGCGAAACGTATTTTGCGCGCAAACGCAAAATCACCGCGAAGCGCCTGCGCGAATTTTCGCAAAGTTACTTCGGCGAGTTCGGCGGCTACGCGCAGCAATACTTGTTTCATCACGCGCGCTCGACGCGTAAAAAAGGCGCGCGATGAAAATCGACGTTGTGCTCAGCCCTCCGGAAATCGATCTGCTGCCGCAGCGCGATTTGAAAAATACGACAGCGGTCGTTTTCGACGTGCTGCGCGCGACGTCGACGATCGTCACTGCGCTTGCGCATGGCGTTGCGGAAATTTTTCCCGTCCGGACGATTGAGGAAGCACAATCGCTCAAAGCCAGAATGCCGGGCGCAAAGCTTGGCGGCGAGCGGCACGGCGACAAAATCGATGGGTTCGATTTCGGAAATTCGCCACTCGAATATCGCGAAATCGCCAACGCGCAAATTATTACGACAACGACGAATGGCACGATCGCATTGCGAGCCTGCGAGCACGCGCGTGAGGTAATCGCCGGAGCGTTGCTGAATCTCGGCGCGATTGCGAAGCACGTGCTGAATACCGAACCGGCGGAGTTGCTTCTCGTTTGCGCCGGCACGTTTCGCGATCTCGCGTTCGAAGATGTGCTCGCGTCGGGAATGCTCTGCTCGCGTTTTCCGAAAGGCGATTTGACCGATTCGGCGCAAACCGCTCTTGCTGTTTTCGAGCAACACAAAAGGGATCTGCTCGGCGCGTTGCGATCGTCGCAAAACGGGCGTGTGCTCATTTCCAAAAATCGCGATGATGAGGTGCGCTGGTGCGCGCGCGTGTCGACGTTCGACGTGCTTGGCGTGCTGCAAAACGGCGCGATTCGCCCGCTGCGCACGTAGTATTTGCGTCGGCGGCGGTTGGAACTTACTTTCGTCGCTCCCATGTCGGAACGGCAGAAAATATCATTCGCGCTTTTTGCATCTGCGCTTTTGCATTTGCTGCTCGGACTCTTCCTCGCGGTCTGGACGCGTATGCATCCGATGGCTTTTTCAAAGCCGTTGCCCGATTTAAAACAGCTCGAAGTCACGCTCATGCCCGCGCCGACTCCGGTGCCGATCGCGTTTGTGTCGCAACCGACGCCGCCGCCAAAAGTTGTCCGCTCCACACTCGACAGCGACGGTTTGCAATCGACTGAAAAAGCGTCCGACAAGGCGCTGTTCGAGTCCGACATCAACTCGCGCGCGGCAAGCGAGCTGCCTGCGACCGGCAATGCGCCATTGCCATCGCAGCAGGGGAAAGAACGGCCGTTTGACGATTTTAAAACACAGAATTACTCGCTGGGAAAAGGCGGGCAGTCGACAATGTCGATTGCGAAAAATGCACCGGCGAGCACACCGGAGCCGACGCCAACCGGCGTTACCGAAGTGAAAAGGCCGACGGTGCAAAACAAGCTCATGCCGATTCCGGAAGAGCTGCAGGTCGAGCCTGAGTCCACACCACAGCCGACGCCGTTTTTTACTCCGACACCCGCGCCGACAGCGACGCCGGTGCCGACCGTGGAAAAGGACACGATTGCGCTTGGGAAGCCGACTCCAGTTCCGACCGCCGCGCCTCAATCAAGCGTCGCCGCAGCTTCGCCAACGCCTGTGCAACAGCTCGCAAAGCTGGTGCCGCCGCCCGTTCTGCGCGCACACACTGAAGCGCCGCAGGAGCAGCCGCAAGCGGAGCCGGGCTACCAGCCGCAGCGTGAGCAAAATAAAATCGACGGCGGCATCACGAACAAAGGCAAAGCGGGCGTGGATGCGATTGCTACGCCGCTGGGTCGATACAGAAAATCGGTCGCCGATGCGATCGGCTCGCGCTGGTATTTTTACGTCAACAACCGGATGGACCTCGTCACGATCGGCGATGTTTACGTGAAATTTTCCGTCGATGCCGAAGGGCGCGTGCATGACGCGAAAATTGTTTCAAACACGGCGAACGACACGTTTGGCGGCTATTGCGTTCGCGCCGTGACTGAGGCAAAAATTCCACCGCTTCCGCCCGAAGTCGCGCCTGCGCTTGTCAATGGCCGGCTTGAGATTACTTATCACTTCAACATCTATCCTCAATGATCCCGCTCCTTGCTTCGACTAACTCCGTCGTCCAATTTTTTCTGCAGGGCGGCTTTTTCATGTTTACGCTCGTGGTTTGCTCGGTGGTGTCGCTCGCGGTGATTTTGTGGCGCGGCTTTGCGTTGCGGCGCGAAACCGTGATGCCGTCGCGAATCTCGCAAGGCGTCGAGGAATTGCAGCCGAGCGATGACACGGAAGCAGTGGTGAAACTCGCGCGGCTCGTGCGCGGCGATGAGTCGTCGCTCGGTCGTGTCGTGCAGACCGGTTTGCAGAATTTGCAGTGGCCGAAAATGGAAAACATTGAAGCGGTGCAAACGCGCGCGCGACACGAAATCGTGCGGCTCGAAGCGGGTCTCGTCGTGCTTGAAGTCGTCGTCGGCATCGCGCCGCTGCTCGGTCTGCTCGGCGCGGTTTCCGGGCTGGTGACGGTGTTCGCAAATCTCGGCGCGAGCGCAACGGTGAGCGACCCGCGCGGCATTGCGAAAGGCATTTCCGAAGCGCTCAGCACCACGATCGTCGGCCTGGCAATCGCGATTCCAAGTCTCATTGCGTATTCCTATTTCTCGAAAAAAATCGAAACGATGGCTGCTGAAATGGAGTCGCTCATCGCGGAGTTGCTCGCGAAATGTTACTATCAAAAACAACGCCGGACAACGGCGCGCGGCGGGAATGTCGTCACGGCTGAGATCGATCAAATCCTGTGAAGTTTTACTCGCGCAAACGCCGCATGCCGGCGGTCATCATCGTTTCGCTGATCGATATTCTGGCGATCCTGCTGATCTTCGTGATCGTCACGACCACGTTTAAGCGCGATCAGCCTGAAGTCGTCATCAAGCTGCCCGACTCGAGCACCGCGACTGCCGCGCCGAATCCCGCCGATCCGGCGGTGCTATCGATTTCGGCTGACGAAAAACTTTTCCTCGACGGGAAAAAAGTCGAGCTTGCAGACCTAAAAACCGCGCTGATGGAAATGCTCACCGTCACACCGAATCGTCCGCTCGCGCTCAACGCGGACACGAAAGCGCCATTCGGGCTAATCATCAAAGTGCTCGATGTGCTCAAGGAAGCCGGTGTGAAAAATCTGCCGGCGTTCACGGAGGCTCGCGGCTCATGATTTTGGACATCGTCAAATACGGCGATCCGGTTCTGCGCGCGAAAGGAAAGCAGGTCGGACAAATCGACGAGGGAATCCGCGCCCTTGCTGATGACATGATCGAGACGATGCGCGCAGCGAACGGCGTCGGGCTTGCCGCGCAGCAAATCGGCGAGCCGCTGCAACTCGCGATCGTCGATGTGGCGGGAATCGAGGATCGACCGAGCGAGATGTTCATCGATGGAAAACAGGTCGATCTCGACCAATGGATGCCGCTTATTTTTGTAAACCCGCAACTCGAATTGGGCAAAGAGCGCGAGTCGGGCAACGAAGGCTGTCTTAGTTTTCCAGAGATCACGGCGGAAATTCCGCGCGCCTCGCGCATCACGGCGCGTTTACAATTGTTGAACGGACGCGAAGTCGAATTTGAAGCCACAGGCCTGCTTGCCCGCGCGCTTCAGCATGAGATCGATCATCTCAACGGCATCCTTTTCATCGACCGCATGAGCTCCGCGACGAAGACTGCGCTAGCCGGACGACTCAAGCGCTTGCAGCGCGAAGCGAAGGTTTGATCGCGGTTAGGGCTCGCAATTCTTGAACATCCATTCCGCAGCTGAGATGCGGAATAGATTTAAAGCGGCAGTGCCGGATCAAGGGCTGTTCCGCATCACAACGAACAAAAGGAGTAATCATGAAAATCATCATTGCACTGGCTGTTGTCCTCAGCGGTGCGCTCATTACCAGCGCCTCGGCGCAAACTCACTATGAACTATGTAGCGCCATTCACGGCGCGCACATTCGAACCACCGACAGCGAAGACGTCGGCACGATTGACGATCTGCTCATCGATCCGCGCGAAGGCCGGATTGTGACGATCATCACATCGGTCAATGACCGGCTCATTCCCGTGCCGTGGACGGCGGTGAGCGCAGGCGAAGACTTGCGTGTAATCACCGTTAACACCACGCGGGAACGGCTGGTGACTGCGCCGACGATCGAGCGCTCGCAGATCACAACGTTCACTCCCGAAGTTTACCAGCGGAGCGAGTCGTTTTTCCGCGAAACTGCCGCTCCGGGAAGCGCAACGAGCACAAACGTAACAACGCAGCAAATGGGCAATCCCGGCACTGCGACCACTAGGGATCAAAACGTCGGCACGTCCGAAACACGCGCGCGTCAAAGCGCGTCGCCGTCAACAAGCGAACGCAGCAGCATGCAGGCCGGTTCATCGCCAGCCGCCAGCGCAGCGGCATCGCCGTCGAGCCGCAAACGCCAGCGCGCTACAGCCGGAAGCTCGCCGAGTGCGAGCGCGGCAACATCGCCTACGGCAGGCGCGAGCACTTCGCCAAACGCGCATCGCGGCAAACATGGCGCGAATGGAGAACCTGCGATGTCACCCAGTTCCAGCGATCACACCTTGAGAGGTGGCACTGATCGCGCGACTGAAGGCACGGCCGCTGCGAGCCCATCCAGCGGCGCATCCGAGCGTAAACACAAACACGGTGAAAGCAGCACCGGCGAATCCGGCGGCACCGGCAGTGCAGCCCCCGAGCACAACGCTCACAGCAGCACGCATGGCGCAACGGAGCACGGTGACCACACCACCGGCGGAACGGATGCTGGTGGAAGCACCGGAGGATCGAGCACCAAAGCCACGAGCGAGAAAACGCCCGAATAAAAAACCGCGCTTTGCTGCCGCTTAACGGTGCGTTTACTAAGGTGGACGCACCGTTTTTGCTTTATTCGCAGGCGGCTTAGAAGCAGATCAACCATAATTTGGCGCGATCACTTCAAAGGTTGACCAATTGAAAAAACGAGACATTATTAACGGCATTAACTAATTTTTGCTAATGAACCTTGTTCGTTTTATTTTCCTCGCACTAACACTGCTGCTCGCCGGTTGCGGCAAAAAGCAGGTCGGGTCGCCGCCGATGGTGCGTCCCGTGACTGTGGCGAAGGCGGCCACGCGCGACGTGCCGATTTACCTCGATGAAATCGGCAACTGCACAGCTTACGAGACGGTGAACGTGCAGCCGCAAGTGACCGGGCCGATTGTTGAAATTCACTTTGACGACGGGCAGGAGGTGAAGAAAGGCGATCCGCTTTTTACCATCGATCCGCGTCCATATCAGGCGGCTCTCGACAAGGCGAAGGCAACGCTGGAGCAGGATCGCGCGAAGGCCGCGAACGATGTGGCGACATTGAAGCGCGACGAGGAATTGCGCCAAACGAAAGTCATCGCGCCGCAGGAACTCGACAACGCAAACGCCGCTTCGCAGGCATCGCAAGCGCTGGTTCAGGCGGACGAAGCAGCGGTCGAAGCCGCGCAAATCAATCTCGATTATTGCCATATCAAATCGCCGATCGACGGGCGCACGAGCAAGCGCATGGTCGATATCGGCAACGTCGTTTCGCCGCAAATCCCGCTGCTGCTGATCCAGCGACAGGACCCGATTTACGTCGAAACTACAATCCCTGAAACGGCGCTTCCGCGCGTGCGCGAGTTTGTGAATGCGGGCACGTTGAAGTTGCAGGCGAGTTTCGCGGATGATCCTGGCAAAAATCGCGTCGGCGCATTCGATTTTCTCGATAGCGGCGTGCAGCAGAGCACAGGCACGGTGCGGTTGCGCGCGATTTTGGAAAACAAAGACCGGCTGTTCTGGCCGGGGCAGTTTGTCAATGTGCGCATCCTGCTCGACACGATCAAAGACGCGGTGCTCGTTCCGGGCGAAGCGGTGCAGGTGGGAGCGCAGGGAAATTTTGTATTCGTAGTGCAGGAAGGCAACAAGGCGGCGTTGCGTCCGGTGAAACTCGGCCAGCGACAGGGCAATGACGTCGTCATCAGCGAAGGTTTAACGGGAGGCGACACCGTTGTCGTGACCGGCCAGCTTGCGCTCGCGCCGGGTGCGCAAGTGGCGATTGTGCCGACAGCGCCGCCGCAAGGCGTCGCCGCAAAAGGGACATAACCCAAAATGGCGAACAGTCTTTCCGCTCCATTCATTCGCAGGCCGGTGATGACGATGCTCCTCACCGTGACGGTGATTCTTTTCGGCGTGCTCGCGTATCAGCGGCTGCCGGTGAATGATCTGCCGGCGGTCGATTTCCCGGTCATCAACGTCACGGTGAATTATCCCGGCGCGAGCCCCGCGACCATGGCGGCGAACGTCGCGACGCCGCTGGAGCGGCAATTCATGCAGATCGCGGGGCTGGAGCTGATCACTTCGCAGAGCACGCAGGGCAACACCAGTTTTACGCTTCAGTTTAACCTCAACAAGAGCGTCGCCTCGGCTGCGACCGACGTGCAGGCGGCGATCAACCGCTCGACCGGCAGCCTGCCGATCGATCTGCCTTCGCCGCCGACGTTCACGATTTTTAATCCGAACGACCAGCCGATCATCTACATCACGATGACGAGCGACTCGCTTACGGAAGGCCAGCTCTACGACTTCGCCAGCACAAACGTCGCGCAGCGCATCTCGATCCTGCCGGGCGTTTCGCGCGCTGATGTCTTCGGTTCAAAATCGGCGATCCGCATCAAGGCCGATCCGTCCAAGCTTGCCGCGCGCGGCATGACCGTGAATGACCTCGCAGCCGCAATCCGCGCGGGAACGAGCTACGTCGGCGCTGGACAATTCGACGGGCCGGAGCGCACGTTTTTGCTCCAGCCGCAGGGCCAGCTCGACAGCGCGGCCGCTTACAACAAGCTCGTCATCGGCGACAAAGATGGTTCGCCAATCTTTCTGCGCGATGTCGCCGAGGCGCGCGATTCATTGCAGGACGAGCGTCAGGAGCGGCACTTCTGGGCGCGCGGGACGAACATCCCGCCAGTCAACGTCGTGCTCGCGGTTTCGCGCCAGCCGGGCGCAAACGCCGTTGCGACCGCGCAGGCCGTGCGCGATTTGCTGCCGCAGATTCGCCGCGAAATGCCGGCGTCGATCAACCTGATTCCGGTTTACGACCGCTCGGTCACGATTAAGAACTCGGTTCACGATGTGCAGGAGACGCTCGCCATTGCGTTCGTGCTCGTGGTCATCGTGATCTTCGCTTTTTTAGGCCGCGCGAGCGACACGCTCATTCCTGTTGTCGCGCTGCCGCTCTCGATGCTGCTGACGTTTCTCGTGATGTATGCGCTCGGCTACAGCATCGACAACCTCTCGCTCCTCGCCCTGACGCTCGCCATCGGCTTCCTCGTTGATGACGCGATTGTGTTTTTGGAAAACTGCGTCCGCCGCATGGAAGGGGGCGAGACGGCGATGGAAGCCGCGATCCATGGCGCGTCGGAAATCAGCTTCACGATTTTGTCGATGACGCTATCGCTCGCCGCGGTGTTCATCCCGCTCGTGTTTCTGCCGGGCTTGATGGGACGCACGCTGCAGGAGTTTGCGATCACGATCATCATCGCCATTCTCGCGTCCGGCGTGGTGTCACTCACGCTCACGCCGCTGATGTGCTCGCGCATGCTTGCGAAGCACGAAAACAAAACGCACAAGCCGTGGATGGAGCGGCAGGCGGATCGCGTGCTCGGTTACGTCATCGAAAGATACGGCAACTCGCTCCACTTCTTCCTCGAGCACAAATGGATTTCCGCAGTCGTGTGGGTCGCGTGCATGATTGGCACGATCATTCTTTTCAGTATGCTGCCAAAGTCGTTGCTGCCCGCAGGCGACAGCGGATTCGTGCGCGGCATTTTCTTTGCACAGGAAGGCTCATCGCCCGACCGGATGCACGAGTTCCAAAACAAGGTGGACAAAATCCTCGCGGCGAATCCCGCCGTGAACATGTCCGTGACGATCTCCGGCCTCACCGGCCGCCTCTCGTCCTCGCAAGCACTCGCGCTCGCGTTTTTAAAAGATCCCAGCGAGCGCCCGGCCATCGACGTGGTGATCGGGCAGTTGATGGGACAAATGGCGGGCATCCCCGGCATCATCCCCGCATTGCAGGCGAACCCCGTCGTGCAAATCCCCGTCGGCGCGACCGCGACCACGCAGGGCAAATTCGCGTATTCCATCTCCGGCGTGAATCCTGAGGAAGTCCGCAATGCCGCGCAGGATTTGCTGATGAAGCTGCGCCAGTATCCCGGCTTCATGTTCGTCAACTCCGACCAGAAACTCGGCACGCCGAACCTGCAGATCAACATCCAGCGCGAGCGCGCCTCCACCTACGGCGTCACCGCGCAGGCCGTGCTCGACACATTGCGCAATGCTTACGCACAAAACTACGTCTACCTCATCAAGAAACCGACCGACCAGTATCAGGTCATCATGGAGGTCAAAGACCTCGAGCGCATGCGGCAGGAGGATCTCGAGAAACTCTACGTCCGCTCAACCAAGAGCAGCGGCCTCGTGCCGCTGAAGGCCGTCGTCGACTGGACGCAATCGCTCGGGCCCGAATCGGTAAACCACCTCAATCAGTTCCCCGCGGTCACCTTCTTTTTTAACCTCGTGCCCGGCGCAGTCATCGGCGACGCGACGAAGTTCGTGGAGAAAACTGCAGCCGAAACATTGCCACCCACCGTGCAGGGGAGCATGCAAGGTGAGGCACTCGTCTTCCAGCAAACCGCGCGGGCGTGGGCCGTGTTCATGGTTCTGGCCGTATTCGCGATGTATGTCATCCTCGGCATCCTTTACGAAAGCTACGTGCATCCGATCACGGTGCTCACGTCGCTGCCGGTCGCCATTGTCGGCGGACTCGCCACTTTGGAAATCTTCAACCTCCTGCACCTCGCCTTTCCCGCCGTTCCCGCACAGGAGCTTTCGCTTTACGGCATGGTCGGCCTTTTCCTCCTCATCGGCATCGTGAAGAAAAACGGCATCATGGTCGTCGACTTCGCCCTGCAACGCATGGCCGAGGGCATGGACCGCGTCTCAGCCGTCCACGAAGCCTGCATCGAGCGTTTCCGCCCGATCATGATGACCACTTTCGCCGCGCTCATGGGCGCCGTCCCGCTCGCCATGGGCCACGGAGCCGACGGCAAATCGCGCATGCCGCTTGGTCTCATTATCGTTGGCGGCCTCATCGTCTCCCAGCTCATCACCCTCTACGTCACACCCGCGCTCTTCCTTTACCTCGAAGCCTTCCAGGAAAACGTCCTCGACCGCTACCCCTTCTTCCGCACCCACCGGAAATGGTGCGTCAACATCGAGCACGAGGAAACCGCCAACGGCGTCGCGCAGAAACCGCCCGAACTCGCCTCGCGCGAGCGCTGAGGTCGGGAAACCCAAACTGGAGGAGATCAGCGGTAGCCTAGCCCAGTCTGGGAATGATTCCCGCTACGTTTTTGCCGGAAATATGCCGCGCAGGCTCGCAGTTAGCGGGCGCGAATCCCCGTCATTTCCCAATCTCAAGCTCACGCGGCCAAATTAGTGACTATGAATGAATGATTTTGCGTTTGAATCGTGCGCGCTTCGCGCAACAATCCGCGCATGCAAAAATTCGCACTTGGTTGCCTCGGCGTTATCGTCATCGGGTTCTTCGTTTTGGTCGTCGGGGGATGCAGCAGTTACAACCGGCTCGTCGGGCTGTCGCAGGAGGTGGACAAGCAATGGGCGCAGGTGCAGAACGTCTATCAGCGCCGCGCGGATCTCGTGCCGAATCTGGTCAACACCGTCGCCGGTGCGGCGAACTTTGAGAAATCGACGCTGACGGAGATCACCAATGCGCGCGCGTCGGTGGGGCAGGTGAAGATCGACCCGAACAGCGCGCCGGACGACCCGAAAAAGCTCGAGGAATTCCAGCAGGCGCAGAATCGGCTCGGTGGGGCGTTGTCGCGGCTGCTCGTGGTGGTGGAGCGTTATCCCGACTTGAAGGCCAATGCGAACTTCCGCGATTTGCAGGCGCAGCTCGAGGGCACGGAGAACCGCATCACGGTGGAGCGCCAGAAATTTAACGAGGTGACGCAAGGCTACGACACGGCGGTGAAGTCGCTGCCGACGGTGCTCTACGCGGGCGCGATGGGTTTTCATCCGAAGCCCTATTTCGAGGCGACCGCGGGCGCGGAGGTGCCGCCGAAGGTGAACTTCGATTTTTCATCGCCCGGGAAATAACGCGTGAAGCGGCTCTGGCTCATCATCGCAATTCTCGTCGCGCATTTCGCATGCGCCGCCGAGGTCATGCCGCCGGCGCCGGAGCGTTATTTTAACGATTATGCGCAGGTCGTGAGCGGGCCGGCGGCGCATCGGCTTAACGAGCAACTCGCGCAGTTCGAGCGCGACACGTCGAACCAGATCGTCGTCGCGATTTACCCAAAACTGCAGACCGACTCATCGCTCGATGATTACTGCTACCGCATTTTCCACACGTGGGGTGTCGGGCAGAAGAAGCTGAACAACGGCGCGGTGCTGTTTGTGTTTGTCGCCGATCACAAAATGCGCATCCAGACCGGATACGGGCTGGAGGGCGCGATGCCGGATGCGATCTGCAAACGGATTCTCGACGATGAAATCGCGCCGTATTTTAAACGGAAGGATTATGATGACGGATGTGCAGCAGGCGTTAACGCTATGCTGGCCGCGGCTCGCGGTGAATACAAGGGAAGCGGGCGCACCGTTCAGGAAAACCGGCGTTCGAATAACGGTAATAACACCACGGTGATGATCCTGTTTTGGGTCGTGGTGGTCGTCATCGTCATGCTCAGCCACTTGCGCCGCCGGCGCGGGTTTGGCTACAGCTCCGGCGGTCCGTTTGGCGGCTGGTATTTCGACACATCCAGTGGCGGAAGTAGCGGTTCGTCATGGGGCGGAGGCGGAGGAGGCGACAGCGGCTTCTCCGGAGGTGGTGGTGACAGCGGCGGAGGAGGCGCGAGCGGGAGCTGGTAACATGCACCCGACTGATTTTCTCCGCACGCTCGACGAGGAAAAGATCGTTGCCGCGATCGGCGAAGCCGAGCGGCGCACGAGCGGGCAAATTCGCGTCTGGATTTCGCGCAAGCAAATCGCCGATCCGCTTGCGGCGGCAAAGCGCCGGTTTAACAAATTGCGTATGAGCAAAACGCGACATCGCAACGCAGTGCTGCTCTACTTCGCGCCGAGAACGCGACAATTTGCAATCATCGGCGACGTCGCCGTTCATGAGAAATGCGGCGATGCGTTCTGGCAAAAAGTTGCCGTGCAATTAACGCACGACATTCGCGAAATGCCGATGACCGACGCGATCACCAATACAGTCCGCACGATTGGCGATTTGCTCGCCGCGCATTTCCCGCAGGATGGCCTCTGCGGGAACGAGATACCCGACCGTATCGAGCATGATTAAAAATGCCGATAAAACGGTTGACACTCGCGCGCGTGGCTACTACTTTTCACACCCTTTTCCGCAGAAGCAGTTATGAAGACATTTTCAGCCAAAGCCAACGAAGTGCAGCGCAAATGGTGGATCATCGACGCCAAGGACCAGATCCTCGGCCACGTCGCTGAACGTGCCGCCACCTTGCTTCGCGGCAAACACAAAGCGATTTTCACTCCGCACGTCGACACCGGCGATTTCGTCGTAGTCATCAACGCCGACAAAGTCCGCGTGACCGGCAAAAAAGACGTGCAGAAAACTTACATGAGTTTTTCCGGCTATGTCGGCGGACACAAATCCGAGACATTCCAGGCGCGCCGCGAGCGCCGTCCCGAGCTGCTCATCGAGCGCGCAGTGCGCGGCATGATTCCGCACAATCGCCTCGGTCGCTCGATTTACACGAAGCTCAAAGTTTACCGCGGCGATGCGCATCCGCACGTTGCGCAGAATCCGGAGCCGATGACGGTTTCCTAATTTAACAACAACAACCCGCATCTCTTTTTCCAAATGGCAGCAGAAGAAATCATCGCCACAGGTCGCCGCAAAACTTCGGTCGCACGCATTCGCATGACGCCCGGCAGCGGCAAAATCGAAGTCAACGGCAAAACATTCGAGGAGTATTTCCCGACG
>Ga0070741_10001318_pt1 | contig 77313 bp, 40 predicted proteins | sample Coa_R1_4_FD_66440 | JGI IMG/M metagenome (GOLD analysis project Ga0070741, IMG submission 66440) | Surface soil microbial communities from Centralia Pennsylvania, which are recovering from an underground coalmine fire - Coalmine... | ecosystem: Environmental > Terrestrial > Soil > Unclassified ...
GGTGACGATCCCGAAGGCGGTGTTGGGGACGGCGGCGGACGTGGTTCGGGACACCGACAGCGCGACGGCGTCGATCGGCGCCGGGATCGGCGGGTCGGAGACCGACGCGGTCAAGACCTACGTCGACGCGTACATCACGATCACGCCGGCGGAGGCGACCAACAACGTCGGCGAGCAGCACACGTTCACGGTGACCGTGAAGAAGGACCTCGGCGACGGGAACGGCTTCGTCGTCGCCGACGACGGCCACGTGGACGTCACCCTGACCGGCTCCGGCGGGATCGCCGACGCCGACATCTCGGTCGACGCGAGCGCGACCACCTGCGACGAGCCGAACGACAACCTGGACGCGAGCGGCCAGTGCGTCGTCGTCTTCACCTCGCCGAAGGCCGGGACGGTCACCGGTCACGCGACGGTGACGATCCCGAAGGCGGTGTTCGGGACGGCGGCGAACGTGGTCCGCGAGACGGACGGCCAGGGCAGTAACAGCGGCGACGCCGTCAAGCACTTCCTCGCCGGCTCGATCGCGTGGACGAAGGTCGACAACGCCGGCGCGAAGCAGGGCGGCGCCACCTTCGAGCTCTGCCAGACGCACGTGTACGTGCCGGCCACCGACACCTACCTCGAGCTCGTGCCGCACGCGTGCACCGATCCGGACATCCTGGACAACGGCCCGCAGGACGAGGACCCGGACGACGGCGAGTTCCTGGTCTCCGGGCTCGCGCTCGGGATCTACACGGTGCAGGAGACGATCGCGCCTCCGGGCTTCGTCGAGGATCCGGACACCGAGACGGTGACCCTGGCTCCTGGCGACAGCAACAAGACGATCGCCACCGCGTTCGTCAACAGCCGCGAGGTCCTGAAGATCACGGGCTTCGGCTACGAGAACAGCGCGATCGGGACTCCGACCAGCGGCGTGACGAACGGCACGGTCACCTACACCGTGAACCTCCACAACTACGGCACCGCGGCCGCGGCGCTCACGCACTCGTCGCTCGTGGTGACGGCGCCGGCGAGCGCCAACCTCGACTGCGGCGCCGGGAAGACGGTGGAGTTCACGCAGGCGATCGCCGGAACCGTCGCGGCCGGGGGAGACGGCGGCCCGTACACCGTGACCTGCACCTACGACGCCGCCGACGGCGACGTCGTCACGGCCACGCTGAACGTGAAGTCGACGACGAACGGCGTCGAGCGGGAGGCGTCGGGCTCGCCGGCGACGATCGGCTACACGGTCCAGGCGGACTGAGATCCTCGAGATCGAGGCTCGCCCTGGGAGAGAGCGAGGGGGCCACGCGGACGAGTGGCCCCCTCGCCCTACCACCGTGCGTTGCGCGGCGGCACCCGCCGGACTACGGTGGCGGGCGTGAGGGCTCCCGCCTCGGGCCGCAGGCTCCTCGCCGGGCTCGCGGCGGTGCTCGCGGCCGGCTTCGCGCTCGCCGCCGCCGGCTGCGGCGGGGGCGGCGGGTCGACCACGACGAGCGCGAGCGCGAGCGAGACCCGGGCGGCGGGGTCGACGACGGCCGCCCGCACGACCACCGAGGCCGCGACGACCACCGAGGCCGCGACGACCGCCGCCACGACCGGGGAGGGCGGCGGAACGACGACCGCGGCCGGCCCGGCGACCACCGCGGCCGCGGCGAGGCTGCCGTCGGCCGACTGCCGGAAGCTCGCCGACCTCTCCGCCAGGATGGGCCAGGCGTTCACCGGCCAGAACCCGGCGCGCGACGCCAAGGCGTACGCGACCTTCCTGCAGAAGCTCGCCGACGACGCCCCGGCGGAGATCCGCGACGACTTCGAGGTCGTGGCCGACGCCTACACGAAGCTCGCCGACGCGCTCGCGGACGTCCAGCTGAGGCCCGGCGAGACGCCGTCGCCCGACGACGTCGCGAAGCTCGAGCAGGCCGGCAAGGAGATCGATCAGAAGGCGCTCTCGCGCGCCGCCGGCAACATCAACGTCTGGCTGCAGGAGAACTGCTAGCCGTCGTCTCCGGCGCGTGACGCGCGGCTCGCGGCGCGGTCCACCACGCCGTGAGGGATGAGCGAATTCATCGCGCCCGAGGTTGTCTCGCGCGCTCGCCGCCGGGACGATGGCCGTCGAGTCGCACGGAGATCAACCTGAGGAGGGAAGCGATGACGAGGGTGGTTGGACCGAAGGGGAGTCCGCGCAGGCGCTGGCTCCTCCTGTGGTGCCTCGTGGCCGCGGTCGGCACGAGCGTGTTCGTCCTCGCCGGCGCGCAGGCGGCCGGTCCCGGAGGGACGACGTTCGAGCTCGACGCGAGCCTCGACCTGAGCAACGGCTCCGCGCCGAAGGCCGCGGTGACCGATCACAGCGGCACGGGCCTTCCGGACGACTGGGACCGGGTCGCCGCCGACAAGGGCCTGGCGACGAACGGCGCGACCACGAGCAACGCGACGGCGAGCACGTTCGACGCCGAGACGACGGCGTCGGGCTCCGCCAACAACGCCACCATCTTCACCGGCGGCGGCTCCAAGGACCAGGCGGCGGTCGGAGACTGGAAGTGGAAGGACGCGTCGGGCGGGCTGCCCGACAAGGACAACCTCCTCCATGCGATGAGCGCCCGCTACACGACGGGCTCGGGCCCGCACATCTACTTCGCGGCCGACCGCTTCGACAACAGCGGCGACTCGCAGATCGGGTTCTGGTTCTTCAAGAACAGCGTCTCGACGAAGGACGACGGGACCTTCAGCGGCGTGCACGCGGCCGGCTCGGTCCCGCACGACCCGGACAACCCGGGTGACGTCCTGATCCTGAGCGACTTCACGAACGGCGGCGCGCAGCCGACCGTCCGCGTGTTCGAGTTCGTCGGCTCCGGGGGGAGCGACGGCTCGCTGAACCTGCTCGGCGGCACCGCCGACGACATCCGCGACTGCGGCGTCGTGGGGACGGACGACTTCTGCGGCTCGGTCAACAACCTCGACGGCGCCGTGGCTCCGTGGCTTCTCCTGAACAAGAGCGGACAGTCGACGTTCGGGCACGGCGAGCTCTACGAGGGCGGCCTCAACCTGACGGCCCTCGGGCTGCAGAACGAATGCTTCTCGAGCTTCCTCGCGGAGACCCGCTCGTCGCAGTCGGTGACGGCGACGCTGAAGGACTTCGTCCTCGGGCCGTTCCAGCAGTGCACCGCCTCGGCCGTGACCACCCCGTCCGTCTCGGCGCCGGTCGCGCCGGGCACGGCCGTGTACGACACCGACGTGATCACCGGGACGGGCGTCCAGAATCCGCCCAACCCGAGCTCGCCCCCGAACGTCACGTTCTCGATCTGCGGCCCGATGACCGTCGCGACCTCCTGCGACGGCAGCGACTCCGCGCACACGGCGGCGGCGTTCGGAGCGACCAAGCCGCTCGTCCACTGCACCGGGGCGGGTACGCCGTCGGCGATCTGCACGGCGGCCGACGCCCAGGGCGTCTCGAGGGCCCGCTCGGACACGGTCGGCAAGACCGCGACCGGGTTCTACTGCTTCAAGGCCGAGTGGGACGGCGACGCCAACTACCCCGCCGGCGCCGACGACGCGGGCTCGAGCGGGAGCGAGTGCTTCCGGGTCCGGGACACCTCGACCACGACCACCGCTCAGAGGTGGCTGCCGAACGACACCGCCACCGTCACCACGGGGAGCGGCGCCACGGCGGCGGGCAGCGTCACCTTCACGCTCTACGACAGCGCCGACTGCACGGGCACCGTCCTGGGGACGTGGACGGACACGAGCGCGCCGTACGAGAGCTCCAACACGACGGTCCAGACGACCTCGAAGTCCGTCTCGTGGCGGGCCGTCTTCACCTCGACCGACTCGAACGTCAACGGGTCGACGAGCCGCTGCGAGACGACGACCGTCACGGTCGACAACGACAGCGGGCCCTAGCGGCTCGGGCCCGGCGGGCACGGAACGACGAGGGGGCGGCCGTCCGGCCGCCCCCTCGAGTCGTCACCGCCGAAGGCTAGGCGTAGACGTGGAAGCTCAGGGTCGCGAGGACCGTCTGGCTCCCGCCGTCCATCGAGTAGAGCTTCGCCGTGCAGTCGGCGGCTCCGCCGGTCCAGACCATCGTCTGGAGCGGCACGACCTGGGCGTCCGGCCACGGGTAGCTCGGGAAGAAGCCGGCCGACGTGCTGAGGACGAGCTTCGAGCTCTGGTAGCACGCCGTCGAGACGTACGGGTACGCGGTGGCCGTGGTGGAGACCGAGTACGTCACGCGCTGGCCCCAGTGCGCGAGTCCGTCGGCCGAGTCGAGCAGGACGAGCGCGACGCTTCCGCCGCCGCTCGTGGTTCCGCCACCGCCGTGCTTCCCGCCGCCGCCGCCACCGCCTCCGCCGCCCTTGCCGGCGACTGCGCCGGGGACGAGCAGGAGTGCGAGGACGACGAACGAGGCGGTCAGGGCGATGCGAGCCGCAGGTGCTTTCCGGGTCATTGCAGTCCTCCTATGAGGGGCCGCGGACGCAGCACCCACTTGCTTTGTCAGTAGTGCGTCTGTCGTCACGAGGACCGCCGGCCGGAACCCCCCGAACGAGTGATCGCAAAGCGTGTTCCCCCGACCTCGGCCGGGCAGGATACAAGGCCATCCGGACGCTCTTCCCTCCGGCGCGCTCCGGCCCTCCGGGATTTACGAGATCCTTACAGCTCGCGCCGGTTCCGGCCCGCCGCCTGTTGCCTCGGCGGGCACACGAGAACGTCTCGCCGGCCACGGGAACTGGTCGAGTCTCCGGGAAGAAATCCCGCTCTTTGCGGAAATTTCCTGTCGCGTCCTGTCGAGAGCTCCTTGAAACGTCAGCGGCTGACGTGGGAAGGTCACCGCGGCGCGGGGGGCGCCGAAGGGGTTCCGAGGAGGGGGCGACACCGTCACCACAGCAGGCTACGCAGGGAACGTGGCAGCGCCGTACCCGTTTGGGCTGATCGGCCTGCGCGCGGCCCGGATCGCTCGCGTGGCCGTCGCGGTCGGCTCCCTCAGCCTCGTCGGCGTCTACGTCGCCCCGCTCGTCCGCGCGGCCCTCCTCTCCCCGCCCGCGCGCCTCCATTCGCTCCACGCCCTCGACCTCGTCCCCCTCAGGTTCCCGGTGCTGCGCGTGCCGGCGGCGCGACACGACGCCGCGCCCGCGGCGAAGGCGGCCCCGCCGCCGCTCGTCTTCCACAAGCCGGCGGCGGCGAGCGCCGCGGCGAGCGCCGCGGCGAAGCCCGTCGCGAAGAAGACGACGCGGACCGTTCGCGTTCCGGTGGTCAAGGACAACCGCGACCTCACTCCTCTCGCTGCGCCGATCACGAACGCGCAGCAGTCCACCGCCGCCCCGGCGCCCGAGCCGCAGATCGTGACGAGCGTCGTCGGCGCCGAGCCGGCGAGCTTCGGCGACGCCGCGGCGGCCGTGCCCGGCGAGCCGCCGGTGGTCGTCAGCAGCGTCGGCGTCGAGCCGCCCGGCTTCGGCGCGGCCGACGCGACCGCGACCGCGGCGACGACGGCGCCCGCGACGGCGCCGGCGGCGGGAAGCGGCGACGCCGCCTCCGGCGACTGGGGCGGCCCCGACGCGCTCGCCGCGACCGCGACGACCGTCACGGCGGAGACCACGCCGGCGCAGAGCGCGCCGCAGGACGCCGCGCCGGCGGTCGAGGCGACCGCGCTCGACACCCCGGAGGCGGCCTTGCCGCCTCCGGCCGATCCCGGCTCCGCGGCGGCCGCTCCGGCGCCGCCGCCGGCCCAGGCGACGGCGGGCGCCTCGACTCCCTCGACCACGACGTCCTCCGGGACGTCGTCGTCTTCGTCGTCGTCGGCGACGACGGCGGGTACGACCGGCACCTCGACCGGCACCGCGGGCGGCACCTCGACGACCCCGTCCTGCTCGACCACCGGCGGCACGGGCTCGACCGGCGGCACCGGCACGACCGGCTCGACCGCCGGCGGCTCGACGGGCACGACCGGCACCACCGGCACCACCGGCACGACCGCCGGCACCTCGACGGGCACCACCGGCGGCACGACCGGGGCCGCCGCGTGCGACCCGGCGGGGAGCTCGACCGGGACGACCGGGTCGACCGCCGGCACGAGCGGCGGCACGGCGGCCGCCCCGCCGCCCGCGACCGTCACCGTCCTCGACGGCCCGGCGGCGCCGCTCACGATCACGAGCGGCACGGCCGGCAGCCCGATCGAGGTCGGCAACGCCGTCGTCAACGGCGGCACGAGCGCGCTCGCGATCACCGTCGACGGCCAGACCACCTACCGGACGCCGGCGAGCGTCTCGAGCCTCGACGCGAAGGGCCCGGCCCTCGTGATCGACGTCAACCAGGGCTCGATCGCGGCCCCGATCACCTACGACGGCGCTTCGCTCTCGCTCGTGCACTCCGCGAGCGCCTCCGACTGGACGGTCGCGGGCGACGGCACCGGCACCGTCTCGGGCGGCGGCGTCGCCTCGATCTCCTTCAAGAACACGACCCAGCTCGCGGCCGGCGGCCCGAACGACACCCTGCACGGCCCCGCGGCCGACTCGACCTGGAAGATCGACGCGCCCGGCGGCGGCACGGTCGCGGGCACGTCCTTCAGCGGCTTCGAGAGCCTCGCCGGCGCGCCCGGCAACGAGGACACCTTCGTCCTCGAGCCCTCCGGCGCCCTGGCCGGCGTCGCCGACGGCGGCCCCGGCGGCTACGACAGCCTCGTCGTCGACGGCCAGCGCGGCTCGATCGTCTCCAACCCGGCCGACGCCCACTCCGGCACGCTCGTGATCGACGGCGTCCCCTTCCGCTACGCGGGCCTCGAGCCGATCGACATCTCGGCGGCCAACGTCACCTTCAACGGCGCCGACGTCACCGGCAGCACCGAGGCGGGCGACAAGGACCTGATCAAGGTCAGCCCCGGCTCGAGCGGGTCGATCCAGATCCAGGACCGCGACCCCACCGACACGTTCGACCTGGCGGAGGTCCACACCTTCACGATCTCGGGGACGAGCTCGGTCACGATCAACGGCGGTCTCGGCACCGACACCGTCCGGTTCACGGGCGACTACAACGTCCCGAACTCGAACCTGACCGTCAACGCCGAGCACATCAAGGTGGACCCGGGCGTGACGATCGACGTCGGCACCGGGAACATCAGCCTCAACGCGGTCTACAAGGACAACGGGCTCAGCTTCTTCGGGATCACCACCACGATCCCGGTGCTCGGCGTCGACGGCCTCGTCGACATCAGCACGGACAAGGGCGACTGGGACTCGGGCACGAGCTACGACGCCGGCGACGTGGTCGTCGACCCGTTCGACGGGCTCCAGTACAAGGCGACGGGAAGCGTCTCGGGGGGTCTCGCGCCTCACAACGGAGGGAGCTGGACGCCCGCCGGCTCGACGAGCCTGACGGGCGCCGCGATCAACCTGACCGCGTTCGCCGGCTCGCTCAGCACCAAGGTCAAGGGCGGCGGGCAGACCCTGCCGGGCGACCTGATCGTCGACTCGGTCGCCGGCTTCGACGACGCCGGCAGCTTCACCCTGGACGACGCCGGCACGCCCAGGGCGTGCACCTACACCGGCAGGGACATCGACAGCACGAGCCATGCCGTGTTCAAGTTCCAGGGCGTCACGTGCTCGGGTCTCACCAACCCGGCCGACGGGGCCGTCATCACGAAGGACATCGTCGAGAACGGCAGCGGCGCGGGCATCAACCACGCCGGCCTCGACCTCGAGTACCACGCGAACGTCAACGTCCACGGCGCGACCGTGATCACCGCCACCGGCGACGTCACCCTCGCCAGCGCGATCGACGTCCGCGCGACGGCGAACGCGAACGGCGGGGCGGACACCGGGCCGTGGGTCTCGGGCACGCTCTACACGAAGGGCCAGATCGTCACCGACGGCGGCAAGCGCTGGGTGGCGACGAAGGACATCACCCCGAGCAACAGCACCGATGCCCCGAGCACCCACCACGGGCTCCTCGATTCCTGGTCCGAGGCGAAGGACCACGATGCCTCGGTCGCCGCCACCTTCGTGCTCGCCCTCGCCCAGAGCCAGCTCTCCGGCACGAGCTCGATCTCGGCGCCCGGCCACGACGTCTCGATCACCGCGAACGTCAAGACGAGCGCCGCCACGAACGCCGACTCGTCGGCCTCCGGGCTCGGCGCCGGCATCGCCGTCGCCGTGTTCGTCACCGACGCCGAGGCGTTCGTCGACAGCCGGGCGACGACGCCGGTGACCGCCCACAGCCTCACGATCAACGCCGACAGCGACAACACGGCGCCCGCGAGCGCCACGGCGAGCCCGAAGGGGTCCGACAGCAGCTCGACCCAGTCGACCGACGCCAACAAGCCGACGCAGGCGGCGAGCACGAACGTCGACGGCGCGGGCCAGACGCTGCCCGGCACGCTCAAGGTCAAGTCCACGGCCGGCTTCGCCACGGCGGGCACGATCAACGTGACCGGCGTCGGCAGCCCGTGCACGTACACGAGCATCGACGAGACCCACTTCAAGGGCGTCGCCGGGTGCTCCGGCACGCCGCTCGACACGGCGATCGTCACGGGCACCTCGGCGCAGCAGAAGGCCGCGGCCGACAACGGCAACCCCGCCGACGACAACTCGAAGACCGCCGACGGCGACCAGTCGAAGAGCGCCGCGCTCGCCGTGGTCGTGCTGATCTCGACCACTCAGGCCTACATCGCGCCCGCGTACATCTCGCCGGCCGACGCGCTCCTCACCCGCACGATCGCGACGTCGGGGGGCAACGACACGATCCACGCCGGCTCGAAGAACAACGCCTCGACGGTCGCCGACGCCGGCAACGTCAAGTTCTCGCCCGACGCGCCGACCCTGACCCCCTCGACGGTCGGCGGGTCGCTGCCCGACGGCACCTACTACTACAAGGTGACCGCCACCTTCGCGTCCGGCGAGAGCCTCCCGAGCGCCGAGACGAAGGTCGAGCTCACGGGCGGCGGCGGCTCGGGCAGGGTGGTCGTGAGCTGGACGGCCGTCGACGGCGCGACCGGCTACAAGGTCTACCGCGGCGACGCGACCGGCAACGAGACCCTCTTGAAGATCGTCCTCGGCGGCGGGACGACCACCTACAACGACACGAACACCGGCCCGGCCGGCGACGGCACGCCCGACGGCACCACGAAGCCGCCCACGACCGACACGAACTCCGGGATCGCCGTCGGGGTCGCGGTGACCGTCGCGGTGGTCAACACCAAGGCGTACATCGCCAAGAACGCCGTCGTGAACGCGGCGAGCCTCACGATCGACTCGAAGGCGCCCGGCGCCGACAAGTCGAGCTACACGTCGAGCGCGACGTCGGGCGCCGGCGGAACCGGCTCCGGAGGCGGCCTCGTCCTCGCGGGCGCGATCGGCGTCAACGTCGTCGTCTCGAACACGACCGCCGACGTCGAGGGCGCGGACCCGGTCGCGGTCAACGGCGACCTCACGCTGAACGCCCTCTCGAGTCTCGAGAGCGACGCGGCCGCGAAGGCGAAGCAGGACGGCGACGGCAAGGCGAGCGGCGTCGGCGCCTCCGTGGCCGTGAACGTGGTCAACGACACCACCACGGCCGGGCTCGCCGACAACAGCGTCACCGACGGCGCCCTGAACGGCGTCCACGACCTCACGATCACGGCGACGAGCACGGACGCGATGACCACCACCGCCGAGGGCGGCGCCTCGACGGGCAGCGGGAGCGTCTCGCTCGCCGCGCAGGCCGCGATCGCGATCTCGAACGTCACGACGACCGCGTCGGTGGGCGCCGGCGCGCCCCTCACGATCACCGGCAAGCTCGTGGCGCACGCGACGCAGAACGTGAAGACGACGACGAAGGCCTCGGGCGACACGAAGGGCGGCAATGCGGCGATCGGGCTCTCGCTCGCGCTGCTCGTCGCGAATCACGACGTCGAGTCGACGCTCGAGCGCGACCTCACCGCGGGCGGCGTCGTCAGCTTCACGGCCGACGGCTCCTCGGCCAACGACACCGAGGCGACGGCGAGCTCGACCGGCGCCGACGAGAAGAAGAGCTCGAACCCGGGCGACACGGACGCCTCGAACAAGGACGTCAACGGCAAGGCCGACGCCAACCTCGACGTCGCCAAGAGCAAGGACTCGAGCGGGAAGACCGCGAGCACGAGCACGCCGCCGGCCAAGAGCGGCGAGAGCGGCGGCACGAAGGTGACGGTCGCGGCGGCGGTCTCGATCGGGATCGTCGTGACGAAGGCCATCGCCAGGATCGCGGACACGATCACCGTGACCACGACGGGCGCGCTCAGCCTCGCCTCGAGCGCCAACACCGACTCGAAGGTCGTGACGAACGCGAGCGCCGTCAAGGCGAAGACCGCGAACATCGGCGCCGCCGTCTCGATCAACCGCCTGACGATCGACAACGAGTCGGTCGTCGGCGTCAACGACCTGATCAACTCCGACGGCCTGGGGCTCACCGCCTCGATGCGCAACGTCGGCGGCGACCAGAAGCACAGCATCGACACCCTGGCGACTTCGGGCGCGGGTGAGGGCAAGGTCGGCATCGCCGGCGCGCTGGCGCTGACCATCGCGGACGTGACGACGAACGCGGAGATCCACGCGAACTCGGGCCGAGGCCCTCCAGGGGACCAACTGGGTCTCCAGGACCTCACGCTGTCCGCGACCGCGACCGTGGAGAGCACGGCCAAGGCGGTCGCCAAGGACAAGGACGCAGGGACGGTCGGCATCGGCGCCGGGGTCGCCATCAACATCGTCGATGTCACGACCATCGCCTCTATCGACTCGGGCGCGGTCATCGACGACGGCACGGGCGCTACTCCCGGCGAGCGCCCGAAGGACGTCACGCTGACGGCCACCGGCAAGAGCACGATGCTGACCCACGCCGAGGCCGGCACCGACGGCAAGTCCGGCTCCGACCTCGCGCTCACGCCGACGGTCGCGATCTCGTATCCGACTGTCACGACCACCACCCGGATCCTCGGCGGCGCCTCGCAGAACCTCGCCGCCTCCGGGGCCGTCTCGCTGACGACCACGGAGGACACGAAGACGACCACCGAGGCGGATGCGAGCGCCGGCGGTGCGGACGTCTCGATCGGCCTCTCGCTCGCGCTCGCGGTCGTCAACGACGACGCGACCGCCACGATCGGCCGGAACGTCGCCGCGGACGGGGCCGTCGGCGCCGCCGCGAACGCGTCGTCCGACAACGAGAGCGAGTCGACCGCGAGCGCGAAGGGCGCGAAGACGGCGAGCACCGACAGCTCGGGCAAGGACGTCAACGCCAAGTCGGACGAGCAGCTCTCGAACGCCAACACCCAGCGCAACGCCAACATCAGCGGCGACTCGACGAAGGCGAACAACTCCTCGACGCCGAAGGCCGCCACGGGCGACAAGGGCGGGAGCAGCAGCACGTCGGTCCAGGTCGCCGCGGCCGTCACGATCAACATCGTCACCACGAGGTCGCTGGCCCAGCTCGCCGACGGGCTCACGATCTCGGCCGGCGGCGTCGCGAGCGCGAAGACGCTGGCCGAGACGATCGCGGAGGCGGTCGCCAAGGGCCAGACCGTCGGCACGGGCTCGAGCGACGGCATCGGCGTCGGCGTCTCGATCAACTTCGCCGACATCACGAACCAGGCGACGACCGGCTCGGCGCACGTGACCGCGACGGGTCTCGACGTCGAGGCGCTGATGAACGACAAGACGAGCGGCCTGATCCGGCGCTGGGACGACACGGCCAAGGAGTGGGTGCTCGTCGACCGCGGCAGCACCCTGCCCTACTCGCCCTCGAGCGGCGACTTCTTCGAGCTCACGAAGGCCGCTCCGGCCTCCACGCTCGTCGACGGCGCAAGCCAGGACGTCGGCACCTCGCACGAGCTCAAGGTCGTCTCCACGCGCGGGTTCGCGTCCTCCGGGTCGTTCACCGCCGTCGGGCTGACCGGGACGTGCAACTACAGCGGCACGAGCGGCGGGAACAAGTTCACGGGCATCAGCGGCTGCACCGGCACGCCCGAGGACAAGGCGATCGTCACCTCGACCACGGGCACGACCGTCAACGGCGGCGGCCAGCTCGTCGACGACACGCATCAGACCCTGGTCGTCGCCTCGACCGCGAGCTTCGGCTCGACGGGCTCCTTCACGGCGAACGGCCTCAAGGGCACGTGCAGCTACACGAGCAAGGACGCAACGCATCTCTTCGGCATCACCGGGTGCAGCGGGACGCCGGCCGACGTCGCGAAGCTCACGATCGTCCGGCCCGCGGGCGTGTACAAGTACGACGGCTCGGACTGGGTCGCACAGACGACGATCGGGCACGGCACCGAGCTTCCGGGCAGCCCCGCGGCCGACCAGCTCTTCCGCCTCGCCGAGCACGAGATCCGGGCGGAGGCCGACGCCGGCGCGGGCAAGACCGACGTCGGGATCGCGGGCGCCGTCGCGATCAACATCGTCACGAACGACAAGACCGAGGCGTTCGTGAAGGCCGGCGGGCAGGTGACCGCGAGCGGCGACGACGTCACCGTCAAGGCGCAGGCGAACGAGCTCGACCTGGCGAAGGCCGACACCGAGGCCGAGGACGCGAAGAGCGTCGGCGTCGGCGCGGCGGTGGCGCTGAACGTCCTCTCCTCGACGAAGACGCGCGCCGAGGTCGAGGACACGGCCGTGCTGAGCGGCGGCAAGGACGTCGACGTCGAGGCGCTCTCGCGCCGTCAGACCGAGACCGAGGTCGACATGGGCGCCTCCGGCGACGACACCTCGGTCGCGCCGGGCGTCGCGCTCGTCGTCGCCGACGGCGAGGACACGCTCGCGAGGCTCGGCACGGCGCCGGCGGGGCTGACCGCGACCGGCAAGATCACCGTCAAGGCGAAGCACGAGGGCGAGTTCTCCGCCGAGGCGAAGTCCGTCGCCGCCGGCAGCACCGCCGTCGGCGTCAGCATCGCGCTCAACATCGTCCTCAACTGGAACACGCTCGCCGAGGTCTCCCGCGACGTGCAGGGCACCTCCGTCGAGATCGGCGCCGAGTCGGCGACGAGCACGGAGGCGCACGCAGACGCGACGACGAAGGGCGCGGACAAGAACGAGTCCAAGGACGCCGACGAGCGCAAGCAGGGTCAGATCGACGACAACCCGAACACCTCCGGGAACTCGGACACGAGCTCGCTGCCGACGGCCAAGAACGGCGACGGCGCGAACGGCGGCACGAGCGCCGGCAACAGCCAGACGGGCGCCCAGGGCGGCGACTCCAACAGCGGCGGCGTCGGCGTCGCCGCCTCGGTCAGCCTCAACTGGGTCGTGACGACCAACGAGGCGAAGATCGGCGCCGGCGCGCACGTGACCGGCACGAGCGGCGAGGTGAAGCTGAGCGCCGAGAACTCCACGCAGGCGGCCGCGAAGTCGACCGGCGTCTCCGCCAGCGTCGACGGCACGCACGTGGCCGCCGCCGTCGGCGTCAACTTCGCCGACGTCACGAACGACGCCACCGTCGGGCAGGACGCGGTGATCGCCGGTGAGGGCGTCACGATCGAGGCGATCAACACGGGCGACAAGGAGAACGACCTGATCGCCTGGGGTCTCGCCGGCAGCGGCGGCGCGTCGCAGGACAACGGCGGCGCCAGCGTCGCGGCCTCGATCGCGGTCGAGGTCGTCTTCTTCCACACCCAGGCCTCGATCGCGAAGGGCGTCCACGTGATCTCGAACGGCGGCGTCGAGGTGAAGGCGCGGAACGCGATCGGCCTCCAGAACCTCGCGCTCTCCGGCGCGGCCTCGGCCGGCGGCGCCTCGGTCGGCGGCGCCATCGTCGTCAACGTCTTCCCCGACATCACCACCGTGGCGTTCGTCGACTCCGAGGTCGCGCCGCACCGGACGCAGATCGACGCGCTCGGCGAGATCGCGATCACGGCCGCCTCGTCGGTCAAGGAGGCGCCCGGGATCCCGATCCCGGTCATCGGCACGCTGCCGGCGTTCTCCTCGATCGCCGTCGCGGGCGCCGCCTCGACCGGCGGCGCGGCGGTCAGCGGCTCGGTGATCGTCGACGTCTTCTTCCTGACGACGAAGGCCTGGCTCGCCGACGGCGCGCAGGTCAACCAGCATCCCGAGCGCCTGACCGGCTCGGTCAGCGGGCAGGACGTCTCGGTCACCGCGACCGACGACACCTCGCTGACGAACCTCGCCGGCACCCTCAGCTTCTCGAGCAGCGGCGCCGGCGTGGGCATCGGGATCGTCGTCGAGGTGATCCAGAAGCAGGTCGAGGCGTCGATCTTCCAGAACAGCGTCGTCGACGCCGACGGCTCGATCGCGGTCTCGGCGAGCGCGACCGAGAACTTCCACTCGTTCGCCGTCGACGTCGGCGTCTCGACGTCGAACGCGGCCGTCGACGGCTCGGTGATCGTCGTCGTCGTCAACGCGAGCGACGACCCCGTCGCCAAGGCGAGCGTGACCGGCACCGTCCACGCGGGCGAGTCGCTCGACGTGACGGCCTCCGACGGCTTCACGGCGCTCCTGCTCGCCGGCGGCGCCGCGATCAGCGGCGGCTCGGCGGGCGTCGCCGTCTCGGTCGTCGTGATCGACCGCCACGGCCGCGTCGACGCGGGCGTCGGCGCGAACAGCGACCTCCAGGCCAGGGGCGGTCACGGGCTCAAGGTCTCCGCGAGCCAGACCGAGGACCTGAAGCTGATCGCGGTCGGCGGCGCCGGCGGCGACAGCGCGGGGGTCGCCGGCTCCGTCGTCGTCGACATCCAGACGAACCACACGCTCGCGCACGTCGGCGACGGCGTCACGGTCGGCGGGCCGAGCGCCGGCGTCGAGGTCTCGGCGACGGACACGACCACCGACCTCTCGCTCGCGGGCACGATCGGGATCGGCGGCACGGCCGGCGTCGGCGTCGGCGTCGTCGTCGACGTCTTCAGCAAGGACACCGAGGCCTCGATCGGCAAGGGCGCGAGCGGGAAGGCGATCACCGTCTCGGGCAACGTCGTGGTCAGCGCGAAGTCGACCGAGACCTTCACCGAGATCTCGGTCGGCGGCGGCTTCGGCGGCACCGCCGCCGTCAACGTCCAGGCGGCGGTGCCGGTGATCAACGTGACGACGAAGGCGTTCGTCGCCGACGGCACGAGCTCGCTCGACGGCGAGGTCGTCAGCGCCGGCGGCAGCGTCGGGGTGACGGCCGACGAGGCGATGACGCTCAACGTGATCGCGGGCAACATCAGCGGCGGCGGGAGCGCGGCCGTCGGCGCGGCGGTCTCGGTGCCGGTCGTCAGCAAGGAGACGCACGCCTGGATCGGCAACCACGCGAAGGTCGGCGCCGCGGGCGGCTCGGCGATCACCGTGCCCACCGGGACGTACACCCTCGAGGCGAAGGACACGCGCTTCAACCCGGCCGCGGACATCAGCGGCGGCGACACGGTCGACGTCCACTACACGGGCAACCTCCAGAACGGCGACGAGGTGCGCTACGACGCCGGCGGCGGCACCCCCGTCACCGGCCTCACCGACGGCGGGCTCTACTACGTGAAGGTGCTCGACGGCCAGCACGTGCAGCTCTACGCGAGCCCCAGCTTGAGCGGCTCGCCGATCTCCCTCTCGGGCGGCAGCGGCGAGAACCACCGCCTGTTCCCGACGAACGAGGCCGCCCCGACGCAGGACGCGTCGCCGCGCTTCAACCCGGCCGACCTCGGCGCCGGAGGCGACGTCGACTACAGCACGAGCACGTTCCACCTCCCGTACGACCCGAACATCGCGGACGGGGACAAGGTCGTCTACAGCGCCGGCGGCGGAACCCCGATCGGCGGCCTCGTCGACGGCGGCAAGTACTACGCCGCGAACGTCGGCGTCGCCTGCGCGCACTGCCTCCAGCTCCAGACGAAGGACGAGACGACCGGGACGATGACGCTCGTCACTCTGACGAACCCCGGCCCGAACGCCGGCAAGTCGCACAGCATCGTGCCGGGCGGCAGCACGCCGTCGGGCGACGCGAGCGCGACCGGACCGCGCGTCATCACCGAGCAGACCGACAGCTTCCGCGGCGTCGCGGTGACCGCGAACAACTCCGACAACGTCGGCGGGTTCGGGATCAGCTTCGGCTTCAGCGGCACCGCGGCCGTGAACCTCGCCGGCGTCGTCAACGTCGAGAACATCCACACCTCCGCCCACATCGGCGACTCGGCCAAGGTCAACTGCGGCGTCGACTGCACGACCAACGTCAGCAGCCCGAACGGCGCCCAGTCGGTCCGCGTGGCCGCGGCGAACCAGTACTACGAGCTCGAGGTCGCGGCCTCGCTCGCGATCGCCGGTACGGCCGGCGTCGCCGTGCCGGTCACCGTGCGCGTGGTCAACATCGACACGTACGCCTACATCGGCAACGGCGCCGCGGTGAACGCGGAGAAGGACATCTCGGTCACGGCGAACGGGCGGGACACGGTCGTCGGCGTGACCGCCGGGGCCGGCGGCGGCACGGTCGGCGTCGCCGGCACGGTCGCGGTCACCGTCGCGAACGTCCACACGTACGCGTGCACGGGCACGCCGACCTCCCCCGCGTACAAGTGCCAGACCGGCGGCGCGACGCTCAACGCCGACAACAACGTCCTCGTCTCGGCGACCGACGACTCGAAGTTCGTGCTGATCACCGTGGCGATCGGCGCCGGCTACGTCGGCGTCGGGCTCGCGGTGGGCGTCGCCGTCCTCCACAAGGAGACGGCGGCGTTCCTCGGCGCCGGCAGCGTCGTGAACGCGAAGGCGCTCGGCGGCGCCGCGCTCACGACCGTCCCGGACGGCACCTTCAACGGCGGCACGCAGAAGTACGGGACGCACGGCTCGTTCAGCGGCCTCGCGGTCGAGGGCGCCTCGAGCGAGGACGTCTTCGGGCTCGCCCCGGCGATCGGCGCCGGCTTCGTCGGCGTCGCCGGCGGCGTCGGCGTGACGCTGATGGACGTCACCACCACGGCCTTCATCGGCCCCGACTCGCAGGTGAACACGGCGGGCGGCGCCGGCGGCAGCCAGTCCGTCAACGTCTCGGCGGTCGACTACTTCAAGTCCCTCACGATCGCCGGCGGCGCCGCCTTCGGCTTCGTCGGCGTCGCGGGCGGCGTCGACGTCGGCGTCGCCGACACGAGCGCGCAGGCGTACATCGGCATGGGGTCGAACGTGCACGCGGCGCAGGACGTCGAGGTCAACGGCCTCTCCCGGAAGGAAGTCCAGACCTACGCCGTGAGCGTGGGAGGGGGCTTCGTGGGCGTCGGAGCGTCGGTCTCCGTCTGGTCGGTCGGGACCGAGACGAACAGCAACTACCAGAACGCCGACGGGCCCGACAAGGGCACGTGGTCGTCCGGCGCCGACTACCACACGGGCGACGTCGTCGTCGACTCGTTCGACAGCAAGAGGTACGTTGCCCGCTGCGACATCACACCGAACGTCGACTGGGACAACTCGACCGACTACAACAAGTGCCGTGTCGTCCACGACCCCGGCGACGGCAACCTCTACCAGGCCCTCGTCGACAACCCGAGTCACGCGTCGCAGCCGCACAGCAACCTGGCCCAGTGGTCGCTGTACACGTCGCCTGCTCCTCACGGCGACCCGACGAGCTGGGAGCCGCCGACCGACGCGCTCCACACGACCAAGGGCGACAGGCAGGACGCGAGCGGCAGCATCGCCGGCGCCGACATGGCGGCCTCCGGGAACTCCGACAACGGCGGCGGCTCGCCGCCCGCGTGGGCCCCCGGGCCGTACAGCGCCGGCTCCTACGTCAGCTTCGACGGCCACGTCTGGAAGGCGAAGCAGGACGTGCAGGCCGGAAACCAGGCGCTCAACCCCGAGCAGAACTCGCAGCCCGGGACCTCGCACGACGACTGGGCGCAGGAGGTCGACGGCTACAAGGGCGTCTTCAACGGCACGACCTCGAGCGCGCCCGCGCCGGCCTGGGTCTCGGGGACCGCGTACGAGAAGGGCGACAAGGTCAGCTTCGGCGGCTCCACGTACACCGCCAGGGTCGACATCACCCACCTCACCACCGACCCCAAGACGAACACGGAGGAGTGGTGGAACGCGGACTCGCAGGACAAGACGAGCTCCCGCATCGCCGCCGCGCTGGCCGGCCCGCAGGCGAGCGTCAACGGCGCGGCCGCGAGCGTCGGCGGCAGCGCGGCGACGAGCGCGATCGCGCACGTCCCGGGCGCCGGCACGACGGCGACGATCGACTCGAGCAGCCTCCACGCCACGACCGTCGTCGCCGGCGGGCACGTGAACGTGATCGCCAACGACGTCCTGACCGTCTTCGGAGTCACCGGGGCCGTGGCCGCCGGTGCGGTCGGCGTCGGCGGCTCGGTGCAGATCCTGAACATCGAGAGCAACACCGACGCGGGGATCGCGCCGTACGCGACGATCTCCGGCGGCGGCGGCGTCACCGTCTCCGCCAGCATGGACGAGCACTCGACGCCGATCTCGTTCGCGGCGGGCTTCGGCATCGTCGGCGTCGGCGCCGACGTCGCCGTCGTGACCGACACGGGCAACCAGAACGCGCACATCGACGACCACGCCGCGATCGACCGGGCCGGCGGCGGCGGCCTGACGGTCTCCGTCAGCGCCACCCGCGACCTGCACGCGTACGCGATCGGCGGCAGCGGCGGCGGGATCGCGGCCGGGGCCGCGGTGGCGGTCGTGAGCGTCGGCGGCAACGCGTCGGCGACGATCGGCGACGTGGCCGTCGGCAACGGCGGCGCCACCCCGCTCGCCGGTCTCAACGTCACCGCCTACGACAGCGTCAACCCCGACACGTACGTCGTCTCGGTCGCCGCCGGCATCGGCTTCGGGCTCGGCGTCGCCGTCTCGGTCGTCAACCTCAGCGGCACGCTCAAGGCCTCCTCCGGGGCGCACGGGTCCGTGGCGGGCGCCTTCAACGTCACCGCCGACGGCCACCACAACGCGAAGGTGTTCAGCCTCACGGTCGGCACCGGGCTCGTCGCCGTCGGCGTGACCGTGGACAAGATCACGAACGCCCGCAACACCGAGGCGGGCACGCTCGCGAGCGGCAACATCACGATCACCGACAACTCGCCCGCCAAGATCCAGGCGACCGCGAGCAACAACGTCGACGCGCTCGCGCCTGGAGGCGCGGCGGGCGGCGTGACGATCGCGGTCATCGTCGCGATCGCCACGCTCTCCGGCCACACGACCACCGACGCCGAGGGCGGCGTCACCGGCGCGAGCTCGATCCTGATCAGCTCGCTCGCCGACAACACGGCCACCGCTCACACGGTCATCGCCAGCATCTCGGTCATCGGGCTGTCCGGCGGGGTCGCGACCGCGACCATCGACTCCGGCGCCGACATCGAGACGACCGTCGGCGCGGGCGCGACGCTCGGCGCGTCCGGCCCGGTCACGGTCGAGGCGAAGACGCGGAACACGCACAACACGGCCACGGCCACCGCCGAGGGCGGCTCCGCGGGCCTGCTCTTCGCCGGCGTGCTCTTCATCGCCGTCGCGACGATCGAGGGCAGCGTCCAGGCCCACATGAACGGCAACGTGACGAGCGGCTCCTCGCTCGACGTGAACGCCACCGGCGTCGACGACGCGGAGGCGAAGACGCTCGCCGGCGGCCTCAGCCTCGGAGGCGCGCTGGCCGGCTCGCTCTCCTTCGCCGACATCACGAAGGAGGCGGACGTCGTCGCCGACGCCTCGAAGGACGCCGACCTGAGCCTCGGCGGCGCCAGCACGATCGAGGCGAGCGGGACCAACACGGCGACCGCGACGGCCCGGGTGATCAGCTTCGGCCTCGTCGCCGGGATCGCCATCTCGGTGCCGACCGCCAGCGTGGGCGCCGCGACCACCGCCGGCTACGACGGCTCGGTCACCGGCGGCGGCGGCCTCACAGTCAAGGCGACGGGGATCGACACGGTGACCGTGGACTCGAAGCCGATCGCGATCGGCATCGTCGCCGGCACCGGCGCGGCGGCGGACGCCGAGATCACGACCGACGCGAAGGTCGTCGCCGGCGTCGGCAGCGACGCCAGGCTGGACGTCGGAAGCGGCAGCGACGTCAACGTCGAGGCGCACGTCACGAACAAGGTCGAGGCGACGATGGACTCGACCGCGTTCGGCGGCCTCGCCGTCAGCCTCATGTTCTCCGACGCCCACGACCGCGGCGGCAGCCGGGCGTACTTCGACGGCGAGCTCGTCTCGGCGAAGGAGCTGAACGTGACGACCACCGTGAGCCGCTCGGTCGAGGCGCACCTGTTCGTGGTCGCGATCGCCCTGGTCGGCGCGGCGACCTTCGTCGACGCGACCTCGACGATCGGCGACGGCGGAGCGGCGCCCGACGAGGTCTCGATCGGCGGCACGGCGAACATCCACAGCCCCGGCACCGCGATCACCCTGTACGCGAACAGGGGCGCGAACATCTTCTCGGAGACCAACGGCGGTGCCGGCGGCATCCTCGGCGCGGCCGTCGTGATGAAGGCCGTGTCGACGATCGGAGGAACGGTGCGGGCCTCGGTCGGCAACGGCGCCACGATCGGCACGAACGCGGGCAAGCCGAGCTCGCTCTCCGTGAAGGCCGAGGACTACTCGACGGCGAAGGCGAACGCGACCGTCGGTTCGGGCGCCCTCGGCTTCAGCGCCGGCGGCAGCACCACCGAGGCGACGGCTTCGCCGACGGTCGACGCGTTCATCGGCTCCAACGTCAAGATCGTCCTCGCCGACGGCCTCGGCCACGACGTGACGGTGACGGCGCTGGTCGACGACGCCGAGGCGGACGCGCAGGCGAAGAGCTTCAGCGGCGCGCTCGGCATCACGGTCGGCGCGCCGTATGCAAGGGCGTTCTCCGAGCCGTCGGTGCACGCGTACATCGGCAGCGGCACCACGATCGTCGCCGGCGGCGCCGTGAAGGTCGACGCCGAGAGCAACGCCACCGGCAAGCTGCCGCCGCTCGACGACTACATCAAGGGACTTACGCCGGACGACGGCTCGACTGTCGCGTCGGCGACCGAGGACTCCGTCACGTTCCTCTCGCACGGGCTGAACACCGGCGACCAGGTGCTCTACCAGTCGACCTGCAGCTGCCCGATCTCCGGTCTGCACGACAACCACCAGTACGGCGTGATCGTCCTCGACGAGAACACGCTGCGGTTCGGCGCGACGTTCACGGGCGCCTCGATCGACGCGGACAGCGTCGGGAGGGTCCAGGGCGTCGACACGAACCGGTCGATGATCCGCACCGTTGCGCCGCACGACCTCGAGACCGGCGACGCGGTGATCTACCGGACGGCCGGACCGAGCATCAGCAGCAGCTTCGGCGACGGCCAGGTCCTCTACGTCCGCAAGATCGACGACTTCACGTTCGAGCTCTACACGGCCCTCGCCGCCGCGACGTCGCCGGTGCTCGACTTCACGAGCGTCAGCAGCAATTTGATCAACGACGGCGGCCAGTTCGCCGACGGCCAGCGCGTCACGTACAAGAGCCCGGCGCCCCTCTACTTCGGCAACAAGTCCGTCGACGTCTCCACCGACGCTTTGTTCGGGATCCACCCCTCGGGCGACTGCTCGGGTTGCAACGACATCTACCTCGGCTACCACGACCCGGTGACGAGCACGAGCGACGGCGACCTCTTCGGGCACGGGCTCTTCGAGGGCGAGGCGGTCATCTACCAGGTGAGCGATCCGAGCATGCACATCGTCGGGCTGACCGACGGCGGCCTCTACTACGTGCACCTCGGCGGCGGCGGCGCCGGCCTGCTCGACGGGTCGTTCACCGTCCAGCTCGCCACGAGCTACTGCAAGGCCACCGGCGACGGCTGTAGCCAGGACCTCATCGCCCTCGGCCGCTCGGGGGTCACCAACGCGGACGGCGCCACGCACGCGCTGCGGCCCGCCCCGATCCACGGCCTGACCGACGGATTCACGTATACGGTGCGCCGCGACGACGGCACGCACATCGCCCTGCAGCCCGCGGGCGGCGGCGGCGACATCACCCTGAGCATGACCTATCCCGGCTCGGGCGGCCACGTCGTCGTCGGCGGCGACTCGCACGACTCGAATCAGCACCTCTTCACCGCCGGCGCGCCGCTCAACACGTCGCTCGGCTGCAGCGGCAACCCGTGCGGCCAGCAGGTCTACCTGAAGCTCACGGGGTCGCTCCCCTCGACGACGTCGCAGAAGCTGCTCGAGCCCGACGGCAGCTCGATCCGCGGCAGCTCGCCGCCGAGCGGCAACGGCGAGACGAGCGCGTCCGCCGGCGGCGGCGGCGGCGCGGCGATCGCCGTCGCGGTGCCGACGTCCCGTGTGGTCGTCAACCCGACGGTCAAGTCGTACGTCGCGGCGAGCACGGTGACGGTCGGCGGCGACTTCTGGGTGACGTCGAACGTCGCGACGAGGACGCACGCCAACAGCGAGAACGGCTCCGGCGGCCTCGTCGCGATCCCGGACGTCGACGCGTCGATCGTCGGCGACGGCGACAACAAGGGCGTTCCGGGCGCCCACAACAACACCTCGTTCATTGGCGCCGACTTCGGCAGCGACGGCATCACCGGCGACACCGCTCCGGGCACGGCCCAGGTGGACGGCAGCGGGATCACCATCGTCGCGGGCGGCAACGTGAAGCTGATGGCGACGACGTTCATCACGTCGTCGATCAGGGCGCACACCGACAGCGGCGGCGCCGGCGACTTCAGCAACGCGAGCGCGCTCGTCAGGCTCGACGACAACACCACGACGATCATCGGCAAGAACGCGAACGTGACCGGGTCGACCGTCGCGCTGATCTCGAAGACCGGCGGCAACAACACGGGCACCGCCGACTCGTTCGTCCTCGCCCTGTTCGGCAGCTCCGACGACGACATGGACTTCAGGCTGAACTCGCGCGCCAACGCGATCCTCGACGGCGACACGACCTCGACCGGGAAGGTCACCGGCGAGCACGGCGTCGACGTCCGCGCCTACCACGAGAACGAGACGTGGAGCTACTCCGGCTCGTTCACGTGCATCTGCTTCGACTTCCACATCGGCCACGACGTCGACACGAACGTCACGCTGAGCGACACGAGCTCCGGCCACCAGGGCATGACCGTGGTCGCCGCGCCCAGGATCATCCTCTGCAGCTCGCCTGCGGACACGAACTGCCACACCCGCGATCCGTTCTACGCGACGCCGCTCGACACCTCGACCGGCGACACGAACCTCGCGCTCTACGTCCAGGCGGAGTTCGGCGCCAACGTCGACTCGCCGAACACCGCGAACAGGAACATCCACTGGAACTCCGACGTCGTCCTCTACGCCGGGCCGAGCCCGCTGCTGATCGTCGGCGCGGACGGCAAGGTCGTCACGTCGATCAACATCAAGGTCAACGGCATCTGGGCGCCGGCCCCCGGTGACGCGCTGACGACGTACCCGTCGCCGGTGATCGAGGTCGACGACCTCGTCAACGACGACAGCGGCAACGTCTGGATGCAGAGCGCGAGCGGCCACATCGACGGCGGCGTCGGCACGGCCGTCAGCCCGCACTGGTGGGGCACGTTCTACTACCGCGACAACTGGCAGAAGGTCACGATCCTGAACCACTCGAGCCGCGACCTCGTGATCGACAACATCGACCCGATCAACCGCGACGTGAACCTGCACCCGCGCGTGAAGGAGAACGCGCCCGGCGGCGACCTCGCCGACGCGAAGTTCTCGATCGTGCGCCAGGTCGACCCGACGCTGATCACGATCACGAACGACTTCCACCCGGTCAGCGGCGCCGGCCCGAACCTGCTGATCAACGGCTTCATCGACAACCCGATCGGCCAGACCGACATCACGAGCCAGTACGGCCCGATCTCGGCCTCGACCATCCGCGGCGGCGCGACGAGCTCGCCGTACACCTCCTCGCCGCCGAACACGCCGCACACGAGCCTGATCCGCTCGAACATCGTCCACCTCTACGCGGGCACGAGCATCGGCGCCTCGAACGCCTGCGTGTACGACCACGACACGACGGGCTGCGGCGCGAGCCCGAAGCTCTGCCTCGACACCGCCGCGCCGTGCGTCAACGTCGACCTGGTCGTGTGGGCCGCGCACCCGGAGGAGTTCACGAGCTTCTCCGGCACGAGCACCTACGTCGACCTGAAGACGCTCCTGCGCGACTCCGACAGCGCGCCGGTGGGCACGCCCGTGATCCCGATCAAGTCGATGGTCGCCGGGGACAGCATCTACGTGCTGCTCCAGCCGACCGTCTACCAGACGCACGCGCCGGCCGTGCCCGGGATCAACGTGCAGGTCACGCCCGACGCCGGCCCGTTCTCGAGCCCGCCGTACTACGTCACGTTCTTCCACCCGGACGGCTTCCGCTGCGACTACCCGGCCGGCTCGGGCTGCCCGACCCCGCACCGCGAGCTCGGGGCGTTCGCCGACGACGCCGAGAAGCTCGTCGACAGCACGTACGACTTCCGGATCCTCGACGCCGGCGCCGACGGCCCGCAGGGCGACGTCACCCTCGACGCGGCCGACCCGTTCGGCACGACCGTGATCAACATCCAGGCCTACATCGACCTGCACCGGCGGAGCGGCGACGTCCACATCCACACGAACGGCTTCGTGATCGCGACGGAGAAGGCGCGCGTCGGGAACAACCCGGGCGACCTCCGCGTCGGCCAGATCGTCTCGACCGACGGCGACGTCACGCTCTACGCCCCCGGCGCGATCCTCGACGCCGACGAGGACTTCGCGCAGGTCGCCTACGACACGATCGTCGACGCGAACGCCGACGTCGTCGGCCGGAACATCACGATGACCGCCGGCGACAACAACGGCGCCCCGGCGCGGAACGGCGACCCCGGCACGATCTCCGGCCACGGCGGCGTCGGCGTCCCGAAGAATTTCCTCGAGGTGCACGTCGACGCCGACGGCGGCCTCCTCGGCGTGCTCACGATCACCGACACCGCCTCGGCGCGCACCGCGTGGAGCATCGACTCCCTGCCGCCGGCCGACCCCGGCGCGGGCACCGGCACCTTCGGCGTCTTCGTCACGCAGACCGCCGACGACATGCAGGCGAACCGGATCCTCACGAACGGCGACGCCTCGCTGGTGGCGCTGAACGGCTCGCTCCGCGACGCCCGCAACGCCGGCTCCGGCGACAACACGCAGTTCGGACTCCCGAACGTCGAGGCGAACAACGTCGACCTCAAGGCTCTCTGCGACGCGGGCACGCCGAACCCGGAGTGCGGCGACGTCGGCGCCCGCGGGCCGCCCTTCGTCGACGAGCTCGGGAACGACTTCAAGATCGACTCCGGCCACGGAGACACGCAGAACCCGTCGGACGTGATCGTCGGCCGGGTGGGTATCGAGGCCGAGTCGAGCATCTACCTGACCGAGACCGCCGGCGCGCTCAACGTCCTCGTCGCGCAGGCCCTGAACGGCAACCTCCGCCTGACGGTGCGGGAGCACTCGGGCCTCGGCGACGACCTCAACCTGATCCTGCCGTACGACGGCGACACCCTGAAGCCGGCGCAGAACCGGAACGCGATCCTGGTCGACTACAGCGGCATCGACAACGCCAAGCGCGACATCGTCGTCGGCGCGGCGGTCGTGAACACTGCGTCGATCAACGCCCAGAACGGCTGGATCCTCCTCCGCGCCGGCGACAACGTCGCGCTCGGCGGCCTCCGCCTGAACCCGGACTTCACCGGCACCGTGAGCTTCACGAACAACGGCGGCGGCGGCACCGGCGACACGATCTCCTCCGCCGACCCGGCCTGGGCCGCCGCGGCGTTCGCCGTCGGCCAGGCGATCACCGTGACCGGCGCCGGCGCGAACGACGGCACCTACCACATCGTCGAGGTGGTGAGCCAGACGACGGTGCGCCTCGCCGAGAAGAGCGTGCTGACGACCGCCTCGGGCATCCACGGCGTCACGGTCTCGGCGCAGCTCTACCCGGACGCGCTCCTGGATCCCGGCCCGGGCTCGCTGACCGACGAGCAGCGGGCGAAGACGCAGAACACCAAGGTCGTCGCCGGGAAGTGGATCGACCTCCACGGCGACTACGACGCATTCAGCCCGTCCCCGAACGGCGGCGGGCAGCTCGACAACGGCGTCGGCACCGTCATGCGCCTGCACGGCACGATCACGCCAGGCCCGCTCTCGAGCGCCTGCTCCACCGAGTTCGAGCCCGGTCGCGACTGCAACGTGACCCGGATCTTCGGGAACGTCGACTCGGACACGATCGTCTTCGACCAGACCTTCCTGGGCGGCAAGACGCGCGCCTTCGGCTCGGTCGCGCCGACCTGCGCGCCCACGACGACGTACGCGGACTGCGTCAACGAGTGGGCGGCGCCGGCCTCCGACGCCGAGGACTTCTTCGCCGTCCACCAGCTCCAGACGATGTTCACGGCGCTCGCGAACGCGAATACGCAGCCGAACGGCCCCGGCGGCGACGTCACCGCCGGTCACACGCTCACCCTCGACGGCCAGTCGGGCACCGACACCTACGTGGTCGACACGACGGGTAGCCAGCCGTGCTTCCAGGGGAGCGGCGACCCGAGCACGGCCTGCCACAACTACGTGATCAACGTGCTCGACACGGGCGCGCCCGACGACGGCTCCGACGTCCTCGTCGTGAACGGCGTCGACGGCCCCGACGCGGGCGACGGCAGCGACTGCAGCGGCTACCAGGACGTCGCCCAGACGATCCAGTGCCCGACCGACGACATCTTCCTGCTGCGCCGCTCGAGCTACATCGGCGCCTACCCGACCTCGGCGGACGAGAGCGAGGTCGCCGACGACCCGGCCTTCGTCGCGCTCCTGCACGGCAACTTCGGCACGCAGACGAAGCCGCCGGCGACGACGGGCATCGACCTGGCGCTCTGCTACTCGAGCTCCGGGAGCTGCGAGCCGGGCCGGCGGCTGACCGCCGTCTCAGGAGCGCCGTTCACCGCGGCGAACGGCTTCCTCGCCGGCCTGCGGATCCACCTCGGCGGCGGCGACTCGGGCGTCTGGGCCGGCGACTACACGATCGACCAGGTCGACCCGCTCGGGCACTACATCGTCCTCGCGGAGACGCTCCCGACCGGCATCTCGCTCACCACCGAGCAGGTGCCGACGAGCGACGTCCACCTGCACGGCGTCACGGTCGGCCTGCTGCTCGGCGACGTCACGACGCCCGACCGGAACGGCGACCCGGCCTTCCGCAACCAGAACTACGAGCGCATCAACTACGACGCCTCGATCAACGGGCGGCTGGTCGTCAACGGCCTCGGCGGCAACGACGCCTTCTTCACCGACGACAACTCGGCGATCACGACCCTCGACGGCGGCCTCGGCAACGACAGCTTCCAGATCGGCCAGATCTACGGCCTCTCGCGCGACGGGTTCACCTTCGGCGCGGGCTCGCCGGACTGCGACCCGCGCCTCACCGGCCCGAACCCGGCCGACCCGCTCATGCGCGACACGAGCTGCGGCTCGCTGAACCGGCAGGACGTCTTCGGCACGGTCGCGACCACGCGCGGCTGGCTCAGCGCCGGCGTCTCGCAGCCGCTCGTCGCGGTCGGCGACGCGGGCGACGACGTCTTCACCGTGTACTCGAACCAGGCGCCGCTGCGGCTCGAGGGCAACGACGGCAACGACCTCTTCACCGTCCGCGGCTTCGCGCTCGCGCAGACGAAGCTGAACGGCGGCGACCCGACCGCGCCCGACTGCGACCCGAGCCCGGCGAACCCCGACTGCGAGATCGTCTGGATCAACGCCGCCGACCAGATCGCGATGCCGCGCCTCACGAGCGGCTTCTCGACCGCGGCCGAGAGCGACATCCGCACCGGCGCCGGCCAGAACCAGGTCGAGTACAACATGAACGCGCCGGTCTCGGTCGACGGCGGCGCGGGCTTCGACAAGCTCGTGATCCTCGGCACCGAGTACGCCGACCACATCGTCGTCACGTTCAACCACGTCTACGGCGTCGGCGTCTCGGTCTCGTACGTCAACATCGAGGTGCTCGAGATCGACGCGCTCGAGGGCGACGACACGATCGACGTCCTCTCGACCTCGCCCAAGGTCGCGACGCGCGTGATCGGCGGCCTCGGCAACGACACCATCGACGTCGCCGGCGACGTCACCGGCGACGTGTTCTCGCTCGACATCGACGGCACGAGCGGCACGCTCAACCACGCCGTCTCGTCGCTCGACCCGAGCTACGACGGGATCGTCGCGAATGGCGTGCAGTACAGCGTCGCGCGGGCCGGCCAGGGCGGCGTCGTGATCACCGAGAACGGCGGCGGCACCGCGGTCTACGAGGGCGGCTGCTTCGCCGAGGGCCTGACCCTGCCGAGCTGCACGACGCCGCTCTCCGGCACGCCGGTGCCCGCGCTCGACTCGTACACGGTCCACCTGGCCACCAAGCCGGTGTGCGACCCGAGCGTCCCGGCCGGGAGCTGCTACGTCTACGTCACCGTCAGCGCCGCCTACCCGCCGAACTCCGAGCACCCCTCGCTCGGCGGCCCGTACCCCGACGGCCCGCCCGACCAGTCCGGCTGCCCGGGCACGACGCGCTGCGACGGCGACACGATCCTCGTCGCGACGACGACGTCCGGCTCGAGCCCGAGCTACTGCACCAACGCCGACGGCTCGAACTGCGCCTTCTACCGCCAGATCACGCTCAACGGGCAGACGGCCTACGTCTCCGACCGCTCGATCGTGCTCAGGTTCAGCGACCTCGACTTCTCGACCGACCAGAAGGTCTTCGTCTGGGCGGTCGACGACGGCCGCGCCGAGGGCAACCGGATCGTCACCGTCAGCCATTCCGTCATCCAGGCCACCTGTGACCAGAACGACCTGAAGGACTGCTACGACGGCGCCGTCGTCCGGAACGTCGAGGTGACGATCTACGACGACGACACGCCGGGCGTGCTCGTCACCGCGCTCGACCCGAACACGCTCGATCCGGACAACTCGAACCTCGTGCTCGAGGGCTGGGGCGACCCGGGGAGCGCGCTGCACCCGGTCACCGAGCAGCTCGACCGCTACTCGATCTCGCTCGCGAGCGCGCCGGCCGGCACTGTCGTCGTCGACGTCGCCCTGAGCGACATCGCGCCCGACCCGACGCGGCTCTGCCTGGGAAGCGACGACCCGGTCTGGACGGGCGCGCCGTTCTTCGGCAGCAACCGCTTCAGCCAGGGCCCGAACACGGCGCTCGTCCCGACCGACCCGACGACCTGCCGGCAGGGCTCCGGCCTCTACACGGCGACGTTCGACTCGACGAACTGGTTCGTGCCGCTGATCGTGACGCTGCACTCGCGCAACGACTACGCGCCGGAGGACCCGCACTCGACCACGCTCGAGCACACGATCGACGCGGCCTCGACCGACACGGCGTACAAGGCGTTCACGCCCGCGATCGACGAGCGGCTCGACGTCCTCGTCCTCGACGACGAGAACCCGGGCGTGTTCGTGCTCGAGAGCGACGGCACGACGGTCGTCACCGCCTGCGGCGCCGACTGCGGCACGCCGGGCGCCGGAGACGACTACCTGCTGCGGCTCGACAGCCAGCCGACCGCGATCGTGAAGATCGGGATCGTCACCGACGGCCAGGTCGACGTCGACGGCTGCACGGTCGACACGAGCCGCGTCAAGCTCGAGCAGGTCGGCGGGCTCCAGGCCGCGCAGGCCTTCAAGGGCAACATCACCTTCAGCGGCGGCGTGATCACGCGCGCCAACGGCTCCGACCTCGGCAACTTCGTCGCCGAGGGCTTCCAGAAGGACATGCGCATCCGGCTCGCCGGGACCGGCACGTCCGCGGACGGCGACTACGTGATCGTCGACCTCACCGCGACGACTCTCACGGTGGTCCCGGCGCCGGCCCTGCCCGGCGGCGCGCCCGGCACGCCGCCCGCGACGACGCTGATCGCGACCGGCGTCTTCATCGACCAGCTCGAGGACAGGGGCGTCTACCAGGGCGAGATCGCCTACGACCCGAACGGCGTCGGCCAGACGCTCTACACCGGCGACCTCTCGACCGACGGGTCGGCGAAGCTCACCCGCGCGACCGGCAGCTTCGTCGACGACCAGTTCATGGTCGGGACGCGGATCAGCATCCACAACGCCGACAACTCGACGAACCTCGGCACGTTCACGATCCTCGACGTCTCCGAGAAGACGCTGACGCTGAGCGCCTCGCTGGCGGCGAGCACGTACAGCAACTTCCAGATCTCGAAGATCACCGGCACGCTCGTCCGCGTCGACGGCTCGAGCTGGCTCGACAGCGGCTTCCTCGAGGGCCAGCTGATCCAGCTCCGGAAGACGGACGGCAGCGACTTCGGCTGCGTGAACTGGACGGCGACGAACGACACCGCGACCACGAGCTGCCTCTACAAGATCGAGCTGATCACCGGCACCGACTCGCAGAAGACCGACAAGATCTCGCTCACGAGCACGAGCGGCACCGGCCCGTTCGCCGGGAGCCCGCACCGACCCGACGAGCTCCCGGGCGCCGGCACCCAGACGCTCGCGGTCGTCCAGTTCGCGTGGGTCGCCTACTTCGACCCGCCCGCTCCGGGCAACGCGCCGCAGACGTGCCCGGTCGCGACCTGCGGCGACTGGTACCAGGGGATCTCGATCCCGCTCCTCGCCGACCCGTTCTTCGAGCTCGCGCCGGGCCGCCAGAACCTGACCACGTTCCCGAAGCAGCCGCACCTCCTCTCCGGCATCCGCGGCCCGCTGGCGGTCGAGGGCGGCACCACGGCCGCCGACCGCTCGCTGCACGGCGCCGTCCTGCTCCCGGGCGAGGACAACCTGCCGCCCTTCCGCGTCGCCGCGCAGCCGCCCGAGTGGCAGCAGATCGACACGCTCAACGTCTACGGCGACGGCAGCAAGGAGGACCTGACCGGCAACCTCACCTCGACCGCCCTGACCGGCCTCAACATGGGCAAGGGCCTCGACTTCACCGCGCTCTGCGGCGGGACGTGCCCGTTCAGCGAGCCGGGCAAGTACCCGGGCGGGATCAGCTACGGCTCGATCAGCCTCGACCCGGTCACGCACAACTTCACGACCGACGGGACGCTCTCGACGCTCGAGGTCGTCAACATCATGCTCGGCGCCGGCAACGACCACCTGACGATCCAGAGCACGCTCCAGCCGGGCGGCGACTTCAACCCGATCACCGGCCTGCGCGGCGAGCTCGCCCACCACGGCGGCATCACGGCCGTGCACGGCGGCGGCAACGCGCTCCTCCGCGTCGACGGCAGCTTCGAGCTCACGGCGGCCGGTCCCGACGCCGCCGGCACGATGGCCAAGCTCGTACGCCAGGACGGCCTCTCGTGGCAGCGCTACGGCTTCCACGTCGGCCAGCAGGTGACGCTGCCCGACGGTAGCTCCTACACGGTCACCGGCTTCGCCGACGGCCCGTACGGCACAGGCGACACGATGCTGCTCGGCGGCGGGCCCGTGCCGAACCCGCCGACCTTCGCCGGCACGCTCACCTTCACGCAGGACACCGTGCTCGGCGACACGATCTCGGCCACGGGCCTCGCCACCCTCGGCTTCGCCGCGAACCAGGCGATCACCGTCACGGGCGCCGGCGCGAACGACGGCGTCTACCACGTCGTCGCGCTCGTCGGCACCGACACGCTCAGGCTCGCCGAGAAGGGCGCGCTGACCTCGGCGGTCTCGACCGGCGCGATCCTCGGCGACCAGAGCGGCCAGCTCGCCGTCTCCGACGACCTCTCGGTGACCTCCACCTTCGCGCTCTCGAGCGGGCTCAGCCTGAACGGCGGCCCGTCCAACCTCAACGGCGTGCTGCTCTCGAACGGCGAGGCCTGGCAGAGCCTCGGCTTCGCCGTCGGCCAGCAGGTCTTCGTCCCCGGCTACGGCGTGCGCACTATCGTCGGCTACGCGAACGGCGCCGGCACGAACGCCGACGGCCTGCCGCTCGACGGCGCCGTCCTGCTCGTCGACGGGTCGGCGCTGCCGGCGGTGCAGCTCACCGGCACGGTCTCGCTCACGAGCCGCTACCGGCTCGGCGGCACCGTCACGCTCACGGGCAGCGCGGACGGCGGCACGGTGACGGTCGCCGGCATCAGCGCCGACGCCTACGGGCTCTCGCAGCTCGACGCCGGCCAGCAGGTGTGGGTGACCGGCGTCAACGGCGTGCGCACGATCGAGGCGATCTCCCACACGGGCAGCACCGTGACGCTCGAGCTCTCCGGCGGCGCGATCGCGAGCGCGGGCCCGTCGGCCGGCACGGTGGCGCTCGTCCGGGTCGGCGGCGACGACATCGAGCTCACCGGCCCGCACTTCGCCGGCTCGCTCGACACGACCGCGACCACGATCACGCGCACGACGACGGCGACGAGCGACTGGATCAAGGACGGCTTCGCGGTCGGCCAGCAGATCATCCTGGGCGGCGACCTCACCGGCATCTACACGCTCAGCGACGTCACGGCGACGACGCTGACCGTCACCGGCGGCGCGCTGGCCGTGAAGACGGGCGCGAACGCGACCGTGACGGTGCTGCCGATCGGCGCCGGCCCCGGCCAGCCGTACGACCGCTACGCCCCGCTCGTCGTCTACGGCGACACGTCGCAGGACGGCGTCTGGTACGGCGGCGACCCGCACAACCAGTCGCTGCACAACTTCGGGCCGAAGCCGATGCCGCACGTCGAGGGCCTGCCCGTCACGCTCTACCGGACGGACAGCGAGGACGGCGGCCTCGGCTACACGGCCACGATCACGCTCGAGACGGGCGCGAGCGTCAGCGGCAGCTTCGACATCGGCCCGGTCGGGAGCGCCTCCGGCAGCTTCGACCTGACGCCGACCACGATCACGCGCAGCTCCGGCTCGTTCGTCGGCGACGGCTTCGCGATCGGCCAGATGATCTCGGTCGGCGGCGCCGCGAGCGGCACGTTCACCGTCGTCAACGTGAGCGCGCTGGTGCTGACGGTCACGCCGATCGCCGGCTCGCTCCCGACCCTGGCCGGAGCCGCCGTGACGGTGCAGACGCTGTCGGCCTTCACGATCGCGCGCTCCTCCGGCTCGTGGCTCGCCGACGGCTTCGCGAACGGCCAGACGATCGACGTCACCGGCGACGCCGGCGGGACCTTCACGGTCTCGAACGCGACCACGAGCACGCTGACGGTCGCCCCGATCGGCCTCTCGGCGCTGCCGAGCCTCGCCGGCGCCTCGCTCACGGTGACGGTGCTGAACCTCGCCGGCTCGAACAGCACGGGCAGCTTCCTCTCCGACGGCTTCGCGGTCGGCCAGGAGCTCGCGCTCGGCCCGCCGACGAGCCCGGCAACCTCCTGCCCGCTGGGCGTCTGCGCCGAGTACGACATCTGGGAGAGCCACCTGACGCTGCACGGCGGCGCGTCGTGGTCGGCGCTCGGCTTCAAGGTCGGCCAGCAGGTCACGATCGACCCGCTCAAGCCGAGCACGTGGACGGTCAAGGGCTTCTCGGGCGTCAACGACAGCGAGCTCGAGCTCAACGGCCCGCAGCTCGAGCCGCTCGCGAACGTCGCCTTCGAGGTCGAGGCGGTCTCCCAGTACGTCGGCATCGTCAAGACGGTCACGAAGACCCAGATCACCCTGAACCTCGCGCTCAGCGTCGCCGACTTCCCGAGCGGGCCCGACTTCCCGGCCGCCAAGGGCGAGACGCTCCACGTGACCGAAGACGTCAAGGTGCTGAACCGGGTCGGCAACAGCGCGCCGTTCTTCGTCTTCCCGCTCGCGAACCCGTACACCTACAGCGGCAACGACGTGATCGACGCGCACCTGCTCGACCTGGTCGACCAGACCTCCTTCGGCCCGCCCGCGCTGCGGCCGATCGGCCTCACGATCTACGGCGGCCCCGGCAACGACACGATCACCGGCAGCCAGACCGGCGACCAGCTCGCGGGCGGCTCCGGCGACGACAGGATCCTCGGCCAGCGCGGCCAGGACATCGTCTACGGCGACTCCGGCTTCGACGTCGACCTGATCACGCGCCTGCTGACGGTGAACGTGGACGGCAGCGGCCCGGCGGGCTACCCGGCGGCGAAGTTCAAGGACAAGGACACCCTGTTCGCCGGCGACGACCTGCTCTACGGCGAGGGCGTCGGCAGCGCGCCGTCGCAGGTCACGAACACGTTCGGCAACGACGACGACATCGTCTTCGGCGACCTCGGGATCGTGACGCAGGACGTCTCCGGCGCCCGCGACGTCACCAAGGCGGTGCCGCCGAAGCCGCAGGCGCTCTCGACGACCCTCTTCGAGGACGAGTTCTCGACGCTGAACGACCGCTTCGGCGCGCCCGACACGTCCGGCACGCCGGTGCACGTCTCGAACGGCGTCCTCGCCGTCGATTCCGAGGCGCTCCAGAACGGCGGCAACGACTGGATCTACGGCAACGTCGACCGCGACGTGCTGATCGGCGGCGCGGGCACCGACGCGGTCGACGGCGGCGTCGAGAACGACTTCCTCTTCGGCGACAACACGTCGATGGTCCGCACGTACCACGACACCACGAGCCCGCGCTTCCAGCTCCTCTGCGGCACGCTGCTCTACAGCCGCTCCGACCTGCCGAACCCGTGCGGCGGCTCGGTGAACGCCGACAACTCCGGCGCGCTGCTGACGGACGGCCTCGCGCAGCCGTACCGCGACCCGATCGACACGCCGTGGTGGGCCGAGTACGACGTGACCAACCTCTGGCACGACTTCGCCGCCACGAACGGCACGCACTGGGCCGGCAGCTTCGGCAACGACTACCTGGCGGGCAACCAGGCGCACGACCTCGTCCTGGGCGAGCTCGGCAGCGACACGATCCAGGGCGACGGCTCGGTCGACTACGTCTCGCCGGGAAGCCCGACGACGCCGTTCGGCGGCATCCTCGTCGTGCAGCGCGCCGGCGCCTTCCGCTCCGATCCGAGCTGCCCGGGCACCCCGAACACGATCTGCGACCCGACCGGCGTGCTGACGACCTACCCCTCGGTCGAGCGGGCGACCGACGGCGAGGACTACGTCGAGGGCAACGCCGGCAACGACGTCGTCTTCGGCGGCCTCGGCCAGGACGACCTCGTCGGCGGGAGCTCCGACTACTTCAGCCTCGTCACGCCGGACCTGCGGCCCGACGGCGGCGACTACGGCCAGGGCACGCCGTCCTTCCCGGTCGGTGCCGCCGACGTCGGCCACGACCTGATCTACGGCGGCGCCGGGCGCCAGATCGGGCCCGACAACGACGTCAACGGCGGCGCGATCTCGCTCGGCGACGGCACGCTGGCCGCCGACATGCACTCGCGCGACTCCGACACGATCGTCGGCGACAACGGCGACATCGTCCGGATCGTCGGCCTCGGCGGCGCCGGCGGCGGCGACGTGGCCGGCTGCGCCAACAAGGCGTGCACGGCGGTCCTGGACGACATGACGTCGTCGCTCCTGAACGACACGACGCGCCTGCGCTACGTCACCTACAACTTCGACAACTACGACAGCTCGGTGACGAACGCCTACAGCGCGAACGGCAAGATCGTCGTCCGCGGCGTCACGCTGCTCGACTACACGGTCGGCGGCCCCGACTTCCGGCCCGACCTCTTCGGCCTCGGCTCGAACGGCGTCTGCAGCACCTCCCCCGCGACCGGCGCCTGCGGCAACCCGCTCCCGACCTGCCACGGCACGAACTTCGACTCCGGCACGGGCACCTTCAACGACGTCGGCGGCGTCGACGAGGTGCACGCCGAGTCCGGCGACGACTTCGTGTACACGGGCTGCGGCAACGACGTCGTCTTCGGCGACGCCCAGAACGACCAGGTCGTCGCCGGCTGGGGCGCCGACTGGGTCTCGGGCGGCACAGGGCAGGACGGCGTGCTCGGCGACGACGGCCGCATCTTCGAGAGCCGCAACAGCTCGACGGGCGTGCAGTGGAGCGAGAACTACGCGACCGGCCACGGCTCGTGGGTCGGGACGAGCCCTGCCGCCTGCGCCGCGGATCAGGTCAACTGCCTCGCCGAGCCTCTGCACGGGATCGCCGCCCTGCTGCCGAGCGATCCGGATCCGAAGTACTCGAACGGGAACGTCCTGAACGAGTACGTCTACACGCCGGGCCAGGTGCAGAACGCGACGATCAACGTCGCCGGCGACCTCGCCATGGCGTTCGACCTCACGCCGTTCAACGAGACGCCGAACGCGCTCGGCGCCGACCAGCCGCTCTTCGACGCCAACAACGAGGACGACGTGATCTTCGGCGGGTGGGACAACGACTTCCTGCACGGCGCCTCCGGCGACGACGCGATCTCCGGCGCCGAGGCCCTGCAGGCCTCCTACGTCCAGTTCCTCGACCCGGTCACCGGCAACCCGACCGGCCTCGTCAGGAGCGACTGGCAGCACCCGTGGAACCCGGCCGACGTCCTCCGCTTCGGCGCCGACACGAACCCGTGGCACTCGAACCACCACACCGCCAGCCGTCTCGGCGAGTTCCTGCTCTACGACGAGTACGACCCGCGCCGCGAGATCCTGTTCAACGCGGACGGGACGACCTGGAAGGGCGCGCCGGGCACGCAGACGCCGTACGTCTACTTCCTGAACAACGACGCGACCGACGGCCGCATTACGAGCGCCTGCATCGCGGTCGACAACCAGGGCAACTGCACGCAGCACTCGACGGACGCGGGTAGCCCGATCACCGTCTACAGCGACGGCAACGACGCGGTCTTCGGCGACCTCGGCAACGACTGGCTCCTCGGCGGGACGAGCCAGAGCGACCCGCCGCCGGCCGGCTGGGACGTCGCGGCCATCCCGTGGAACGTGCGCGGCGACACGCTCTGGGGCGGCTTCGGCAACGACCTCATGAACGCCGACGACGACCTCACGACCGGCTGCTCGGCCTACACGCAGAACGGCCAGTGCACGAACGACGCCACGAGCGTGCACAGCGGCATGGGCGACATCGCCGACGGGCCGAACTCGGCCTACGAGGACCGCGTCTACGGCGGCGCAGGGCTCGACATCCTGATCGGCAACACCGGCGGCGACCGCCTGATCGACTGGGTCGGCGAGTTCAACAGCTACCTCGTGCCGTTCTCCACCTTCGGCATCGCGACCGTCAGCCGCCAGAACGACCCGTGGCTGCCGGAGTTCCTGTACGCGGTCTCGTTCAGCCAGGGCGCCGACCCGACGCGCGGAACCGACACCGGAAACCTCGATCCATGCGTCGACGGCACCGGGAAGACCGTGCCGTGCGTGCCCGGCAGCCGTCTGCCCGACTCGGTGCGGAACGGCGAGCCCGACGGCGAGCTCGGCCTCGTCCGGCAGTCCGACCACGGCCTCTGGCAGCAGCAGACCGGCGGCCCGACCGACCCGCAGGCGGGCAACCTGCCGGGCGGCAAGCGCGACGTCCTCCGCTCGGCCGACTTCAACGACGGCTCGCTGCAGGCGTTCGCCGTCGACAGCGGCTCGTGGACGGTCGCGAACGGGCAGCTCCAGGTCGCGGCCGCCTCGCTCGGCCAGACCGCGACGGCGGTCTACTACGTCGACAAGTACAAGCCGGTCTTCTACGAGATCGAGGCGATGATCGAGACGCAGAAGCCGCAGCAGGGCTGGAACGCGAACTCGTTCGTCCTCTTCGACTACTGGTCGCCGACCGACTTCAAGTTCGCCGGCATCGACGTCTCGACGAACAAGCTCGTGATCGGCCACCGCCTCGGAAACGACTGGTTCTACGACGCCCAGTCGCCGTTCAACGGCTCGCTCAAGTCGGACCGGTTCTACGACGTCGTCATCGACGTGAACGGCACCAACGTCCAGGTCACGGCGGACGACCAGTCGTTCAGCTTCACCTTCGCGCCGCGCGTCCTCCCCGACGGAACGACCGTCGCCCTCAACAAGGGCCTCGTCGGCTTCGGCTCGAACAACTCGCGCGGCGTCCTCGACAACATCGCCGTCTCGACGGTGACGCAGGGGAGCACCCTCGACACCACCGAGTACTTCGAGGACGGCACCGCCGACCAGTTCACCGGGCCGGCGACCGGCACGTGGGCCGAGAGCGGCGGGCGTTACGTGGGCGCGGCGGCGGCGGGCGCCTATGCGCTCGAGACGTCGGACTACGGCAGCGGCATCCAGCCCACCTCCTCGGTCACCGTGAACGCGACGCTGAGCACCACCGGCGTCGGCGGCATCGCCTTCGACGCCTACGCCGCGGACGACTTCAAGTTCGCCGCGCTCGACGTCGCGGGCCAGCGCGTGATCGTCGGCCACGTCGACGCCCGCCGCGGCTGGGTCGTCCAGGCCTCGTTCGCCGCCTCGCTCACGGCGGGGGCCGACTACGTCCTCGACGTGGTGCTCAAGGACGCCGTGGCGACGGTGTCTCTCGACGGCAACGTGCTCGGCAGCTACCTCTTCAACGCGGCGGTCGCCGACGGCAAGGTCGGCGTGCTCGCCCGCGGCGGCACCACCTCCTTCGAGCGCTTCCAGTTCAAGACCGACGACTCCGCCTGGATCGGCGCCCCGCCGCAGCCGGCCGAGCTCCGCGTCGGCGACGCGAGCGTGACCGAGGGCAACTCGGGCGCCAAGACGGTGAGCGTGCTGCTCTCTCTGACCGCGCCGGCGACGAGCGCGACCACGGTCGGCTGGATCACCGTGAACGGCACGGCGACCGCCGGCTCCGACTTCGTCGGCGTCACGGCCGGAACCGCGACGTTCGCGGCCGGAGCCACCACCGCGCTCGTCACGGTGACCGTGAACGGCGACGCGGTCTACGAGCCGAACGAGAGCTTCACGGTGAGGCTCACGAGCTGGGCCGGCTTCAACCTCGCCGACCCGGCGGGCACCGTGACGATCGTGAACGACGACCCGGTGCCGCTGACCGTCTCGGTCGGCAACGCCACCGTCACCGAGGGCGACAAGGGAACGACGACCGTGAACGTGCCGGTTACCCTCTCCCGCGCGTCGACGACGACGGTCACCGTGGTCGTCACGACGGTGGCGGGGACGGCGAAGGCCGGGAGCGACTTCACCGCCAAGACGCAGACGCTCACGTTCAGCCCCGGCGTGACGAGCCTCAACTTCCAGGTCTCGATCCTGAACGACAGGACGAAGGAGTCGACCGAGACCTTCGCCGTCCAGCTCTCGAACGCGGTCGCCGGCTCGCCGGAGACGATCGCGATCGCCGGCGGCGCCGGCACGGTCACGATCGTCGACAACGACGGCGCGATGCTCGCGGCCGCGGCGGCGCCCGCGGGCACGGCGGCCGAGCCGCTCACCGCCGCCGAGCTCGCTCCGGTCGTCGCGCAGGGCCAGGCGATGTGGCGCGCGGCGGTGCCGAGCGCCGACTTCGGCGGCTGGACGGTCTCGATCGGGCGGCTCTCCGGCCTGCAGCTCGGCTGGACGGACGGCGGGCACACGACGATCGACGCGACCGCCGCCGGTTGGGGCTGGTCGGCGACGGGCGGCCGGATCGACCTGCTGACGGTCGTCCTGCACGAGCTCGGCCGCGCGCTCGGCTTCACCACCGACGACGCCGGCCGCTTCCCGGTGATGGCGCCGACCCTCGCGCCCGGCGAGCGGCTCGCGCTCGTCCGCCGCGGCCCCGCCCTCGTCGAGGCGCTCTCGGCGCTCGGCGCCCGGCCGGCGCCGGCGGTGGCGATCGGGCCGGCCGCGGCGGGGTGGATCGCGAGCGGCCCGCGGCTCGGGCCCGTCACGAGCGCGCTCGGCGCGAAGCGCCACGCCCACATCACGAGGAGGATGCGATGACGAAGACGAAGACCCTCGAGGCGCGCCCGGTCGCCGGCGCGCTCGCGCTCGCGGCCGCGCTCGCCGCGGCGGCGCTCGTGCTCGCGCCGGCGGCGCGCCCGGGCGGCGGCTCGATCGCCGTCAACGCCAACCCTTCCGCGACGACCGGCGTCTTCTTCACCGTCACGACCGGCGGCGGGCAGCGCGACTTCGCGTCCGTGGCCGTGCGCTGCGACAGCGGCTACGCGACCGTGCTCACCGTGGAGGTGCCTCCGAAGGGCACCGGCACGAGCCAGACGATCTACCCGCCGCAGGGCCCGTGCACGGCCGACCTCGAGAAGCTGATGCAGATCGGCAAGCAGCACGTCCTCGCGAGCGTCTCGTTCACGGTGGGGCCGTGAGCGGGTGGCTCGCACGGCTCGCCGCCGTCGCCGCGGCCGCCCTGGCGCTCGCCGCCCCGGCCGCGGCCGTGGGCGACCTCGCCGTCAGCCCGAGCTCGGTGCAGCTCGGCGACTCCTTCACCCTCTCGGGCTGCGGCTACCCCGTGCCGACGTCGATCTCGATCGAGGTCTCCGGCCCGAAGAAGTCGGGGATCCACTACTTCACCGCGGGCGAGCCGATCGGCGCCGACGGCTGCTTCAGCCAGTCCTGGACCGCCTGGTGGAGCGCGACCGGCACCTACCAGATCACCTCCTGGTGGCGGGACGGCAAGGGCGCGACGCGGAAGGGCGCCGTGGTCAAGCTGCTCGTCACGGGGCCCTGACGCGCGCCCGCGGCGAGCGCGCGCGAAGGGGCGCGCGCAACGACTCGGGGTCAGACCCCCGATCGTTGCGGTCGTCCCGGCCAGCCCACGCCGCCGGGGGCGGGGCGGCGCTTGCGGCCGGCGCCGGAGCGGTTAACCTGAGCCCGTGAGGGCCAGAGGGGTCGTAGCCTGCGCGGTCGCCGCGCTCGCGCTCGCGCCCGCGCCCGCCGCGGCGGCGGCGGACAACTGGCTCCCGCATCCGGCGGATGCGACCTGGACGTACCGCTGGACGGACAGCGTCTACGCGCGGACGCCGACGCTCGAGAAGGTGACGGTGAAGTCGAGCAAGGGCGCCTCCTTCACCCTCGCCTGGACGACCGACGGGCTCGGGAACCCCGACGACGCGGTCGCGACCGCCGGCACGATCGCGTTCCAGGAGTCGAACTCCGGGCTCGTCAACACCGACTGGTCGAGCACGCCGCCCCCGCCGGACTGGCCCGTCCTCTGCCCCGACGCCTCCAAGTGCGGCAACGCGCTCTCGAGCACGTTCTACAACGTGATCTGGGGCTCGCGGAGCCCGGTGCTCGAGGAGCCGCTCATCCGCGGCCTCACCTGGACGAGCGTCGGCGGCGCGGGCAACGACGTGTCGAGCTCCTCGGTCTACCTCGGCCAGGGGCCGGTCACCGTGCCGGCGTTCCCGCAGCCGGTGACCGCCGCGCGCGTGAAGACGACGATCACGCAGGCGGGCGCGCTCGGCGACCCGTACGGCAGCGGCACCCGCACCGTCTGGTGGGTCTACGGCGTCGGCCCGGTGAAGGTCGTCTTCCAGCACGCGGGCGGCACCAATGCGCCCGTGACGACGATCGAGCTCCAGAGCACGAACCAGACGCCCGCCGCGCCGCCGACCGACCTCGACTACTTCCCGCTCACGAAGGGCCAGGTGCTGACGTACCGCTGGACGAACACGAAGCACCTGACGAAGCCGGAGGTCGAGCAGTTCAAGGTGGACGCGGTGCAGAACGGCTCCGCGCGCTTCACGGTCAAGAACGTCTCGGGCCCGATCAAGCTCGCCGGCTCGTACGGCTTCTCGAAGCGGCTCGACGGCGTGACGAATCTCTGGGGGAACACCCAGTCGGCGACGCTGCTCGAGTTCCCGCCGCTCGGGCCCTCGTTCGCGGCGCGGACGAACCGGCGCCACTTCGTGACGCCGTTCGACCTGATGACGTTCGGCTTCAACCCGGTCCTGCCCGCCTACCCGGCCGCCGGCGACACCTGGTCGGCCGAGCGGCCGAGCCGCGACTTCTCGACCTACGGCGTGACGGGGAGCTCGCGGATCGCCGGGCCCGTGACGGTGAAGGTGCCGGGCGGGACGTTCCGCGCGCTCGAGGTCGTCTCGCGGCTCACGCAGCAGGGCTTCCCCTACGGGAGCGGGACGCGGACGGCGTGGTTCGCGCCCGGGAAGGGGCTCGTCAAGCTCGTCTTCAAGCACGGCGACGGCAGCGTCTCGACCGTCGAGCTCGTCAAGTAGGGGCCGTGGGGCTCGCCCGAGGCGGCGCCCTCGTCGCGGTCGCGGTCGCGGTCGCGCTCGGGCTCGCCGGCTGCGGCGGCGGGGGCCACGAGCGCCGCGACGCCGTCAACGCGTACTTCGACCGCGTCGACCGCGCGCAGTCGCGGCTGACCGCCTCCACCGGCCAGATCGACGCGGCCTTCCGCAACTTCTCGCTCACGAAGAACAGCGCCGCCGAGCGGCGCGAGCTGCGCTTCGCGCGCGACCGCATCCGCGGCGCCCTCGACGGCGTCCGCGCCGTGACCCCGCCGCGCGAGGCGCGCCGCATCCACGCCGACCTCGTGCGGATGCTCGAGCTCGAGCTCGCCGTCGCGCGCGAGCTCGTCCAGGCGACCGGCTACCAGCCGCGGCTCGCGCGGACGCTGGCGCCGCTGAACGACGCCGGCAAGACGCTCGCCGCCGAGCTCGGCCGGGCGGGCAAGCCCGGCTCCACGAAGGTCTCCTCGACGGCGGCGAAGACGGTCCTCGACGCGTACGCAGGCGCCTTCGCGCACTACCGGGAGACGCTGGAGCGGATCGTCGCCGGCCTCGACGAGCTGGCGGCGCCGCCCACGCTGCGGCCGACCCACGACGCGGAGCGGCGGACGCTCGCCCGGGCGGCCGAGCTCTCGGGGCGGGTGGCCCGCGCGCTCGCGGCGGAGGACGTCGACACGGCCAACGCGGCGATCGCGGAGCTCTTCTCGCTCACGGGCGCGGCGAACGACCCCGCCACCCGCGCCGCGGCCGCCCGGGCCGTGCGCGCCTACAACGCCCGCCTGCGGCGGATCGCGACGCTCGGCGCGCGGATCACGCGCGAGCGCGAGCGCCTCGTGCAGTTGCTCGGCTAGCGCCTGAGCTGCCCGGGCGGGGCGCCGCCGCCCCTGCCGACCGCCTGCCCTCGGGGCGTGCCGCCGCGGCCGACGGCCTGGCCGTGCCCGGCTCCCGCCGGCGTGCCGCCGGCGGGCGCCGGCGCCGGTGGAGCCGGCACGCCTGCCGGCTCCGCGGTCGCCGTGTCCGGAGGTGGACTCGTCGCCGCAGGCGTTCCGGTCGCGTCGGTCCCGGTGCCGGCGGGCGGCGAGCTCGCCGCGTCCTGCGGCGGCGCCGGGTCCGATCCGGCGGCCGCGTCGGGCGGCGAGTCGGGTGCCGTGGGCGCTGCGCCGGCGTCGGGGCTCGACGGTCCGGAAGGGGAAGGGGCTGAGGCTTCGGGGGCCGCCGGCGCGTGCCCGGCGGCCGGCGCGGCCGGAGCGGTCGGGGCGGGGGCCGGGCCGGGCGCCGGCGCGGTGGCCGCGCCGCGGCTCGGATCGGCGGGGGCGGGGCCGGCGCCCGAGACGCGGGCCGGTAGCGGCGGAGCCGGGGCGCCGGCCGCGGGCGCTGCGCGACGCTTCTCCTTGCGCGCCGCCGGGGCGGCCGGCCCGGAGACGGGCGCGGTCGTCGTCGCCTCGCGCGCGGGGAGGACGGGCCGCCGCACCGTGGACGCCGCCGTCGCGGCGGGCGCCGCGGGCGGCCGCGACGCCGGCGCCTGGGCCCGCTCCCCGATCTCGCCCGCGGTCACGCCGACCGCTGCCGTGCCGGCGGCGGTGATCGCGGCGAGCTTCGCCGTGACGCTCGCGGCGCCGCCGGCGGTCGAGCCGACCGGCCCGCCCGCCGTCCCGGCGAGGAAGGCCAGGATCTTGCGGAACGGGAGGAGCGGCAGGAGCAGGACGCCGAGCGGGGTGCGCGGGCGCCGGCCGACGAACTCGGCGCACTCGCCGCAGCGGCGCAGGTGCTTCTTGAGCGCCTGGCGCTCCGGCAGGGAGGCGACGCCGTTCAGGTCGCGGACGATCGAGCGCCGCGCCTGCGAGCAGGTCATCGGCAGCCGGAGCTCGTCGCGCAGCGCGCGGCGGGCGCGCGCGAGCAGCGCCTGCACGGCCGCCTCGCTGACGCCGAGCTCGGCCGAGATCTCGGCGTACGAGCGCCCCTCGAACTCGCGCATGAGCAGGATCGTGCGGTGCCGCGGGTTGAGCCCGCCGAGCTCGCGGAAGAGCTCGTCGACGCCGTACTCCGGCTCGGCCGGCGCCGCCGCCTGGAGCCGCTCGCTGAGCGGCTCCTCCTTCGGCCGCCGCCTCGCCTCGCGGAAGCGGTCGCGGCAGACGTTGCGCGTGATCGCGATCATCCACCGGCCCGTCTCGCGCGGCGCGACCCCGCGGTGGAGGGCGCAGTACGCGTTCATGAACGCGGTCTGGGTGACGTCCTCGGCGTCGGCCGGGTTGCGCAGCGTCGCGAGCGCGTACGCGTAGACCTGAGCGCGGTGGAGACGGTAGAGGGACTCGAAGGCGCGGTCGTCGACCTGGAGCGCAGAGCTCACAGGAGCAGCATCCTCCATCGGCACCGCGCACGCCACCCCGCGGGCCGAAACTGGACCGATGAGCAAGCCGGACCTACCCGGAAGGCTGGGTCGTCCGCGGCGCCGCTCCCGTCATCTCCCGCGAGCGGCGGGCAGCCGCGGGTCAGGATCTTCGGCAACCTCCCCCCGGGGTGCGGGGTCCTCGGGCCTGCGGCGCACACGCCACAGGGAGTGCGTCTGCCCGCCGCTCACCTTTGTCAAAGCCAAGGAGCCGGGCCGGCCGCGCCGAAGCAGGTCCGGCGCGGGGGTCGTCCATTCCGACGGCTGGGCGGCCCCTGCACCTTCCCCCGTGGCCCGTCTGCCCGACCCGCTCCGAGATCCGGTCGTCTGGACGGTCGCCGCGCTCGCGGCGCTCGTCGCCGCGCTGGGGCCGGTCGGGGCGGACGCGCTCTGGCTCGTCCCGCTCGGCGACCGGATCGTCCACGGCGACCTCCCGGGCTCGATCCCGTACGCGACGGCGCCGAGCGACGGCTGGCACGACGTGCCCGCCGGCGCCCAGGTCGTGTTCTGGGCCGCCTACCGCGCCTTCGGCGGCGACCGCGGGCTCGTGCTCGCCCAGGCGGCGGCCGCCGCGACGGCCTTCGGCGCGCTCGCGTGCGGCCTGCGCCGCGAGGCCGGCGGCGCCGCCGCGCTCGGCGTCTCGCTCGTCGTCCTCGCCGGCGCGCTCCCCGCGGTCGCCGTCACGAACGTCTCGCTCTTCTCGCTCGCGCTCTTCCCGCTCCTCCTCGGCCTGCTCGAGCGCGAGGCGCGCGCGCCGAGCCGGCGGATCTGGCTCGCGGTGCCGCTCCTCGCCCTGTGGGGCAACCTGCACGGCGCCGTCCTCGCGGGCTGGGCGCTGCTCGCGCTCTACCTCGTCCTCGCGCTCGCGCGGCGCGCGCCGGCGCGCGCCGGGGCCGTGCTCGCCGCCGCGACGCTCGCGCTCCTCGCCGGCCCCGAGCTCTGGGACACGCCGCGCTACTACTGGGGCGTCTTCGGCAACGAGGCCGCCCGCCGGCGCGTCGGCCTCTGGACGCCGCTCTCGACCGGCGCCTTCGACCTCCTCCTCGTCGCCGCGTTCGCGCTCCTGCTCGCGCTCGCGCTCGCCCGCGCGCGCCGCTTCCACCGCTGGGAGGCGGTCGCGATCGCCGGGCTCGCCGCGGCGACCGTCGACGTGGCCCGGAACGGCGTCTGGCTGCTCCTCGTCGCCGCCTACCCGGCCGCGCGGTCGCTGCGCCTCGGCGAGCCGAGACCGCACCGGCTCGCCCTCGCCGCCGGCGCGGTCGGGCTCGCGGCGGTCGCCGCGGTCGTCGCCGGGCCGCCCGACCCCGGCTCGCGGCCGCTCGCCCGCGCCGCGGCCCGCGCCGGCGGGACGGTGCTCGCCGAGCCCGTGCTCGGCCAGCAGGTGGCGCTCGCCGGCGGGCGCGTCTGGGTCGACAACCCGCTCGACGCCTTCCGCCGCGCCGACCAGCGCCTCTACGTCCACTGGTTCTCGGGGGACGCGGCGGGCGCCCGCGCGCTCGAGCACGCGGAGCTCGTGCTCGTCAGCACCGCCTCGGACGCCGGCCGGCGCGCAGCGGTCGATCCGCGGCTCGTGCTACTAACCGCTCGGGATGGACGAGCCCTCTACCGCATCCGCGGCTGAGCCGCAGGCCGCCGGGCCGAAGCTCCTCGAGCCGCCCGCCTGGGCGGTCTTCGTGGCGGCGGGCCTCGTCGCGGGCACCGTCATCCGCTACGAGTTCTCGGCCGACGCGTTCGCCTGGGCGGCCGTCCAGGTCGTCCTCGTCGGGGTCGCCGTCTACGACTTCGCGACCCGGACGATCAAGAACGCCGTCACCGTCCCGCTCGCGCTGCTCGCCGTGCTGCTCCGGGTCGCCTTCAACCGCTCCGACCTCGTCGAGATCCTCGTCGCCGGGGCGGTCGTGCTGCTCGCCGTCTTCGCGCTCTCGCTCGTCCTGCGCGGCGGGCTCGGGATGGGCGACGTCAAGCTCGCCGGGATGCTCGGTTTCGTCCTCGGCTGGCAGGTCGTGGCGGCGCTCTTCCTCGGGACGCTCGCGGGCGGCGTCGCCGCGGCCGTCCTGCTCTCCCGCTCGGCGCGGCGGCGCGCCACCATGGCGTACGGCCCGTACCTCGCCCTCGGGGCCTCGGCCGCGATCCTCCTCTCCCACCCGCCGCACCTGGTCTGACGAAAGGCCAGCCGATCCCAGCCCCCCGGGTGGGTACCCCGGGGCCGCACCGTCCTATGGTGAGCGGCATGACCGAGGTGATCGGCGCCACCTCCGCGCCCCTCGCGCACGCGCTCGAGGACCTGCGCGAGCTCGCCCGCGAGGAGCTCCGCGGCATCGTCGTCGGCTACGAGGAGCCGCGCGACCTCCTGCTCGTCGCCGCAGTGGCCGGGGGTCACGTGCTGCTCGAGGGCCCGCCCGGCGTCGCCAAGACGCTGATGGCGGGCGCCGTCTCGCGCGCCCTCGGGGTGAAGTTCTCGCGGGTGCAGTTCACGCCCGACACGGCGCCGGAGGAGGTCACCGGGAAGATGGTGCGCAACCGCCTGGCCGAGGAGGTCTTCTCGCCCGGCGCCGTCTTCACGAACGTGCTCCTCGCCGACGAGATCAACCGCACGCCGCCGCGCACGCAGGCCGCCCTGCTCGAGGCGATGCAGGAGCGCCACGTCACGGTCGGCGGGCGCACCCACTGGCTGCCGACGCCCTTCCTCGTCGTCGCGACCCAGAACCCGTTCGAGCAGCACGGCATCTACCCGCTGCCGGAGTCGCAGCTCGACCGCTTCCTCTTCAAGATCAACCTCAGCTACGCCTCGGAGGCCGAGGAGGCGGAGATCCTCAAGATCCCGCACCGGGGCCTCGCCCCGGACGTCCTCGGCGAGATCCGGCCGCTGCTCGACGTCGCCCGCCTCGACGCGGCCCAGCGCGAGCTCGACGCGACCCCGGCGCCCGACGAGGTGATCCGCTTCATCATCCGCCTCATCCGCCGCACCCGCGAGGAGGAGGGCGTCGTGCTCGGCGCGAGCCCGCGCGGCGCGATCCACCTCCTGAGCGCGACGAAGGCGAACGCCCGCCTCTCGGGCCGCGACGTGCCGTCGGTCGACGACGTCGTCGAGATGGCGCCCTACGTCCTCCCGCACCGCATCATCGTCGAGGACGGCGTCTCCCCGAGCGACGTCGTGTCGGCCGCGCTCGCGTCCGTGCTCTGACGGCGGCCGGTGCCGCGCTCCAGCCCGCCCGCCGCCTCGGCTGCCCGGCCCGGCGGCCCGCACGCGAGCCGCGCGGAGGCCTGGCACCGGCGCAGGCGGCTCGCCGCGGTGTGGCTCCTCGGGGTTCTCCCCGCGCTCCTCGCGCTCGAGATCGGGGTGATGGCGGCGCTCAGCAGCGACTTCGGGGGCGACCTGCGGAGGGAGCTCCTGCCGGAGTCGAGGCTCCTCCTGCACGGGATCGACCCCTTCGCCGTCTGGGACTCGCCTCCCGGCTCGTACTCCTTCATCTGGCCGGTGCCGGCGGCATTCCTCGCCGCTCCGTTCACGGTGCTTCCCGCGGGCGCCGCCGTCGCCGTCTTCAGCGCCCTGGAGATCGGGGCGCTTGTCGCCGCGCTCCGGATCCTCGGCGTCCGCGACCGGCGCGTCTACGGGGTGGCCTTCCTGTGGCCGGCGACGGTCTCCGGGTTCCAGTCCGGAAACGTGACCGCGTTCCTCGCGCTCCTGCTCGCCGTCGCCTGGTCGTGCCGCGAGCGGCGATTCGTCCCGGGTATCGCGATCGGGCTCGCCGTGATGCTCAAGATCTTCCTGTGGCCGATGGCGGTCTGGCTCGCCGCGACGCGGCGCTGGGCCTCGGCGGCGGTCGCCGCCGCCGGAGGCACGATCGTGCTCCTCTCGGTCCTCCCGTTCGCCGGTCTGAGCGAGTACGTCCGCGTGATGGCGCACCTCGGGAACCACTTCGGCCCGAAGGGCATGGGCGTGCTGGGGCTCGCCTCCCAGCTCGGCGCGTCGCTGCAGGTGGCGCAGGCGCTCGGCTACGCGGCCGGGGCGGCGGCGCTCGCGCTCGCGTGGCGGAGGCGGTCGTTCGCCGTCGCGATCGCGGCGTCGCTGCTGCTGTCGCCGATCGTGTGGCTCCACTACTTCGTCCTCCTGGCCGTCCCGATCGCGATCAGGTCGAAGACCCTGAGCTTGCTCTGGGGCGCACCTCTCCTGCTGTGGGTCTGCACCGAGTCGACGCGCGGCGGCGCGGCCTGGCAGACCGCCGTCGCGCTGGCCTGTCTGACCGGGGTCGTGGCGGCCGCCGACGCCGCGGGAGGCGTCCGGCGTCCGCGCGTTCGCGGGCTCACCGTCCCCTCGCCGTCGCTCACGTCGCGCTGAGCCCCGCGGCAGCCGCGCGCCCGGCGGGTCCCGTGCCGCAGTCTTCGCCCGTCGGGCCATGAGAACCTGGACGTTCGGGGCGTGAACTGAGCCAGGGACGCGGTGATCGTGTACGCATGGAGACCGCGCCCGAGGTGCCGGACCTCCGGCTGCCGCGCGACGCGCCGGCGGAGAGGCCGGGAGCGGCCGGCCGGCTGAGCCTGGGCGCCTCGCGCATCCGCGCCCTGGCGCTCCCCGAGCGCGTCGTGTACGGGTCGGCGTTGCTGTACGGGGCGCTCTTCGCGCTGCTCGCGACCGCCTACCACCTCGCGTTCCAGACTGCGCGATACGACCTCGGGACGATGGTGCAGGCCGTCTGGAACACCCTCCACGGGCACTTCCTCGAGGGGACGACGCAGGCGGGGGACCAGGCGATCCGCCTCGAGGTCCACGTCGACCCGTTCCTCGTCCTGCTCGTTCCGCTCTACTGGCTGTGGTCGAGCCCGCTCGTGCTCGTGGTCGTCCAGGCGCTCGCCGTCGCGGCGGGCGCCCTACCCGTGTACTGGCTCGCGCGCAAGCACCTGGGGCAGGGACGCGTCGCGGTCTTCTGGGCCTTCGCCTACCTCGTGTTCCCGGCCACGCAGTTCAACGCCTTCGCGACCTCCACGGACACCGGCTTCCATCCGGTCAGCATCGCCGTCCCGCTCCTGCTCTTCGCGATCTGGTTCCTGGACGAGGACCGGCCGCTCGCGTTCGCGGTCGTGGCGCTCCTCGCAGCCTCCACGAAGGAGGAGATCCCGGCCGCGGTCGGGTTCCTCGGGCTCTGGTACGCCGTCAGGAGCCGGCGGTGGGCGTTCGGCCTCTCGGTCTTCGTGGTCGGTCTCGCCGGGACGGTCGTGGACTTCCTCGTCGTTATGCCACACTTCTTGGGTTCGGCGACGTTCTTCGGAGGCCAGTACGCCGCCGTCGGCGGCAGCCCCAGCGGGATTGTCCGGACGGCCTTCACCGATCCGGGCGCGATCGCCGGCGAGGTTCTCAGCGTGCACAAGCTCGTGTGGGTCGTCCTGCTCTTCGGGCCGTTTCTCGGCCTGTGGCTGCGCGAGCCGCTCCTGCTGCTCGCCGCCGCGCCCGACTTCCTGATCGACATCCTCTCGGGCTGGTCGGGACCGACCAGCATCGCCTACCACTACACCGCGGGGATCGTGCCGGCGCTCGTCGCAGCCAGCATCTTGGGCGCAGCCCGTCGGCGCAGGCACGCAGCCCGAGTCTCGTTCTACGTCCTCGCGGCCACCGCGGTCGTCGGCGTCTACTCGCCTGTCGTCGCCGGGCTGCAACACGCGGGCGAGGCCCTGCCCGGCAACGCCGTCCACCGCGCGAAGGCCGAGGCGATCTCCCTCGTCCCGGCCGGCGTGCCGGTCTCGGCGTCGAACCAGCTCGGCGGGCACCTCTCCGAGCGGCGGCGGGTCATGCTGTACCCGTTCGCGGTGCGCGAGGCCAGGTGGATCGTCGTGGACGAGGCCGATCCGACCTACGGCGACGGCGTCGCCTACAGGCGCCGAATCGAGCGCCTCGGCCGGGATCCCGCCTGGCGCAGGGTCTACTCCTCCCACGGCGTCCTCGTGTTCCACAGGACGGATTCCGGGTCCAGCCGAAAGGCCGGGAGCGGCTAGCCGAAGGCCGGCTGACGGTGGTCAGCCCCCGAAATAGGCTGAACCCATGAGGTGGACGGTCGCCCCGGAGTCCCGCGCGGAGTTGCGCGCGGGAGAGCTCTCGCCGGCTCCGGTCTCGGCGGGGAGTCCTCTCGCAGTGTCCGATCCGGGGACCCAGGTCTCCGTGGTCGTGCCGCTCTTCAACGAGGCCCCGTCTCTCCGGCCGCTCTACGACGAGCTCGCCGCCTCGCTCGACGGCGGCTTCCAGTGGGAAGTCGTGTTCGTCGACGACGGCTCGACGGACGCGTCCTACCAGGAGCTCGCCGGGCTTCACGCCGAGTTCGACAACGTCCGCGTCGTCCGTCTCCGCCGGAACTTCGGCAAGGCAGCGGCTCTAGCGGCAGGCTTCGAGCACGCCCGGGGCGCCGTCATCGTCACGATCGATGCGGACCTCCAGGACGATCCTGCCGAGATTCCGAACTTGGTCGCGATGCTCGAGGAGGGATTCGACCTCGTCTCGGGTTGGAAACTGCGGCGCTGTGACTCCTTGCCCCGTCGCCTTCTCTCCAGGATCTACAACCGCGCGACCGGCTGGGTGACAGGCCTTCGCCTTCACGACATGAACTGCGGGCTGAAGGCTTATCGCGCCGAGGTGGCGCACGACCTGCACCTCTACGGTGAGCTCCACCGCTACGTGCCGGTGCTCGCTCATCAACGCGGCTTTCGGGTCGGGGAGATTGCGGTCAACCACCGTGTGCGCGCGCATGGGCGCTCGCGCTACGGTCCGGAGCGCTTCCTACGCGGGTTCTTGGATCTCGTAACGGTCGCCTTCATGGGGCGGTATCGGTATCGACCTCTGCATCTCTTCGGCGGCCTGGGGCTTGCAACCGGGTTTGCGGGTTTCGTCATCCTGCTCTACCTGACCGCCATCAAGATCAGAGGTGCCGGCATCGGAGAGCGCCCGCTGCTTCTGCTGGGCGTTCTGCTGGTCGTGGTGGGTGTTCAGCTTCTCTCCCTCGGACTTGTCGGCGAGCTCATCATGGGCAACCACGCCGAGAGGAAGAGCCGCGACGAACGTGCGACCCAGGTCAGGAACGTCCTGACCTAGCGCCTGGAGACTTCGCGAGCGGTCGACTCGGCCCGGCTGCGCGCCGGGAACGAACCAGCAGCTGAGGCAGGCAGCGCGGCATAGCCACGGACGTCGGCCGTTGCGATGCGGGCGCGTGAGCGCTTGGCCGGTGAGGCGACGTCCCGGTTGGGAGGAGAACCAGCCGATTGATCGTAGAGTCGGCTATGGGTGACGACACGTTGTGGGTCTCGACGATGCCGTCGCTCCATCGGCTCCGCAAGAGGCCTCCTCTCGTGGATCGCGTTCCGTGGCTCGAGGCGTCGGCACGGGACGCATCGGTTGCACACCTTGGATTCGTCGACGCCGCCCGCGGGGAGGACAAGAGGGAGTCCGGCACCTGGCTGCACGAGCGACTTGCGCGATCGGCAGCCCGACTCATCGGCATCGACGACGACTCCGACGGGGTGGAGCGCGCTCGCCGCGCTGGCTTCGAGGCTTACCGATGTGACCTTCAGGACGTCGATGCCGTCTCGGCGCTCGGACTTCGGCCGGCGGAGCTCGCGATCGCAGGAGAGTTGATCGAGCATCTCGACTGTCCAGGGCGCTTCCTCGACGCGGTCAGGTCGCTTGTGGTCGACGGAGGGAGGCTCATCCTGACGACCCCGAACGCGACGTCGCTAACGAACCTTGTCGTGGCGGTGTCCCGAAGAGAATGGTCGAGTCCACACCATGTCGGAATGTACTCGTGGCGCACCCTCTCCTCGTTGTTGGGGCGTCACGGCTGGGAAGCGCAAGAAATTCTGTTCTACTACCGCGGCAGGCGAGTCGGCGCCGAGGCGGCAGCACGACCAGGTCTCGCGGCGGCCTTCAACTCGTACGAGCGCGTCACGCGACCGGTGCTTCGGCGTCTGCCGGCGATCGCAGATGGACTGATTGTGGTGGCGAGGAAGCCGCCGACGTGACCGTGGCAGGAGCCGGGGCGCCCTACAACGCTGCTCGTCTCGCGATCGCCGTCGAGTAGACGACCTCGAGATCCTCGGCCGTGGCCGCCCAGGAGAAGCGCTCCACCGCCGATTGTCTGGCCCCAGCTGAGAGCCGGGCGCGAAGAGCTTCGTCACCCTGGAGCTGGCGGAGCGCCCGTGCCAACGCCTCAGCGTCCTTCTGCGGAACGAGAAGACCGTTCTCTCCGTCACGAACAACTTCGGGAATTCCCCCGACGCGTGTCGCGACCAACGGGCGACCCGAGGCGAGCGCTTCCAGGACGGTGTTTGGAAGGCCGTCGACTCGGCCGGCCCGGTCGACCACCGAGGGCACGACTACGGTGTCCGCCACGGCGAGCACCGCTGGAATCAAGTCGTGCGGGAGGCTCCCGACCAGCTTCACCGCGCCGAGCCCGGCGGCTCGGCGTCGAAGCTCGTCCCGCAGTTCACCGTCTCCCACTATGGCTACGGCAACGTCCTTGAGCTGTCTGGCGGCGTCGATGAGGTAAGCAAAGCCCTTCACCTCTGCAAGCCGGCCGATCGAGACCGCGAGGAACGCGTCACCTGGAGCGTCGAGCCGGGCTCGTACCTCGGCACTCGGGGCGGACGGCTTGAATACGTTCGTATCCACTCCGAGATACAGCGTGTGTGAGTCGGTCTCCCTTGCGCCGAGCTTCAGTGCGCGCTCAACGAGGTCGCGACTGCTGGCGGTGACTTGGTCGGCGGTCCTGAACGCGCCCCGCGCAACCTGTCGGAGGACGCGGTGACGTTCGGCGAGGGCGACATCGCTGCCGTGCAAGGTGATGACGAGCGGCACGCGATACGCCTTTGAAGCCCGCGCCGCGAACCACCCGTTTGGGACGACCCAGTGGGCGTGCACGACGTCGTATTGCTCGTGCGCCAGGCGTCGACGAAGCGCTCGTTGCAGCGAGGCGGCGATGGCCGGCAGCGAGGCCGCCACTCCAACCCGAACTCGGGCGCGCGAATCGAACGTTTGCCCATAGCCCCACGGGGAGAAGGCAGGGATCGGAGAGTAACGGTACGGATAGAAGCGGACTCCCGGAACATCGTTACGGCTGAAGGAGGGGTGGTGGGGCAAGACGACGTCGATCGTGTGGCCTCTCGCCGTAAGCGCGCGGGCGAGCGCATCGATGAAAGGCGCAGTCGAGTCTCCCGCGTGTCGGGGATAGCCGAGCGTCACCATCAGGATGCGCATCCGCTACGTGGCGACCGCGCTCGCGCGAGCCGCGGGAGAAGCTACGGTGACGTCAGGGTGCCTGCGCACGCCCAGGGAGACGATCGCGAGGATGGTCAGCAGACCGAGCGCGAAGTCGAGACCGCTCTCCGGGTTTTCCGTGGGCGAGAGCCAGAACGCGACCGGGAGGGCCCACGCGGCGCACAGCGAGGGCCGCTTCGCGGCCCACACGACGAGGAGGATCACGACGTAGTGCATCCACAGGATCGGCGAGCCGAGGATGCCGGCGGCGACGGCGGCGACGAGCGCGTCGGTTCGCCTGCCCCGTCGCGCGAGCCTCACGCAGACGGCGCAGAGGACGACCAGGGCCGCGAGCGGCAGGAGGCGCGCGATCGACGTGGAGGCTCCAAGCCGCGTCCCGAGGGCCATCAGGGAGTAGCCGTCGGTTCCGAACGCGTCGGTCAGGGCGGAGAGCAGCGTCGGATAGCCGCGCAGGGTCGAGAACCCGACGATCGCCCAGCCTGCGACTGCCGCGCCGGCTCCGAACGCGAGCGCTCCGAGCGCCTGCTTCCGTCGGCCGATCGCGACGAGCCAGAGGAGAAGTGGCCAGAGGAAGACCTTTGCGGCGACGGTCGCCCCGACGCAGACGGCGAGCCGGGCGCCGCGAGCGTCCCTCCAGCGCCAGGCGAGAGCGCACCCGAGCGCGAGGAACGGGTCGAGCTGCGCCAGCATGAACGTCGACGCGACGGGGAACGAGAGGAGCACGATCGCGAGCACGCGCCAGTCGCGGACTCCGACGAGGCGGAGCGCCGAGACCAGCGCGGCCAGGCCGAGCAGGTCCCACAGGATGGCGGCGGCTGTCACCGGGAGAAGCCCGAAGGGCGAGGTCGCGACGAGCGTCGGCGCGGGATAGACGGCCGGGTTGCCCTTCGCCGCAAGGCTCGCGGCGTCGGCAGCCGGATACGGGTTGCGCCCGGCGAGCACGTCCCGGCCCGCCTGCCAGATCGTCCCGTGGAAGTCGATCCCGAACAGCCCGCCGCGGACGTTGGCGGCGAGGCTCAGCGAGACGAGCGCGAGACCCGCGAGCGCCGTGACGGGCGCGAGGCGCGAGCAGGCGCGGGAGAGGCCGCGAACGCTGATCACGACGGCGCGCGCTGGAGGACGGCGACCGCGTCGTCTCTGAAGACGACGCGCGTTCCGGGCTCGGACGCCAGCCGGCGGACGGTGCTTCTCTCTCCCGAGGCGTCCAGCACGACTAGACCGTAGCCCTCGGCGATTCGGGACCAGCCGGCCCCCTGCTGACGCCGGAACGCGGCGACCTGCGCGAGCTCGTCCGAGCGGAGGAGCTCGAACCGCGCGTCGTAGGCGACGCGGCCCGCGAGCTCCGGGTGCTCGAAGAGGAGCCAGTCCGCGTAGCGCTCGTTCGCGAACACCTTCAGCGCCGGGCCGGATGCCGCCGCGGCCGCGACCGCGTCGCCTGCGCGCGCCGGGTAGTCGGCCTCGAACCACGAGCGCGGGTGCGCCGCGGACGCGCCCGCGACGCCCGCCAGGGCGACGAGCGCCGCGCCGGCGATCGAGAGGTTGGCCCTCCGGCGCCGGGGAGCCGGCCTCGACGACCACGCGCCGTCGAGCGTCCGCGGCACGACGGCGAGGGCGACGAGGGCGAACCAGACGACGTTGCGGGAAGCGAGGAGCCCGGCCGCTCCCGAGGCGACCAGCGCGAGCTTGCCGGTCGTCCCGGCGGCGGCGCCGCGCCGGGCGACCAGCCAGATCGCGGCGGCCAGCGCCAGGAAGAAGACCGGGTCGTCCTTGATCGTGGGCGGCTGCCACTCGGACGCGAAGCGGCCGAGCGTCCCGTTGTCGAGAACGCGCGCGTAGTAGCCGGGGAGGGCGAGGCCGTAGGGCGAGACGAGGGTGCAGAGCCACGGGAGCGCGAGGAGCGCGGCAGCGCGCGGGGCACTGCGGCGGAGCGCCTCGCGGTCGGTCGTCGCGAGCAGCGCCGCCCCGCGGAGCGCGACGAGCCCGGCGCCGAGGAGCACCGAGCCGTGGACGTTCGCCCAGAGGGCGAGAAGCGGCAGGCAGAAGAAGACACGCCGCGACGGCCGCCGCTCGTCCTCGAGGACGAGGAGCAGCACGAGCGCGAAGAGCACGTAGGCCGGGGTCTGGGCGCGGAAGACGATGTTGCCGAGGCCGAGCAGGAGGCAGGGCACCGCGACCATCGCCGTGGCCAGGGCGGTTGCCCCGCGCGACCGCGCCGCTGCGGCCGCGAGCGTGAAGGCGGTCAGGAACATGGCGTCGAGGGCGAGGAGGGCGAGCGGCCAGCCGCCGGCCGACCAGAGGCCGTAGAGCGCGAGGTGCGAGAGCCACTGCTGGTCGACCCACTCGCGGCCCTGGCTCAGGACCGTGAGCGTGTCGGTGTGGGGGACCCACGAGCGGCCCACGAGCCGGCCGCTCACGAGCGCGTACCAGGAGTCGCTCTGGATCTCGCCGCGGGCCGAGAGGGCCACGATCGCTCCCGCGAACGCGAGGACGACGACGACGAAGACGTTGCGGTCGGCGGCGTCCGCAGCCCGGAGAAGCCACCGGGGCGAGGCCTCGGCCGGGTCCCGTCCCGCGAGGAGGGGTCCCCCGGCCGGCCTTCGAGTCAGGGTGGGCACGCCCATATCAAAGGCCATATCGACGGCTCCGAGGCCGACCGAAAGGCCACTCCGAGCCGGCCGGGCGGCCTGCTCCGCCTGCAGGAGGCGGGCGGGACCCGCCCCGTGGGGGGCGACGACTAGCCCTTCGGCGGATGTAGCCGTGGCGCGGCGGCCCTTAGGTAGTAGCAGGGATTCGGCCGCCCTGGCCGGGTCTTCGCAAAGCGACCGGGGCCAGACCCCAGGAGGAAGAAATGACCAAGCTGCAGACCGCTATCGGTGCGCGTGTCGCGCTTGCGCTTGCGGGCCTCTCGGCCCCGAGCCTGAAGCGCCAGGAGGGCCAGACCTTCGTGGAGTACGCGATGATCCTCGCGCTCATCGGCGTCGCGCTCGTCGCCGCGCTGACGTTCCTGCGCGGCAAGATCGCCGGCGCCTACACGGACATCGCCAACGCGATCTAGAGCAGGACCGCGGTGCTGCGGGAGGTGGGTTGCCCGGCGTCCGTCGGGCAACCCCGCCGCAACGGAATGGACGAATTGTCAACGCGACCGGGCTCGAAGCGAGGAGGATGATCATGATCAAGCTGCCGCCGTCGACAGGCCCGCGCGTCGCGCTCGCACTGGCCGGGCTCACGATCCCGAGCTTGAGGCGCGACGAGGGCCAGACCTTCGTGGAGTACGCGATGATCCTCGCGCTCATCGCGGTCGCGATGGTCGCCGCCCTGACGTTCCTGCACGACCAGATCGACGCGAAGTACAGCTTCATCGCGAATAGGATTCCCTAGGAGGGGGCGAGATCTGCGCGCACCGGAGGAGGGCGAGCATCTGCGGCTGACGAGCTGCCCACGGGAGCGGTCGTCGGACCTGTCGCCGTGATGCGCCTGCCGGGTGACCGACGAGCCATGAAAGCCTTGCCGAACATCGAGCAGTTCCGGCCGTCGACGCTCCTCCGCAGGCGCTCGAGAGTCCTCCGCTTCGCCGCGGCGCGCGCCCACGCGGCGCGCGAGCGCGGCCAGGCCACGGTCGAGTTCGCCCTCGTGCTGCCGGCGCTGCTCCTCGTCACGCTGGCGATGCTCGACTTCGGCAAGGCTTTCAACTACTGGATCGACGAGACCCACCTGGTGAACGTGGCCGCCCGCTGGGCGGTCGTCAACACGCTGCCGCTGCCGGGCGGCGACCCCGCCTGCACCGGAGGCCAGACGATCGACTGCCAGGTGAAGCAGCAGGCCGACACGAACGAGCTCAAGAACGGCGGCAGCTCCGTCAGCTCGCCGGGCGTCGAGATCAGCTTCTGCCTGCCGAACGGGACGGGCGGCACGGGCGATCCGGTCCGGGCCCAGGCCCAGGCGACCTACAACTGGCTGAGCTTCCTCACCGGGCCGCTCGGCATCGGCGGCCTGACGTCGAAGACGATCACGACGACCGCGACGATGCGGCTCGAGCAGAAGTACGACGGGACGGCGTACACGGCGGCCGGATCATGCTGAGCGGGCTCGCGCGGGCGCGTGCAGCGCGCGGTCTTCGCGACGAGGCCGGCGCGATCTGGGTCTGGCTGGCGCTCGTCCTGCCCGTCGCCTTCGTCCTCTCCGCCTTCGTGATCGACGTCGCGAACTGGTTCGAGCACCACCGTCACCTGCAGACGCAGGTCGACGCCGCCGCCCTCGCCGGCGGCGGCAGGTTCGCCTACCCGAACTGCGACGACGCCACGATCGAGGACGAGGCGCTCCAGTACGGCGGCGACCTCGGCAGGGCGCCGGGCGCCTACAACGAACAGGTCTCGAACGAGACCAACGTGCACGTCCTCTTCAACTCGCCCGACTACTGGTCGAGCCCGTCGAGCAGCGCGCTCGAGAACACCGACACCGGCGGTCCCTGCGCGGCGGAGTTCCTCGACGTCAAGGCGACCGACGACAAGCCGCCGCTCTTCTTCGCGAGCCTCCTTCCCGGCATCCGCCCGTCGATCCACGCGCACGCCCGCGTCGAGATCAAGCCGCTCGACATCGGAAGCGGTCAGCTCCCGATCGCCGTCCCCGACCCGAACCCGAGGAAGGCGCGGGCGTACTTCGTCAACGAGTCGACGGGCGCCTATCTCACGGATCCCGCCACCGGAGCTCGGCTCAGCGTGCCGCTCTTCTACAACTCGACGGGCGGCGGCCTGGACTACTGGAGCAGCCTCGACATGAGCGTGACGCCGAGCGTCTACCACACGGTGACGCTTCCGAGCATGCCTTCCGGCAACGTCGGAATTCGGATCGCGCTCAGCGGGAGCACCACGAACGACCAGTGCGGCCAGCCGCTCGTGAGCTGCTACGACACCTCGGGGAACACGGCACCGAACGGCACGACGCCGCTGTACGGGATCGACAACATCCGGGTCTACGACCCGGCGGCGACGCCGGGAACGGCGAGCGCGAACGACGCGATCGCGGTCTACGCGGCGAAGCTGACGACGGCGGACTGCACCAACCCGTACTTCCTCTCTGCTGACTGCTCGGTCCGGCTGCACGTGCGTGTCCGGTTCGCGGCCGGCATCACCCCCGCCAACGTGACGATGACGGCGCGGGTCGACGGCGCTCAACAGAACAACCGGCAGAGCGCCATGGCGCCCGGGAGCAGCGCCGACTGCCCGCCCGCGAACCCGGCCGGCTCGCTCTGCTACGAGTCGACCGAGGACATCTCCGTGAGCGGCGCCGGCTGGCACACGATCGACATCGCCTGGAAGGACACGACCGGCACCGACTCGATCGGCAGCAGCCGGTGCCGGAACGGCAACGGCAACCCGTGCGACAGCACCGGGACGGCGGGCAAGACGGCGCAGCGCGTCTTCATGGGCGACTTCGACCACTCGGGCCAGATCAAGTGGGTCGACCTCCTCGACGGCTCCGGCCTGCAGGCCGAGCAGGGAGCGAGCACCGCCTCGCACAGCTACGCGCTCGGCGCCTCGACGGGCCAGGTGGGCGTCGGCGTCAAGATCGACCAGGCGATCTCGACGGGGGCGGTCACCGATCCGCCGATGACGCTCCGGTTCGGAAGCGGCGGCCAGACGCAGGGCGTCGCCTGCAATCCGAACACGGGGCCCTATCAGAGCGCGAACCAGGACTTCAAGCTCGAGCTCGCCTTCGGCTGCGAGCCGGACTACCAGCGCTGGCAGGGGGCCGCGTGCCCCGGGTCGGCGCCGGGGACGCTCTACCCCGGCAACACGAACGAGCTGTGGACCAACGTTCCGACGCCGTGGCAGTGCGCCGCGGCCGAGTCGGGCGTCACGCCGCAGAAGCTCGTGCGCGGCCTGAACATTCGAATCCTCGGCTCGGAGTCGCCGTCGAGCTGCACCGCTCCGAACAACTGGGACCCGGGCGGATCCTCGACCTGGAGCCCGCAGGACCTCGACCCGGACGACCCGCGCATCGTGACGATCTTCCTGGTCCCCTACGGAACCTTCGGCGGCACCGGCAACGAGACCTACCCCGTCAGCCGGTTCGTGAAGTTCTACATCACGGGCTGGGCAGGCGAGGGAGGGAGCACGCCGAACCCGTGCCAGGGCGCCGGCGACGACCCGGCCGGGGCCGGCGAGGTGAAGGGCCATTTCATGACCTACGTCGACGCGTCCGGGAGGGGCACGCCCGGCCCCGGTTTCTGCGACACCTCGGGTGTCGACTCATGCATTGCGACGCTGACCCAGTGATCCACGTGAACGACACAGAAACCACGAACCCACACGAAGTGAACAGGAGGGGGTGAGCAAGATGCAGGATGTATTCGCAGGTCGGCTCTTCAAGACCCGCGGCGGAGCGGTGCTGATCGGCGGCGTCGCGGCTGTGCTGGCCGCGATTCTGCTCATCGTCTACCTGCACTCGTACCGCTCGAGCGTCGACTCGGGGACCCGGCCCATGACCGTGCTCGTGGCGAAGAGCCTGATCCCGAGGGGGACCGCCGGCTCGCTGATCGCCCAGGAGAGCCTGTACCAGGTGACGACGGTGCCGAAGGACCAGCTCAAGGATCTCGCCATCGTCGACCCGAGCGCGCTCAACGACCGGGCGACCGTTCGGGATATCTTCCCGGGCCAGCAGCTCACGGCCGCCGACTTCTCGATCGAGGCGGCGAACTCGATCCCGAGCGAGATCGCGGGCAAGGCGCGCGCGATCGCGATCCCGGTCGACACCGCGCACGGCCTGATCGGGCAGGTGCAGGCGGGCGACCACGTCGACGTCTACGTCGGCCTGTCCTCGAACGGCGGGCCGGTGCTCAAGCTGCTCGCGTCGAACGTGCTCGTGCTCTCGCCGCCGAGCGCGGGCACGGGCGGCACGCTCGCGTCGTCGGGCACGAGCGGCAGCTCCAACGCCGTCCTCCGCGTCAACACCGCGCAGGCGGCGAAGTTCGCGTTCGCCTCCGACAACGGTCGGATCTGGCTCGTGCTGCGGCCGCAGGTGAAGGTGGCGCCGACGCCGCCCAGCCTCGTCAACGCGGCGGCGCTGCTCGCGTCAGCGCCGTCGGTGGGAGGGTGAGAGAGATGGCTGAATCGATCAAGGCATTCGTCGCGCTCGACGTCGGCATGAGCCGGGAGCTCGTGGAGCAGTCGCTGCCGAGCGCCGCCAGCGTCCAGGTGGTCGGCCTCGTGGAGGGGCTCGACGAGGCCTGGCTGACCCTCCAGGAGGTCCCGAACGACCTGCTCGTCGTGGCCTGCGCCGGCCACTCCGAGAAGGCCCTCGTGCTGATCGACGGCGCCGTCAAGCAGCGCCCGTCGCGGCCGGTCGTGGTCTTCGGCCAGGGCTCGCCGAACGGCTTCGTCAACCGCGTCTTCGAGGTCGGCGCCGACGACGTGCTCGTCCTGCCGGAGGACCCGGAGAACGTCCTCTTCTCGCTGCAGAAGGCGATGGCGCGCAAGTCGGGCGGGGCCGGCTCGGTCTCCGGCGGGCCGGCGCAGCTCGTCTGCGTCCTCGGCCCGAAGGGCGGGACCGGGAAGACGCTCACGGCCACGTGCGTCGCGCTCGCGCTCGCCGAGATGGGCAAGCGCGTCGCGCTCGTCGACCTCGACCTGCAGTTCGGCGACGTCGGGCTCTGCATGGGCCTCAAGCCCGAGCGGACGATCTATGACCTCGTCCGGGCCGGAGGCTCGCTCGACGAGGAGAAGCTGAGCGACTTCCTCGTCACGCACCACTCCGGCGTCGAGGTGCTGATCGCCCCGAGCCGCCCCGACCACGCGGCCTCGATCTCGATCGAGTTCCTGCGGAGCGTCTACGCGATCCTCCGCCGCATGGTCGACTACGTGATCGTCGACACGCCCCCGGGCTTCACGCCCGAGGTGATCGCGACGATCGACAGCGCCAACGCCGTCTGCATGATCGGCATGCTCGACGCGCTGTCGCTCAAGAACACGAAGCTCGGGCTCGAGACGCTCGACCTCATGGGCTTCCCGCGCGAGCGCGTCAAGCTCGTGCTGAACCGCGCGCGCACGCGCGTGGGCATCTCCGACGAGGACGTCGAGGCGATCGTCGACCGCAAGCCCGACATCCTCGTCCCGAGCGACCGCGACATCCCGCGCTCGGTCAACGAAGGCGACCCGATCGTCGTTGCGAAGCCGCAGTCGGAGGCCGCCGACGCGTTCCGGCGCCTGGCCTCGTCGCTCGTCGCCTCCACCGAGCCCGTCACCGGCGCCGGGAACCGCTTCCGCCGCCTGCTCGCGAGGAGGGCGTGATGGATCTCCACGAGCGGCTCACCACTGCGCGTCCGACGCCCGCCGCGATGACGGGCCGGGCGGATCCGTTCGCCGTCCTGAAGAACACGGTCCACCTGCGCGTGATCGGCGACCTGGGGCCGCAGCTCTTCGACGTCGCGACCGACCCGTCCGTGCTGCGGGAGCGCGTGATCGCCGAGATCCGCCGCCACCTCTCGCAGGAGAGCGGGCTCTCGCGCGACGACCGCGACCGCATCACGACCGACCTCGCGGACGACATCCTCGGCCACGGCCCGCTGGAGCGCTTCCTCTCCGACGACAGCGTGACCGAGATCATGGTCAACGGCCCGAGCGAGATCTGGATCGAGCGTCAGGGCCGGCTCTACCCGACGAACGTCCACTTCAACGACGACTCGCACCTGCGCCGGATCATCAACAAGATCGTCGCGCAGGTCGGCCGCCGCGTCGACGAGGCCTCGCCGATGGTGGACGCGCGGCTTCCCGACGGCAGCCGCGTGAACGTCATCATCCCGCCGCTGTCGCTCTCGGGGCCGCTCGTGACGATCCGCAAGTTCTCGCGGAACCGGCTCACGCTGCAGGACATGATCAAGCTCGGGACGCTCACGACCGAGACCGTCGAGTTCCTCGAGCGCTGCGTCGAGGCGGAGCTCAACATGCTCATCTCGGGCGGAACCGGCACCGGGAAGACGACGCTGCTGAACGCCGTCTCCGAGGCGATTCCCGACTCGAACCGGATCGTGACGATCGAGGACGCGGCCGAGCTCCGGCTCGGGCAGCGCCACACGCTGCGCCTCGAGGCGCGGCCGACCAACATCGAGGGCGAGGGCGAGGTCACGATCCGCGACCTCGTCCGGAACTCCCTGCGCATGCGGCCCGACCGCATCATCGTCGGCGAGATCCGCGGCGCCGAGGCGCTCGACATGCTCCAGGCGATGAACACGGGCCACGAGGGCTCGCTCTCCACCGTGCACGCGAACTCCCCACGCGACGCGCTCTCGCGCGTCGAGACGATGGTGATGATGGCCGGCTTCGAGCTTCCGCTCCGCGCCATCCGCCAGCAGATCAGCGCCGCGCTCGACCTGATCGTCCACCTCGAGCGGCTCGACGACGGCTCGAGGCGCGTCACCTCGATCACCGAGGTCCAGCGGATGGAGGCCGACGTGATCACCCTCCAGGAGCTCTTTGCGTTCAAGCTCGAGCGGATCACCGAGGAGCGCGTCGTCGTCGGGAAGCTCTCGTCCACCGGGATGCGGCCGACGTTCCTCCACAAGTTCGAGCGCCGCGGCGTGCCCCTGCCCACGACGCTCTTCCAGGAGCCCCAGCCGGTGGCGCCCGCGCTCGGAGTGCTGACGTGAGGCGACTGCGCCTCATCGGGGTCGGCCTGGCGGTGCTCGCCCTCGCCACCGCGGCCGTGGCCGCGGCGGCGCCCGTGAAGCTCGTCGAGTCCGGGGGCGCGCACTTCCCGTACCGGTCGTACGTGCTGACGCTCCCGAAGGCGCAGGCGCTGCCGCTCTCCCGGCTGCACGTCACCGAGAACGGGATCTCCGTGCGGGCGCTCTCGGTGATCTCGGCGGAGGCCGCGAAGGAGCGCCAGTTCGGCGTCGTCCTCGCGATCGACGCGTCGGAGAGCATGCAGGGGCAGCCGATCAAGTCGGCGATGGCGGCGGCGCGCGCGTTCGCGGCGCACCGCAACCCCAACCAGCAGCTCGCGGTGCTCACGTTCAACGGAGGCGTCCAGGTCGTCCAGCCGCTGACGACGAGCTCCGGCGCGATCAGGTCCGCGCTCTCGAGGATCCCGAAGCTGAGCTACGGGACGCACATCTACGACGCGCTCGAGCAGGGGGCGAAGCTCCTCGCCGACGCGCACGTCGAGACGGGGTCGATCGTGCTGCTCTCCGACGGGGCCGACGTCGGCAGCGTCGCCAGGCCCGCCGCGGTCCTCCGGACGCTCACGGGACAGCACGTGCGCACGTTCACCGTCGGTCTCGCCTCGACCGCCTTCGACCCGCGCAGCCTCAGGCAGGCCGCCACGCGGACGGGCGGCTCGTACGCCCAGGCTGCGAGGGCCTCCGACCTGACGCCGATCTTCGACTCGCTCGGCTACCAGCTCTCGCGCGAGTACCTGATCAGCTACCAGTCGCTGGCGGGCCCCGGAAAGCGCATCCAGGTGCGCGCGACGGTGGACGGGATCGGCTCGGTGACCTCCGCCTACGTGACGCCCTCGCTCGACCTCGAGCCGGCGCCGCCGTACCACCGCTCCTTCGTCGGGCGGCTGCTGCAGTCTCCGCTCACGATGGTGCTCGTGGCGCTCCTCGCCGCCGCGATCGTCGGCTTCGCGATCCTGGCGATCGCGCACCCGCGGCCGCGGACGGTGGTCGAGCGGGTGAGCGCGTTCGTCTCGCTCCGCCGGCGGCTTCAGGCAGAGGAGGAAGGGGACTCGCCGCGCCGCCGCGTCGACCTGCTGCGCGGCGCGGAGGGCGCGTTCGAGCGGCTGCGCTGGTGGCCGCGCTTCAAGGCGACCCTCGAGCTCGCCGAGATCAACGCGAGCCCGACCCAGATCGTCGCGCTCACGCTCCTGGCCACGGTCATCGTCATGCTGCTCCTGTACCTGCTGATCGGCGTGCTGGGCCTGATCGTCGGGCTCTGCACACCGCTCGTCACGCGGGTCCTGATCCAGGCCAAGCTCGAGCGGAAGCGCCGGGTGTTCGCCGACCAGCTGCCCGACAACCTCGAGGTGCTCGCCGCGGCCCTCCGCGCGGGGCACAGCCTCGTCGGAGCGCTCTCCGCCGTCGTCGAGAGCTCCCCCGAGCCCTCGCGCAGCGAGTTCCGGCGCGTGATCGCGGAGGAGCAGCTCGGGGTGCCGCTCGACGAGGCGCTCGGGACGGTGGTCGAGCGGATGAGGAGCCGCGACCTCGACCAGGTGGCGCTCGTGGCGCAGCTCCAGCGCGAGACCGGCTCGAACGCGGCCGAGGTGATCGACCGCGTGATCGAGACCGTGCGCGCGCGGCAGGAGATCCGGCGGCTCGTCCGCACGCTCACCGCCCAGGGGCGGCTGTCACGCTGGATCCTGACGGCGCTCCCCGTCCTGCTGGCGCTCGTCCTCCCGCTCATCAGCCGCGGCTACCTCGACCCGCTCCTCCACCGCGGCTCCGGCCAGGTGCTGCTCGTCTTCACGGCGCTCATGATCATCGCGGGCTCGTGGGTCATCGGCAAGATCGTCAACATCAGGATCTGACATGACACTCGTCGCCATACTCGGTCTCCTGCTCGTCGCAGTCGCGATCGCCTTCGGGTTCGTCGCCGTCGCGGAGCCCCGCGTCCGGCGCTCGGAGAAGCTCGGCCTGATCGACGTGTACAGCTACGCCCAGCCGGTCGAGTCCGAGCTCGCGGTCGCTCCGGCGCGCAAGACGCTCGACGGCCTCGCCGCCCAGATCGGCGACTTCCTCGCCGAACGAGTCAGCAGCCTCCGGGAGGAGGAGATCCAGAAGCGGCTGATCGCGGCCGGCTACTTCAAGCTCGGCGCCCGGCGGTTCCTCGGCTACCGCGTGATGCTCACGCTGGCGCTGCCGCTCGTCGTCATGTGGCTGCTCATTCTCGCCGACGCCTCGGCGGCGGGCGTCGTCGTGTTCGCGCTCGTCGCCGCCGCCGTCGGCTGGGTCGCTCCGGGCTACCTGCTCGGACACAAGGCGCGGATGCGGCTCCAGGAGGTCGACTACGGGATGCCGGAGCTGATCGACCTGCTCGTCGTCATCCTCGAGGCCGGCGTCGGCTTCACCGCCGCGCTGCGCATCGCCGCGACGCGGATCGGGGGGCCGCTCGGCGAGGAGCTCCGGCTCACGATCCAGGAGCAAAACCTCGGCCTCTCGATGCTCGAGGCGCTGCAGAACTGGATGGCTCGGTGCGACACGCCGGCCGTCTCCACGTTCGTCCGCTCGATGATCCAGGGCGAGCGGCTCGGCATCTCGATCGGGCAGATCCTGCGCAACCTCGCGCTCGAGATGCGCAAGCGCCGGCGGGCGGCCGCCGAGGAGCGGGCGCACAAGGCGGCGATCAAGATCCTCTTCCCGCTGGCGCTCCTGATCTTCCCGGCCATGTTCGTGATCGTCCTCGGCCCGGCGATGTATCGGATCGTGGACGTGCTCTCCGGCAGCTGACCGGCTAGGAAACCCTCAAGCCGCCTGCCCCCGGTGCCGATGCCGGGGGTATGGCGGCTCTCGCGCCACGCCCGCTCGCACCGGCCCACAGCCTCGTTCTCGCCCGGCGGCCGGTTCCGATCGTCGTCACGCCCGGGGCGCTCGCCCCGATCGCGATGCTGGCGATCGGCTTCGCCGTCTACAGCGCCAGGGCGGGAACGCTGCTCGTCCTCGGCGCGCTGGCGCTCGGCGGCCTCGGCGGCGCCGTCTCCCTGATCGTGCACGAGCTCGGGCACGTGCGCGCGGCTCGCCGGCTCGCCGGCGTGCGGCCGGTGCGCGTCTCCCTGCTCTGGGTCGGAGCGGGCACGCAGTTCGAGGGCGCCTACCGGAGCGGCCGCGACCAGGCCAAGGTGGCCCTCGCCGGCCCCGCCGCCTCGCTCGCGCTCGCGCTCGCGCTGCTCGTCGCGGCGGTCTTCCCGCTGCCGCACCACTTGCAGCTCGGCCTCTTCGGCCTCGCGCTCCTGAACGCAGCGATCGGCGTCCTCACGCTCCTTCCCGTGCACCCGCTCGACGGCCACAAGCTCGTCGTCGGCCTCCTCTGGTGGCTCGCCGGCTCAGAGCGGCGGGCGAAGGGGATCGTGCGGCGCGCCGGCCTCGCCTGCCTCGCGCTCGACGGCGCGATCACGCTCTTCGTCCTCGCCGCGCGGCCCGCGATCGGCCTCGGCGTGATCGCCGTCGGCGCCGTCGTCTACGGGCAGAAGCATCTCGTGGCACGATCCGCGCGCTCGGCGAAACCGGCCGGCTAGCCCAAGATACGGGTTCTTCCCGTACCTTTTCCCTAGAAATTGGAACCAAATCGCCCACAATATGAGGCGGAAGGAGCAGGAGACCCCTCCCCGATGCAGAAGGCCCACGATCCAGCTCTCACCGGCGACTCGGGCTCGGCTCTCGACCGTGAGCTCCTGCTGCAGGCACACCTCGACCGCCAGAGCGCGGTGAGCACCGCGCTCGAGCGCCGCCTGCGCCGGCTCGCGTTCGACCTGCACGACGGCGCGCTGCAGGAGCTGTCGGCGCTCGCGACCGAGCTCGCGTCCGTGCGGCGCCAGGTCCTGCCGGTGGTCGAGGACGACTACCGCGAGCGCGTGGGCGGCCGCTTCGACGACCTGCAGGCGCGCCTGCAGGCGCTCGACTCCTCGCTGCGCAGCCTGCTCGACGCCGTGCACTACGGCTCGAGCGTTCGCTTCGAGGCGCTCGACACGCGCATCGCGCGCGAGGTCGCGGCGCTCCGCGACGAGGGCGGGATCGAGGCGGAGCTCGAGATCACCGGCAGCTTCGCCGACCTGACCGAGTCGCGCCGGATCGCGATCTTCCACATCGTGCGCGAGGCGCTCGCGAACACGCGCGACCACAGCGGCGCGAAGCATGTCCGGGTGAAGGTGGCCGAGCGCGAAGGGCGCGTCGACGTCTCCGTCGAGGACGACGGCTGCGGCTTCGAGCTCGAGACGGCGCTCGAGCGCGCCTCGGCGCACCAGCGCTTCGGGCTCACCGGGATGTCCGAGCGGGTTCGCCTGCTCGGCGGCGAGCTCCTGATCGACAGCGCGCCGGGAACCGGGACGCGCATCAGCTTCGCCCTCGACGCGTGGGATCCGTCGAGCGACCCGCTCACGGTTCCACCCGACCTCGTTTCGTAAGATGCCTCGGTTGACGACCTTCCGCGCACCGGGCGCTTCTGTCCTCGTCGCCGCAGGCGCCGCGCTCGCGCTCTCGTCCGGGGCGCTCGCGGGGCCGAGCGCGGGCACGAACGCGAACGCACGCGAGCTCGCCGTCCCCATGCCGGCGGCGGGCGAGCTGACCGTGATGTCCGCGGTCGCGCGCGCGACCCCGAGCCCGAGCGGGAAGCGCATGCTCGTCCTGCACCAGTTCCGTCCCGACTTCCGCCGCCAGGAGGTGCTCGCGGTCGCGAAGGCCGTCGGCGCCGACGGGAAGGTCTGGTACCGCCTCAGCCTGCCGATGCGCCCGAACAACTCGTACGGCTGGGTGCCGGCGCGGAAGCTCGACGTCCATCCCGTCCGCAACCGGATCCTGATCCGCCTCGACGCGCGCAAGCTCGAGGTGCTGCGCGGCAACAAGGTGCTGTACAGGACGACCGTCGCCGTCGGCCGGCCGGGCATGGAGACGCCGACCGGCCACTACTACGTGCAGGTGCGGTTCCATCCGGACGACCCGTTCCTCGGCGTGTTCGCGTTCGAGACGAGCGCGTACTCGAAGCTGACCGAGTGGCCGGGCGGCGGCGTCGTCGGGATCCACGGCACGAGCGCCCCGCAGCTCCTCGGCCAGGCGGTCTCGCACGGCTGCGTTCGGATGTCGAACGAGGCCGCGCTCGTGCTGAAGCGGCTCGTCCCGCTCGGCACGCCGATCACGATCGTCCAGGCCTGAGCAAGCCCGGGCGGGCCGCGCGGCGGCCTCCCCGCTTCCGGCGACGCCCTCCTCGAAACGGGGGACGGAGGAACGCGCGGATCCCTGAGCCGAGCTACTCGAACGAGGTAGTGAGCGGGCCGGGAGCGGTGCCGATGCCCACTGCGTGGCACGGATTCTCGTCCGCAGGAAGCGCCGGCTCCTCGTCTCGACGCTCGCCTGCGCCGCGGCCCTCGCGGCGGCTCCGAGCGTGCTCGCCTGCACGGCCAGCGGCTACACCTACGCGGGCCTCGCGAGCTCGGCGAAGACGCACGGCGTCGGCGCCCTCGTGACCGCGATCGGCGCCCCCGCCGTCTCGGGCGACAACGGCCACGTCGCGGGCTGGGTCGGCGTCGGCGGTCCGGGTGAGGGCCCGAACGGCAAGGACGAGTGGATCCAGGTCGGCTTCAGCGGCTTCAAGGGCAGCCCGAACTCCGACCTCTACTACGAGGTCACCCGCGCCGGCTCCGCCCCGACCTACCACCGCGTGCAGGCGAACCTTCCGCCGGGCACGACGAAGCGGCTCGCGGTGCTCGAGATGGGCACCCGCCCGAACTTCTGGCGCGTGTGGGTCGACGGGCGCGCGGTCAGCAGGCCCATCTACCTCCCCGGCAGCCACGGCGCCTGGCAGGGCGTCGCGACGGCCGAGAGCTGGAGCGAGACCGCCGGCGGCGCCTGCAACGCCTTCGGCTACCGCTTCCAGGACGTCGTCGTCGCGACCCGGGCGGGCGGCGCCTGGCAGGCCCTCTCCCACCCGCTGCCGATCCGGAACGGCGTCAACCGCCTCCTCCTCTCGGGCGGCTCGAGCTTCGACGCCGTCTCCGGCCGCCTCGACAAGCTCGTCGTCCCGCTGCCGAAGACCGGCAAGCCGGCGCCGGGCACGTCGCTCGTCGCCGGGCCGCGCGCGACCGCCTCCGCCCGCCGGTAGCCCCGCGCGGTCAACCACGGCGGTGAACCAACCGCCGGGGGATTGGTCAACCGGCCCCGGACCCGCATGCTGAGCCCATAGCGGTTGTGGGCCCGATGCGGCGGGGCCGCAACCGGCGGCTCTAGGCGAGGCGGGAGGCGCCCCCCCACCTCCCGCTCTCGCCCAAGCTCAACCGACGAAAGGACCCAGTGACGGCAACGGCGGAGATCTCGGCGGAGCGCGACGGCAGCCTGCTGCTCGGGTGGCTCGGCCTCCTCGGCTGGTCGATCGAGCTCGAGGACGGCGGCGACCGGTGGGTCGGCACCGCGCGGCACCTCGTCGAATCCGGCGACGACATCACGGTGAGCGCGGCGGCGGAGAGCCGCTCGGCGCTCGCCTGGCAGCTCTTCCGCGGCGCGCTCTGCGGGCTCGAGGCCGGTGACCGGACGCCCGGCAGCTCGCTGCGGGCGGCGTAGCCCGCGCCGGTCAGGGCCTACGGCCTGCTCGCCTACCCGAGCGGCGCCTCGTCGTCGCCTTCCTGGAGCGGGCTCTCGATCAGGCCCTGCTGGTAGGCGTAACGGGCGGCCTCGGTGCGGTTGGCGACGCCGAGCTTGCGGTAGATGTTCGTCAGGTGGAACTTGACCGTCTGCTGCGCCACCCAGAGCTGCTTCGCGATCGCGGCGTTCGACATGCCGCGGGCGAGCGCGGTCAGGATCGCGAGCTCGCGCTCGGTCAGACCCGCGGCCTTCGCCGCCCGTGACGACGGGTCGTCGGGCAGGCCGATCGCGGTGTAGACGGTCTCCTCGACCGCCTGCCTGATCACCGACGGGAGGTCGACCGGGTTGACGCTCTTCACGATGTAGGCGCTCGCGCCGCGCTTGAGCACGTTGTCGATCAGGTTGCGGTCGGCCGAGACCGACAGCACGATCACCTTCGTCTCGGGATAGCGGCGCTTGATCTGGTCGAGGCAGACGAGGCCGTCCACCTCGGGCATCCGCAGGTCGAGCATGACGACGTCGGGCAGGAGCCGCTTCACGAGCGGCAGCACCTGACTCCCCTTCGTCGCCGTCCCGACGACCTCGAACTCGTCACCGGCCTCCTCGAGCGCGTGCCTGACGCCGTCGAGGATCAGCTGATGGTCGTCAGCAAGCAGAACCCGGAGTCGAGCCTTGTTTCTCGTGGTCATGGTCGAAGTGTGAGGCCACGGGCGGATGCCGGGGAAGCGCTGCCGCCCCGCCGCTGCATCCCCTCACTGCCCCGCCTCAGTGTACCGCGAGGGCAACGAGATGGTCGCCCCACGGGCCGCGCTCTCGAGCAGCACCTGCTTGAGCCGGGCGTACTCGTGCTCCGAGAGCGCGCCGCTGCGGCGCAGGCTCGCGATCCGCTCGAGGCTCGCGATCAGCGGCGGCGCGTCGCCCGCGCCGCGCCCGAGCCGCTTCGCGAGCTCGATCCGCTCGCGGAGCTGCGCGAGCGCCTCCTGGTACTCGCCGACGCGGCGCTTCGAGATCGGGACGCAGTTCGGCAGCTTGTACACATCGCGGTCGGAGGTGCGCGGCTGGCGGTTGCGCTTGCGCTCGCGCCCCTGGAAGCTCGGCGACGACACCTCGATCCAGCCGGTGAGCAGGAAGGTGTGGAGCTGGATCCCCGTCACGTCCTGGTAGTAGAACGTCGTCGTCAGGCTGCCGAACGTCGTGCCGGCGTGGAAGCCCGGCTTCACGATCAGGAGCCGCTCGTCGAGCGCGACGAGCGAGTGCGAGAGGCTTCCCCGCAGGCAGAAGAGCACCGTCTCGTGCCCGGAGAGCTGCCGCTCGACCTCGCGCTGCACCCGCCCGCTCAGCACCTCGACGCCGCCGACCGCCGGCCGGCGCCGCCGCTTCGGCCCCGGAAGCGGCGCCTCCTGGAGGAGGGGCGGCGTTCGGCTCAGCACGGGGAGGCCTTGTCCGGGTTCCCCGGCGGCCCGGTGTGGCGGTGGTTCCGGTCGCCGCAGCCGAAGCCCGGCCGCGTCTCCTCGGCGGGCGGCGGCGGCGGAGGCGGCGTGGTGGTCGGCGGCGGCGGAGTCGAAGTCGGCGTCGTCGTCGGGGGCGGCGACGGGGTCGTCGCCGGCGGGGGCGCGGCGGGCGGCGGCGCGGGCGGCGGCGGCGCCGGCGGAGGCGCGGCGGGCGGCGGCGCCGGGCTCGCCGGAGGGCTCTGTGCGGGCGGCGCCTCGGGCTGCGCCGGCGGCGGGGCCGCGGCCTCGGCGGGGGCGGGCGCGGGGAGCGCCGGCGCCGGGAGGGGAAGCGGGACCGGCGCGGGAGCGCGAGGAGGCGCGGGCGCGCGAGGAGGCACGGGCGCGGGGGCCGGGAGCGGGACGGCCGTGCGGGGGAGCGCGGGGAGCGCGGGGACGGCGGGGGCGGGAGCGGGAGCGTGCGCCTTCGGGGCCGGCGCCTTCGCCTTCGCCGCGGGCGCCGTGACCGGCGCCGGGGCGCGGGTCACCGGGCCGCGTGCGGCCCCGGACGCAGGCCGCGGCGCCGGCGCGGCAGCGGGAGCGTGAGCGGGGGCGGGAGCGGTCGCCGCGGGCTTCGGCGCCGCGCGGGCCGCCCGGCCGGCCGCGACGCCCGCCGCCAGCCCCTGGTGCGCGCCGGCGGCCGCCCCGACCGTGCGCGGCCCCGCCGCGGCCGCCGGGGGCGCGGCGAGGACCGGGCCGACGTCGAGCGGCTTCACCACGCTCGAGGGCAGCGTCGGCGCCGACAGGTGCAGGTGCTGCGACTTCGAGACGACGAGCGGCGCCCAGAGGTAGCCCGCCGTTGCGACGAGGACGCCGAGCACTCCGAGGAACGCCGTGAACCGAAACGGGCGCACGCTCGCACTCTGGCAGTTCCGGAGGACGGCAGCGCGGAATTTGCGGGAGCTTTACGCGCTCCGAGCGGGCGGCGCGGGCGGCTCGGCGACCACCACCCGGTCCTTGCCGGTCTCCTTCGCCCGGCGGAGCGACTGGTCGGCGGAGAGGAGCAGCGCCTCGGCCGACGCCGCCGGAGGGTACGAGGCGACCCCGAAGCTCGCCGTCACGAACTCGGGCAGCCCCGGCTCGGCGCGCAGCTCCGTCCGCAGCCGCTCGGCGAACTGGCGGGCCCCCTCGGCGTCCGTCTTCGGGAGCAGGACGGCGAACTCCTCGCCCCCGATCCGGGCCGGGACGTCGAGCTCGCGGGCGCAGCGGCCGAGCGTGCGCGCGAACCCGCGCAGCACCTCGTCGCCCGCGCGGTGGCCGAGCTCCTCGTTCACGCGCGTGAAGTCGTCGAGGTCGCCGAGCAGCACCGAGAGCGGGCGGCTCTCGCGCCTCGCCTCGACGAACTCGCGGTGCAGCGCGGCCGTGAAGTGCGCGCGGTTGGCGAGCCCGGTCAGGTCGTCGGTGACCGCCTGCTCCTGGACGACGCGCTGGAAGCGCGCGTTCTTGAGTGCCGTGCTCGCCTGCAGCCCGAGCCAGCGCGCGACGTCCGCCGCGTCGGCCGTGAACCCCGTCGGCGGCGGGTAGAGGATGAGCGACGAGGGGCCGCCCGGCTCGTTCGTGTCGAGCTGGACGCGCAGGAGCTCGTTCCCCGACTCGCCCACCCGCGTCGCCGGGTCGCCCGGCCGCGCGAGCCGCCCCCCGGCCGCACCGGTCGCCTTGATCGCCGCGTCGAGGATGACGCGCAGGAGCGCCTCGGCGTCGTTCGCGGCCGCGAGCGTCTCGCCGATCCGGGCGAGCCCGCTCGCCTCGCGCTGGTCCGCCGTCCGGGCCGACGATGCGGCCGGCTCCTCCCCCTCCGCCTCCGCCTCCGGCGCGCGCGGCAGGACGAAGACCCAGACGACGAGGACGCCGAGCGCGACGAGCGACACGAGCACGGCGAGCGGCAGCCGCCACGCCGTGACGAAGCTGACCGAGTGCGGCGTGAGCGCGACGATCCGGAGCTCGGGGCGGTCGCCGGTGAGCGCGGTCGCGAGCGCGCGGTAGCTCCGGCCCTGCGCGCGCACGCTCTCCGGCTCCGTGCCGGTCGTGAGCGGCGCCCCGGCCGGGAGCGGGCCGGCTGCGACCCGGCCCTCCTCGGCGACCGCGAGGAGGTCGCGCGAGCCGCTCGGGAGCTGCGCGCGCACGCGCTCGAGGTATGCCTCGTCGACGGGCGCCACGGTCACCACGCGCCCGAGCCGGCGGCCGCCGGAGACGACGTCGACCGTGCGGGTGACGCCGAGCGCCGGGAGCGAGCCGCCGCTCGCGCCGGAGGCCGCCACGAGCATCGAGCCGGGATGCGACGCCGCGAGCTTCCGGAGCGCGGCCGGGTCACCGGCGGCGAGCGCCGCGACCGTACGGTCGAGGTGGGCGAGCTCGGCCGCGCGGCGGCCGGCCGCGGCGACGTCGCTCGCGAAGGTCGCCCGCGCCACCTGCAGGTCGGCGACGAGCTGCGCGTCGGCCGCCTCCGTACGGCTCGAGTCGACCCCGCGGCCGAGCAGCCAGAGGAGCAGGAGCGCGCCCCCGAGCACGAGCAGGGTGAGGACCGCGACGCGCCGCATCGTCGCCGCGCGCGCCGCGCGCGCTCTCACCTCGTTCACGGTCGCCGCCTCCTCGCTGCCGAGGGCCCGCCGGGGTCCACCGCCCGGGCCGGTCCGGCGAGTCTAAAGGAGGCTCGGCTCGTCCCACGAAAGGTCCCGGCCGTGCCGCTCACGCCGCTCCGCTCGCACCCGCGGCCGCAGGCCGAGGTCCCGGCGCTGCCGGTGCTCGGCGAGCGCTTCCGGCGCTTCCTCGCCGAGCTCGACCGGCGCGAGGGGTACGTGGCGGGCCACAGCGTCGCCGTCTGCCGCCTCGCCCTCCGGGTCGCGCGCAGGTTCGAGGTCGGGGAGGGTGAGCTCTCGGCGCTCGCCTTCGGGGCGCTCCTCCACGACATCGGCAAGGTCTTCATCGACAGCAGGCTGCTCGGGAAGGAGGGCCCCCTGACCGAGGCCGAGGCCGAGACGATCCGGCTCCACCCGGCGCTCGGCGAGGCGCTCCTCGCCGGGAGCGTCCCCGAGGGGACGGCGCTCGAGGTCGTGCGCTCCCACCACGAGCGGTGGGACGGCGACGGGTACCCCGACGGGCTCGGCGGGGAGGCGATCCCGCTCGCCGCCCGGATCGTCGCGGCCGCCGACGCCTTCGTCGCCATGGGGGAGACGCGCGCGTACCGGCGGGCCCTCGCCCACGGGGAGGCGCTCGCGGAGCTGGAGCGCCTCGCCGGCTCCCAGTTCGACCCGGCCTGCGCCGCAGCGCTCCTGGAGGCGGTCGGGTAGCTCCTGGAGGCGGCCGGGCGGGGCGGCTCCGTCCAGGACCTTGCGCCAGCGCGGTTCGAGCCATCCTGGTCGTCCCGCGCCTCCCGGAAGGATGATTGACTTCGCTCAGCGTTCATGGGGGTAAGGGCCCTGCCATCACAGCCCGGCGGGCTCTCTGGACTGCTCGTCAGCGCCGAGCCCCCGTGACGCTGTAAGACGGGTGGCTCCGTCAGGCGCCGACGGGGCCACCCGCGTTCGAGACATCTCGGTGTCTCCACCGCAGCATGGACCGGCGCGGCGCCGCCGGATCCTTGGAGGCAGGAAAGATCCCCCGAACGGGGGAGGTCCGCCCGCGCGACCCTCCTTCCGCCCGCCCGGGACCAGACGCATGGTGGGCGCGCGGCCGGGCCGCCGGGCGGATGCTTCGTGCCATGCGTGTGCGAGTCGATCCCGAGCAGGCGCAGGACCTCGCCGAGTTCCTGCGCGCGCGCGTCGACGCGATCGTCGACCGTGTCGCCGAGGACGAGCTCGAGGTCTCGCTCCTCGGCTCCTACACGCAGCGGGCGATGCGGCTCGAGCTCTTCCGGCGCATCCGGGCCTGGAACGCGCGGCAGCCGGGCGCCCGCGACTCGGACGTCGTCCCGATCGCCGCTGCGCTCAAGCCTGCGGCGACGCCTGCCGATAGCGGCCTCGAGTGGTCAGGACATGCTGCCAGCCCCAGCCGCGACCCCGGTCAGGGCTGAGGTAGCCGTTCTCGGCCACTCGGCGGGCGGCCAGCGTGAGCCGCAGTCGCTGGCCGCCCTCCACCAGACGACGGACCGGCGCCGCTTCGGGTTTCCCGCGCGGCCGGCGGTCCCACTCCTTCAAGCCAAGGGCTAGGTCGGTTCTATCCATTCGTGTGGCGCTCGTTTCGCGACGCGCGCCTTGACTTGGGCTGTGGCGATCCGTCCGCATGCCCGGAGCTCTCGAGCGTCGAGCACCGGCTTGTCCGCGGGCGGGCCGCCGACGTCAGGAGCCGTCCACGAAGGAGGAACGAGGTCATGAGGGCCAGGGTTCATTCAGCACGAAACTCGCTGCGGCAGCGCGCACGTCTTGCACTGTCACTCGCGGGCCTGGCCCTGATCGTGCTCGTCGTGTTCGTGCCGGGCTCCGGCGCGAACCTCGCGCCTCCGAACACGTTCGAGGGCGACGACGGCAACCTCGTCGTCGACGGCGGCGCCACCGCGACCGACTGGGCCAACGTCGCCGGCCTCGTGACGAGCATCGACAAGCCCAGCGGCTCCACCGACAACTCCTTCACGCAGGGAAGCCACGAGGACGACCTCGGCGTGTCGGTCGAGGCGGGCTCGATCCCGCCGAACAAGAACGACCTCACCCGCGCCTACCTCGCCACCACGACGGTCGGCGACCCGAGCCACACCTACCTCTACCTGGCGTGGGAGCGCCTCGTGAACACGGGCAGCGCGAACATCGACTTCGAGCTGAACCACAGCGCGACCGCCGGCTTCGACAGCAGCACCCTCGGCGACGTGACGCTCAACCGCACCGAGGGCGACCTCCTCATCACCTACGACTTCGGCGGTAGCGGCAGCCCGACCATCGGCCTGCTCCGGTGGCTCACCGCCGGCCACGGCCACACGAACGCGGACTGCTACGCGAGCGGCGGCAAGCTCCCGTGCTGGGGCGACCACGTCGACATGAGCGCCGCCGGGTTCGCCGTCGCCGCCGTCAACACCGGCAGCGTCACCGACCCGCTCGACGGCAACGCCTCGCTGGGCGTGGGCCTCTTCGGCGAGGCCGCGATCGACCTCACCGCGGTCCCGAACCTGCTCCCGCCCGACACCTGCGAGAACTTCGGCTCCGAGCTCGTCAAGAGCCGCTCCTCCGGCTCCTCGATCGACGCCGAGCTCAAGGACTTCATCGCGCCCGTGCCGATCCACGTCTCGAACTGCGGCTCGATCGAGCTGAAGAAGCACTGGGACGGGATCGCAGGCTCGACCACGCTCAAGATCGGCAAGAGCGCCGGCGCCGACGACGTCGACTCCCAGGCGGTGAGCGGGGCCGACGGCACGACCGGCGCCAACGTCGTCAAGCCGGGCGACTACTACGTGAGCGAGAGCCCGAACCCGCCGACGGCGAACTACACCTCGGCGCTCGCCTGCTTCAACGACAAGAACCTGAACGGCACGCCCGACTCCGGCGAGGACGTCACGGTATCCGCCGGGAAGGTCGCGGTCGCGACGAACGACGTGATCGTGTGCACCTTCACGAACTCGTTCGTCAAGCTCAAGCCGTCCGTCTCGACGACGCTGAAGAACCCCGCGAACGACGCCGTGATCCCGAACGGCACCGAGCTCGCGCTCGGCTCGAGCATCAAGGACACGGCGACGGTCACCGGCGACGGCGGCTTCGCGCTCACCGGCACGGTGACGTTCAACTTCTACTCGTCGGGCAACTGCACCGGCACGCCGGTCGCCGAGACGGGCAAGGCGGTCTCGGGCGGCGTCGCGACCTCCTCGACGCACACGGCGCTCGCCGCCGGCAGCTACTCGTTCAGCGCCCAGTACGTCGCGGGCAGCGACCCGGCGCACGTCGACTCCGACCCGAGCGCCTGCGAGCCGTTCTCGGTCGGCAAGGCGACGCCGTCGCTCGTGACGACGGTGAAGGACGGGCAGGGCGCGACGGTGGACAACGCCCATCCGGCGGCGCTCGGGACGGCGGTGCACGACACCGCGGCGCTCGGCGGCGGGGTGGGCGGGTTCCCGCTCGGCGGGGCCTCGGATCCGGCGTCGGTGACCTA
>Ga0070741_10001319_pt1 | contig 76991 bp, 71 predicted proteins | sample Coa_R1_4_FD_66440 | JGI IMG/M metagenome (GOLD analysis project Ga0070741, IMG submission 66440) | Surface soil microbial communities from Centralia Pennsylvania, which are recovering from an underground coalmine fire - Coalmine... | ecosystem: Environmental > Terrestrial > Soil > Unclassified ...
AACCCTGCCGACGGCCAGTATTCGCAACCCTTCCACCTTGATGTTGATGTCGCAAGGCGGAGGCAGAGGCCGTAACCCTGCCGACCCTGGCAGTCCGTTGCAGGCCCGACCCTGGCAGTCGGCGGGCCATAGGCCCCACAGCGGCAGGGTTCAGCCTGCCGCCAAAAGGGCGCCGGGTTTAATCCGTTCTATTCCCTGATCGTGCTGCGTTGGCGCATATCGTTCGCGCCGTTCCCGAAAGGAAGCCTCCCATGGTAAAATGCCCCCGTTGTGAGTTCGTCTTTGATGAAACGAAACGGACCACCTGCCCCATCTGCTTCACGCCGTTGTCGTCCCCCACAGAGGCCACGCCTCAGCCCGCGCCGCCACTGATGGAACCGACGCCCGGCCCGGAGGGCGCAGCGTCCAGGCTTGTGCCGCCCGCCCCACAGCCCGGTGCGCCACATGTGCCGCTCCTGCCACAATCGGGCCAGCCGGTTATACAGCCCAAATACCAGCATTCCCAGCCCGGCTCCCCGCAGGCCGTTCCGCCCCCGCAACCGACCACGCCGGGGCCTAGCATTCCCGGCCTGCCTGATCCAGCGCAACAGGGCCATCCTGCCGCTCAGCCCGGATACCCACAGGCGCAGCCCGGCTCTCCGCAGGCCTCCTTAACGGCGCAGCCGCTGGGAGCCTCTCCCGACGTGCCCGCTCTAGGTCAGCCCGGACCGCAGCCATACCAATCGGCGCCGCCCGCGCCCGGTATGCGCGTCTCGCTCACCGGCGAAATTATCGATCCGGGACTCTCCGCGCCGGCGCCGCAGCCTCCGCGCCCCAGCAGCTATCCCGGCAGCGTCCCGGCGACTCCGCCGCGCCCGGGTAGGCCGCACAGCGCGGTCACCATGCCCCTGCGGCGGGAGGGAGCACGCTCCCGAAGCATCAGCGGCAATGCCATCGCCATCGTCATCGCGATTCTCGTGCTGGGATTGGGCGCCTTTGGCGGCTGGTGGTACTTGCAGCACCGCACCCATCCGAAGACTCAGGCCGAGAAATTCTTTACGGCGATAAAAACAATGGATTGGAAGACCGTGTATGAGACCAGCGAGCAGGCTTCCACCAAATACGCCTCCGCCCAGGAGTTTGAGAAGAAGATGAACGATGTGATCAATCAGAATCCGGGTGCTGCTGCCATGATGAAGGGGCTTGCGAGCTCAGTGGATTTTAAGGTCGGGGAACCTACGATTAACGGCGACGAGGCGACCGTTCCCGTCACGATCTCCCTGGCGGGCATTAACCTCAGTCAGATGGGCCAGTCGGGAACGATTAACGTCAAGATGAAAAACTTTGGTGGCATCTGGAAAGTCTCCAGCGATAACAAGAATATCAACCTGGATGCCGATAAAGGTATGGGCGGCATGGGCGCTCCCGGCCAGGGTGGTATGGGCGGCTTTGGGGGCATGGGCGGGAAACAATGACGACGTCCCTTGTTTAAAGGATGAAGGATGAAGAAAGCACGGCCTTTTTCATCCTTCATCCTTTATCCTTTGTGAGGCTGTCCCGTTAGCGAAAGGGAAAAGGTAACGATTCGGAATGACAAAATGCCTCCGTTGTGAGTTCGTCTTTGATGAGACGCGGCGGTCCACCTGCCCGATCTGCTTTACGCCCGTGCAGGCGCAAGCGGCGCCGCCACAGGCGCCTCCGGCAACTTTCACCACGCAGCCGTTGCCGCCTGCGGCGGGGGCTGCGCCCGTTCACATGCCGCAACCGGCGTCCACGCCTCCGCAGAGCTATCCGCAAAGGTCGCCGCAGCAAAACCCACCGCCGCTCGCTTCTCAGGCGCCGCCGCTTCCGGCGCAGCCAGGGTATGGGCACGTCCCGCCAGCCCATCCCCAGACTCTGCCGGCAGGCCGCACCCCGATGCCGCTGACCGGGCCGTCGGAGCCGTCCTATTTGCAGGCGCCGCCGCCGACCTCGGGCGCCGGGATTCCCGGCCTGCCTGAGCCCACTCTCCAGTCCTACCCACCGACAGGGGCAATTCCGCCCAACCTGGGCTTTTCCACGCCGCACGTCTCTCTGACCGGGGAAGTTGTGCCGCCAGAAGCGCCGCCTCTGAGCCCGACTCCGCCGTTGCAGCCGACCGGCTATGTGCCTGGAGGTCCAGGCCCGCAGACGACCCTGCCCATGCGCCCGACCGTTCCCGCCGCCTATAGCCCTCTGATGATGGCCCGCAAGCGCGAGACTCCCCGCTCCACCTCGCCTTTAGGGACCGTTATATCCGCGATCCTGCTGGCGCTCATCGCTGTGGGCGGCGTTACCAGTTACGCCCGCTCAGGCGGCGCCCTCGCGCAGGCATCCTTCGCCGCCACAGCCTCCCCCGCCGTGTCCGGCGAGATCCAGGCGCAGGCGCAAAAATATCTCACCGCCCTCACCCAGATGGACTGGAAAGCCCTGTATGAGACCTCGGAGATAGATACCAACGAATACCCGACCGCCGAGGATTTCGCCAACAAGATGAACGCCAAAATACAGCAGAATCCCCAGGCTGTCGATTTGATGAATCGCCTGTCCGAGATGATGCGCTTTGAGGTAGGCGAACCAAGTATTGATGGTGATGAAGCGACCGTTCCCGTCAAAACAACCTTTAGCATCGAGGGGCGATCAGAGACCACCAGCAAGCTGAAAATGAAGCGGATCGGCGGGGTCTGGAAGGTCCAAAAGGGCGCAGGCTTTGGCGGGATGAATGGGGAAGACTCGCCCTTTGGCGGCGCCCGCTTCCCATCTAATGGCGACTCCTGATTGGTCGTTTCCCTGGCAAAGACGCCGGGCGGGACCTCGTCCGGCGTTCTTTTTGGCGATGCCATAGCACACGCCCATCTCCCCGGAGGCGTGGGACGCCGCATCTACGCCGTATATAATAGAGAAACCAGTTACACCTCGTACAATGGTGCGTCCGCCAGTCGCAAGGCAAAGGCGCGAGCAAGCGTAGCGCCGTCCCTTGCAGTCGCTTGGCCGTAGGCCCTGGAGCCGGGGGTTGAAAACCTCTGATCCGTGCCGGGCACGGACAGCATCCGACCTTTAACTGGTTCGTCTATAAGGCTCCGTGACCTGCCCGCTGGGGCCGCCTCGCCGATCTCGGTAATGTATCGTAGTGTACATAAGACCCTGCGACCACTACCGGTAGAGTCTAAAACAGGCCCACAGTATCCTTCCAAAGTGCGACAAGTTCCAACAACCGCAAAAAATTCTGAAATATTTGTAAAAATGTACGTCTGGACTCTTGCACAGCCGACTCAAATCTGCTAAACTGTTGGGCAAACGGCATATATAGGGGCCGAGCTATGAGTCCCGGCTATGTCTAGACGCAACGCCTGGCCCCGAGTAGGGCTGCGCAAAGCTATCCGGCAAGATTCAGGAGAATATGGCAGAGGCAAAAATCGCCCGCAATATCGCGCGCGTGCGGGAACGGATCGCCCAGGCCGCCGCGCGCTCCGGGCGGCCTGCCGAAGCGGTGACGCTGGTGGCCGTCACCAAGACGGTGGAGGCGGCGCGCATCGCCCAGGCGTATGCAGCTGGCGTGCGCGACTTTGGGGAAAACTACCTGCAGGAAGCGTTCGCCAAGCTTGGGCAGCCGCCGCTCGATGCCCCCGATATCCGCTGGCACTTTATCGGGCACCTGCAAAGCAATAAAGTCAAAGACGTTATCGGGCGGTTCACGCTGCTGCAAAGCATCGACTCGGTGCCGCTGGCAAAAGAGGTAGGAAAGCGGGCGCAAAAGGCCGGGATCGTGCAGGATATTCTGCTGGAGGTCAAGCTCGATGTCTCCTCCGGCACCAAGTACGGCTTTGCGCCGGAAGCGGTCCTGGAGGCTGCCGCGCAGATCGGGGCGCTGCCGGGCCTGCGCCTCTGCGGGCTGATGGGCATGGCCCCCTTCTCGGCCAATCCCGAACAGGCCCGCCCCTATTTCCAACACCTGCGCCGTCTGTATGTGCAGTTACCGCCCGCCGCACAGCGGTATCTCTCAATGGGCATGAGCGGAGATTTCGAAGTGGCCGTGGAGGAAGGGGCCAATCTGGTCCGAATCGGCACGGCGATTTTTGGGAGACGAGCGTAAAGCGGCGGCATCCTGGCCGTCGGGCGCAATTCTTAGAAATCAGGGAGGAATGGACACGGTGAATCCACAACCTATGCCGGAAGAGTACGAGCATAAGAGCTGGCTGACACGCCTGCGGGATGGCCTCTTTGGCGTCGAAGAGCCCGACGAGGAAGAACTTGGCGTTGGAGCGGCCCAGAGCGCGCCGGGCGCGCAGAATCCGCGCCGCCAGCAACTGCCGCTGCGCTTGCAGACCGCACGCGGAGGCCGCGTCGCCGTGCGCCTGAACGCGCAGGTCTTTGAGGACGCCAAGCTGGCTGCCGACGGCCTCAAGAGCGGCGAGCACCAGATCGTCAATCTGGAGCGGGCGACGCCCCAGATGGCCGAGCGCATCATTGATTTCCTCAACGGCGTCTGCTATGCCATTGACGGCACGGTGGAGCGCGTCGGCGAGAAGGTCTATATGTTCGTACCCGCCAATATCACCGTAGAGGTAGACAATGGCGCCACCGCCAACACCGCCAGCCGACGGCTCGCCTACGGGGAGGGACGCGAATAAGCCAGCCTCCCGCCGCCCTGCCGTCGAGCCGCCCATAGAGCCTTCCGAGGAAGCGCCCGCCGAGTCGCCCGCGCCGCAGCCGGAGCGCACGCGTTCGGCCTCGCCTCCGACGACATCCGAGTCCGGCGCCCGGCCCGCCGCGTCCGCATCCAGGCGCGCTGCCGGTTCACAAGCGCCTGCCGCTGAGCCGCCCGCGCCGGAAAGCGACACCGTTGCGGAGGCCGCAAGCCCTGCGCCCTCAGCGCCGACACCCTCCCCGCCCAACCCTGAGGTACGGGCCGACCCCCCACCCGCCAGGCCGCCTGGAGAGACCTCCGCGCCGACTACCGCGCCCACGGGCGCCTATCACCCTATGCTCCGCGATAAACGCATCGGAATCATCGGCGCCGGCGCGATGGGCGGTGCGCTCTGCCGCGGCATCGTCCACGAAGGCGCCGCTCCCGCCAACCGAATCCTGGTCAGCGATCCGCACGCCGCCCACGTCCAGAAGCTCCAGCAGACTCTGGGCGTCAAGGTGGCCGAAAGCAACAGCCAGGTCGCCAAATACACCGACATCATCATCCTGGCGGTCAAGCCCTACATGGTCGCTACCGTCCTGGATGAGATCCGCGACGCGCTTAAGCGCGACGAAGGCAAGCCGCTGCCGCTGATCATCTCCATCGCCGCCGGCATCCATATTGATAAGCTGGAGGCCCATCTCAACGCGCCGCTGCCGGTGGTGCGCGCCATGCCCAATACGCCCGCGCAGGTCGGCAAGGGCGCCTGCGCTTACTGCCGGGGCACCCATGCCGACGACGCCCACACCGCCCAGGCTGCCGCGATCTTTGAGGCGGTTGGAATCGCCGTCGAGGTGCCCGAATCCTGGATGGACGCGGTCACGGCCCTCTCCGGTTCTGGCCCCGCCTATGTCTACCTGATGATCGAGGCGCTGGTGGATGGCGGCGTCAAGGTCGGCTTGCCGCGCGAAGTAGCCCACCAGCTAGCCGCCCAGACGGTGCTCGGCGCGGCGCAGATGGTCATCGAGACCGGGATGCACCCGGCCCAACTGCGCGATATGGTGACGACGCCCGCCGGAAGCACTATCGTCGCCCTGGCTGCCCTCGAACACTCCGGCCTGCGCGCCGCCCTCATAGATGCTGTGGAGCGTGCCACCGCCCGCTCCCGCGAACTGGCCTGAGCCACCGCGCGGAGTCCTTTCACCGATTCTCCCTACCGGGAATGGGAGGATATTCTCTATGCCTCTGCGTCTGATCGATCTTTCTCAGCCTATCTTCGATTGCGGCCCCAACTGCCCGGCCCATCCGCCCGTGCGCTCGGAGATCACCTCCGACCACGCGCGGGGCAACTGGCACTGGGAGACGCTGACGCTGGCCAGCCACACCGGCAGCCATCTCGACGCGCCCCTGCACAAGATCGCAGGCGGCGCTGCCATCGATTCTCTGCCGCTGGAGAGTTTCGTCGGCCCGGCGCGCATTTCCGACCTGCGCGGCATTGAGCCATTGGGACTCATCACGCCGGAGCGGTTGGCCGCTACGCTACCGGAGCTTCCTGCCGATACCATTGTGCTGATGGCGACAGGCTGGGGCGATATCCGCGAACGCTCCGACCGCTGGCTCTACGCGTCGCCCAAGCTCACGCCCGCCGCCGCCGAGTGGCTGGTGGAAAAGCAAATCCGTGGGCTGGGCGTGGATCACTGGGGCATTGGCGGCTGGGACCCGGAAAACGATGCGGCGGTGCATACGATTCTGCTGGGCAAGGGCATCTGGATCGTCGAGGAGTTGCGCTTCCCGCCGGAAGTCTACGCCCTGCCCATGCCGCAGACGTTCATGGCGCTGCCCATCAACCTGCGCGGCCACTCCGGCGCATGGTGCCGCCCGGTCTTCCTCCTCAACGAGTGATGGTCCCGGCCTGGCCGCTCTATTCCGTATCAACGGCGCCGCTCGATTGATGGAGAAGTGACATGGCTTTCCCCGTGCTTGAGACAGCACGCCTCCGCATCCGGCCCTTCGCGCTTGACGATCTGGAAGTGCTCCATCGCATCCTGGATTTTGAGCTGAAGTGGTCGGGCGAGCCGCTGACACGCCAGGATCGGCAAGAGATCCTGGAGGGCAACATCGCCGCCTATGATCTGGATGTTCCCTGCGGTTGGAGAGCCATTGTTGGCAAGGGGGACCGTTGCTTAATGGGAATGGTTCGGCTCAATGTCGCTCTGCTCACGCCAGACGTGCGCGCGTTGTTTGTCTCTCCGGAAGAGGACCCGGTAGGGCCATTCGCCACGTTGGAGTACTACCTGGGTTACGCCCTCTCGCCGGCTTACTGGGGACGAGGCTATGCCACCGAAGCGGCGCGGGCCATGGTCGAATATGCTTTAGTGGAAATGAAGCTTGCCCGCATTCTGGCAGAGACGGAAGAGGCCAATACCCGTTCGCAGAAGCTGATGAGACGGTTGGGAATGCAGTTGGTGAAAGCTCCTCGTCCGGGGTGGCCGGATAGGGTCGTTGGCCTGTTGGAGAACGCAGAAGGCTAGCAGGGCACTTGCATTCATAATCGGACTCATCGGCGTGCATCTTCACGCTCGATCTCGGCTTGCTTCTCCTGGAAATAGACTTCGGTACTGGTGGGGATATGGGCGTACTTGCCCTTGAGCGCGCGTAGGCGCGCGGCGCGCTCTTCCCGTTCGCGCAGGGTCGTATCCAGTAGACGTCGGGCGAACTCGCTAGGGTTGACACCCTGGGCCTGGGCCGCCCGTTGCAGCCGGACCTCCTCTTCTGGGGTCAGTTCTATCGTCAGGGTCATGGCTCTTTTGCTCCTCTTTTCTCCAAGGCATCCATACCTAAGTCTGATACCCCGCGTGAACGCAGGGAGTCTCCTGCCCATATCTTTAATGATACCGGACAATGAGGCATTCGACCAGCTTGTATTTTTTACCGGAAAGCAGGCAGGAGAGAGGTTTCTCAGCGGCAGAGGCGACAAATGGGGCAGAGGGGAAAATCCGTCTTGTGGACGGTAGAGCAGCGCGGACAGAGACGCCAGCCGTGCTCCAGCCGCCAGTGGCGCAGCTTGGCCTCCTGAGTCAGCCGGAGGGCGATGGCTTTGCGGATTCGGTCGTCCTCCAGGGTATAGAGGTCTTGCAGGCGGGCGCGCAGCTCCGCCTTTTCCGGTGGCTCCAATACGACCGCTGCCAACTCCTCCGGCGAAGGAACGTCCGGCTCCTCCTCTACTGACTTCGGAGTCACGCCCTGCGCTCGAAAGAGGATCTCGGCGATGACCTTGCCGCCGAGCAATCGATTCAGGTTTTGCAGGATGCGCGCCTTGTGCAGCGTTAGCTCGTGCGACCAGACCGAGCTTTTGGTGCGGACAAAGAGCACGCCGTCGCGCACCGTCTCCGGCTCGGTGGCTGCCGCCGCCTGCGGCCCGACGATGCGCGGCCAGTAGGCCAGCGCCAGACTCTCGCGAATCTTAGGCCCGCTCTCCATCCCGTTGATGACGTTCTGGAGGATGCCCACGAGCGCGCCGCCGCCTCCGCGCACCGTGACTCTGGCCGGCGCTTCCGGCCTTTCTCCGGGCGCGGCGGTCTTGCCGCCAGGCGCAGAGCCGCCAGGTGGACGGCCTGCCTCACGGCGCGGGGGATTCGTCTGGGCCTCCGGCGCTGCCGGGGAAGGATTCGCCTCCGCCTGGCTGCGGCTCCTGGGTCGGCTCCGTGGAGACTGCGGGCGTTGTGGTTCTGGTCTCTCTGTTGCCATCGGGAGTTACGGTTCCGGCGACCACCTTAAAGGTCGTGGCTTCCGCCAGGATCTCGCTCGGAAACGAGCGCAGGTTGGTGCAGGTCAGGAATGTCTGGCAGCGCCGGCGTATCCAGGCCAGCAGATGGGCGCGGCGCGTATCGTCCAGGTCGCTCATCACGTCGTCGAGCAGCATCACCGGCGGCTCGCCGACGTACTCTTCAATCAGGCGGAACTCGGCCAGCTTCAGGGAGAGCGCCACCGTGCGCTGCTGCCCCTGCGAGCCATAGATTCGGGCGTCCATGCCGTTAATGCGGAAGCTGAGATCGTCGCGCTGCGGACCGACCAGGGTCACGCCCCGGCGCAGCTCATCCTCGGCCACCAGGCTCAACTGTCGGCGAAAGGCCAGTGCCATCGCCTCCGTGGCGCTGAGGGGCGATTCCGGGGCTTCCGGCAGCACGGCCACCGCCGCCGAGTCCGCCGGCGACTCCGCGCCGCCCTCCGCCCCCGCCGGCGCATAGCCCTCTTCCGGCGGCGTTTCTCGCACCACCGAGGCCCCGAAAGGCCGGCGCGGACGCAGCGGCGCCTCCATCGGCAGGGGAATGTTGGGCAGGTAATGCACCTCCAGCCCCTCGCGCCCATCCGTCAATTCGCGGTGGATCTGGTCGGCTAGCGGTGCCAGGCGCTCGATATAGAAGCGCCGCTTCTCCATCAGCGGTGCGCCGTGGATGACAAGCTGCTCATTCCAGGCGTCCAAGCCGCTCTCCTGCGGCGGGCGGGGCCGCTCCCGCAGGTCGCGCAGCAGCCGGTTGCGCTGCTCCAGGACGCGCTTGTAGTGCTCCAGGTCGTAGACGTAGCGCGGGCTGATTTGTGAGATTTCTACATTCAGGTAGCGCCGGCGCTCGGAAGGCTCGCCGGTGACGATAGCCAGGCTGATAGACCCGAAATAGACCGCGTTGAACTGTCCCAGCAGCTCGATCACGCGCGCCCGCTTCAGGCTGTTGATGCGCACCGTCTTCTTGTCGCTTTGAAAGATGGAGACCTGCAAATCCACGTCACCCTTGCGCTCGCGGTCTATTTCGGCGGCGACGTGAGCCACCTCGGCCCCGTGGCGAATCATCTCCGACTCGCGATTGGCGCGCAGGGAACGCGTGGTCGCCAACAGCGATAGAGCTTCCAGGATGTTGCTTTTGCCCTGCGCGTTGGCGCCATGCAATAGATTCAATCCCTCTCCAGGAACGAGCTCCAACTCCCGATAATTTCGAAAGTTGGTCAGTTTCAACTGGCGTATCCGCATAAAGCTTTACCGCTCCGTTCCTGTCCGTTCCTGAAGATTGGCTTTTCTATCGGTTGCTATTCCAGGGAACATTGACAACAGTCCTGACGTCCTTACTCCGGCCTGGCCGCCTGTTCGGGAAAGCTCCGAGCAAAAAAGCGCGCCGATTCTTTCTTGTCTTTCCTGTTCGCAGGCTAAAATGGGATTCTTCAACTGAAGGGCGACTCCTGACGACCAAAACAGCCTTCCACAGTCTTTGAATCTACCACAGCCTTTTATATAGAATCAGACTCTGGTTATTATTATCCTGTTGAAAAGACTCAAAACTAAGCCCTTAGTAGGTTGTTGAATCGTATTGACTTTACTGTTGAATCAAGTTATTACGCGATTCAAGCAGACTCTTACGTTTACTGATAACGCACTTGAGTCTACGTCTGTCCCTGTTACTATAGGAGTAGTTTTTAACAAAGGGCTGTTAGCTTTGTTGAAAACTCTGTTGAAAACTGCCCGGTTTTCAACAATCGAACCGTTGTATGACTGTTGACAGCGAGTTTTGAGTCGCATTGTTAAAAACTATGCCCTTAGTTTTGAGTCCAGGACTCAAAACTATCCCCTTAGTTTTCAATAACCCCTTCTTTTGTGCAGGTTTGCCTCCGATTCTTGCGCCCGATTCACGCCCAACTTAGCGCTACTAGGACTCTAGTTTTCAACAATGAATCGGCCCGCACTCAATGAATCCATTGCGCAGGCGCCCTCTTGGCGAGTCATGGTTCCGTCCGCCAGTCGCAAGGCAGAGGGGCGAGTGTCGCCAGGCAGAGCCGCGAACCGTTGAGCGGCGTCCCTGGCAGTCGAGCGTGCGTAGTTCCGACCCTAGCAGTGGTAGCGCCGTCCCTTGCAGTCGCTTGGCCGCAGGCCCTACAGACGGGTCATTCATGGCCCGTCTGGGGCATGGGAGTCAATGACTCAGGCTCTTGATCAAACTGTTCACCATGTTTTGTAATTCCGAATCGGCGTCCAGCAGCAGCTTTAACTTCTGACAGGCGTAGACGATGGTGGCATGATCCCGGCCTCCGAACGCCGCCCCCATCACTGTTGTATTGATCTCCGGCAGCAGGTCTCGGCAGACATAGATAGCGACCTGGCGGGCTAATGAGATATCCTTATTGCGGCTGGGGCCTTTGATGGCCTCCGGAGTCACCCCGAATCGCTTGGCAACCTCCGCGACTACCTCCTCTATGGTCACCTTGCGGGTGCGAATCGGCTTCTCGATGAAGTACTCGCCCAGCACGCTCTGCGCCAGTTCCGGGCTGACCGGCGCCTGCATAATAGAGGAGTAGGCAAGCAACTTGGTCAGCGCACCCTCCAGCGCCCGGATGTTGGATTGGATCGCGCTGGCAATATAGATCAGTACGTCGTCGGGCACCGCAGCGTTCTCGCGTTGCCGGCACCGCTCCAGGATGGCGATGCGCGTCTCCAGCTCCGGGGCGCCGATGTCGGCGATCAGGCCGCTCTGAAAACGGGAGCGCAGCCGCTCGTCCATCGTATTCAGCTCGCGCGGGCTGCGGTCGCTGGCGATGACGATCTGCTTGTTGCTCTGGTAGAGCGAGTTAAAGGTGTAGAAGAACTCCTCCTTGGTGTGCTCCTTGCCCGCGATGAACTGAATGTCGTCCACCAGCCAGACATCCACTTCCCGATAGCTGCGGCGAAAGTCTTCGGTGGCGTGCTCGCGCAGGGAGGCGATGTAGTGTTGGGCAAAGTACTCGCCGGAGACGTAGGCGACGCGCAGGTGGGGATGGCTCTGGCGCAGCGCGTGGGCGATGCCTTGCAGCAGGTGCGTCTTGCCCAGTCCCGGCCCGCCGTAGAGGAACAGGGGATTATAGACGGAGCCAGGCCGGGAGGCGACGGCCATCGCGCCCGCGTGCGCCAACCGGTTCGAGCGCCCCACGACAAAATTGCCGAAAACGTAGCGGTCGTTGAGCGCCAGGGAGGGAATCGGGCCGACGCCCTGGCTGCGGCGCGCTTCCGACCTGCGGCCCGAAGGACGCGCGGTGGGAACCGGGGAGGCGCTGACGGCAGCGGCCACCGGCTCGGAGACAACCGCGTCGGCGGTCGTCTCAATGGCTTCCGCCTCCGCGTCGAGCGGCAGGGCCGGCTGCGCGGACCGGGCGGCGCGCTGGCCGTCCGTCTTTTTGGCGCTCGCGCCGCCCTCCGGAGAGCGTTGGGACTCGCGGGGCAGCACCACAAACTGGACCTCCAGGTTCTGGGTGTCCAGGTGAAACTCCAGCGCGCTGCGGATGGCGTTGGCGGCCGTCTTCTCTAGCCACTCGCGCGCAAATGGGCTGGCTACGCCCAGGGTGACGCGACTGCCGACGTAGGAGAGAGGCTGTATGGGGCGAACGTAGCTTTCAAAGGTGACTTTGCTGACTTTGCTGGCGAGCAGATGAAGGGAGAGCTCCCAGGCGCGGCGCAGCGTGGCGGACCGATCCTCCTCACCAAATTCGAGTTGTCCGCTCACGCTCAGCCTCCCACCCCTCGTCCGCTCGCCCGGCAGGGACCGGATTGCGGCTTCTCATCGCTTGGCTCGTGGGTGCGGTCCGCTTTATCGGGGGGTGTGCCCCTGGCTCCGGTGCGGGCCGCGCGCATCTGGCACGCGCTGATTATAGCAAATCTGCGGGGCGTCCGCAAGTTGAAAACCAACTTTCCGTTAACTGGCTGAGCGCCTATTTTTTATTCCCGCACAGGCGTCTTGCGACACCTTTGTGTAGCTTACATTGCCTCTTAGCAAGGCAGTCCAGGGCTCCGAAAACCTCCAGGACGACCTGGAATAAAGCTGTTAGTATGTTCTTCGACGAAGTTTTTTACCGAGGTGGCCGTAAGTCGGGCAGTCAATATAAAGCTGTTAGCATGTTCTTCGACGAAGGGGAAATTATTCGCCGGAACTCTCATAGGGTCTGGTTCGTCCTGTCAGTGAATAAGTTGCCGGGCAGGCGTTTTGGATATGAGAGCAGACAAACGGCATACGCAGATTTCAAGGCGAGGCTTCTTGCAGGGGATCATGGCCGGCATGGGAGTCGGCTTGGCGTCTCAAGTAAGCGCCTCGGCGGGCGCACAGACCCTCGGCGCTCTGCAAAACCCGGCCCAGGACGCTTCCGCCGGCAGCTTGCCCGTGCGCCCTCCTGCCGTTGTCACGTCGCCTCCGGTGCTCCAGCATGTGGATGCCCACGTCCATGTCAACCAGGTCGGCTACCTGCCGGGAGAGGCCAAGCGCGCCGTCATTCCCGCCGAAGGCCCTATTCCCGGCAATGCGTTCGCCATCATTGACGACGATGTGACGCCCCAGATCCGCTACCAGGGCCCGCTGGTGGAATCCGAAACTCCGGGTCGCTATGACCGGTTTGGCCGGCACTTCATCGCCGACTTTAGCGCCTTCGACCGTCCCGGACGCTATCGCGTCCGCCTCTCGGACGGCAAGCTCTCCACGCCCTTCACTCTCGCCAAAGGTATCTATTCCCGCCTGGCGCCCCTGATGATCCAGTATTTTGATGTCCAGGCCTGCGGCCTGCCGCGCTCGGCGCTGCGCGGCGCCTGTCATCTCGACGACGGCATTGCCTACGGCGGCCCGCGCAACGGCCTGCCGATGGATACCTCCGGAGGCTGGCACGACGCGGGCGATTATCTGAAATTCGTCGAGACCACCAGCTTCGTCACCGCGCTCCTGCTATTCACACACCTGCATTTTGAGCGGGCCTTTCCGCAGAAGACGCCGCGCGGCAGGCTGCCGCAACTGCTGGATCAGGCGCGAGTCGGGCTGGAGTGGCTCTTGAAGATGCACCCGACGCCCGACGAGTTTTACTACCAGGTCGGCGATGAGAGCGATCACGAGTCCTGGCGGCTGCCGGAAGAGGATAACCTGATCGCCAACAAGGACTGGAAGCCGCGCCGGGTCTACTATGGCGTGGGCGCGAACCTGGCGGGCCGCACCGCCGCAGCGTTGGCGATGGCCTCGCGACTCTATGCGCCCTACGATCCGCGCTTTGCCCTGCGCTGCCTCAAAGCCGGGCAGACAGCCTATCGCCTGGGCCTGCAACATCGGGAGGTGCTCTCCACCACGCCTTATAGCTTCTACCCTGAACAGACCTGGGCCGACGATATGGAGTGGGGCGCCATCAGCCTCTATGAGGCGACAGGCCGCAAAGGTTACCTGGAGCAGGCGCTGGAGTTTGCCCGTCAGGCCCAGAGCGCCCACGCCGTCACCAGCGTCTATAACACGCACGCCCTGGCGCACTACACCCTATACCCCCATGCGTCGGACAAACTTCGCGACCGCCTGTTGGAATATCTGCGCGCGGACGCCGAGATGATCCGCCGCCAGGCCGCCAATCCCTATGGACTCGGCACGCCCTACCTCTGGGGAACGGCGGAGGCGGCCACCGGCGCGGCGCTGACCTGCCTGCTCTACGCGATACTCTCGCGCGAAAAAGGCTATCTGGATGTGGCCCGATGGCAGCGCGATTTCGTGCTGGGCTGCAATCCGTTCGGCCTCTGCTGCCTCATCGGAGCGGGAACGCGCTACCCGCTGTTTCCGCACCACCAGATCGCCAATATCCGGAACGTCGAGCTTTCCGGTGCGCTCGTGGGCGGCCCGGCCGACTACCGCAGCGTCCAGGACGAGAATATCGCGCTGGCTGCCGCGGACTTCGATACCCAGAATCCCGGCCCACCCGTCGCCGAGGAGATACCCGGCGAGGTGGGCGTCTATCATGATGCGGTGCAGGACTACGTAACCAACGAACCGGCCAACGACTACACCGCCAAGTTTCTGTTGTTAACCGCTTTTTATGTTGTCCCGGCCTGAGCGCGCGGCAGGCAAGGAGAAACTTACCTTCGCCGTTTGCGCGTTTCCCTGTGAAGCGGAGGGTCACAAAAAGGCCCTTGACGCGCAGGGAAGCGCCTGGCGCCTGAGCCTGTCCTTCCCCTGGCGCGCACGGCATCGGACAGAGCGCGTAAGCCTTCCGTGCTTGCCATAGAGAGCGAGCTGTAGATTCCGGATAGTTTGCGCCAACCTTACCACACAGGAGGAAAAATCATGCTGATGACGTATCGCCTCGCCGCGGCCGTCCGAAATGCAAGCGCCCGATCTACGTTTCTTGGAGCTTTTACGCTGGGCCTGCTGGCCCTGATCGCGGCGGGCCTCTCCGCTCCGGCCCGCGCAGACCAGGCCGCGACGATTCTCCCTTCCACGCCGGCGACCGATATGGCGAGAATAATCGCGCCGGCCCGCTGGCATAAGGCCGTGCGCCCGGAGGAGGCAACGCGCGTGGCCTCCACTCCGGATATTCTGCGCGGAACCGCTCCTACCATTCAGGAGGCGGTTCTGTCCCAGAAGCTGGCCCTGAACGCCCTCACACGCTCTGCTGCTGCGGGAGGCGGCGGAGGCGGCGGTCAGGTTGTGCCGCCATCCATCTTCCCGTTGAGCATACGGTTGGGCGCTGTCGTCTCACCGCGCACCAAGTTCACCGGCGGCGTTGACTATATGCTTCCCGCCTCCGTGAGCATCGGACAGTACTGGCATACGCGCCTGGACGCGGAGGCCATCGCCTCCTTCAACTTCGGCGGGATCAGCACTCTGTTCCCGATTACCATTAACGAGCTCTACTCTCGGGGAATCACCGCAGGGCCGGTGGGCGGCGTGCGCTTCTATGGCGGCGCGGGCATCGGCGCCTATATCGGCGAAGTGACGCGCTTTGGCGGCAAGGTGTTTATCGGGGGCGACATCTCCGACCGACTTGGCGTCGAGATGGATCTGCACTTCCCTGGCTTTGGCGATCCGCTCCTGGCGATCCTGGCCCGATTTCGCCTGTAGCCGCCTCTTTCCACTTGTCCTGGTATGACAAACGGGCGCGGACTTCCTATGTTGCGAAGTTTCCGCGCCCGTTTGCCGACTGCCACGCTGGGAGGACGGTCAGCGCCGATTGTCCCGGTCGCCCCTGTCCTTGAGGATAAAGTTAAAGAAGCCGCTGAGCAGGCCCATCAGAATCGAGCCGATCAGCGCGTCGCCCAGCGACTTGACATGGTAGCCCGGCACGAGGTTGCTGCCCACGAACCAGAACAGCAGCACATTAATGACAAACCCCAGCAGGCCGAACGTCAGGCAGTTGATCGGCCAGACAAAGAACATGATGATCGGGCGTATGAACGAGTTGATCAGCCCCAGGATAATCACCACCAGCAGCAGCGTCGGCAGATTGTCGGCATGGATTCCCGGCACCAGCTTGGTGACAATAAACAGGGCCAGAGCGCTGGCGATCCAGCGTAGCAGCCAGTTTTTTAAAAACATACCTTAGAAGCTCCCTTCCCCGATTCCGGCGGCGCTCTCCTGTTCGATTGGACGCTTGCGCGCTGTCAAAAGTTTCACGCCCCTCTTTTCTACCGAAATTGCAGGGATGCCCGGTTCCCGGGCCGCTCTCCCTTTCTCATCCTTGTTCCTTCTTGACCTAACCCCCCATCCCCCTTCCCTTGTAGGGAAGGGGGTGACCCAGGTGGGTACGCGCTCTTCTCTCCTCTTCCCTTTAGGTGAGGGGAAAGACAGAGCTAGCAGGAGAAGATACAGCCTTGCTCCACCCCCTTCCCTGCGAACGCAGTGAGCGCATCAGGGAAGGGGGCCGGGGGGTTAGGTCAACCCCGGTATCCCGGAGAGAATAGCGGTTGACGGCGGGCAGATGTGTCTGTTATACTGAAACAGCTTGCAGCAGTACTGAGCCTATGTTTGTCAATGCCGTCATCGGCTCGGAGGTATGGATGATAAGGCCGCCAACAGTACTTCGCCCCGGAGCATTGCGCCATTGGCACGGCAAGGGCCTCTTCTGCTCTGGAAAGCGGCTGGGTGCGCTCCTGCTCCTCGGGGGGATGGCCGCGCTGAGCGCGGCGCCGGCAAAGGCACAGAATGCCCGCGCGCTGCTCCAGAAGTGCGTGGCCGCCTACCAGAGCCTTCAGAGCTATACGGGCTCCGCCAACGTGGAGGTCTCCTATCTCTATAACGGTCGGCCAATACAGACGCAGGCCATGAAGGTGGAGATGCAGGTAAAGCGGCCCAACAAGCTCCTGCTCAACTTCTCCAGCCCGGCGGGAAGCCGCCTGATCGTCAGCGACGGCGCCAACTTCACCGTCTACCTCCCCGGAGTTCGCCAGTATAACCGCTACCCAACCGCTCCGACGCTGGAAGCGATGCTGCTTCCGCTCCTCTTTGCGCGCGCCGGCGTTCAGGCCGGCCTGGACCCGCTCTATTTCCTGAGCAAAAATCGGCTGCCGGATGCGCTTGGTTCGCTGCAACTCAAGGCCAGTACCACGTATAATAACAAGCCGGTCTATGTTGTAACCGGCGTAACGCATACCAAAAAAGTGACCCTTCGGGATAAAAAGGGACGTCAGGCGGTGCTCCCTCCCTCAACGGAATACTGGACCTGGTGGATCAATAAACGGACTTTTCTGCTGGAGAAGATAGAGGCGCAGAACCGGGACATACGAATGAACGTTCCGGTGCGCCAGGGCAATAAGATCATGATGCGGCAGTATCCGGTCGTGCGCCGCCTGCGCCATACGGTTCTGTTAGTCACGGCCAATCCGCCGCTTGCGGATAAGGTCTTCGCGTTTGTCCCTCCTAAAGACGCGACCGAACGCAAGACCGTGCAGGAGCTCTTGCACGGCAGCCGCTGAGACGTTATCTCCGGCACCACTGCCGAGGTTTCATACGGATAGGTTTCTTGCCAGGGACGGACGACCTTCGACACGAGGAAGAAGACGAGAGTGAACGTTCTTTATGGGCAGTACCTCCTCTACTGTAGCAGGCGCCTTACCAGGGCGCGAGGGGGCCAGGCATGTATGGGATAATCGTAGCCGCCTTTGTCGCCGCCGTGGTGACCGCTCTTCTGACGCCGAGCGTGCGCCGCTGGTCGGAGAAGATGGGCGCGGTGGACCAGCCCGAAGCGCGCCGCATTAACACTAAGCCCATGCCGCGCGCGGGCGGAGTCGCCATTTTCCTCGGATTTCTCATCGCGGTTATCCTCACCGTTACCTGCCGCCACTTTGCACGCCCTGGGCAGCATACCTGGACGCTGCAGGTGGTCGGCGTGCTGGTAGCAGCCACCTTTATCGCCATCGCCGGCCTGATTGACGACTTTAAGAACGTTTCGGCCAAATGGCAGGCGCTGGCAATTGTCGTGGCCGGGCTGATACTGGCCGCGTTCGGCGTCCGGATCGAAGGCGTCACCAATCCCCTCGGCGGCGCCATCGGGCTAAAATATAATCCTGCGCTGAACTGGCACGCCTTCAGCATGGGGGCCTCGGTGCTGGTGACGGTGGCGTGGGTCTTCATCGTCACTAAGACCGTAGACGCCATTGACGGGGTAGACGGCCTGGCGGCGGGCGTCTGCGCCATCTCCGCGGCGACGCTGGCCCTGATGTCGGCGCAGCTTCATACCACGGACGGCCCGACCCTGGCCTTGATGGCGGCAGCGATCGCCGGGGCCTGCCTGGGCTTTCTGCGCCACAACTACCACCCTGCCAAGATCATCATGGGCACCATCGGCGCGCAGGTGCTCGGCTTGGTGCTGGCCGCGATCTCGATCCTGGGCGCGTTTAAGATGGCGGCTGCGGTCTCCATGCTAGTGCCGATCCTGGTGCTGGGCGTGCCGATCTTGGACTTCACGCACGTTCTGGCCCGGCGCCTGATCGCCCGCGCCCCGCTCACCGTTGCGGATAAGCGCCATCTGCACCATCGCCTGCTGGAGCGCGGCTGGAACCAGAAGCAGGTCGTCTGGTTCATCTACAGCGTCGCCTTTACACTCTGCATTACCGCGCTTGCGATCTTCTTTGCAGGCCGGGGCCGCTTTGGGCCGTAGCAGCGCATGACTCTAGCCAACTCCAAAACCCGCGTTCTGTGTGTTTTTGGCACGCGCCCGGACGCCGTGAAGATGGCCCCGGTCGTGCTGGAGTTGCGGCGCTATCCGCAGGATTTTGAGGTTCGTATCGTCGTCACCGGCCAGCATCGCGAGCAGCTAGATCAGGTCTTGCGCGTCTTTGATATCCAACCCGATCAGGACCTGGCGATCATGCAGCACGGGCAGACGCTGGCACAAATCACCACGCGCGCCCTGGAGGGGCTGGATGCCGATCTGCGCGCGCATCCGGCGGATATCTGCCTGGCACAGGGCGACACAACGACGACGTTCGTGGCGGGGCTGGCCGCCTTCTATCACAAGGTCGCCTTCGGCCATGTGGAGGCGGGCCTGCGCACCCATAACCGCTATGATCCCTTCCCGGAGGAGATGAACCGGCGGCTGGCAAGCGCCTTGGCGACCTGGCACTTCGCCCCAACGGAAGAGGCACGCGCCAACCTCCTGGCCGAGGGCATCCCGGCAGAGACGATCTACGTTACCGGCAACACCAGCATTGATGCGCTGCGATCCGTGGCGGAGCGGCCTTACCGCTTCGAGAACCCGGAGCTGCGGGCCATCGTAGAAGGGGACAGGAGGCTGATTCTGGTGACGGCGCACCGCCGGGAGAACTGGGGCGCGCCGATGGCCTCCATCGGACGGGCGCTGGCGCGGCTGGCGGAGGCGTTCGCCGACTGCGAGATCGTGGTCGCTCTGCATAAAAACCCGGTGGTGCGGGAGACGCTCTGCCCGATTCTGGAGAACGTGCCGCGCGTGCATCTGATCGAGCCGCCCGACTACGTGCCTTTCGTCAAGCTGATGCAGCGGGCCGCGCTGATCCTGACCGATAGCGGCGGCGTGCAGGAGGAGGCCCCGACGCTGGGCGTGCCGATCCTGGTGCTGCGCCAGACGACCGAGAGACCGGAGGGCGTAGCGGCAGGAACGGCCAGGCTGGTCGGCACGGAGGAGGATGCCATCGTCGCGGAGGCCCACCGTCTGCTCACCGACCCGGAGGCGCACGCGCAGATGGCCCGGGCCGTCAATCCCTACGGCGACGGCAGCGCGGCGGAACGTATCTGTGCGGTGCTCCGGTCTGCTAAAACCTAACTCTCCTTCCGGCAGGCTAAACCCTGCCGCTGTAGAGCCTCCGGCTAGCTGCCCGCCTACGCGGGCAGAATGCTTTCTTTCGCAGGCAGAACGTCTCGCCCACGCAGGTTAGGCGACGGGCGCAAAGCGCCCCCGAGCGGCAGGGTTTAGCCTGCCGGAAGGGTTAGGTCCAAAGGAGAGGCCGATGAAGGGTAAAATCAATCTACGCACTATCCTTCTGGTGGTCCTGGCTGTATTGGTGACCTCCTTTGCGTTCATGAATTACGTCCCTAGGGTGCCGGTCTGGCCGCTGCCGGGTTACTATCCGCTTACCCTCGTCATCGCGATTGCCTTCGGCCTGGGAGTCGGGATCGGAATACTGGGGCATAGCCTTCTGGGGCTGTTCACATCGCAGGAGGGTCGCCAGTTAGAAGGTGTTCAGACTATTCGCGCCGGGGAGCGGGAACATCCGGGGAGACCCTAACCTTCTGATGCGGATAACTCAAGGCTTACAGGCGAAGGCATCCAATCTCCTATCCGGGAGGCGCGATTCATGAGACGCCCCCATGTCTCCAAACGCTGGCATATCCTGCCCGGCGACATACAGGCCGAAGCGAAGCTCCAGATGGAGCTGGGCGTGCATCCAATCATGGCGCGCCTGCTGGTGCAGCGCGGCCTGACCACGCCGGAAGCCGCCGATGCCTTCCTCAACCCCTCCCTGGATCGCCTGCACGATCCCTTCCTCCTGCCGGATGCCGAGGCCGCCTGTGAGCGCCTCAAGCGTGCCCTGAATAACAAAGAGCGCATCCTGGTGCACGGCGACTACGACGGCGATGGCGTCACCTCCGCCGCGCTCTGGACGCGCGTGCTGCGCAGTCTCGGCGGCTGCGTGGATGTCTTCGTGCCCCACCGCAAGCGCGACGGCTACGACATGCGCGTGCCCATCATCGAGCAGGCCCGGCAGGAAGGCGTCAGGCTCATCGTCACCACCGACTGCGGCATTCAGCGCGTGGACGAGGTGGAGCACGCCCGCCAGTACGGCATAGATGTCATCATTAGCGACCACCACACGCCCAATGCCGGCGGCGCGCTGCCCCAGGCCGTCGCCGTCGTCAATCCCCACCGCAAAGACTCCCGCTACCCCTTCCCCGACCTGGCCGGCGTGGGCGTGGCTTTCAAGCTCTGCGAGGCGCTTACCCGCTACCTGGGCTACAAGCCCGACTCGTTCCGCCGCAAGTTTCTCGACCTGGCGGCTATCGGCACCGTGACCGACATGATGCCGCTCATAGACGAGAACCGCGTCATCGCCAAATTCGGCCTGGAGGCCCTCCAAAGCACCAACAAGCCGGGCCTGCGCGCGCTCATCGAGGTCAGCGGCTATACGGGGCGAACCCTGGATTCTAGCAGCATCAGCTTCGGGCTTGGGCCGCGCCTGAACGCCGCCAGCCGCGTAGATGAAACCCAGATCGCCCTCGACCTGCTGCTGACCAAAGACGAGGCGGAGGCCCGCCTTCTGGCACGCCGCCTCAACGAGTGCAATATACAGCGCAAAGAGGAACAGGAACGCATCCTTAATGAGGCGCTGGAGCAGGTAGCGCAGCAGGACAGGATGGAGGCGCGCTGCCTGGTCGTGGCGGGAACGGGCTGGTCGGCGGGCATCGTCGGCATCGTCGCCAGCAAGATCGTGGATCGGTTTCACCGGCCCTGCATTCTGATCGCGCTAGACGAGGCAACGGGCGCGGGGCGCGGGTCGGCGCGCAGCATTCATGCCTTCAATATCTTCGACGCCATTGACGCCTGCCGCGACCTGCTCCTGGAGTACGGAGGCCATGCCCACGCCGCCGGGCTGGCGATCGAGGGCGCGCAGGTCGAAGACTTCGCCGCGCAGATGAATCGCCTGGCGGGCGCGCTGCTCTCGAAGGAGGACTGCCAGCCCTCCATCGAGGTAGCGATGGATCTCGACCCCTCCGAAATCAGCGCCGACCTGCTCCACCAGATCGAAACGCTCGCGCCCTTCGGCGGCGGCAACCACCCGCCCTATTTTGTCAGCCGGGGCGTGCCGGTGCTGGAGACTATACGCATGGGCCCTGAAAAGCAGCATCTCCGGCTGACGCTTAAGGTAGACGGGCTCAACGGGCGCCATATCGTGCAGGCGCCCTGGTGGAATCGCGGCGAACTGGCCGAGGCGCTGGAGCCCGGCATGACGCTCGACCTGTGCTATCGCCCGGCCTTTAACGACTGGAACGGACGGCGCTATATTCAGTTCATAGTGGAAGACATCCAGCCGCCAGAGTGGTAGCGCTCCAAGAGACCTCACCTCCGCCCCCTCTCCTTGAAAGGGTATGATGTCTATCGTTCTCTCACACTTCCAGGCCAGGCCCCTGCTGGAGGCGCGGCGGGAGGGCAAAAGCGCCGCGCTCACCTCCCTGGATCTGAATCGGACGCAGAGCGAAGTGCGCTTGGAGCCGCAGGGCGTCGTCTTTCCTGATGGGCAGCGACTCGCCTGGGCCGACGTCGAAGCGATTGCCGATAACGACTCCACCTGCTTTCTCGTGCAGGGGAGTACGCCGCAACGGATTCAATTTTTCTCCGAATCCCTGAATCGATTCTATAGTCTGATGCCCACCGAGCGCGCCCCGACGATGCTGGTGGCCGGATTCCTCATGCACCGCATCAAAGGCATTGATCCCGACGAGGATACCCAGCGCAAGGTCGCCGCCATCGCCCCGATCACCGGGCGCGTGCTGGATGTCTGTACCGGGCTGGGCTACACAGCCATCGCCGCCGCCAAGACCGCCTCGCAGGTCATCACCATCGAGCTAGATCCCACGGCGCTGGAGGTGGCGCGACTCAATCCCTGGGCGCAGGCGCTCTTTGAAAGCCCCAAAATCCGCCAGATTGTCGGCGACGCCGCCGTAGAGATCGCAAAGCTGGAGGACGAGTCGTTCCACCGCATCTTCCACGACCCGCCCACCTTCAGCCTGGCCGGACAGCTCTACTCCGGCGCCTTCTACCGCCAGTTGTTCCGGGTGCTCAAGCGCGGCGGACGGCTGTTCCACTATATCGGCGACCTGGAGAGCGCTTCGGGCAGCGGCGTCGCCAAAGGCGCCGTGCGCCGCTTGCAAGAGGCGGGGTTCGGGCGCGTCCAGCGCCGGCCAGAGGCGTTCGGCCTCGTGGCCTTTAAGTGAGCAATTCGGCCCGTAAAGTCAGGGAGGATGAGGACGGAGCCTTAGCGAATTATCCCCGCAGGATCGTCAGGGACCTGGGGACTATGGAACCGGAGGAGGAAAGGCAGATGGCTCGCCCCAAAAGCATAGAGGACGCTTCCAAATACGCAGGAACGGCCGAGGAGCTTGCCCGCTATTTGAAGCAGCAACCGCCCCAGGAGCGGTTCCGTCTGACGCGGGTTTCTTTGCCAAAAGAGCACCGGATTGAAGAAGGCATAGAGTACCCTGCCCTCTCCGTCGAGGAGCGTATTCGGCTCATGGATGAGCTTGCCGAGAAGAACCGCCATCTTCCCGTCTTGCCTCCAGAAGCCTTTGACCGCGAAAAGCTCTATGAGGACGCCCAGTAAAGCATGGCCTATCTCCTCGACAGGAGGTGCCAAATGGCCTCTCCCTTCCGATTGCGGCGGGTCTCTGTCCCCGCTGCAATTCTGCTCACCCTGGCATTGGTGGTCGCCGTGCTTGGCTCCTTACTGGTCAAAGTGTGGCGATTGGCTCGTGCAGACGCCTTATGTAACGCCGCCTACCAGGGCGATGTCCTAGAGGTCCAGCGGCTGCTGCGTGCTGGAGTGGACCCCAACGAACTGAACGCGCTTGGTTATGCCAAGTGGGGAGGTCATACTGAGGTCATCGTTCTGCTGGAACGGGCCGGGGCTAAAGACAAAGTGCCCTGGGTTTCCTGTGCTCCCCGCCCGCGATGATAGCTTTGAAGGTAAGTATTGGATGTTTGGGGGAGGAACGTTGTAAGTTGCAACCGGTGGAGCTGAAAGCATGGCGCAACGGACTGCTGAGAGAGCTGTTACTGGTGATACCCGCTGAGAGCGCCTGGCAGGAGGCGCTGACGCAGGTGGAAGCCCGACTCCAGGAAAACAGAAACAGCCTCCTCGGACGGGGCGCTCAGTTAACCATTAACTTCGGTGTGCGTTCGGTTTTCCAGGCCGAGCTGGAGGCCCTGGTAGACTGGCTCAAAAGGGATTACGAGCTGCTGACTGTCGCCGTCGTTGGAACAGACAGCGCAACGCAAGAGGCGGCGCGCAAGCTGGGGCTCGCTGCCTACCTGATGCTGCCGGGAACCAGCCTGGCGGCGGAAGAGAGCGGCACGCTCTCCCGGAACAATGCGCTGTATGTGCCCCAAACGGTGCGTTCCGGGCAGCGCATCGTACATGCCGGGCATATCATCGTCGGCGGGGATGTCAACGCCGGAGCGGAAGTGGTCGCCGAGGGGGATATCCTCGTCTTTGGCGTCCTGCGCGGCCTGGCCCATGCGGGCAGTCAGGGAAACGAGCAGGCCCGTATCATTGCAGGCCGTATGCGTCCCCAGCAGATACGCATCGCGGGCCAGATCGCGCGTGCCCCGGAAGAGGCCGGATACGCCGGGCCGGGGGAGCGCCTGCCGGAAGTTGCCCGAATCGAGAACGGCGCAATTCAGGTTTCACGGGTATAATAGGGTCTCAACTCTCAGCGGAGGAGGAAGTTTTTATTAATGTCTAAAGCCGGAAGGGTCATCGTCGTGACGTCAGGCAAGGGCGGAGTCGGGAAGACGACGACGGCGGCTAACATAGGAGTGGCGCTGGCTGCTCTGGGCGAGAAGGTCGCCCTCATAGATGCCGATATCGGATTACGCAATCTCGACCTCGCCCTGGGACTCGAAAACCGAATCGTTTACGATATTGTGGATGTTGTCGAGGGACGGGCCAAGCTTCGGCAGGCGCTCATCAAGGATAAACGCAATCCGAATCTGGTACTACTGCCGGCAGCGCAGACGCGCGATAAAAGCGCCGTCAATAGCCGGCAGATGCAGCAGGTCGTCGCCGACCTGTTGGCGGAGGAGTTTACCTACATTCTGATTGATTGCCCCGCCGGGATAGAGCAGGGATTCAAAAATGCCACGGCGGGCGCGACCGAAGCTATCGTTGTGGCGAACCCGGAAATGGCCTCGGTACGCGACGCGGATCGAATCATTGGCCTGCTGGAAGCGCAGGAGCTTTGCAATCCCATGCTGATCGTCAATCGGCTCCGTATGCGCATGGTGAAAAACCAAGAGATGCTGAGCGTCGAAGACGTGCAGGAGGTATTGGGCAACTCCGTCAAGCTGCTGGGGATCGTGCCTGACGACGAGGCCATTATCACCTCAACCAATCGCGGCGAGCCGGCTGCCATGGACGATGGAAATCTGGCCGGGCAAGCTTACAGGAACATTGCGCGCCGCCTGCGGGGCGAGGAAGTCCCGTTCCTGAATTTGGAAGAGAAGAATGGCTTCTTCGACCGGCTCAAGCGCCGCTTTCAACGCAACTAAGGCAAGAGGGAGAACCCGACATCATGTCGCTTAATATCTGGGAACGGCTCTTCGGCAAAAGCGAAAAATCGGCCAAGATGGTCGCCAAAGACCGGCTGCGTCTGGTGCTGATGCACGACCGGGCGGATATTCCCGCGCCTATGATGGAGGAGATGCGCCGCGAGATCCTGCTCGTCCTTTCCAAGTACGTGGATATTGACGAGAAGGCTCTGGATGTCAGCCTGGAGCGCGCCGATGGCGCCGTCGCCCTGATCGCCAGCATCCCCATCCGGCGCGTCCACCTTGAGCCATCCGGCGCGCCGACCCCGTGACTCTGCCGGAAACTTCCGACAGAAAATAACCTGAGAGAAGGAGGGGCCTTCCATGCCCAACATCGGTCAGAACGCCGCCTTGCAGGGCGGCGGTTTTCATCATGTCGCCATTCGCGCCAATGACTTCGAGGCCACCCTGCGGTTCTACATCGAAGGGCTGGGCTTCCGCCGCGTCTACGGCTGGGGCGAGGATGGCAGGGCAAAGGGCGAGCGCGACAGCCGCGCCGTCATGCTGGATACCGGCGACGGCAACTATCTGGAAGTCTTTGCCGGCGGCACGCGCCAGCCCGGCGAGGAGGTACCGGAGGGAGCGATCCTGCACTTCGCCCTGCGCACCACGGATTGCGACGCCGCCCTGGAGCGCGCCCGCGCCGCCGGCGCGACCGTGACCATGGAGCCCAAGACGCTTCCCATTAACGGCGACACACCAATGGAGTTCCGCATTGCCTTCGTGAAGGGGTTGAACGGCGAGGTGATCGAGTTCTTCCAGAACGAGCAGCTTTAAGCCCAAAATGCAAATCACCGAGCTCAAGACCTATGTGATGCACGACGGCTGGCGCAACCTGATCTTCGTTGCGCTGCACACCGACGCGGGGCTGGTCGGGCACGGCGAGGCCACGCTTGCCAACCGCACGGAGGCCGTCCTGGCCTATCTGGAGGGGATCGCCGCCCGGCACGTCGTCGGCAGCGATCCCTTCGATATCGAAGCCCTCTGGAATCGCCTCTATCGCGGCGACTTCATCCGGGGCGGCATGATCGCCTGTGCTGGGCTTTCCGCCATTGACATCGCCTGCCACGATCTCATGGGACAGGCGCTGGGCGTGCCGGTCTATAAGCTGCTCGGCGGCGCCTACCGCGAGGCGGTGCCCTGCTACGCCAACGGCTGGTACACGGTCGGGCGCGACCCGGAAAAGATCGCGGCGCGGGCGCAGGACGTCCAGGCCAGGGGCTACCGTGCCGCCAAGATTGACCCGTTCGGCGGCGGCTCCTACACGCTGTCGCGGCAGGAGTTTGCGCTTTCGGTCGCCATTGTGAAGGCCCTACGCGCGGCGGTCGGCGACGACTTCGAGATCTATATCGAGGGCCACGGACGGTTTGCGCCGCGCCAGGCCATCGATCTCTGCCGCGCGCTCGAGCCTTACCGAATCGGCTGGTTTGAGGAGCCCTGCCCCTGGGACGACCCGCTGGCCTGGCGTGAGGTCAAGGACAAGGTTGACGTGCCGATTGCGGGCGGCGAGCACTTCTGCACGCGCTACGGCTTCCGGCAGGTCATCGAGAGCCGCTGCGTGGATATTCTCCAGCCGGATGTCCTTTACGTCGGCGGGCTGACCGAGATGCGCAAGCTCTGCGCCTGGGCGGACGCCTACAGCATTATGGTTGCGCCGCACAACTCACAGGGACCGGTTTGTACGGCGGCCTCAGCGCACTTTGCCCTGACCTGTCCGAATCTGCTGGTGCAGGAGGTCTTCGACGATTTCATGCCGCCCCACGTCAAGGAAGCCGTTCCCGGCCATCCCAACGTAATAGAGAGCGAGATTCCCCGCGCCGCCCTGGATTCAAGGCCGGGGCTAGGCGTTCAACTCAATCGAGAGGTCATCGGCCAGCATCCGTTCCAGACCACCTTTTTTAACCTGTTCGCGGAGGGTTGGGAACGCCGCTTCGCCAGAGAGGAGAAATCCGGATGAGTTCTCCCGCTCTCTTAGAGTGTCTACGGTAATTGCTGGCAGTCACCCCTGAAGGGGTGGGCTGCGGACGGCAAGCCCCCTGAAGGGGGCTCTCCTTTCTGGTAGCCCTTGAAGAGGACTGACCGACCTCTGGCAGCCCCATTTATGGGGCTGCCGTCCGCAGCCCGGTCCTTTAGGGCCGGGCGCCTGGGCCGTAGGCCCCACAGCGGCAGGGTTTAGCCTGCCGCGTTAAAGCTGCTTATAGCTGTGAGGAAACACCATGCACCAACTGTTGATGCGCCGTCCCAACCTGGACGACCTGCCTCCTATACCTCCCTTGCCGCCCGGCTACACGCTGCGCGAATATCAGCCAGGCGACCTGGAGGGGCTGGCCGCGCTGATGCGCAAAGCCTTTGAGGACCCGCAGTGGACGCCGGAAAAAGTGCGTCAGGCCCTGATAAATGCGCCCGACGTCGTCAAGACGTTCGTGATTGATTATCAGGGCATACCTGTCGCCACCGCCTCGGCGCGGCTTTTGCCGGATCAGTACCCCGGTTCCGGCTACGTGCATTGGGTCGCCGCAGACCCGGACCATCGCGGGCAGCGCCTCGGCTATGCCGTCACGCTGGCCGTACTCCACGAGTTCGTCCGGCGCGGCTGCAAGGATGCCGTGCTGGAAACGGATGATCACCGCCTGGCGGCCATCAAGACCTATCAGAACCTGGGCTTCGTCCCGGAGCACCGCCATGAGTCGCACCCGGAACGCTGGGCTGAGATCATCGCCCGGCTGCTGGCGGCAGCCGGGCTATAGCCAACGGACTAGCGGGCAGGCAAGCCGCCTCGCAACGGCCTTTAGGAGAGGAGCTTGAGATAGATGGCGGGCAGGTTCTCGGCTGTAGCCAGCGCCGAGGCGCCTGCTTGCTGGATCAACTGGTTGGTGGTCAGGTTCATGACCTCCTGAGCGATGTTGGCCCCGGTGATATTAGTGATGGAGGCGGTCAGGTTCAGCACGCTATTGTTGAGATAGTCGTTGGTGGCCTGGAGTACGTTGTCCTGGAATCCGCCCAATTGCGCTTGGTACTGGTTGATCTGATTCTGGGCCTCGCCGACGATCTGCAGGGCGTTGTTGGCGCCGGTCGTGGTCGTGACATCAATGGTGGCGAGCGTCTGGCCGGGCACGGAGGTGGTGCCCAGGTTCGAGGCAAAGACGCTGTTGAGCGCGATGTTGGCCGTCTGGCCCACGCCGCCGCCGATCTGGAACTGCAATGAGTTGGCGGTCACCGCGCCCACTGCTTTGCTGGAGGTGCTGGTGTTGTTGCCCGCTTCCGTCAACAGGATGGAATTGCCGTTGGTATCGGTAACGCGCAACCCAGAATCGGAGGCATAGCGCCCGCCGGTAAAGGTCGCCACCACCGTCGTCACGTTGCCGCCTACCAGCGTAGAGGCCTGCACCGTCACCGTCGCGTTCAGCCCGGCCACCGTCGTGCCGGCCGTGCCGGCGATCAACGCCGCCGTTTCCGACTCGGTGATTTTGAAATTGGCCCCATAGTTCTGGTTGGTCAGGGTGATGCTGCCGGAGCCGTTGGCCGACACAAAGTTGGCCGCGACGCCGGTCGTGCCGGTCAGCGCATTGATTTTGTCAATGAGGGTCTGGACGGTATCCGTGCCGCTAACGGTGACGGTCTGGCCGTTGATGACCACCGTGCCTCCGGTGCCAGTCGTCGTGCCGTTCACCGTCGAAATGGAGGCGTTGACGCTGGCATAGGTGGCCGCCGTGCCGCCGCTGACCTGGGCGCGGGTGGCGGCGTTGTTGACGGTGATGGTCACGTTGCCGGCCTGCGTCACGCCGCCGCCATAGGTGCCGCCGAAGTTAATGCCGCCGATCAGAGTGCTGTTGGTGACGGCGGCGGTGACGCCCGCAGAGCCATCCAGCAGCTTCTTGGAGCCGTATTGGGTGCTGGAGGCGATGTTATTGATGGACTGGATGGCCGATTGGATGGCCGTCTGGTCTGCCTGGGCAGCGGTGGGATCGGTCGCTCCCGTGTTGGCGGCATCCAGCGCCTTCTGCCGGATAGTATCGAGCAGAGAGTTGATCTCATCCATTCCGCTCGAAGCCGTCTTCACCAGGTTGATGCTATCCTGGTTATTTTCTAGGGCCTGGTTGAGGCCATCTACCTGCGCCTGAAGGCTGTTGGCGATAACGAGCCCGGCCGGGTCGTCGGCGGCGCTGTTGATGCGCAGGCCGGAGCTGAGCCGCTGGATGGATGTGCTGATGGCGGACGAAACTTTGAGCAGGTTGAAGGTCGCCGTGAGGGCGTCCAGATTGGTATTGAATTGCAAAGCCAATTCGGGCTCCTCCGTAGGGTCGCAACAGAAAACGGTAATCTACAGATTGGGCTCCAGACAGTCCGTTTCGGTCTTCCTGTCGCGGACGCAGGCAATAGCACGCCGCAACCGCAGGAGAGAGCACAGGGCCGAAAGGACTACCTACCGGAGTCGTTTCTGTCGTTCCATCGGAGGGAGGCGGAAGCGGATAGCACAAGTGCGAGGATGAGGTCTGTGGGGCGGGAGTTAGGCCCAAAACGAGCACGGATACCAGGAATTTTGCCCAAAGACCGGCAGCAGGGGAAAATGTCTACTAAAGAACTGGCATTTGTGATGAATCAGGGTGAGCCTCAAAACGGGCATAACATCAGTGGTGTTTGATTTGCAATCTGTTCTGTCTCTTCTGTTGGTTCTTGGCCCGGCGCTGTCAGCAGAACGCCGGGCCATTTTTTCGCTAGGCACCGTCCTGAATTCAGGACGGTGCCTACAGGGCAGCTCTATCTCTTGCGAGACGAATGGTTAGCGGCGTCGCCGGTGGCGGCGAACCCGCTGCGCCGTTAGCAGCAGAACCCCGCAGGCCAGCACTGCCGCTGCCGAAGGCTCCGGCACAACGGTGACGAACGTGGTCGCCTCCGCAAAGAGGAAGTCATCCGTGATCACGAGGTCAGTGCCACCCGCTGGATCTTCTGGGCCAAACGAGTGGAAGGTGGCGCCGTCGAAATTAAACAGCGTTTTGTCGCCAACGGTCAGGGTGACATCCGTGACGATAGGCTGAGCGAACAGCACGCCCAGGAACTCCGACTCTCCGCTGGCTCCAACCGGCACATCGAATTTGCCCAGGCTGACCAAGTTGCCGTTGGCGTCGTGGCCGAAATACTCGATGCTGCTGGAACCGGCCCGCTCTACATCGTTAAAGATCGCGCCGAAGCCGCGCGTGCCGGCCTGGTTGGGCGTGCCCGCGAAGGTAAAGTGCTGATCGATGAAGCGGTCATCGAACTTATCGCTGGAGGCATCGAACATAACGAAGGTGTTGCTGGGACTGAAGAAGTTAAAATTTGTCGCCGTGTCCGGGTTGACGGTGGCGAACTGGTCGCCGCTGACGGAGTATTCCTCCGCGAAGACGAGGCCGCGCGCCTGGAATCGGTTGGTAGGGATGCCGATGGTATGGTTGAGGTCAATGACGGTGGTGTTGCCGCCAAAATCGGTGCCGTCGAGCTTGACGGCGTCCCAGTCAATGGTGCGGAAGCCGCCAACCTGCGGCCCGCCTCCGCCACCGTTATTGACGCCGCCGATAGCGTTTTTCATGTCCTGAAAGGCTGTGGCTGCGCCCGCGCCGACGCCGCTGAAGATCTGCTGTGCATGGGTCGGTCCTAGCACGAGGCTGCCGAGCATGACAGAGCAAATCACTGTGAGTAAGGACTTGCTACGCATGGATGGGTCTCCTTTCGTAAGCTCGGTTGACTGCATGCAGGGATACACAGATAGAGCCTGGTTACCTGTAATAATGCAGGCTTGCATAAACCATGCCAGTTGTTGCAGGCCACCCAGCCGGGCATTGAAATACCCGTCTGGGGGACGGCTACGCCGCCAACCGTCCTTCGGACGGGAAAACGGGCCTATCGGCAGGTGGATATCTTTGTAGAACGGGAAGACCCTTCCGAAACGGTGCGTCCGCTAGTCGCAAGGCCGAGCCGCGAGCCGTTGAGCGGCGTCCCTTGCAGTCGCTTGGCCGTAGGCCACGCAGACGGTTCATTCATGGCCCGGCTGAAGGATCTGTCTTTAAGGCTCTTGAAAAGGAATTCGGCCCTGCTTTCGCGAAATTTGCCAGGCAAACCAGACAGGAGGGGAGAGCTTAACCATGCCCCGCAAAAAACAGAGCGGCCCTGCCGGCAAGGCAGAGCAGACCCTGCAGACGTCCGCGCCCACCCCGGGAACGGCGTCCTCCCGAAATGCCAGAGCGCTGGCGCCATCCGGGGCGGAGATCGAGCCCGCTACCCCGGCATTCCCGCTGGCGCTGCCGCTATTGCCCATACGCGATCAGGTCTATTTTCCCCATATGATTTTCCCGCTGCTTGTCGGACGGGAAAAGTCGGTGCGCGCCCTGGAAGAGGCCGCCGCCGGGCACCGCCGCATCTTCATTGTCGCGCAGCGGAACTTGCAGGCCGAAGACCCCGACCCGGAAGACATCTACTCCATCGGCATTGTCGCCGAGATCATGCAGATACTGCGCGTGCCCGACGGCACCGTGCGCGTGATGTTCGAGGGACTGGAGCGCTGCCGCATCACCAAGTATCTGCAAGCCGAGCCGTTCTATCGCGTCCAGGTCGAGCCGCTGCCCACCGACGAGTCCAAAGACCTGCCCACCGAGGCGCTGATGCGCAACGTCGTGGCTCAGTTCGAGCACGTGGTCAGCATCGGCAAGAACATCCAGCCGGAAGCACTGATCAATGTCGTCAACACGGACGAGCCGGGCCGGCTGGCCGATGTCATCACGCCCTATCTGCGCCAGATGCGCGTCGATCAGCAACAGGAGATCCTAGAAACGCTGGATGTCAAGGAGCGGCTGAACAAGCTCTCCCTGGTTCTCAAGAAGGAAGCGGAGATACTCGAAATTCAGAAGCATATCCGCACCCGCGTTGAGAAGGAGATGGGCGAGACCCAGCGCGAGTTCATCCTGCGCGAACAGATGCGGGCCATCCAGCAGGAGCTCGGTGAGCGCGACGAGCGCGGCGGCGAACTGGAGGAGTACCGCGCCAAGATCGCCGCTGCCGGCATGCCCGAGGCGGCGGTGGAGCGGGCCAACCGGGAAGTAGACCGCCTGGAGAAGATGCCGTTTGCCGCGCCGGAGGGCGTGGTCATCCGCACCTACCTGGACTGGCTGGTGGCGCTGCCCTGGAACAAGATCACGCCGGACAACATTGATGTGGAAGAGGCGGCGCACGTCCTGGAGGAAGACCATTACGGGCTGGAAAAGGTCAAGGAGCGCATCGTCGAATTCCTGGCCGTGCGCAAGCTGACCGGCACGACGCGCGGCCCCATTCTCTGCTTTGTCGGCCCGCCCGGAGTCGGCAAGACCTCGTTGGGCAAGAGCATTGCCCGCGCCCTGGGGCGCAAGTTCATTCGCGTGTCGCTGGGCGGCGTGCGCGACGAGGCCGAGATACGCGGCCACCGCCGCACCTATATCGGCGCGCTGCCGGGCCGGATCATCCAGGGAATCAAGCAGACGGGCGTCCGCAACCCGGTCTTCATGCTCGACGAGATTGATAAGCTCGGCATGGACTTTCGGGGCGACCCCTCCAGCGCCCTGCTGGAAGCGCTCGACCCGGAGCAGAACCACGAGTTTAGCGACCACTACCTGGAGGTGCCCTTCGACCTCTCGGACGTGATGTTTGTGATGACCGCCAACCTCCTCGATCCCATCCCCGCCGCCCTCAAGGACCGCATGGAGGTCATCGCGTTCTCGGGCTATACGGAGGAGGAGAAGCTAGCCATTGCCACCCGCTTCCTGGTGCCCAAGCAGCGCAAAGATCACGGCCTTACCGCCGAGCACCTGACCCTCACCGAAGCGGCGCTGCGCCAGCTGATTCGGGAATATACGCGCGAGGCGGGAGTTCGCAACCTGGAGCGCGAGATAGCGACGCTGTGCCGCAAGGTGGCGCGGCAGGTGGCGGGCGGCCAGGTGGGCCACGTGACCATAGATGCCCCGGATTTAAAGGAATATCTGGGCCAGCGCCGCTATCACTACGGCGTGATGGAGGAGAAGGACGAGGTCGCGGCGGCGACCGGGCTGGTCTATACCGAGTTTGGCGGCGACATCGTGACCATTGAGGTGAGCCTGCTCAAGGGCCACGAAGGGCGCGTACAGTTGACCGGCCAGCTAGGCGACGTGATGAAGGAGTCGGCGCAGACGGCGTTCTCGTTCGTGCGCTCCCGGGCGGCAGCGCTGGGCGTGGACGAGGATTTCTATCGTAAGCTGGATGTCCATGTCCACGTCCCGGCGGGCGGCGTGCCCAAAGACGGCCCCTCCGCCGGCATCACCATCGCCACCGCCATCGCCTCGGCATTGACGCGCCGCCCCGTCCGCAAAGATGTGGCGATGACCGGCGAGATCACGCTGCGCGGGCGCGTGCTGCCGGTTGGCGGCGTCAAGGAGAAAGCGCTGGCGGCGCACCGGGCCGGTATCCGCACCGTCCTGCTGCCCAAGGAGAACGAGAAAGACCTGGAAGAGCTGCCGGAGAACGTGCGGGAGGAGATGTGCTTCCGGCATGTGGCGCACATGGACGAGGTGCTCAACCTTGCGCTGCTGCCCGGCGATAGCGCCTAAGCAGCGTTGGGCGAAATCCACTCTGGCCCCCACCTCCAACCCCCTCCCTCAGAGGGGCAGGTATGCCCGTTCGGTGCCTCTGCCACAAGGGAATCCATTCCCTCGCTGTGTGGCCTACGGCCCAGTCTGCCCCTACGGGGAGACGTACCAGGCTCTCAGGCGGTACGTGTCCGCAAGGGCGTCGCTAGGCGGAGGAACGAGCGTGCGCAGTTCCGACCCTAGCAGTCACTGGGCGGAACGCCACAAAGCGAAGGGCTTTAGCCCGTCGTCGAGATAGACCGGGCGAACTTATCTACCCCTCTGAGCAAACCCCTCCCCCAAGAACAGGGAAGGGGAGAGTCAAAGCTTCTCGGTTCCCCCTCTCCTAAAGCTAGGGGTCGCAAGGCGGAGGGCTGTCGCAAGGTATCGCAAGGCGGAGGCAAGGGCCGTAACCTTGCCGACCCTAGCAGTAGCCCGAACCATGGCAGGGCCGACCCTTGCAGTCCGTTGCAGCCCCGGCCCTGGCAGTGGGAACAGGGGGTGGGGGCCAAAAAGAAAACAGAATGGCCCTGTGGAGGGCTACCAAAAAGAGGAATTGCCGGGTAAAATAGCAAATGTCACTGTCACATAGCCCGCTAGCGGCTGTAATAGTTAAGAGACAGGGACCAGCCCGGCTCTCTGTCCTGACGCAAAGCTTTGCATCGCCCCGACTCTTGACGGCTCTCGGCGCAGTGCCCTTTCCCATCTCACCTTTTGTCACACGTAAAGGAAGACTTAAAGGAACGATTCCGTATGAAACATCCTGCAACCCCACGCCCGCATCGACTCTCGCTCGTCACCCTGTCCGCCTGCACCCTGACCCTCGCCGTCGGTATGGTCGTCGCTCCCACGGCGACGGCGCCTGCCCATGCGCAATCCCAGAGCAACAAAGAGGCAGCCAGCCCCAAGGCGCATCCTACCGCTTCGGCTCCGGCAAAGAATCCGGCCCAGCAGACAAAGCAGGCCGAATCCGGGATGCCGTCTGCGCCCTGCGCGACTCTAGAGGGCATCGGCGACCGGGAGGTGCTCAAGCGCCTGCTGGCCTTTTCCCGCGCCTGCAGCTATGGCGACATCTACCAGACGATGGGCGTCAATATGGACGATCCCATCTCGGATGCCGACCTGGCAGCCGTGTCTCCTGACGATCTGAAGCTTCGGCTGCTGCGCCTGCGCCAGACCTACTCCAACCCGGCGACCTGGCAGAACGTCGCGATTAACTTTACCCTGGCCTACTTCAACCTGGATTACGGAGTCAACCTGCGCGCGCTGCTCCGGCCCTATGTCGAAGAGATCGCGCTGCTTGCTCCCCGCCCCACTGCCGCCACACGCCGCTGGGCGGCGCTGCAGAAGAAGGCGGGCGACTCGCTCTTTGAGGCACTAGCCGCGCCGAATCTGTTTCTGCGGCTTTATGAGCATAACGGGGATACCAACGTACTAAAGTACATATTGGCCATGCGCGGCATCGGCGGACTGGGCGAAGCCTCCGCCGAAGCGCAGACGACTCTGCTGCTGGCCCATCCACGCGAGGTCGTCAACGCCCTCGCCCACGAGCCGCGCTCGCTGATATCGCTGGGCCATTTTGTCAGCCCGGCCATGATCCGCAGGGATTACTTGAAAACGCTCCAGCTCCTGGGCAACCTGGCCCAGGACACGGGCTATCCCAACCGCGCGGCTGCCGCGACCCTGATGCACGCGATCCAGGCGGGCCGGACGGCAAGCGCGAGCGTCTCGGCGCAGTAGGACCACCTTCGAGGCGAAAGGTATACAGGGCGCAGGCCGGCGTTTCTCCTTGCCGGCAGCCCAACCTGCCAGAAGCGTTCGCCGCGCCCCGGTAGGGTAAGAAAGCATGGCTGCCTTCCGAGGCTCAATAACGCAATCTCAAACCACTGTTTCAGGGAGGCCGATCTGGGCATAGCGCTGCTTGACAAACTGGATTGGTTTACTCTATACTATTCCGTCAGGATAGTCGCCATTTGTGCGGCCAGTAACCGCCCTGCCAGCACGCAAGGTGCGCTTCGCCAAGACCGCCGGCCCTGCCATCGGGGACGGCGTGTCCCCGGCGAGGGCACGTCTGCAGGCGGACCTGCCCTGGTCGGCTGAAGATACGATCTGAAAGTAGAAAAGGAGAGATTGCCATGTCGGACGAGACTGTCCAGGCCGCGCCGCGCTCCCTGCCGCGCCTGAACGAACCGGCCCCGGATTTCACCGCCGAGACCACTCAGGGAACGCTCACCCTATCTAGCCTGCGCGGGAAATGGGTCGTGCTCTTCTCCCATCCCGCCGACTTCACCCCCGTCTGCACCACCGAGCTCGTCGAGTTTGCCCGGCGCAACGACGAATTCCAGGCGCTCAACGCCCAGCTAGTCGGCCTGAGCATAGACAGCGTCTACTCGCATATCGCCTGGGTTCGCAACATGGAGGAGAACTTCGGGGTCAAGATCCCCTACCCGATGATCGCCGACCTCGATACGAAAGTGGCCCAACTCTATGGGATGATCCATCCCGGCGCCAGCAGCACCGCCACCGTGCGCTGCGTCTTTATCATTGACGATAAGGGCATCGTGCGCGCCATGATCTACTACCCGCTGACCAACGGGCGCAACGTGGACGAGATCCTGCGGCTGGTCAAGGCGCTCCAGACCACCGATCAGAGCGCCGTCTCGACCCCGGTCAACTGGAAGCCGGGCGAGCCGGTCATCGTTCCGGCGCCCAAGACTACCGAAGGCGCCGACAAGCGGATGCATGAGCCGGGGGTAGAAGCCAAGGACTGGTACTTCGCCAAGAAATCGCTCTAGCTCTGCCGCGCTCTAGCGCGCCTGTTGCCGGGGCATGGGCTAGCTAGCCCATGCCCCCGATATGTTCCGAAATGTTGTTCGCCGCGCTTTTCCTCCCGTGGATTTCCGCGTATTTCTCTTCCTTGTTGCTCTGGAGGGTGCGAGCGATGGCCGCAAGCGGTCCGCCCGCGCCGTTTCTCCGCCTCCTGCCTGGCCGCGCGGCCAGGCCCTGTTGCGGTTTGAGGCAGGTTACTGTATAATACCACCATGAATACTCGATCTCTTTCCAATTACGTGACGCTAGGATTGGCGGGCGCCGGCGTCATCGTGGCCTCTCTGTTAACCTACGAGCACTTCCGCCCCGATTTTAGCCTGCCCTGCGGCGCCGTGGGCGGGGGATGTAAGGGCGCCCTCGGAAGCACCTACGGCCATATCGGGCCGATCCCGACGGCGACGTTCGGATTGCTGATGTACCTGGCGCTGGTCGCGCTCTGTCTGGTCCGCCGCAACCGGCTGCAGGCGCTGCGGGAGGCCGAAGCCGCCCGTGCTGCCGCCTACGCCACAGCCGGGATCGCCCCGGAAGCCCCGGCTGCCGCCGACGCGGAGGCGGAATTGCCCCCCACGCCGGGCCGCTCCGATTCGACCATGCGGGGAACCGACGGAAAGGTGGGAGAGCCGCTTGCCGAGCGCGCCGCCCTGAACCGGCTGGATGGCGCGATCTGGTGGCTGTCGCTGGCAGGCGTGGCGATCTCCTGGTGGCTGCAATATGTGGCCTTCTTCGTTCTCTTTAGCTTCTGTCCCTACTGCTTCTCTTCTGCGATCCTTATCACGCTGATCTTTCTGCTGGCCTCCCGGGACTACTGGCTGGATGGCCGCCAACTGACCGGAGAGCAAAAGATGCTGGCCGGCGTCTGCGCCTTCATCGCTATCCTGTTTGCCTTCATGGCCATGCCGCAGATCGCCGATCAATGGGGTAAAGTCCAGAAGAACATGCGGGAAGGCGCCGTGCGTATGCCGACGACGCTGCGCGAGCTGATCGCGCCGGCGGGCATGCATCTCCGGGGCGACCCCAAGTCTCCCATCCTGGTCGTCGAGTTCGCCGACTACCAGTGCCCGAGCTGCAAGAACGTCCACGACCATATAGACGACTTCCTTTCCATGTACAAAGGCAAGGTCCGGCTGGCCTTCCGCAACCTGCCGCTGCCCATGCATGAGTATTCGACGCAGTTGGCGGTAGCCGCCGAAGCGGCGGAGGGGCAGGGCAAGTTCTGGCAGATGCACGACTATATCTATGATCACCAGACGCAGACGGAAATGCCAGATTTCTCGCCGAAGGAGTTCCTCAAGGGAGCCTCGGTTGCCGGCATTGATGTCAAGCGCCTGGAGGCTGACATGCAGAACCCCAAGTACATGCAGCGAGTCAACCAGGATCGCATGGCCGCCACCGCCGGCGGCGCCTCCATGACGCCCACCTTCTTTATCATCTCGCCCAGCAATAAGATCACGCGCGTGGCGGGCATGGATAACCTGCGGCAAAAGCTGGATGACAAGAGTAGCGAGGCCTGGAAATAAACTTGCGCGTAGCCCCTGGGAGTGGCAAGCACCTTGCAGGTAAGTGCGGTTCTACGTAGTCAAGGCGCCAACCTGCTTGCAACGGGTTCGACACTCCCTGACCCTTCGGGCAGCATCCCCGGAGGCGGCGCGCGCACAGAGTCATCGGTCAAAGGAGAAGAGGAGATGTCTGGCGCACGGGAGGACAGAGCCAGCAGAAGAGCAACCTTAAAGCCCGGCAGCACATGGGCGCTGGTGCTGCTGCTGGCGTTGCTGGCTATCGGCGGGCAAGGGCCGGCGCGGGCTGAGGATCTGGTCTGGGTCACGGGCCACGTCGTCGGCGCGGACAACCGACCGCTGGCGGGGGCGCTGGTCGCCGTCTATGACGACTCCAACAAGGTCGTGGACTACGCCCGCACGGATAAGAACGGCGACTATGCGCTGGCTGTGCCCAGGCGCGTTCTCCACCTGGAGAAGCGCGGGAAGGGCTTTTTCACGGAGGTCTTCGGCGGCATTACGCGCTTCGTGGGCGGCGCGGTAGGCTTCGTCGCCAACCCGCTGCGGGCCGGGGTGCACGCCATCACTTCCAGCCAGGCATCCAACTTTGCCGACCCGCTGACCAAAGGCGAGATCATGGCGGGCGGGGCCGTGGCGGATCAACTGCTCTTTGCGGTGTCGCCGCGCGAGAAAAAGCCGACCCCGCAGGAGGAGCGCAAGCAGCCGGGCGCGCTGCTGATGAAGGTGGTGACGCGCGGCAGCAATGATATGGTCGGCGTCGCCCGCGTCTACTGGGTACAGCAGGAGGTCTTCAAAGCGGGCGGCAAGCAGCAGCGCACGCTGGCGGCTTGGCTCGATCCCGTCTGCCTCTCGTCGGTCGACTCGGAGAAGCCTTCGGCGGTCGAAGCCCGGTATATGCGCTTCACGGCAGCGCGGCTGGAGCCGAGCCTGGCGGAGCCGGGGCAGCGCGTGCGCATCGTGGCGAAGTTTCCGCTGCCGCCCGATCCGCCCGTCTATGTGGTCGTCGTAGCCCGCAACAATCGCACCGGGCAGACCTGGCAGCTCATGCCGATTGGCGACGGACTTTTCGAGGCCGAGTTTGAGGTGGATAAGCGGTTCCCGCGCGATGATCAGGTCATCAGCATTCTAGCCTATGCCGCGCAGAGCACCGCGCCCGGACGCCGCCCGGATACCGAGCGCGCCATCGAAGGCGCGGGCCTCTGGGACCTCAAGAAGCCCTACCTCTATAACCCGCTGCTGGTCGTCAGCCGCAACCGCGCCGACCTGACGCTCACGGTTGTCGTTCCCGACAAGCATCGGCGGTAAGGCGGCTCTGGTTTGCGGCAGGCTAAACCCTGCCGCTGTGGGGCCTGCGGCCTGCCGCCCACCTACGTGGGCGGGAAAGGCACCGTCATGAAAGGGCAGCGAACTTGCTGGAGGCGCCACTTCCAAAACGGAAGAGATTCGGAGAAAATAGAGTTCTTCGCTCTTGTCAAAATGGTTGCGGAGTGCTAAAATAACTATGTGTCGTGTAGAAACCCGATGGGCAAACTACACGTCTAACAAAGCACGGGCTAAATGAAAGACAGCCCTACCGGAGTAGATTTCCGGCGAGGCTGTGGCAGGGACCTTAGCCCCTAGATATTGCGCTCTTTGCGCAGTATGCGATACCACGCATATGCGTAGTAGGCAATGCCCATCGTGTAGAACACGATGCCGAGGAGCAGGTATGCTAGCTCCATAGCTGCTTCCTCCTTCCTTTAGTTTTGGCGCAGGGCGGGGTCTGTGCTCAGAACACAGACCCCGCTAGGCTACACGCCAGGCGCGCCAGGACCTGCCGTGCAAGGCAGAAGTTGACAGAGAGAGCGAGATGGCAGTCTCGCTCTCTTTTTTCTGTCCCTCCTCTACCCACGCAAAGTATAAACCATCCGCCCCTCCGTGACAATCCCCTATTTTTGCGAAGGCTTTCTAACCAGTCCTCCCTGCGCGGGGCGCACCCTCTCGCATGAGAACGCCTCTCCCCTCTCCCGCAGCGTGGATCGCAAGGCGGAGGGCCGAACCGTTGAGGCCCGACGATGCAGCAAGATCCGGTATGCCCTATCCTCGTGAGTTTCCGCCGAAACCGCACAGTTGAGGCCCGACGATGCAGCAAGATCCGGTGCCTGCCGAGGGCCTGATCGGTGGAGGTCGGCGGAGGGCCGAACCGTTGAGGCCCGACCCTTGCAGTAGGGGCCGGGGGTGAGGGCTATTGTCGCATCAATTCAAAGGCATTGGCCCTACTGCGCGGTCCTGTTGGGGTAAGGCCGAACGGCAATTTCAGGTATACTCAACGTAGTAAGGAAGGAAATCGCATGAGCAGGGAACGGCGACAACCATTGCGGGTAGGGACGCGCGGGAGTCTATTGGCGCGCGCGCAGACGGAACAGGTGGTGGAGCGGCTGCGGGAGGCGCACCCGGAGCTAGAGGTGGTCCTGGTGACCATCCAGACGACCGGCGACCTGCGGCGCGACGTGCCGTTCACCCAGGTCGGCGCCAAAGGCATGTTCGTCACGGAGATCGAGCAGGCATTGCTGGCGGGCGAGATCGATCTGGGCGTCCATAGCCTCAAGGACATGCCCGGCGAACTGCCGGAGGGCCTGGAACTGGCCTGCGTTCCTCCGCGCGAAGACCCGCGCGACGCCCTGCTGACCCGCGGCGGAAAGACGCTGGTCGATCTGCCGCCGGAGGCCGTCATTGGGACGAGCAGCCTGCGTCGGCAGGCCCAGTTGCTCGCTCACCGCCCGGATTTCCGGCTGGTAACGCTGCGGGGCAATCTGGATACGCGCCTGCGCAAGCTGGACGCGGGAGAGTACGATGCAATTATGCTGGCCTGCGCCGGGCTGAACCGACTGGGGCTGGAAGGGCGCATCTCCGAGCGGCTGGACCCCAACCTCTGCATGCCGGCGGTGGGGCAGGGCGCGCTGGCGCTGGAGACGCGCCAGGGCGATACGAAAACGCGTGCATTGCTCGCGCCCCTGCACGACCCGGATACCGCCGACGCCGTCGCCGCCGAGCGCGGGTTTCTGGCGGCGCTCAACGGCGGATGCTCCGTTCCGGCGGGCGCGCTGGCTGCCGTGCGGGGCAACGCGGTCCTTATCCGCGGCATGATCGCCGCCCCGGACGGCTCGAGCGTGCTGCGCAGTGAGGCGACGGGACATCGCGCCAGGGCGGGGCAAATCGGCGCGGAACTGGCCGCGCGCCTGCTCCGCATGGGCGGAGAAGCCTTGTTGAAAGGATAGATCGTCACGCATGAATGTCGAGGTGGACTTCCTCGTTATCGGCAGCGGCCTGGCCGGGCTGACCTATGCCCTCAACGTCGCGCCCTACGGCTCAGTGGCGCTGTTGACGAAAAAGACGCGCGCCGACGCCAACAGCAGTTGGGCGCAGGGCGGCATCGCGGGCGCGCTGGCCGAAGACGACTCCTTTGAGCTGCACAAGCAGGATACGCTCGTCGCGGGCGCGGGCCTGTGCCACGAGGACGCCGTCGAGGTGCTGGTGCGGGAGGGGCCGGAGCGTATCCTCGACCTGATACGGCTCGGCGCGCAGTTCAATACGGAGGTGGACGAGACGGGAAAGGTCGTGCTCGCGCTGGGACGGGAGGGCGGCCATTCGCGCAACCGCATCGTCCATACCGCCGATTATACTGGCTGGGAGTGTGAGCGGACGCTGCTGGAAGCGGTCAAGTCCCGCCCTGAGATCAGGGTCTATGAGCATTTCTTCGTTACCGATCTAATCCTGCAAGAGACGCCGCAGGGCCGGGCCTGCACGGGCGCCTACGCGCTCAACGCCGAGACCGACGAGCAAATAACGTTTCATGCGAAGGCGACGCTTCTGGCGACGGGAGGCTGCGGTCACGTCTACCTGCACACGACGAACCCGCTGGTCGCCACCGGCGACGGCGTGGCGATGGCCTGGCGGGCGGGCGCGGTGATGGCGAACATGGAGTTCATCCAGTTCCATCCGACCACGCTCTATCACCCGGAAGCCCGCGCCTTCCTGATCACCGAGGCGCTGCGCGGCGAGGGCGGCATCCTGCGGCACGCCGACGGCGAGGCGTTCATGTCCCGCTACCATAAGCTGGCGGAACTGGCCCCGCGCGACATCGTGGCCCGCGCCATTGTCAGCGAGATGAAGCGGCGCAACGCGCCCTGCGTCTATCTGGACGTGACTCATCTCGACCCCGAACTGCTCAAAAGCCACTTCCCGACCGTCTACGAGCGCTGCCTGAGCGTGGGCATTGACATCACGCGCCAGCCCATTCCCGTCACGCCCGCCCAGCACTACCAGTGCGGCGGCATCGTGACCGACCTGGACGGCGCGACCAACATCGCCCGCCTCTATGCTGCCGGGGAGGTGGCCTGTACAGGCGTCCACGGCGCCAACCGCCTTGCCTCCAACTCGCTGCTGGAAGCGCTGGTTTTCGGCTATCGTGCGGCAAAGCACACCATCGCCCACGCCAGCGCGGCGCTGCCTGCCGATGGCCGGGCGGTCTCCCTACCGTTCCCTTCGGAGACGCCCGCTCCCGACAGAGAAGAGATAGGCCGCCTGCGTACCACCGTTCAGGAGACGATGCAGCGCTACGTCGGCATCGTGCGCACGACCGCAGAGTTGCAGCGTGCGCAGGAGACGGTCGGCTCGGCGCTCCGTCAACTGGAGGGCGCCCTGGGAACCTCCGTCGAAGCCTGGGAAGCGCGTAACATCGCCCAGGTCGGCCTGCTCATCATCCGATGTGCGCTGCACCGCCACGAGAGCCGGGGCCTCCACTTCACCCTGGACTACCCGGAGCCGGTCGAAAGCGAGCGCCACGACACGGTATTGCTGCCCACCACCTAACCCTATGGCGATTGGAACGGTCTATCTTATTGGGGCGGGGCCTGGCGATCCGGGCCTGATTACGGCGCGCGGCCTGGAGCTTTTACGCGCGGCAGATGTTGTCGTCTACGACCGGCTGGCCCCCCCGGCGCTGCTGGAGCACGTCCGGCCCGATGCCGAGCGCATCTATGTCGGCAAGGCCAGCGCGCAACACGCCATGAAGCAGCCGGATATTAACGTTCTGTTGGTCGAGCGGGCCAGACAGGGGAAGTCGGTGGCGCGTCTGAAAGGCGGTGACCCGTTCGTGTTCGGGCGGGGTGGGGAAGAGGCGGAGGCGTGCCGGGCGGCAGGCGTGCCGTTCGAGGTCGTGCCGGGCGTCACATCGGCCATCGCCGCGCCCGCCTATGCAGGAATCCCGGTCACGCACCGCGAGAGGGCCTCCTCGTTTGCCGTCATCACCGGCCATGAGCGCGACGAGGCCCGCGAGTCGGGAACGCGGGAGCCGGGCGCGGCGGAGGGACGGCGCAACTGGGCGACCATCGCCCACGCCGCCGATACGCTGATCTTTCTGATGGGCGTGGAGGCACTGCCGGAGATCGCCGTGCGCCTTCAGGAACACGGGCGCGACCCCGAAACGCCGGTCGCCCTGGTGCAGTGGGGCACCTGGCCCCGGCAGCGCGTGGTGACGGGAACGCTGGCAAGCATTGTGAACGAGGCGCAGCAGGCCAATCTGACGCCGCCCGCCGTCTGCGTCGTCGGCGAGGTCGTGCGGCTGCGAGAGACGCTGCGATGGTTTGACGACCCGACGGCACGGCCTCTGTTTGGCAAGCGGGTGCTGGTGACGCGGGCGCGCGAGCAGGCCAGCGCCCTTTCCGATCTGCTGCGGTCGAAGGGAGCGGAACCGGTCGAATTTCCCGTAATTAAGATAAAGCGATTAGAAGAGAACGCGGCGCTGGATGCCGCCCTGGCACGCTTGCAGGAGTACGATTGGGCCGTCTTTACCAGCGCGAACTCCGTCCCTATCGTCGCTGAGCGGCTGGAGGCGCTGGGGAGGGACGCGCGGGCGTTCGGCAGGACGAGAATTGCGGCCATCGGCCCGGCGACGGCGGAAGCCCTGCGCCGGCAACTGGCTTTGCGCGCCGACTTCGTGCCGACGGAGGCGGTAGCGGAGGCCGTCATCGCGCAGTGGCCGGAGGCGGAGATACAGGGCAAGCGGGTGCTGCTGCCGCGCGCCGCCGAGGCCCGCGAGATCCTGCCGGAGAAGCTGCGCGCGCAGGGCGCGGAGGTGGACGTGCTGCTCGTCTACGAGACGGTGCTGGATGCCTCCGCTGCCGAGAGCCTGCGCGCCCAACTGCAACACGGCGAGCTGGACGTGCTGACGTTTACCTCCTCCTCTACGGTGCGCAACTTCGCCCAGGCCATCACGGAAGGCGATAGGACGCAGCTTCCGGCGCTTGTCGGGAACGCCCTGATCGCTGCCATCGGCCCCATCACGGCGGAGACGGCGCGTGAGCTTGGCCTGACGCCGCACATCGTCGCCGAGGAGCACACCATCCCCGGCCTCGTCGCAGCGCTGGAGGCACATTTTCACTCCCAGTCCGCATAAGCGGAACCGAAGGTGGAGAGTAAGCCTGATACTTTATATGCGTTATACGGGAGAGCATGAATATCTCTTGGCTTGAGGCTCTTAGGACTGGAAATTTCGGCGACTTGCGATCCGGTATGTCGGCAGAGCAGGTTCGCAGATTGCTTGGCGCCCGACGCCATTGGGGGAACCTCACGGCAATATAGCAGACCATCTATCTATCTGTATGGGAGTATAGAACTCTGGTTCGCAAAGTCGCCCCCCTGGGGGTTGACCTCTATCTTTTGGGAGGCGGGGGAGAAGGGCGCACTGCGCTTGCCATCTATATGTAAGATTGAGGATTGGGCGCTTGCGCCGGGCATGCACCGGGACGACATTCAAGCCTACCTACGGGAGAATGGCTTGACTTTCACCGTTAAAGAGCCCTCCGGCTATCCGACTCTGATATTAGTGCCAGGTGGGGCAAGAATTTCCCTGGACGAGGATGCGCGATTGGGTGCCATTTACATTCCGCTGGAAAAGCATGATGCAAGAACTAATTAAGCGCCCGCGCAGGCTGCGCCGCAGTGAGGCGATGCGCCGATTGGTGCGGGAAACGCTAGTAACGAAAAACGATCTGCTCTATCCCATGTTCGTCACGCACGAGCGGGAGAGTAAGGAGATCCCCTCCATGCCGGGCATCTTCCGGCTGACGGTGGACGACCTTTGCCGGGAGGCCGAGAAGGCCGCCGCGCTCGGTCTGCCCGCCATCATGCTCTTCGGCATCCCGGAGGAGAAGGATGAGGTCGGCAGCGGCGGCTACGCGGAGCAGGGGATCGTGCCGCGCGCCATCCGCGCCGTTCGGAAAGCGGTCGGTGATGCGTTGCTGATCGTGCCCGACGTGTGCTTGTGCGAATACACCTCGCACGGCCATTGCGGCGTCATCCAGAATGGCGACGTGGCGAACGATCCCACGCTTGAACTTCTGGCCCGCGCCGCCGTCTGTTATGCTGAAGCGGGAGCGGACATGGTCGCCCCGTCGGACATGATGGATGGACGGGTCACCGCCATTCGCGCCGCGCTGGACTCCAATGGTTTCCCGAATATGCCGATAATGGCCTATAGCGCCAAGTACGCAAGCGGCTTTTACGGCCCGTTCCGCCAGGCGGCAGACAGCGCGCCGCAGTTCGGCGACCGGCGTACCTATCAGATGGACCCGCCCAACCGCCGCGAGGCCCTGCGCGAGATCGCGCTCGACATCGAGGAGGGCGCGGACATCGTGATGGTCAAGCCGGGGCTGGCGTACTTGGATGTTCTGCGGGAAGCGCGTGATCACTTCGACACGCCGCTCGCCGTCTATAACGTCTCCGGGGAGTACAGCATGGTCAAGGCCGCCGCTCGCAACGGCTGGATTGACGAGAGCCGCGTGGTGGACGAGATACTCACCGCCTTCAAGCGCGCTGGCGCCGACATCATCCTGACCTATCATGCGCTTGAGTTTGCCCGACGCCATAACTCTTAACGAATCGAACTCTCTACGGGCGGTTAAAACCGCAGCAACAAAAGCACGAAGCTGGCCTTCGCCGACTCTTTTCTCCCCTCTCCCGCAGCGTGGGAGAGGGGTAGGGGGTGAGGGCTTGCCGCAAATTCATTCGCCCGAACTACTCTTCTAAGGAACGCTCCATGATCTCACCGAACACGCCGTTCTCTTCCGAAACCAGTGATGATCTGGTAAAACTACTCGAACTGGGACAGCTTTTAAACTCCACGCTTGAAGTTAAGCAGGTTTTAGAGACCGCCATCGAGGAGGTCATCGCCTTTGTCGGGGCCGAGCGCGGTTTTATTTTGCTGGTGGATGTGGAGACGGGCCGGGTGTGGGGGGAGGCCGTGCGTAACCTGGAACGCAGAGCGCTGGAGGAGACGCTTTCCGGCCAGGATGAGACCAACCGCGCCGAGATCAGCCGCACGCTGGTGGAAAACGTGATGGAGACGCGCCAACCGGTCGTCTCGCACAACGCCATGGAGGACCCGCGCTTTGCGGGCCGCCAGAGCGTCCAGCTTTCCAACCTGCGCTCTGTGCTCTGCGTGCCGCTGATCGCGCAGGGGCGTCTGCTGGGCGTGATCTATCTGGATAACCGGGTCAAGACCGGCATCTTCACCGAAAAACATCTCTCCATGCTGGCCGCCTTCGCCAATCAGGCTGCCATCGCCCTGGAGAACGCCCGCCTCTACGAGAACCTGCGCCGCTCCTTAGAGGATCGCCTGCGCCTGCAGGACGAGTTGCACCGGCAGGAGACGCGGCGGCTGGCACTGGAGGAGGCCAGCCGGCTGAAATCCGATTTTATCAGCTTTGTCGCCCACGAGTTGCGCAACCCGCTCACGACCATTCGCGGCTACGTCCAGACGCTCCTGGCCGATACTGAAGACACGATCCCCGTCGAGACGCGCACGGAGTTTTACGAGGCCATCGAGGCTGACTCGGATCGTCTGCTTGATCTGATCAACGAACTGCTGGATATTTCGCGCCTGGAGGCGGGCCGACCGCTCACGCTGGCGGTCAGGGAAGTTGCGCTGCGGCCCCTGCTGGAAAAGCAGATCCGCCGCCACCGCTTCTATAAGTACTTCACCCCCAACCATCAGCTGGTCGCCGACATCGCGCCGGACCTGCCCGCTGCCCTCCTGGCCGATGAGGACAAGCTCGGCCAGATCCTCGCCAATCTGCTCAGCAACGCCATCAAATATTCGCCGAAGGGCGGCACCATCACGCTCTCAGCAAAGCGCGATGGGAACGACCATATTCTCCTGAGCGTCCGCGATGAGGGCGTCGGCATGAACGAGGAGCAGCGCGCCCGCCTGTTCCGCCAATACGAGCGCATGGAACGCGAAGAGATCAGGAATATTCCCGGCACCGGCCTAGGTCTCTATCTGGTAAAGCATCTGGTGGAACTGCATGGCGGGGACATCACCTGCCAGAGCGCGCCCGGCCAGGGCAGCACCTTCACCGTCCGGCTGCCCTTGCAGCCGCCCGCCGCATAGGGCGCATAAAGCAGAGTTCGAGGCAAAGCCTTTTGCTGGGCGGACAGTGCTCAATTGCGGAACGGACCCATTTGGGGAAAGAGGGGGCACACAATAAGTCCGCCCTTGTTCCTAGTCCAACAAGGGCGGTGAGGGGAGCGTGATTCTCCCGACTCGTACAACCCAACCGAGTCGGGTCATCTCAAAAAGGAGATTTACTTGACAGACGTCTGTTGACCGTTAAAGGTTCCCTCTTTTCCCGATCCGCCTCTGAAGCATTCGCTGGGAGCTCCTGCGGCGGCTGCACAAGCTACCGACCAGGATAAGAGCTCCACTGAAGGCAAACGTCGCGCCGCCGGGCTCAGGAACCGCCGCTGACGCGGCGACCAGCGTATCTATGCGCAGCTCTGTCTCGGCGGGAACGAGGGCGCCCGTCATCACGTCGGTCGTGGCGGCGCCCAGAGAGACGAGCAGGGAGCCAGTCGGGAACAGCACCTCCGAACCATCGTTGAACTGCCGGTCGAATATCAGAGTCTGTGTGCCCAGATCGGTTCCCGTCCGCAGGTCGCGCTGGGAGGCGAGGACATCCAGCCCGGCAATGGAGGTATCTCCAAAGGCCGAAAGAAGATAGGTCGCCTGCCAGTCCACCGATATGTCTAGGGGCGTGGTGGCGTAGTTGCGAAAGGTGAAGATGCCGGTTGCCTGCTGGAGAGAGAAGGATTGGTTGGGCGGTGGGGCCATCGCCGAGACGGTTCCGTTGAACATCTCGATGACATAGGGATTGCCCTGCGGCCCCCGGTTCTCTCCGGCAGGAAAGCTCGCCTGGACATCGGCGGTGCCCAGCGCGCCGCTGCCAATCGTCGAGCCAAATAGGATCGGAGGACTCATCTCGATAGAGGTGTCCGTATCCAGATTGAAGGCCAGGTGAAGTAAGCTGAGCGTGCTGTCGGCTTGCGCCTGCGCCAACGCCCGTGGGCAGCACAGGCACAGCGCAAGCAAGCACCCAAAGGCGCACGAGAGTAGTCGTCTTCTCACCAGAATCCCCTCCTTGAACGTCGCGCGCGAGGTCTTCTCGGTGCAAGGATCAGAGCCAGCCCGGGAAGGAATGCGGCCCGCATTGCAGATGCCGAGCCTCCTCCCCGGAGAGAAAGATGGGCTTGTCCTGGAACAAAGACCGGGGCAGGGAACGTGTCGCTGCCCCGATGAGAGCCATTGCGACCCGATTAGGGATAACCTAATTTCGCGACGCTCGCGGGCGGCTCAAAACCTGCAGCTCCGGCGAAGGCGACGGCCTCATCCTGATCAACCCCGTCGCCGCTGACGCCGATGCCGCCGACCAGATGTCCGTTCTTATAGAGCGCGACGCCTCCGGGAAAGGTGATGAGCCCATTTCGAAACTGCGGTCCGCCACTGATGCCGACTTGATTGGAGTTGCCGATGCCCCAGAGCGGCCCGGCGGTGCCGTTAGGGTCCGGCTGGAGCGCAGAGTTGACGTGCGCCTGAGAAGCAAGGCCGATAATCCGGCTCGTCAGCGCGTTTTCATCGCTGGAGAAGAAGGCGGCGGTGCGCGCCTTGGCGATGGCGATATCAATCGAGCCGACCCAGGCATCCGGCATGGAGCGCAGAGTAAGCAATCGCCCGTCCCGAGCCACGACCGCGATATGCATCTTGGTCGTGCGCGTTGTGCCTGCGATGCTGCGGAAGGGACTAGTGAGGTTGTTGGCGGCATTAACCGCCTGAGTGACGATGGTGTTGAGGTCGGCGGGGGTCAGGCCGGAGCTGCCCCCATCCAGCGCCCTCGTCTTGGGCGCCGCCATCATGAGGGCCAACGCGCCGGCGACCAGGGCTGTGAGGCCGCCCAGAAACAAGAGCCGCGACTTCCGTGTGACATACATCGGGGTACATCCTCCTTTCCGTGCGTTTTGGGCTGGCATAGGAGGCCCGCATCCGGTTCGAAACTGTCCGAAGGTTTCTGTTCGCGGGCCAGGGAAGCATTATGCTCAAGCACAAAGCTTCCCTGCATAAACCGTGCCAGTTTAGGAGGCATGCACGCAAACGGCGGCTTTGGGGATAAGAGCCTATCCGCGCAGGGCACTGTTCTTATACCAGGGCCGGGGAGAGGCCCACTGCAACTCGCGAAGAGCCTCTTCCCGTAGGGCACGGTTGCCTTCTCGCAAGCCTGCCTGCCGGGAGAGGCTCTAATTCGCCACCGGCGCCTGCGGGCAGCCGGGCCGGGCTCAGTTCTCTCCGTTGATGGCGATGGGGCCTAGGTCCACTTCAAAGAGGCTAGTTCCCCAGATCGCATTGTCGGTCCAAATGCTGGTTCCCCAGATCGCGTTGCTGGAGGAGAGAGTATTCGTTCCCCAGATGGCGTTGGTTCCCCAGATAGCGCGCAGATCGGTAACGCCGGTTCCCCAGATGGCATTGGTTCCCCAGATAGCGTTATCCATGTTGACAACCACGTTGCCCTGGCTGTCCTGCGACAGCGAAGGGCTCATGGCCGGCTGTGTGGCCGTGACCGTGCAGTTGAGGGCTGCCGGGATATTCAGGTATCCGGCCCCGAAGGTGCAGGGATCGGCGGCGCCGTTGGGAAAGCCCCACTTATCCGCGCTAAACATCAGGCGGGCTTTGATCGTATCCGGCGAAAGGTTAGGATTGGCCTGCAGCAGCAGGGCGGCGGCGCCGGAGACGACCGGAGCGGCCATCGAGGTGCCCGAGAGCCGGAAGTAGCGCGTCTGTCCCAGGAGCGGCGGGTTATAGCAGTAGGCGCTCATGGGAACCTGGTTGCCGATATCGGTGGTATCCAGCGTGCCCAGGGAGCAGCGCAGCGAGATAATGTGGTTGCCGGCAGCGACAATGTCGGGCTTGAGCCGCAGATCCAGGCGCGTTGGGCCGCGGCTGGAGTAGGTAGCGATGGTATCGTGGGCGCGAATCCCATCCACCGACTTCATGGCCCCAACGGTGATCACGTACGGGTCGTTGCCCGGCGAGGCGATGGAGCCGTAGGCCGTGCCGTAGCCCTCGTTATCTGCGCCGTTGGTGGGCAATGCGAGCGCCGTCTTGCGGCCATCGTTGCCGGCAGCGCAGACGACGACGATGCCGGCCTTCCAGGCCTGCTCGACAGCCTGGCAGAGCGGGTCGGTCTTATAGCTTTCGCCCGCGGAATGGCCCATCGAGAGATTCAGGACCCGGATATTATACTTGGCCCTGTTGTTAATTACCCACTGAATGCCGGAGATGACCGTGCTGACGTTGCCCTGGCCGAGAGCATCCAGCACGCGGACGTTGACCAGATTGGCCTTGCGGGCGATGCCGTAGAAAGTATGGAAGTACTGGCTGCCCGTGGAGTTGGCCCCGTTGCCGGCGATGATCCCGGCGATATGGGTGCCGTGCCCGCACTGATCGGAGGCGTTGAGGGAGAGCGGGACAAAGCTGACGTTGGCGATCACCCGGGACGCGCCGGTCTTGGGATCGTTTAGGTCGGAATGGGAGGCGATGCCGCTATCCACGACGGCCACGGTGACGCCCTGCCCCGTCAGATTATACTGCTGGAAGGCGATGTTGGCGCCGCTGGAGCTCACGGTATACTCGTCATTCTTCTGCACGGACACATCGGCGGAAAGGTGCGTGACGAACGGCAGCGCGGCCAGCCGGGGCAGGTTACGGATGGGAACGCGCACCGCCACCGAGCGGATAATGGCTAGCTGCCGGGTGATGCTGGCCTCCAGCGCTTTGAGCTGCGCCTGATAGGCCGGGGTCAAGTCGCCATCGAGTTTAAGGATGACCGACGCCCAGCCGGAGGTTTGTTTGGAGGCCATCTGGCGGGTCAGGAACAGATCGCCTTTGTTCTGGAGTTTATCGGCGCGCGCGGCCTGGCCGGTCAGGAGCAGGCCGGGAAGCGAGAGCGCGAGCAGCGCCTTCGCCTGCGGATAGAGAAACGCCCTGCGACAGTTGCGAGTGTGCTGCCGGCGGCAGCGGGAAATCGAAGCGAACATGTTAGCTCCTCGTAATCGCAGGTTCGGCGGCCCGGCGGCCATGCTTGCGGCTTTAGAGAGCCGGCAAGGATAGGCCCGTAGCTTTGCGTCCCGTTCTTTCGAAACGGTTTGCCCTTGTCGATTGCGAAGGATTGGAATGAGCGCAGCAAGGCGCGGCCTTTCTGCGGCCCGGTTTCTCCTGCCCGACGAGGAGGAAGCCGGCAGCGACAGTCCCACGGGACTATCGCTGTCGAAGGCGCTTCATTGCCCTTTCGGCGGCCCGGCCATCTCGACGAGATCCGTTGGCTTTGCGTCCCGGCTTTTCAACCGGTTTGCCCTTGTCGGGGGCGGAAGAAACCTACCAGAGAAGATTATGCCAGGGGGACGGGCCAACTTTGCTGTGGCTTATGCGGGAAAAGAATGGGGAACCAGGCTTAAGAAGTCAGTGCAACCGCAAGGTTCCTCACCGCGGGAGGCTGTGCCTTCAGGTTCACCGCGATGAATCCATCCCCCACCGCTCCTCGCTGACGGCTAATAATCACCTCGTCCTGGGGGTGACGCCCACGATTTTCTGCGTGCCGACAGCAGCGGGAAGAGGGACGGAAACAGGAGGCGTGTCCTCCAGCGAATGCACGACCAGCGAGGAGGCGCGACTGGGGCCTTGGATCTCGACCCAGGCGCTGCTGTCGGACAGCCAGGCTACGCTGGGAATAAAGGGTAACAGGCCGTTGATCACCTGGGCGGTGCTATGCGGAAAGGTCTGCTCGTGCGAACCATCCAGGGCAAGCACGTGATAACGGCGTCCGATCCAGATTAGCTTTTTGCCATCGGGGGACAGCACGCCCTGGGCTTCCCCAATCCGAAGTTTCTTTGACAGTTCTTTAAGGCACGAAGCAGCGAAACACGGCCCGTTTCCACGTTGCATTTGACGATCCGGTTTCCCGAGACATTCGGCAAGTGGATTTGCGTGTAGAGGATGCCATGGTTCGTCAGCCATTGGTAGTCTTCTGCACCGACGTTCCAGCGCCTGGCACGCAGCAGGAGATGGTTCGTCCCCGGTTTTCGGAGTGTCCAGTGACCGAGGGCGATCCCGCCGCAACAAGCGATGGCGAGTACGAATAACTTTCGGTTCCTCGATTTTGGCCTGAGTTCATCGCGCATTCCTCTCCCTCCTGAAAAGGGATAAGAGGCTAAGAATGCCTAACAAAACCTCGTATCGCCCTTTCTTTTGAGGGGAACAAAGGAGGTTTAGCTAGGCATTCTAAGTAAAATACGGGCAGGTCCGACAATTGTAGTCAGTATCGGGCCTGATCTGGAGGATCAGAGGCGAAAAATTGCTAGTCGAGGAAACTAATGGGGTCGTAGAAGCGGTAAGATAAATGAGCAATTCGATTAAGGGAAGCACGCTTCTGTGCTCCGGTTTGGCGGAGTGGGTCTTCGGCCCCTCCGCTTTTTTTCAGTATAGCAAGGGGTGTTGGCGGCGTCAAGAGGGGAGAGCGCCAGAGGACGGTCTGGCCTGGCGCCTTTCAGGCCGCCGCCTGCAACTGCTCGTATTCGTCCGGCGTGTACGTAAAGAGGTAGGAGATGTTTGCCTGCGCTTGAGCCGCGTTCAGGTTGCGGCGCAGAATCGAAAACACGCGGTTTTGGCGGCGAAGGCTATTATATCCGGCAAAGCCTTCCCATATAACGTGGCCTCCCACCTTCCCAGTGTCTGGATTGCGTTCGATTTCTACATGCACACCAGGCAATTCTCGCTCTAAGCTCTCCTTGATTTGTTGTTCGATATCCACGTAATACTCCTAAGCTGACAACCTCATTGGCAAGATCGAAAAGTCGTTGACTGCTATATTTTACGCGGTCGCCACGTATTTTATCTAATCCGGTTGAATGCAGATAGGTATCCAGCATCTTAGCCGTCATGTAACGCTGATTAGCACGCCAGCGCGTGTTGATTTCGTCGAGTGTGGCGCGGAAAGCATCCTGCCTAGCTTCCGAGCCACGAGGCATCAGACCGGACTTGAGCGCTCAATACGCTATACTGTGGCTGCTGTCAAACGGGTCTCCTTCTTTAACGCTGAGGGCACGTAATATTGACTCGACCGCGATGCCAGCGAAATAGTGGGCAGCAAAATATTGTCGTTGCCGAAGCAGTTGGGCCGCCATGCCCATATGTTCCTGCGCCGCGTTGAAATAACTGCGGGGCGTGAACGCCACTTGCGCCACGTTGTTCTTCTTTCCGTTCGGTTAAGTTATATCTGCGGTGCTAATTCGTTGATGACCGGCAGGGGGCTCTGCTTTCGCTTCAGTATAGCAAGGGGTGTTGGCGGCGTCAAGAGGGAAGAAAGCTAAAGGACGGCTTGGCATGAGGAGAGGCCAATGGCCCGCGATGCGAAAAGCTACAGCCACAGGAAGCCGACCCATACCTCCTGTGGCTGTATGCTTTGAGGCAAGTTTGCCTATCCTATCCAGCGAAATTGGATGCCTCCAGAGTTCCCGCCGGAACCAAATGGGCCTCCTTTTTTCTTGTGGCAGCGCTGGGCGGGAGGAAAGGCGGCATCCTGGGCAGGGATAGGTATCCTGTGGAAGCGGATTGAAGCTTGCAAACTTGCGGAACATTTCCTGCTTCCGTGCCTTCCCTTATGTGCGACTCCAGTGTCCAGTTGGCCGCTGTCGGGCCAGTGGAAGAGGGAAGGAGAAGACCAACATGAACGTGCAGGATATTATGACCCCCAATCCGGCCTGCTGTACGCCGGAAACGAGCCTGCGTGACGTGGCTCGCCTGATGGTGGAACATTGCTGCGGATCGGTTCCGGTCGTGGAGAACTCAAGCTCGCAGAAGCTCATCGGCATCATCACCGACCGGGACATTGTCTGCCGCACCATCGCCAATGGCCAGAACCCGATGACCATGACGGTCAGCCAGTGTTTCTCGCAGCCGGTGGTGACGGCGACGCCGGACATGAGCCTCGAAGACTGCTGCAAGCTGATGGAACAGAAGCAGGTGCGGCGCGTGCCGGTGGTGGATGCGAATGGCTGCTGCTGCGGCATTGTCGCGCAGGCCGATTTTGCCCAGAAAGCGCCTGAGCACGAAACGGCGGAACTGCTCAAGGAACTTTCCAGGCCCATCGGCATCCCCTCGGCAGTCTAAGCGGGCAGGGATAGGCAGCCCGGAAGGAGGGCGAGAATGCCACGCTGTGAAGTGTGCGGCAACGAATACGACAAGACGTTCCAGGTCCTCAAGGACGGTCGAACCTACACCTTCGATAGCTTTGAGTGCGCCGTCCAGGCGCTCGCTCCCGTCTGCGCGCACTGCAACTGTCGGATCATCGGCCACGGCGTGGAGGCCAACGGTGCCTTCTACTGCTGCGCCAACTGCGCCCGGCTCTCCGGGGCCAGACAGGAGGCGATTCACGCCTGAGCCACAGCCGCCTATCTGCCGGAGATGGAGTGTCCTGATTATCCCATCCCCGGCGCGATCTGACCTATTAATAACCTCCTGACTGAATGGAAGTCAGCGCTCTCCTTTCAGGCAGGAGGTTTGCGTCTGGCAGCCGGAACCACCCTGCATGTGATTCCCGCCCTGCTACCCCTCGGTTTCTCAGGCTATGGCGTGCGAGAGAGGATGGCGTCCAGCAGCGGGTCGGCGCCGAACCGAACGACGTCGGTGACGGGCAGGCCCGTTTCCGCCCCCGTCTCCTCAAGCGCGCGGCGCGCGGCGGCGTCCTCCAGACCTACACAGAGCAGCGCAATGCCGACAACCTTTGCGGCGGGCAGCGCGCCGCCTGCCGCGCAGACGGCCTCATAGACGGCGGCGACCTCGCGCAGCGGGGGTATCTTCACCCAGGGCGCGCGGGCGATGGCTTCCTGCCCGGCCCGGTGGCAGAGAATCAGGTCGGTGGGGCAGCCGCCCCGGAGGAGAGGCAGCCAGGCGGTAGAGGCCGGATGCAGCACGGAGCCCTGCCCTTCCAGAAAGAGAATGTCATTCTCGTAGCCGTGGCGCAGGACGAGCGCCTCCACCGCGCCGGAGGCGAAATCCACGCGCACGGCGTCCAGCGCCACCCCCTCGCCCGAAATGCAGATGCCGATCTGCCCGGAGGCCAGGAACCTGGAGCGCAGGCCGCGGCGTCTGGCGGCACGATCCAGTTCGATAGCGGCGGTCATCTTGCCGATAGCCATGTCCGTGCCGACGGTAAGAACGCGCCGAGCGGGAAGCTGCGCTGCCGCGCCCGTCCCGTTTTGCAGGTTTTCTGGCTCTTTGCGCACGTCCCAGATGAACCGTCCGGGCCGCACCAGCGGCGCCAGCTCGGGATGGGAGGCCAAGGGCGCGTGCAGGCCGTTCACCAGCGACATCCCCGCCGCCAGCCCGGCCTTCATCTCTTCCCAGTAGCCTGGCGGCAGCACGCCGCCGGGCGTCGCCACGCCCAGCACCAGCACATCCGCGCCGCGCGCCGCCGCCTCCGCCACCGAAGCCACGACGGGCGCCGAGCGCGGAATGCCGGTGAGCTCCCGCGCGTCCTGCCCGGCGTGTTCTCTGTCCACCACGGCGGCGATTTCGGCCTCGCTGTAGCGAAGCAGCCCCAGGCCCATCTTGCCGTAGCCGCTTTTGAGGTGGCCGTGCATCAGCAGGGCAAGACAGTCCTGCGGCCTAATGCGATAGGAATCGGGAGAGGGCGTGCCGGTGGAGCGCATCAGGCCGTCGCTCCCTCTAGGCACTCTACGCGACTCACGCCCAGGCCGGGCGCGTCGGTGGGGAGAATGCGTCCCTCGCACAGCACCGCGCCGCAGAAGGGGTCCGGATTGAGGTTGAGATGGCTGTCCAGGTCGAGCGCGTCGGCGAGGGGAGAGAGGTGCGCCGCCGCCGTGATCGCCAGCGAGGACTCAGACATGCAGCCCATCATCACTTTGAGGCCGTGCGCCCGCGCCGTGTGGAAGATACGCAGCGCCTCGCGCAGGCCGCCGCACTTCATCAGCTTTAGATTGACGCCGTCAATGCTGGCGGCCAGCGGAGGAATGTCGGCAGCGAGGTAGACGCTCTCATCCACGAAGAGGGGCAGCGGGCTGTCCCAGTGGACGGCGGGCAGGTCGGCCTCCTGGCCGCGCGGCAGAGGCTGCTCCACGAACTCGACCCCGCGCGCCGCCAGCCAGCGCAGCATCGTCCGCGCGCCCTCCACGCTCCAGCCGCCGTTGGCGTCCACGCGCCACAGGACCGGGCGTGTTGCCGCCTCCTGCGCCGCCGCAAACATCGCTTGATCGGCCTCCAGCCCGGCGGGGCTGCCGAGTTTCACCTTCAGGGCCTGCGCGCCGGTGCGGGCCAGTATCTCCGGCACCCGCTCCCGAATGACCTCCGGGGGATTGATGCCCAGGGTGAGGGAGGTCGGCGGGATGCGTGCCGGGTCCAGGCCGAACAGCTTCCAGACCGGCAGGCCCAGCCGCCTGCCCTGCCAGTCGTGCAGGGCGATGTCCAGGGCGGCGCGGGCGGCGTGCCCTCCCCCCTCGGCGTCCAGGATGGCCTCGATCCGCTGCATCTCCCAGGGCGCGCACTCCGTTAGCTTCTCGGTCCAGCGGCGCAGGTCGGCCTCGGCGGTCTCGGCGGTCTCCGCCACCGCGCCGCCGGATGTCGGAGCCATCTCGCCCAGGCCCGTCACGCCCTCATGCTCCACCGCGACCAGTACGTTCTCTGACCCGGCGCTCGTGCCCCGGCTGATGGTCAGCGCATACCGCTTCGTGACCGTGAAGCGGCTGACAGTGATATTCATAACTCGATCCGCATCCTTCTTGCTTTCCGGCTTAATTTGTATCTGCTGATTCCGCATCCATAGGCCGCGTACCTGCCTGACTTGCCTGGATCAAAGAGCCTATCGTACCGGACAATGGAGTGGAGCGCAGGTTGACGTATGCCTGGAGGTCCATCGCCATCCCGCCCCCATGACCGGCTATCCGCTCGGCCACTACTACGGCAGCGTCAAACACCACGCGGAGATCGAAACCATCGCCCCTCTTGCGGCTCCTGACCATACCATTGCCATCGCTGATTTGCTGCCTTAACCCTAGTAGCCCTACAATTTCTTCAGGGGCCTCAGCATAAATCGCCGCCATCTACCATGGAGCTTACCGTTTCCCCAAATGCTTCCCGCATCATCAATCTTTACCGCTTCCACAAGCTCCCATCCAGAGTCTGGCAGTATCTGCTCGTTCAGGTCGTACATGGTTCCCTGCTGCCAGAGGACGGCGTGCTTGTCGGCGTACAGAGGCATGGCATAGCCAACAATGTCTCCCTTGTTGTTCATGCTTGTTGCCACACTTTCTAATCCTCCCCCCAAAGTCCCTAAATCTTTCATTCGAAATTTTTCCCAGAGAAAGGCGTGCCGCATTCCCTGAGGGGTATCCGCATCCCCGACAATTTGGCCCTGATCGTTAATGCCGCGGGCTTGGCTGTTTGTGCCGCCGAGGGTGCCCAGGTCGTCCATCAAGCTTCCGTGGAAGAGGAAGGCATGATGGCCCTGGTCTGCTAACTGCGAATAGCCGACCACCCAGCCATAGGCGTTGAGATCCCAGGCATAGCTACGCTTGCCCCCCAGTGTGCCTAAGTCTTCGAACTGGCCGCCGCGCCGAAGAAAGGCGTGCGAGGTGTTTCTGCCCTGAGCGCGTATCCATCCTACCTCACCGTAGGGCTTGCTTGCAATAAAGATGTGTACGATATTCCCGTCGCGCTGCTGCCGGAGAATATAGGCTGAGTCTGATCTGCCTAGATCCACCACGGAGTAGTGAGGGCCGCTAGCAGCGAAGATCCAACGGATGCCAATCAGTATAGCTACCAGGATCATCGGCAGTAGCAAACGTAGTCTCCCAAGCCTTATAAAACAATGATTGTATTCCATACCAACACTCTCCATTCTTCAACAGCAGGAATCAGCATTACGAAGCACGAAAATTACGTGACGTAACCACCGCACGCAACATTCGGGCGCAACAATGGTATCTTAGCCGAAGAGGGACAATGCTGCCAGGCAGAAACTGGTTCAAATTTAAGGTCACTTTGAGATTTTTTCAGTTGCATTCAGGATCGAGGAAAGGTGATGGAAGAATCGCAGTGGAAACTCAAAACAGCAAAGCAAGTAGTTGCCGAGCGTGGCAAAAGAGTTGAACGGTTTTATTATGCCCGCCCGGCGATGTTGATCGCCTTCCTTGACTGGCATGGCAAATCGGAGCGGACAGACATCGCCGACATAGCTTTTGAACATGACCCGGGGATGAACTCCACCAATGTAGACCAGCCGATTAAAGGGATACGCGACAGGTTAGGCGAAGAAAGCATAATCAAGGATAATGGCTTCCAGCTAAATGGCAACATTACGTCGGATGTAGGTGAGTTCAAGAGGGCTATCAATATCGTAAAACAGATGGATGGCGATGGCCTGGTAGATCATCTTAAAAAGGCCCTTGAGGAATACAATGGTGAATTTTTAGCCGCTTATGGAAAAGATGCGCCGAAATGGATCCACAAGGCAAGGGGAGAAATTGCTACCCTTCGTATGAAAGGGTTGCGCCTCCTCATCGACGCGCTCGTAAGCCTGGGGAAAAGGGAGGAGGCGATAAAATGGTCCAAGCGCGCGGATGAATATATCCGCGCTTGCATACGTGAAATCAAGGAAGACAGGATTTCCGAAACGGCATGTGAATTCTACAAGGCAGAGGTTCTTGATGAACTCTACTGCGAATTTATGTCAGTGTGTCTGAAACAACGAAACGCGGAGAAGGTAGAGGGATACTATCAATCATTGGAGCGGCTCCTTCATGAGCATTTCGCGAAAAAACCCTCAGAAAGAGCGAAGGATCTGCTCCAAGAAGCAAAGAAACTGCCGGCTGAAATACGACAATCTCTGGCGCCGCCACGGCCCTCGATGACAAGGCGACCTATCCTGCCTCAAGACCTGTCGGCTAGCGAACAAAGCTCGCCGGGCCTCGCAGACCCATCGCCTATCCATCCGATAAACGCTTCCGATGCCGATATAGATACGTCGTGCGAGAATCCAGGTGCGAGTCCCTCCACCGCCGATACAGCAAGCGCAGCCAGTGTAGCAGCGCCTGAAGCAATTAAAGATGGCTCGTCGGCATCTTATAAGCAAACCATCATAATAGCACCAACCCAATCTTCGAAATCATCTCGGACTCAACGGAAACACTATGTGATTCCTTTGGTCGCTGTGTTTATGGGATTCGCCGCCTTCTTTATCTGGCGACCGGTCTCCACACAGGCCCACAGGATAGAACCGCCCGTCGCCAATGAGCCCACCGGCCATACAGATAGTGAACTCCAGGCGCTTGAGCAGTCCGTCCACGTCGAGCGGAAACGCGGACGCTCTACTCAGTTGGCCTCCTCGCTGGAACATCTGGCTAAATATTACCGGGGGCGCGGGATGCCATCGGATGAAGCCAGAGCGCTGGAATCGGCGATTGACGTACGCGAAGCGATTGCCCCAATGTCGCCGGATCTCGCGAACGCCTATGAAAAATGCGCTGCTTGCTACCGTGAACTTGGCGCGAACTATATGGACCGAGAGGGAGAGTTGTGGCAGAAAGCCGTCGTGATAAGACGGCAGTATCAGAAACAGATGCCGAAAGAGCTTGCGTATGCGCTCGAGCACCAAGCGGCCTATTTTCGGGATCGTGGCAACTTTGCCCTCGAGGCTCAAGCGCTGGAGGAGGCCATTAGGATCCGCCAGAATTGCACGCCGGAGTCGGAAGAGTTAGCGAGCGATCATGGGCTGCTGGCGGCAGCACGAGCGCAAATGGTATCTCAGGAGAAAAACTGAATTATCCCTCAACCTGGTAAAGCTGCCTGCCGATAATAACGGATGAACCCATACTATACCGCTTTTGCTGCATGACCCTTCCCAAGGAGTCCGTCCGTTTATGGCCGTTGTTCCCGGTTCATCCGTCGCTGCGTCCCCACTCAGCCGCGCCGCCCGCCACAGCGATATGGCGCTTGCCGCCCTGCTCATGCTCATTGTGGCGATGCTCATCATCCCGCTACCTGCGTGGCTGCTGGATACAATGCTCGTCGTTAACATCACCGGCGCCTCCACTATCCTGCTCGTCGCCCTCTACAACACCGAGCCGCTCCAGTTCAGCATCTTTCCCTCGCTGCTGCTGGTGATGACCCTGTTCCGGCTGGCCCTCAACATCGCGGCCACCAAGCTCATCCTGGGCAGCGGACATGCGGGCGCGGTGATCAACGCCTTCGGCCAGTTCGTTGTCGGCGGCTCCTATATCGTCGGGATTATCGCCTTCCTTATCCTCATCGTCGTCCAGTTTGTCGTCATCACCAACGGCGCCGGGCGCGTTGCCGAAGTCGCGGCGCGCTTCACCCTCGACGCCATGCCTGGCAAGCAGATGTCCATTGACGCCGACATGAACGCCGGGTTGATCACCGAGGCCCAGGCCAAGGAGCGGCGCCAGACCATCGAGCGCGAGGCCGACTTTTACGGCGCGATGGACGGCGCGAGCAAGTTCGTGCGCGGCGACGCCATGGCCGCCGTGCTGATCCTGATCATCAACATTGTCGGTGGGTTCGCGCTGGGGATGGCGCGCGGCGGCGACTTTATGTCGGTGTTGCAGCAGTATACGCTGCTGACCATCGGCGAAGGGCTGGTCAGTCAGATCCCGGCGCTGCTAATCTCGACGGCGACGGGCCTGATGGTCACTCGCGCCGCCTCGGAGCGCCCGATGGGCCAGGACTTTGTGGCCCAGCTCTTCATGCGCCCGCGCCCGCTGGGAATTGTCACCGGCCTGCTCCTCGTGCTGCTGCTGCTGCCCGGCTTCCCGAAGCCACAACTGCTGATGCTGGCCGCCGGCCTCGGCTGCTTCGCCTTTGTGCTGACGCGCAACGAGCAACGCAGCGCCCGGCAGGCCAAAGAGGCTGAGGAGAAGGCCGCTGCCGCCGCCAGCGTGCCCAAAGGCCCGGAGAACGTGATGCCGCTGCTCTCCGTGGAGGTCATCGAGCTAGAACTGGGCAGCAACCTGGTGCCGCTGGCACTGCCGGAGGAGGGCGGGGATCTGGCCGAACGGGTCGGCGGCGTGCGCAAGCAGATCGCGATGGAACTGGGCATTATCCTGCCGACCGTGCGCATCCGCGATAACCTGCAACTGCGCGCCAACACCTATCAGATCAAAATCAAGGGCGCGACCGTAGCGACCCACGAGCTCTATCCGCATTGCGTGCTGGCCATGGACTCGGGCCTGGTCACCCAGCAATTCGAGGGCATCCAGACCACCGAGCCCGCTTTCGGCACGCCCGCCCTCTGGATCGCCCGCTCCCTCAAGGAGCGCGCCGAGATGGCCGGATACATCGTGGCCGACCCGTCCTCGGTGCTCATCACCCACCTGACCGAAGTCATTAAGACCTACGCCGCCGAGCTGCTGACCCGCCAGGAGACGCAGAAGCTGGTGGAGCACGTCAAGCAGAACGACGCTGCGGCCGTGGATGAGTTGATACCCAACCTGCTCAAGCTGGGCGAAGTACAGAAGGTGCTCCAGGCCCTGCTCAAGGAGCGCGTCAGTATCCGCGACCTGGCCACCATCCTGGAGACGCTGGCCGACTTCGCCCCACGCACCAACGACCTGGACGCGCTGGCCGAGTTCGCTCGCGCGGCGCTGGCCCGCCAGATCTGCAAGCAGCACCAGGACGACAGCGGTATTATCTATGTGATCACGCTGGCTCCGGCGCTGGAGCAGGAGCTGCGGGAGGCAGTGCAGGCCACGCCCACCGGAAACATGCTCGCCATTGAGCCGCGTCTGGCCCAGGCGCTGATCAAGTCCCTCTCGCAGCAGGTTGACCAAGCGACGGAACAGGGCGCCAATCCGATACTGCTCTGCTCCGGGCAGATCCGCCTGCCCCTCAAGCGCCTGATCGAGCGGTCGCTGCCGACGCTGCCGCTGATGGCCTACACCGAGATCGTGCCCAACGTCACAGTCCAGGCCCTCGGCACCGTGGAGGTCGAACTCAGCCTCGCCCCGGCATAAAGTCCCGGCGTTTGCCCTGGATGGTAAGCCGCATAAACGATTGCCCTGCTGCCCTGTCGAAACAGGGCAGCAGGGCAATTTCCGTAGGGCATCTTCCCCGCAGGCAAGCTGACGAGGATCATTTTCACTTCAACGGGGCGGGCGGCGCTTCTTCCTATTTGGAGGCCCCCTTATCTTTCTGCTTCTCTCGCTCGATCTTGTCCCGCAGTTGCGGTGGATACCATCCACCTGATGGGTAATCCAGCCCATATGCATCCGCCATGCGGTTCAGGAACGAAAAGATGCTCACCTCCAGCGCTGTCTCCCATATCTGCTCGTCCGTCCATCCGGCCTCCCGCATCGCTTACACATCGGCATCGCGCGTCTGGGCGGGATTGAGCGTAAGCAATTTGACGAATTTGAGCAGGGCGAGATCCTGTTGGGCGAAGGTCACTTTGCTAAAATCATCGGTACCAATCGCATCCACAAGCTCCTGGCTCACTCCTTGCCGCTGCAACGCGGCGGCGTGCGAACCCACTCAAAACTTACAGTGGTTGATTGCGGAGACATAGGCGGCGACCATCTCATGCTCACGCCGCTTAAGGAAGCCGTCCGTGAAGTGGATCTCCGACATAACCTGGAACATCCTGTAGGCATCTGGACGCAGCCCCATGGTCTTGACGATGCCCGGCAAGCCTCGTTTCAACGCTTCCGGCGGTGCGCCGTAAACCTCGGGCGCTTTCGGATTATCCTCATCAATCCAGTAGAGGCGCGCCATGAGTTGCCCCTTGCGGACTGCTGCGCGAATCGCCTCAGGTTGCGAGGTACGGGCCAGTTCCCGTCCAAACCGGTCGTAGACAAGAGCCGTCGGAGTGGCCATAATCTGGTACTGCTGGGCAGCGGGCGCGGCCGTGTCTTTCAAAGTCACCACACGCAACACGACCTTCTCGTCCTCGGGCAACTGCTTCTGCAACTCGGCCAGAAACTGCTGTTCCATCAGGCTGGTTTCCTGAAGGAAGAGCACGACGGTTGTGCCCTCTGCCTTCAAAACCTTCTTTACCTCAAAACGGCTACCCTTGGAGACGACTTCAGCCTTGCTCTGAGCTAGGGCGAGCATGGGTAAGCTGAGCACGCAGGCTACCAGGCTAATGAGAATCGGTTTCATGCTGTGAATATTCCTTTGCAGTTCTGCGGCACAGCCAAAAGGGGAGAGCGCCCTCGTCGCTACGGTGTTAAGGGATCGTACCAGTCTACGCTGGGAGGGCTGCCCGCTGTCTGCCGGAAGGTCTGGGAGAATCGCTGGAATTTCGCATGGCCTTCGGCAAAGACATAGTTGGCTCCCTGCTGATGTCGCCGAATGGCCAGGCTCATCGGTTCTTGCTGCATCCTGTCCCACTCCATCATCTGCATGTCCGCATCCTGGATTTTCGGCGGATCGCCCCAGTACATGGGCCTGAAGAAATCTTGCTGCCAGGTGTCCGCCAACTCCGACACCAGGATGCATTCCGCCGGTCGGTTTATTTGCCCCATGCGCACTCCATAATAGGGAGCCTGGATAGGGATGAAGTAGGCATTAAAGCCATAGGAGGACTGACGTGGCGTATCCATGCTGCTCCAAAGAGGACTGTTATCTGAGGGACAGTGATAGAGACCACGCGACTTGATGTAGGGCAGGGTCGTGTCTAACCAGCTCTGGCTATTCTGAGCCGTCATGTCTGTCCCCATGCTCATTCCTATCATGCATGAGCAGGGGAAGGCTTCGTCATGATCGGTAGCGTACATCTGAATGGCAAGTCCGAGCTGACGGCAGTTGGATAGGCAACTGATAGCGCGGGCTTTCTCGCGCGCTTGAGCGAACACCGGAAAGAGAATAGCCGCTAAAACCGCTATAATGGCGATGACCACGAGCAGTTCAATGAGGGTAAACCCGCGACGAGGCTTCACTTGGGTTTCTACTCCTTCCACGCAGGTAAGCTGACGAGGATCAATATAGCAAACCAGGATTAACTGAGGCTTAAATTCGGCTGAAATTTTTTTAATATCCGTTTAACCCGAATTTAAGCTGGCTTGTCTATACTGTGGCAGCGTGCCACCCAGGCTCGAATCCCTCGTCATCTTCTCAATCAAATCAAGGAGGACTGCATTCATGTTACGCCATCGCTCAGGTTTTACGCTCATCGAACTGCTTGTAGTCATCGCTATCATCGCCATTTTAGCGGCCATTCTCTTCCCTGTGTTCGCCCAAGCGCGCGAGCAGGCGCGCGGCGTCTCCTGCCTGTCCAACACCAAGCAGATCGGCACGGCGACCGCGCTCTACGTCCAGGATTATGACGAAACGTTTCCGATGAATATGTACATGAGTAACAACGGGCCGAGCCCTTGCGTGTTCGTTGCCTGGGTCGCGCTTGTCCCTTACCTCAAGAACGTGCAGGTCTATCAGTGCCCATCCAATCCCAACGCGCTCGATTTCCCGAAGGCCATGGATGTCATCTCCATGCCGCCGCCCTGCCCCGCCTCACCACCGCTGAAATACATCAGCTACTTTCCCAACTTCTCCTTGATCGATTGGGGCGATCCGAGCAACTTCTTCGGTCCCGATAACGGGCGGCCTGTCAAGACGATGGCAGAAGTTGAGTACCCGGCGGACACCGCCGTGTTTTGCGATGCCAACGGAACGCTGCCGGACGCCTATTTCACCATGATGGATGAGCCAATTCAGGCGCGGCATCACGGCACGGTGAATGCGTCCTTCGCGGATAGCCATGCCAAACCCGTCCATGCCAAGCCCTGGCTCGATGATACGAACAAGCAGATCGGCGGTTACGCTCCGGATGGCAGAGCAATTCTCTACTGGAAGGTCACGGATAACGGTCCCTACCTGGATAAGCCGGAACTGCGCGGGGTGCCCTTCAAGAAGGCGGATGGCTCCTGGGGCTTGCATTACTAATGGCGACCTGGATAGAAAAGGAACGAGGTCTTCACGCGAATGAACCGATTGCAGCAGCCACTGCCCTCCTGGGTTCTGCCCGCCGCGCTTGCCGTCGGGCTTCTCGCGCTGGTGTTCCTTGGCTGGAGGATCTGGATCAGTACGGAGGGACCTGTCGGCCCGCCTAAGGCGGTGCATTCCGGCATGTACGATCTGCGCCAGGAGATAGCGAAGATGCGCGCCTCCCAGGCCCGCTCGGGTGAAAGAAAAAGAAGGTAGGTTCGGATGCCTCCTGCGTTGTTCCTGCGCAAACCGAGCGAACGGCCCGATCCGGAGACAGCCGGAGAACCGAGATTGCAGCGGGCGCTCAGCCCCCTCACGCTGACGAGCCTGGGCCTCGGCGGCATCATCGGGACGGGTATTTTCGTCATGATCGGTATCGCGGCCCACGATAAGACCGGGCCTGCGCTGGCGCTGTCATTTCTTGTCGCGGCCATAGCCTGCGCCGCCGTGGCGCTCTGTTACGCCGAGTTCGCCGCGTCCGTCCCTGAAGCCGGTTCAGCCTATAGCTATGCGTATGCGACTCTGGGCGAGCTGCCCGCATGGCTTATCGGCTGGAACCTGATCTTCGCCTATGGCATCGGTGCCGCGTCCGTAGCGCAGGGCTGGTCGCACTACTTCCAGGACTTCCTCGGCGGATTGGGCCTGACGCTGCCGCGCGCGCTCGCCAGCACGCCTTACGACCTTGCCCCCCAGATGGGCAAACTCGTCCCGACCGGCAGTCTGGGGGATCTGCCCGCACTCCTGATTACCGAAGTGATCTCCTTCTGCATCCTGCGCGGGATGCGGGCGAGCCTCCGGTTTAATTTTGCGATGCTGAGCTTGAAGCTAGCCATCCTCTTCTTTGTCATCGGCGTCGGAGCCTTCTATATCAAGCCGCAGAACTGGCATCCATTCGCCCCGTATGGCCTGCTGGCGCAGGCAGGGCCTGGCGGCCAACCCCTGGGAATGATGGCAGGAGCAGCACTCGTATTTTACGCCTATCTGGGCTTTGAGGCGCTCTCTGCCTATACCGAAGAATGTCGTAAGCCCCAGCGGGACGTCCCTCTCGGCATCCTGGCTTCGGTCGCTCTCTGTACCCTCCTCTATATCGCGGTCGCCGTGGTGCTGACAGGCATAGTCCCCTATGACCGGATCAATGTCCGCGCCCCGATCTCGGATGCCTTCGGACAGGTTGGACTGCCCTGGGCGCAGTTTCTGATCGCGCTGGGCGCTCTGACGGGCATCACCTCGGTGCTGCTGGTGATCCTTCTTACTCTGCCCCGTATCCTGATGGTCATGGGCCGTGACGGGCTGCTGCCGCCAGGCGTCTTTAGCGCCATCCATCCCCGCTATCGAACACCCTGGAAAGCGACGATCGTGATAGGAGTCGCCGCTGGACTGCTGTCGGCGCTTGTGCCGCTTCGCATCCTGGCGGACCTTGTGATGATGGCAACGCTCCTGGGATATGTCGTCATCTGCATTGCGGTTCTGATCCTGCGGCGAACCCACGCCCATACCACGCGCCGGTTCCGCGCCCCCTTAGGACCGTTTGTTCCCCTGCTAGGCATCCTCACCTGCCTGCTGTTGATACGGTCTCTGCCCTCCTCCGCCTGGCTGCAACTGTTCGCCTGGCTGTTGCTTGGCCTGGGCGTCTATTTTGCCTACGGTCGGCGTCATAGCGTCCTCGCACGGTCACATCCTGCCACTGAGCCTGTCGGCGGGCTGGCGGCCGCCGAAGAGGGAGCGCTTAGGTAGCGCCCTTTAACTCTGTTCCATTCTGGCACGCGAACGCTGCAAGGCGTAGGCGCGCCCGCGCAGGAGCGCCCTTTAACTCTGTTCCATTCTGGCAGCAGAGCGGCCAGGCAGTCGGGCAGGACGTCCCTGCGGAAGCGTGGTATAATCGAAACAGGAAAGAGGGAGGCTTCGACCTTCAGGGAGAGGTAACAAGATGACACAGCTAGACGCACGCAAGCCAAGCAAGATATATCGGGGAACCGTGGACGAGGTGTTCAGCCATCGAGACGAAATCCCTCCTGGCGCCACCGTTGAACTCAAAGTGTTTGAGGAGAGGCCGGAGGCCGAGGAAGAGACCGGCGATTTCGGCGGCAAAAGCGTTCTGGAAGCGTTTCCCCATCTGTTCGGAACCGAGCAGGGCTTGCCTGCCGATCTCTCTACAAACCCTGCGTATATGCAGGACTTTGGCGTAACCAAGAATCCCCGGAAACTCGGATCATGATCCTGTCGGATACCAGTTTTATTGTCGCCTCCATCCGGGCAGACGACCAGAATCACCAGCGCTGTAGGGAAGTTCTGGCGACCATACGAACGCCCTTCCTGACGACCTGGCCCTGCATTACCGAAGCCATGCACCTGCTCGGCCCACAAGGCAAGGAGACTTTGCGTGCGCAGATAGAGGCCGAGTGTTAAACCTCTATGAACCGGCACGTCAGGATGCCTTACGCGCCTGCGCTCTTATGCGCAAATACGCCGATACCCCGATGGACTTCGCGGACGCTTCGCTTGTTGTGGCCGCCGAGGTCTTGAATCTTACGCGCATTCTTACCCTCGATGGCCATTTTTTCGCCTACCGTATCCACGATAGGACCCCGTTTGAGGTGCTTCCCTGATACCCGCTCTTTGCGGCCCGCCGCAGACTCCTCTGAGGAGAATGACTCAAACTTCCCTCTGAGGAGGAATATGCGACGGGCCGCGTAATCCATCGGCGCTCTCTGTTAGAGAAAGGGCATAAGCCCTGCTGCGTGGATTACGCGGCCCGTCAGCAATGTCTTGCGCTGTCAAAGAGGCAGTCAAGAAGGCGATAGGACTTATCCGCGCACGAACTGGTAGTACTTGTGGCCGTTTCGCCAGACGGTTTTGCGGGTGTAGCGATGCCCGTTGCGGTAAAAGTACGGCCTGCTGAAGTAGGCCGCGCGTGCTCTGTCAATGCTGCTCTGGCTCTTGCGATCGTGCTCATAGCGGTTGAGCGAATAGAGAGCGCCCGCTGTACCAAGAAAGGTCAGTGTGCTGTCGTGCTTGAGCAGCCCGAGCACGCCCAGAGCGCCCGCTCCGATGGCGATATTGCGCCACTGATTCTTCGTCTCCTGGCGATGGTGGGACGCTTGGTCCAGATTTCTCTGTGCGTTTACGGCTACCGGCGGCAATACGATGCTGCCAGCCATCACTAAGGTCGCCAGACCTGTGCAGATCGCTTTGTTCTTCATCGAAACTCCTCCTTCGGGGCATCAAGGCCCAAAATGGTGACTTCCTTTAACTTCACGCATACTGGCCCGGCTTGTGACTTTCGGAGTATTCGGTCACGAATGCAGTAGGCCAGCAGGCTTACAAGATCAATAGACGTCGCAGCGAATCAGATGGTTCACGCGCAGTGAAGAAGTTCACAACGCACGCACCTCTACGCCTTCCTTGCGCTTTTCACATTCTACACGGCAGCGTCTGCTGTGCCTGATGGTATGCTGTTTCCGGTTTTCGTTGCTTCTTGTTCTCATTTTCCCCTGCGTCTTCCGGTCTTTTTATCTGCCCGTGCAAAAGCGATCCCGTGGTGTGGGAGAACAGGGACAGGGTGTTGTCTCTGGCAATCTGTTATTATAAAGGATAGAGAGCTCAGGTACTCGATGGAGGGAGGGCAGGAAGCATGGCGCGGAAGGCACCGAAGCTGGCAAATCTTAAGATGGCTTTACGGCTTGTCTGGCAGAGCTCACCGGGATTGACCTTGACGAGTGTTGCGCTCGCGCTGGTGCAGAGCGTGCCGTTCACGCTGACCCTGTATTTGAACAAGCTCATCCTCGATGCGGTCGTCGCGGGACTGCGGCACGCAGACAAGGCGGCAGCATTGCAGCATGCCGTCTGGCTCATCGCTTTGACCGCCGGGGTCACGCTGGCAGAGAACCTGCTCTCCGAGGCGGCAGACCTGGTTCGGGAGGCTCAATCGCTGGCCGTTACCAACCATGTCTCGGCCATCGTCCATTCCAAAGCGGTGGAAGTAGACCTGGAAGCCTACGAGAACCCACGCTACTACGATACGCTCAACCGGGTGCAGCGCGATGCGGCCTACCGTCCCACGCAGGTCGTGCGCGGTCTGATGCAGGTAGGGCAGAGCGCGATCAATCTGCTGGCGATTGCCGGGCTGCTCATCTCCCTCCACTGGGGCGTGGCGGCGCTCCTGTTTGCCGTGACCCTTCCCGGAGCGGTGGTGCAGATGCGCTACAGCGGACGGATGTACTGGTGGCAGCGGAAGCGGACGCCGACCGAGCGGCAGGTCTCCTATTTCAACTGGATGCTCGCCAACGACCAGACGGCCAAAGAGATTCGCCTTTTTAACCTCGGCCCCACGTTTATCCGCCGCTTCCTGGACCTGCGCGAGCAGTTGAGACGCGAACGGCTGAGCCTGGTCCTGCGCGGCTCTCTGGCCGGCCTCGGCACGCGCGCCGCCGCCACGTTGGCCGTCTATGGGTCGTATGCTTTTATGGTCGCGCGGGCGCTGCAAGGCGCGATCTCGCTGGGCAGCCTGACGATGTACTACCAGGCCTTCCAGCGCGGACAGGGGCTGCTGCAAAGCCTGTTCAGCAGCCTGGTCGGGCTATATGAGCATCACCTCTATCTTTCCGATTTAGAAGAGTTCCTGCACCTGAAGCGCCGGGTCGCCGAGCCTGCCGATCCGCTTCCCGTGCCCCGACCGATGCAGAAGGGCATCGCCTTCGAGCAGGTAAGCTTTCGGTATCCGACCGGCGACGAGACGGTATTGCAAGACATCTCGCTGACCCTGCGCCCCGGAGAGATGATCGCCCTCGTGGGGGAGAACGGCTCCGGCAAGACGACGCTCATCAAATTGCTGTGCCGCCTCTACGATCCGACGGAAGGCCGGATCACGCTCGACGGCATAGACCTGCGCGCGTTTGAGACGACCGCGCTGCGCCAGCAGATCAGCGTGATCTTCCAGGACTACGTCAAATACCAGCTAACGGCGCGCGAAAACATCCATTTCGGTAACGTAGAGGCGCCGCCAGAGGAGGAGCGCCTGACGCAAGCCGCCCATCAGTCCGGCGCAGACGCCGTGATCGCCGGATTAAAGCAGGGCTATGAGACCGTTTTGGGCAAGTGGTTTGAAGGGGGCGAGGAGCTAAGCGTCGGGCAGTGGCAGAAGATCGCCCTGGCGCGCGCCTTCCTGCGGGACTCCCAGATCATCGTTTTGGATGAGCCCACGAGCGCGATAGACGCCAGGGCCGAGTACGAACTGTTCCGCCGGTTTCGGCACTTAGCGGCGGGGCGCGCGGCGGTCCTGATCAGCCATCGCTTCTCGACCGTGCGTATGGCCGACTGTATCTACGTCCTGGAAGGGGGCAAGATTATCGAGCGGGGCACGCATGAGAGCCTGATGGCCTTGAACGGAACCTATGCCCGCCTGTTTGAGATGCAAGCGCAGCACTATCGCTGAGGGAAAGGTTCTTAGCCGGACGACGGCCAGTTGGTCGCTGGAAGCGTTTGCGCTTTGTGCCCATAGGGCATCTGCTTAACATGCCCATCGAAAAAGAGGATGGAATAGCCGCACGCGTGGTTATAAACGGCGTGCCGCTCCGGCAGAGGCGAGTCCGGGCCATCGAATCCATAGACGCCCCGTTCGGTCAAGAGCATACGTTCCGTAAAGTACTGCGCGCTTTCGCGCGGCGGGTCATTTGCCAGGTTGGGGCCAAGGCAGGGATAGGGCCCCGGGTAGCCGTAGGAACTTCCAGGGCAAAAGATGTTGAAATGCCAGTTCGGAAACCAATGGTAGGACTGCAACCCTGCCGCGATGTTGTCTGGAGTCGCTCTGCGGTACTTATCGGAGGGACAGTACCAAATAGTCGCGCTCTGGGTGTAGGATGCCAGTTGCTTGTGCATCAGGAACCGATAGAAGCGCGCTCCATAGCAGCCAAAGTCATTGTCCGGCCCCCGGTCGACCTCGCGCCAGTCCGGGCTGACCTCCCAGTTGCGCGACCCGGCAGGCATGCCGCCGGCACGTCCGGGACTGTTATCTATGCCGTTATAGCAGCCATTCGGATACTCACCGTCATAATCTTGAGCGTACATCCGGATGGCCAGACCGATCTGCTTGAGGTTAGACAGACAAGCGGCGGAGCGGGTGGCCTCACGGGCCTGCACCAATACGGGAAACAGGAGAGCGGCTAAAACCGCTATCACCACGCATACAATGAGCAATTCTACCAGAGTAAAGCCTTTCTGCTTCATTGGAGCCCTTTCGATACCTTAGTAAAACCCCAGGAGTGGAAATGCCTCGCAAAAGTACGGGGATTGCTAAATATCGGCAAGATTCCGGGCGATCTTCATGCTTGTTTAGGAGAAGAGAAAGGGAGGAAGGATTGCCGATGAATCTGGAACACTATCGTCAGATCGTACGGAGTTTGGCGAATCGCCGGATTCTCGTGCTGGGGGACTTGATGCTGGATGAGTGCGTCCTGGGGAGGGCCACGCGCATCTCGCCGGAGTCGCCGGTGATGGTCGTGGAGGTCGAGAGCGAACGCTACGTTCCCGGCGGCGCGGCCAATATGGTTAACAACCTGCTGGCTCTGGGAGCGCGAGTCGGCATTATCGGCGTGGTCGGCGTTATCGTAGCGGCGCTTGACCGTGTAGCTGGCGAGTGGAAGTCGAACGGAAAGAGACTTAGAATGCCTAGCTAAACCTCCTTTGTTCCTCTCAAAAGAAAGGGCGATACGAGGTTTTGTTAGGCATTCTTAGTAAAGCACGAAAAACAACGGGACCGAGAGCGATCCTGTTGACACAGCGCGAAAGGGCGGTTATTCTAAGAGAGCTACCAGCTATACAAGGAGTGAAGTGAAATAACGGTGGCACAGATCAAGCGGGAAACGCTGGGTGGCGAACCGTATGAATACCTACCATTAGAGCAGTATGTCGTGCGGGTCGTCGGCGTTTGCGGCGGACGCCCAACGTTCAAATATACCCGTATTGAAGTAGCTGGAGCCTTGAATCGCCTGGCTGCTGGAGAGAGCATCGAGAATATCGTCGCGGGCTACGGCGGTCGCGTTCCTCGTGAGGCCGTCTTGGAGGCGATAGACATCGCCGCACGCCACTTCCTCGACAATCTGCCAGAACTTACCCCTTATCATATTGCCCCCTATACGCCTCGCGAGCCGAAGCGATAGGCTGCCGGATAACCAACCCACACCAACCAGATTTGGGCGTCCGGATTACGGGCGAGAAGACGTTCCGTGCCACGTCCCTTTCCCTACACCCCTTCCTTGCTGCGGCGCAGCAGGTCGGCGTTGTCGCAGCGGCGCTTGACCGTGTAGCCCTCCAGCGGCAGGATGTGCTGATGCACGGCATCCAGGATGTCGGAGGGGAAGGGGAAGAAGCTGTCCTCGATCTCGTCGGGCGGGGTGATCCAGTTGCGCGCGCCCACGACAATCGGCGGCGCGTCCAGGTAGTTGAAGGCGAACTGGCCGATCTTGGCCGCCATCGTCTGGAGGATGCTGCCGCGCTCGCAGGCGTCGGAGGCCAGCAGGATACGCCCTGTCTTCTGCACGCTCGCGATCACCTTCTCGTAGTTAAAGGGCACGATAGAGCGCGCATCTATCACTTCCACGCTCAGGCCGTGCTCCGTCTCCAGCGCCTGCGCCGCCTCCAGCGCGCGATAGAGAGTCGCGCCGATGGTCAGGATCGTCAGATCGCTGCCCTCGCGCTTGACCTCCGGCTCACCTAGCGGCACCTCGTAGTAGCCCTCCGGCACGCCCTCCGCACCATGGAACAGTTCCGGCTGGTCGTAGAGGCGCTGGCTCTCGAAGAAGACGACCGGATCGGTGCCCGTCAGGGCGGCGCTCATCAGGCCCTTGGCATCGTAGGGCGTGGCCGGGAAGACGACCTTGAGGCCGGGAATGTGGGCGCAGAGGCTCGTCCAGTCCTGACTGTGCTGCGCGCCGTACTTGCTGCCGACCGAGACCCGCAGCACTACCGGCATCCGCAGCAGGCCGCCGGACATGGACTGCCACTTGGCCAACTGGTTGAATATCTCGTCTCCGGCACGGCCCAGGAAGTCGCAGTACATCAGTTCCACGAGCGCCCGCCCGCCCTCTAGGGCGTAGCCGACGGCGGTGCCGACGATAGCGCCCTCGCTGATGGGACTGTTGAACAGGCGGTGATAGGGCAGGGCTTCGGTCAGGCCGCGATAGACGGCGAACGCGCCGCCCCAGTCGCGGTTCTCCTCGCCGTAAGCGATCAAGGTCGGATCGGCGTAGAAGCGGTCAAGGATGGCCTCGAACAGCGCATCGCGCAGGCCGATGCATTTGCTCTTGGGCAGCGGCTCGCCGTTGGGGCCGAGGCCAGAGCGGCTGCGCCCGGCAAGCTGCTTGACGCGTGGGTTCTCCTCGCGTGGAAGGAGCGCTTCCGGCTTGACGCTCCCGTCCCAGGGCGGACCCATCTCCGTGCCGGGAGGCGGAGTCGGGATGGTCGTCTTCTCGTTAGAAAACATCGTGCGCTCCAGCAGACCGCCGACGGCATAGAGGTCGGCGCGGGGCGAGATTTCGAGGTCAATTGCCTTCTTGTAGGCCCGCAGGATGGCGGCGTCTATTACGGCCTGGGCCTTCTCCAGGTCCTCGCGCGTGCTGAGATTGGCCTTGATCAGCTCCTCGCCGTAGGTAATCAGGGAATCGACCTGCTGCCACTCCTCGATCTCGGCCTTCTCGCGGTAGGAGGAGGCGTCCGAGGGAGAATGGCCGCTGAAGCGGTAGGTGACGGTATCGAGCAGGACGGGACCGTCGCCGCGCTGGAGAATCTCCTTCTTGCGGGCGATGGCGTCAATGACGGCGAGCGGGTTGTAGCCGTCCACGCGCTCGGCATGCATCTGGTCGGGCGTGAGGCCCGCGCCGATACGCGCCAGAATCTTAAAGCCGCCCGTCTCCCCGACCGGCTGGCCGCCCATGCCGTAGAAGTTATTGACGAAGTTCATGATCAACGGCAGGCCACCCCGGTGCGTCTTATCCCAGAGAGTCTTGAACTGATCCATCGTGGCGAAGCAGAGCGCCTCCCAGGTCGGGCCGCAGCTTGCCGCCGCGTCGCCGATGTTGCAAATGACGATGCCCGGCTTCCGGTTGACCCTCTTAAACAGCGCCGCGCCCACGGAGATGTCGGCGGAGCCGCCGACGATGGCGTTGTTGGGGAAGACACCGAAGGGCGTGAAGAAGGCGTGCATGGAGCCGCCCATGCCCTTATTGAAGCCGGCCTCCCGCCCGAAAATCTCTGCGAGCGCCCCGTAGAGCAGATAGTCTATCGCCAGGTCTTTGACCGAGCCGTTGGCGTCCTTCTCGACCACGCGCAGCGTTGCGCCGTCCTGGTAGCTCTCCATGATGCGCAGCAGGGCGTCGTCGTCGAGCTTGGCGATGGCGGAGAGGCCCTTGGCGAGGATTTCGCCATGACTGCGGTGGCTGCCAAAGATATGGTCGTCCACGTCCAGCAGAAACGCCTGCCCGACGGCAGAGGCTTCCTGGCCGATGGAGAGATGGGCCGGCCCCCGGTGGTTGTACTCGATGCCCTGGTAGTTGCCCTTCGTCTTCACGTCGTTGAGCATCGTCTCGAATGCGCGAATCAGGGCCATATCCCGATGGATACGCAACAGATCTTCGCAAGCGAAGCGGTCCAATTCATCGCAAAGCGTTTTGGTATACGTGTTGACGGGGATCGGCTTGAAGGTGAGCTTGCCGCTCTGCCGCACTTCGTTGGGATGGATCATTAGGGATTTGGGCATCGTATAGCTCCTCAGGCTAGGCGCACCGGCGCGGAATGTCGGGAACGATATTTAATGATACAACAGAAAAGCGAAGGAAATCAATAGGAAAAGCAAGAAAAGGAAAATAGAATTGGGCGGCTATTGACATTTCGCCCGCTTTGCCTCTATCATAATCAGATAACGCTAAGAGCCGAAATAAACCGATAGGCCAGGGAATGAAAAGCGAAAATAAGAAGCAGGAAACGCGCAACGGCGCGCTCTTTGCCGAGGAGCGCCAACGGGCGATTCTGGAGCAGTTGCGGCAGAAGGGGAAGGTGACGGTGGAGGAGCTGACTCTGGCGTTCCGGGTCTCGCCCCCGACCATCCGCACCGATTTAACGCGCCTGGAGGAGCAGGGGCTGTTGCGGCGCACGCATGGCGGGGCCATCGCTGTCGGCAACACGCTCTACGAGCCGCCCTACTCCGAGCGCGCCGTGCTGCGGCAGGCGGAGAAGCGCGCTATCGCCCGCGCCGCCGTCGCGCTGGTCCACGAGGGCGAGACGCTGCTGCTGGACGCGGGAACGACCTGCTACGAGATCGCGCTGCGGCTCAAGGAGTTCCAGAGCCTGACCGTCGTCACCAATTCGCTGGCGACGGCGCAGGCCCTCTCCGAGAACGAAGGCATCCAGACCATTCTGATTGGGGGCGTAGTACAGTCGCGCCGCCGCGCCACGCTGGGGGCCTTAGCGACTGAGTTTCTGGAGCCTATTCAGTGCGACCGCGCGTTTGTGGCCTTTAGCGGCGTGCATCCGGCGGCGGGCCTGACGGTGATTGACTTCGACGCGGCGCAGGTCAAGCGCCGTATGCTGGAGAAGGCGAAGCAGGCGATTGCCGTCGCCGACTCCAGCAAGATCGGGCAGGTAGCCTTTGCGCGGGTTGCGCCGCTGACGGCGGCCAACCTACTCATCACGGATACCGGCATTCTCGCCGAAGACCGCGCTGCCCTGGAAGAAGCGGGCCTGCGCGTCCTCCTCGCGGAATGAACCGGGACAGCGCTGCTGTGGGGAGTAGAAGGCGTTATTAACCGCCGCTGCGCCAGATGCCCGCCAGGATGGTGACGAAATTGACATCGTCCGGAGCTACGTTGATCCCAATCGAGCCGATGCTGCCGAACATCGGGACGGGGAAGCCATTGGCTGTGCTCAGGGACATATCTCTGTTGCCGTTCGCTACAGTTCCATAGCCTACGGTCTGAATACCTCCGGGTGTCAACGAGCTGATAATGGTGATGGAGACGAGGGCGCCATCCGGAGCGTTGACGTGGGAAGCTTTGACGGTGATGCTGCGGCTGGCAAAGGTCGAGTCAAAGCAGACGACAGCCGATCCCTGGGCGAACACGCCGTTGAGGGGCAGAACGGGAGTGAGGTTGGCGTTGACACAGCGCATGCCGCTGCCTCCACTCGCCTGGGCGCGCGCAGAGAGCAGGCTCAGGCTAAGGCCGCATAGGAGCCACACGCAGACAACCCACTTGATTACCCTGTTCACATAGTACTACAAAATCCTTTCCCGAGGAAAATACGGACGCACGAGCATTATCGCGCAACCATATAGAGATACCAGGCTCCAGCGAAAATGTCACGCATGTCAAACGCCTTGTAGGAGTGGCTCTCCCGACGATTTGGTGACGCTGAAACCGTCGGCAAGGTGAACCAGTAAAGCAGAGCATGACACCTCCTACTCTGCTTCCCGCCGGCGGAGGCTT